>Ga0214473_10000119_pt1 | contig 112421 bp, 88 predicted proteins | sample RVTome_7_FD_203509 | JGI IMG/M metagenome (GOLD analysis project Ga0214473, IMG submission 203509) | Soil microbial communities from uranium-contaminated site in the Upper Colorado River Basin, Wyoming, United States - RVT98D197 | ecosystem: Environmental > Terrestrial > Soil > Contaminated >... | reverse complement strand
GTTCAAGAAAAGGAAATATTTTTTGAGCTAAAAACTTAACAGCCCCAAAAAGACACTTCAAAAATCAGAAAAGCCATCCAACCCATTAAATCAAAGGTCTCTCAAGGGTTATTGTACCGTTCTTTGGAGAAGGTCACAATTGTCTCACTCGCTCTAACAATATACAATATGGAGAGAAAATGAGAAAAATATATGTGCGCAATCCAGTGATTGTCATTTTCATGTTGTTTCTCTTCTCACCGCTGAAGGCTGTTGATTCCGCTATTATCCCCGAGCATCCACGCCTGTTTTTCCGTTCTCAGCCTTGGGGGCCGCGCGGGCTTACACTGGAAATGGTTAAGGATCGAGCTCGGCGCCAGTCAGCGGAAGCGATCCTGGAGAAAATGGGCCGTTCCCTTCCGAACAAGGCAATGAGATACCTCATTCTCGATGACGAAACAGCGGCCGGGGAAGTCATCGCTGAACTTCAAAAGCCGATCAGAATGGACGATATTACCACCGATGACGGGATAACCGTGGCTTGGCGGGCCATGGCCTACGACTGGCTCTATCATCATCCTGAATTCAGCGAGGAGAAAAAAAATAAGGCCGCCGAACATATTGTGCAGGGAGCGAACCGACTGAAAGACCAGCTCAGAGGAGGAGGGCATATTTTCCATACCAGGATGTACGGATATGGAATGGGTATCGCCCTGGCTGGTCTGGCGCTTTTCGGCGACCACCCGGAGGCCGAAAGTCTGGCTCGCTTTGGGGAAAACTATTTCAAAGATCAATTGTTTGCTGCACGTAAACTTCAGGATGGCACAGTGCACAATGGTTTTGGATATGGCAGGAAATATTCGATGTGGAACTGCGCCCATTTTATCTCCTGCTGGTATTCGGCAACCGGAGAAAACCTCTGGGAACTGATCGCCAGGGAGCAGGGTGACTGGGCGCGTAAAGAAATACATTTCTTGATTGCCGGCCGTTATCCGGATAAAACCTACCTCCGTTACGCAGACAGCTATAGCATTACTTCGGACTATTATACTTTCCGAGCCATCAGTGAACGAGCCTGGGCATATGCCGACCCGGTAGGCAGCGGCATCCTGAATCTGCTGATCAAGGAAAACGACGGGAACGTGGTGGAGTGGCCGAGTGCTTATATTTATTTCCTTTTTTACGATCCTGATGCCTCTTCTGTTTCGCATAAGGGGTTGCCGCTCAAGACCCTGTTCAGCCGCGATGGCACGGGGATGGTAATTTGGAAAACGAGCTGGGAGGACGACGGTACTACTGTATTTTTCAAATGTGGCAACTATTTCTGCGATCATGGTCACTTTGACCAGGGTCATCTAGATGTCTTTCGCAGAAGTCCTCTGCTATTGGACAGTGGGTCCTACCTTACCTATTCCGGACCATTCCGCACCGAGTACTGGCACAGGACGGTAGCACACAACACCATCTTGGTCGTAGACCCGGCAATACAAGATGATGAAGGTGGCCAGCGGGTATTCCACAGCCAGTCCGATGGCACTATCGACGAATATTTGGCCAACAAGTTGGCGGAAACCGGCGATATCTTGGATTACATTGATGAAAAAGATGTATCTTATGTGGCCGGAGATTTTAGCGCAGCATATACCGAAGATCGAGTGCGAAAAATTACAAGAGAGGTTGCGTTCCTTGCTGACCGATACCTGGTTGTCCTTGACCGCATTGAGACCGCCCGGACCGGGCTCGTGCCCAAGATCCTCTGGCACTGCCCGGTAGAACCTCAGATCAACCGTGACAACTCCAGCTTCGAAGTGTCCCGGAATGGCGCAAGGGCAATTGTGCGTACTTTGTTGCCCTCGGATGTACGGCTTGAATGGATTAAGGGGTTTAAAGTGGGAAGTAAAGATATCGAACCAGTAGGTACGCAGAAAGGAATAGAGGATATGGGAGTGGGAAGGATTGAAGTTAGTAGTAGCTCGTCTACCGGAAATCACTATCTTTTTATTCACCTGATTGATGTAGCCGATACACAGGATGCTCCTTCTCAAGCCTCGGCCAAATTATCGGATAATAGGTTTCTGGTCACCATAGGCGAACAGACTGTTAGTTTCAAGGCGGATGCGGTCGGCCTGTGGCGCTAAAAATGCCGGTGGACTGGCTCCCGGGATCGATCCCAACTTATTCAGAGCATTCAAACCCAGCGCCTGAATCCGCCTGGTCAACTCATCCGGCATCTCCGCCAAAAAAGTTTGAAAATAGTCAACTATGCCCCGCCATTATCTGGCAAGGGTTTGCTCTGTATGAGCAAGCCCTTTATGTTTTTGAGTGAATAAATTCCAACCGTATTTCCAACCTTGAAGGCAACATTTGAAGTAAATAGAGGGCAATGCCTGTCGCTGAGGGATATGATCAAACGGGAACTTCTGAAAGCGAGGAAGGCTTGTAATCTCGGGAAATGAGAACGGAAAAATAGTTACAATTACTGAGAACTAAACCTTAATTTTCAACACCAACTATCCAAAATATTCAGATAATGTACGCCCCGGAATTAAAAATGATTCTTGTTATCTTTCTCCTATAATGGTACCATTCCGAGAATTGGGTCGCGTTCGCAGTTCAGCAACGGAAATTATGGAGAACAAAGGAGCTGAAATGAAAATGAGCCGCTGGTGGATAGTGTTCGGTGCCTTGATTGTTCAGCTATGTCTGGGCGCGATCTATTCCTGGAGCGTGTTTGTCAACCCCTTGAAAGAGGCCTACGGATTTACCACAACCCAGACCCAGATCATCTTTTCAGTGGCCCTGGCCGTATTCGCCCTGGTGATGATTTTCGCTGGGAGATGGCAGGATAAGAAAGGCCCGAGGAAAGTCGCCCTGACCGGCGGTCTTTTACTGAGTATCGGCTATATCCTGGCGGCATTTATCGGCAGCTCATTTGCGGGCCTGGTACTGACTATCGGGCTGATCGGGGGTGCGGGCCTCGGCTTCGGCTATGTCTGTCCTATCGCGGCCCTGATCAAATGGTTCCCGGACAAGCGCGGCCTGATAACCGGCCTGGCGGTGGCGGGCTTCGGAGCAGGGGCCTGGATTTTCGCCCAGCTGGCCGCTTATCTGATTAGCGCAAACGGCCTGGCGAATGCCTTTTTGAGCCTGGGGCTGATTTTCCTGATCGGGGTGCCGGGAGGGGCTTTGCTGCTGAGCAATCCTCCAGCGGGATGGGTGCCGGAAGGTATGTCTCCGGCTAAGCAACCGGCCGCGATATTATCGCAGAATGATTATACCTGGAATGAGATGCTGGCCATGCCCCAATTCTGGATTTTCTGGCTGATGTATGCTCTGGGAGCTTCGGCGGGTTTAATGGTTATCGGCAACTTGAAGCCCTTCGGCGTGCACAGCGGCTTGAGCGCGGCTGCGGCGGGATCGGCTGTCGGTATCCTGGCCCTGTTCAACGGCGCCGGGAGGATATCCTGGGGTTCTGCCTCAGACTTCTTGAGCCGGACCCGGGCCATGCTGCTGCTGTTTTTTTTACAGGGCCTGATGATGCTGTTTCTGATCAAAATGAGCGCGACGACCTTGCTCCTGGGAGTGGCCTCGGCCTGGGTTGGATTCAATTACGGCGGTATTTTTGCGCTTTTCCCCTCGGCCACGGCAGATTATTTCGGCACCAAAAACATGGGAGTAAACTACGGGCTGGTGTTTACCTCGTACGGCGTGGCGGGGATCGTGGGACCGATTCTCGGCGGCAAGGTATTCGATCTGACCGGGGACTATAAGATCGCTTTTATCTCCGGAGGGTTTTTTTGCTTTGTCGCCGCCGGGTTGTCTTTTTTCCTGAAAAAGCCTGTCAGCGCCAGGACAGATAGCGCCTGAGCGATTGGATGTCCGGTAGAAATTATTACTGTCAGGGACGATTCGCTTTACAAAAAAGAAATACTTTTCGTGAGACAGGTTGTCTTCCACTTGTCCGCAATCAAGTAGATATTATGAGTATCCTACTCCGAGAATCGCGCCATCCATCTCTCCTTTGAAGTCAGGTTGATCTGCCCCCCGAAAACGAGTCCAGATAATATCATAGCACTCAAGCCGCCACCGCCTGAATCAGCTCTATCGACTCTTCCGGCATCTCCGCCGGGAAATTTTTAAATAGTCTCGTCGGCCCCACCATAAATGACAAGGATTGCCGACTATCGGCAAACCCTTGTCGTTTACAATTCATACAATCCCCAACTCAAATTAGATTATTTGCAAGACATTAGGAATAAAAAATCTCTTTATTGATTCAATTCCGCGAATCAGCAGCGCATTTCCAATACTTCCTCCAGCAGTCCTTGTGTGAAAATTCTCTGCGGCCCAACAATTTTTCCCCCATCTCTAATCGTTTGAAAAATAGCCTGTCAATTAGTATACCCGACTGTAAAGCTGACAATTCAGGCCTGCAAAAGATAGACATGGATGGAAAACCCCGCGCCGAAAGCCAGCAGCATCACCCGCTCGCCCGGAGCGGTCCCCCGGTCCAGGATTTCCCGCAGGATAAACCAGACTGTCGCCGAGGACATGTTGCCGTAATTCTTCAGCACCAGGCGGGTGGCCTCGAGGTTCCTTTCGGACAAACCCAGCTCTTTCTGGATGGCCGAGATTACCTTATCGCCGCCAGGATGGATCGCCCAGTGCTGAATTTCCTCCGCTTGCAGTCCTTCCTGCCGCAGGAATTCTCTGACGATTTCCCCGACCGGCCTGCTCACTACCTGGGGTAAATCCGGGGCCAGTTGATTGTGGAGCTTGCCGTTCTTGTAAATGTAGCGGATCGACTCGCGGTACTCGGGCAGGAAACGGCTCGCCGTGGCGCGCAGGGCCAGGCCCCGCGGCCGCTTCCAGAGGACAGCGGCCGCCGCGCCGTCCCCGAACAGGGCGTTCGAGACGATCAGGCTCGGCTCATCCTCCATCTGGAAAGTCGCGGAACAGATTTCGACGGAAACGCAGGCGACCGCCTCTGTGCCGGAAGCGCGCAATAAATTTTCGGCAATCTGAAGGTTCGGGATGGCGCCGCCGCAGCCGCTGCCCACCAGGTCGTAGGCCGGGATATCTCTCGATAGTCCAATTTTTTCGAGCAGGTAGGTGGAGATTCCGGGACAGATATATCCGGTGCAGGTGTTGATTACCAGCCCGCCCAACGCTTCGGCGGCCACTCCGGCGCGGTCCAGGGCGCAATTCAGGGCCTCGGCGGAAAGCCTGACCGCCCAGCCGGTGAAACGCTCCATGCGCTCATCCGGTTCCTCATCGATCAGGCATAGGGGGTCCTCGAACGCGAAATGCCTCTCCGCTATGCTCGGGTGATGGAACACCTGGCGCATGATGGCTTGGTTCCGCGAACCGAATTTTTTCGCGTAATGCAGTTTCAGGAAAGCCTCCGCATCTTTCTGGCCGATTTTAAAGGGCGGCGAGGCGGTGGCCAGTGCGGCGATACGGATCGCCTTATCCGGCGCAACCGGCCGCGGCGCGTTATTAATCCGGGTCATAAGTCAGCTCGCAAAAGTTTCAATAAGCGCCTGATATGCCGCGTTTTTGTCCATAACGGAGGCTTGACGCCGATAAAATGTCCGATCCGGTTGATTGTCGATAATAATGGCAGATTAAACGAGTCGGAGGAAAAATAATTGCCGTGTTCGCGCACGGCCTGACAGAGCATATTTTCGGTGCGCTTCCGGTCGAGGGCCGGGGAAAAATAAAATACCGGCGCCAGCATTTCCGCGGCGGGGCATTGCAGGATTCCCTCCCGGCGGGCGATTTTCTCCAGCTCTGTCCCCGGATAAATCCGGATGCCGAGCGAGAAAAAGACCGCATCCGACCGGCGGATATTCCGGCCGGCGAAATCCAGTGTCTCCCGTACGGTTTCCTCGGTCTCGCCGGGCCCGCCCAACATGAAAATCCAGAGACAGGGGATATCATGGCGATTTACGGCCTGCGCCGCTCTGTGGACATCCCCCGCCGTGAAGCCTTTGCATAACCTGCCGAGGACTATATCCGAGGCGCTCTCCGCGGTGATGCCGATCCCCACGAACCCGGCCGCCTCCATTGCGGAAAGCAGAGCTTCGTCGATAAAAAGCGGGCTTAATTCCACGGTTTGAATTCGGGCCCGGAGCCGTGCGGCGGCAATGCGCCCGCAGATCGCCAGGGCATGCTCGTACGGCGAATTAAAAACATTATCCACAAATTCGATATCCCGCAGCCCCAGCCGGACCAGTCTCTTTATCGTTTCCGCGACTTCCTCCGGGTGGGCCAGGCGGTAGCCGGTTCCCTCAATACAGGGATAGGTGCAGTAAATGCAGGAATAGGGACAGCCGCGTTTGGTTTGAACCGGGACCGTGGCCGACCTCGAACGGTAGGCCTTTAAGTCGATCCAGCCGTCAATGACCGACAGGGGTGAAAAATCGGGAACCTCTTGCGCCGAGGGATTATTGAGTTGGAAATCTCCATCTTTCAGGAAAGCGATCCCTTCGACCCGGTCCAGGGGTTCATTGTTCGATATTGCGGAGAGCAGCCGCGGAAACACGGTCTCGCCATCTCCCGTTACCGCCGCCAGCGCTCCGGTAAGCCGCAAGTATTGTTCGGGCAGGATCGGCACGGCCGGACCGCCCAGCACGACCGGCGCTTCACTATTATTCCGGATAGTATCCAGAATCGGAATTAAATCTGGATAATAGGCCACCGGGTCGCGCATGTTGTTGTTATCGATGTTGCGGATGGAAAGCCCGATTACATCCGGCCTTATCGACTTGAGCCCCTGTTTCAGCTGCTGAAGAGGATCCTTCGCATACATTAAATCGACCAGGCCCACCCGGTGCCCGGCCTTTGCCGCAGCCCCGGCGGCCAGGCAGGCGCCGAGCGGCATTACCGGGACCGGGTCGGCGCAACGGTTGGTGCTGACAATCAGTACGTTAATCGAAACAATCTTCAGGTTGGAAATGTTATGAGCCAGGGTTGGATTGGGACCAGCGGCTCCCTGCCGCCGCCCCCAGCCGCAAACAGTCATTTTTATGAAATAAACTTAGGCCCGGTAGCCTTCCCGGAAAAAATGACAATCATCGTTCTTTTTTCCCGGTTTCTCCCAGCATGTTGGAAACGCCTCGACCTGGGAAATATCTTTGTGGTATTCGGCAATAATCAGGTTTTCCCTGCGGTCCAACAATTTTCCCCTATCTTAAGTCGTTTACAAAAATAACCTGTCAATTTCGAGTATAAGGATAAACCCTTTATGCCGGAATCCCTCTCCTTCCGCGATATTATGCCCCTGACTGACACTCCGCTGGGTCTTCACAGCCCGAAGAGGCAATAATGGTGCATGTTCAGTTGACCGTAACCGTGCCGGTCATTCCAATGGCGAAATGATATAGGCAAAAATATGGGAAAGAACCCTTTTGTGTAAATACATGTTTGAAAGTTTGTCCGGAATTAAGGTTGCCGGAATTCCATAATCCGTTCGCCTCTCCGTTCGTCCCGCTGGTCGCGGTGTGAGCCTTCGTGTCGCTATTGTTCCAGAGCACCGTGTCACCCACCGCGATAGTGAGGTTGTTGGGACTGAATACATTTCCGGGCATCAGGACCGTATAGGTCTTGTTCACCACTACGGCCACTCCGGTACCGCTGACTGCGAACGTGAGCGTGCCGCGCGCGGGATCGTTGCTTCTGATAGTCAGTACGGCGTTCTTCGCCCCGGCCGCGACCGGGCGGAATGTAACATCGATTGGTATCGATTGCGTGGGGCTTAGAGTGTCGCTGATCGTGGCGACGGAGAACACTGTATCATTGGAGGTGATAGCGCTTACTGTCAGGTTCGCGTTACCCTGGTTGATGATATTGAAAGTCAGCTTCTTGCTGCTCCCCACGTTGACATTCCCGAAGGACAGGCTGTCCGCGGAAAGCACGATCTGCGGGGCGAGCGGCGCAATTCCGCTGCCGCTGACTCTGACCGGAAGAATAGGCTGCGCGGGGTCATTGCTAAGTATGCTGAGAGTGGCGGAGATCGGGCCGAGAGTTTTCGGCCGGAAAGTCACAGTGAGATGGCCGGTCAGCCCGGGTTCCACAGTGGCGGTATCGGGATTCACTGTAAAGGAGCTGTCAGTGGTGGTGATTCCACTCACGATCAGGGCTGCGCCTCCCAGATTTAAGATAGCGAGCGTATCGGCCAGGCCGGTTCCCTCGGTCACATCACCGAAAACCAGGCTGTCCGCAGACAGGGCGATTTTTGGCCCGGTCGGAGGCAGAGGAGTCAGGTTGCCCTGCATAATGTGGGTCATCAGGTCGATCGCGTCTTTTGTCGACCACACCGAGTCGCCGTTGAAATCGGCCCGCGGGTCGGCCGGATTGGCTTTGCCCATCAGGAGCAGGGTGACGACATCCAGGATGTTAACCTTGCCGTCCCCATTTATGTCCTCCTTATAGACCGCGGCTCCATAAAGCGCACCTGTAAGCATGATAAGGATCAGGGCGGCGGAAGGAACCAGCACGAAAAACGTTCCTTTGAAATTCGACCTTACGCCGCCAGTGAATGCTTTAGACATAACGCCTCCAGGGATATCTTCCCGACACCATCCGGACCCAGTCCCACCCCGCAGGAACCGCCGGCTAACTTACCACCTGAACGGAGTATATTATATTTAACCCGACATTCCCAATTGGTCAAGATTGGAAAAAAGAGTCCACTTTCTCACCGTTCAATCCGCAGATTAATATTTTACGCCGGGCAATATCGCAATCGGTCAACTCGAAACAGGATTTCTGCAAATATTTTCTTACTGATAGTCATCGCGGCCATCTGAATGAAATATATCTACTCTGCATTACCACCTTCGCACCGATCTTAGTCAGCTTCGCAAGCAACATTGACCGGCCCATCCGAAACGAGTCCAGCACTTAAAAGGTAATTTCAAGCCGCCGCCGCCTGAATCAGCTCTATCGACTCCCACACGATTTACAGAAAAATAGATTTTAAACCCGTTTCGTACTGCGCACCATAATTTACGGATACGTAATAACTTACGAGTCCTTTTGTTGTAAGGTAAGCCTGAACGCCGGCCGGAAAACCGGTAGCCCTCTGTCTCAGTTTGTGCCGACCCTATCACCAGGAAGCTTCGGCTGATTCTCAGCCGGTATTTTTTTTGCACCATTTGTCAAAAAAAGATGATGCTCAGACTACCGAAAAGATGGAAATGCGAGCTGAGAAATCAATTGCAATCGAAAGGAACTATACCTTAATTTCTATCTCCTGATGCCCGACCTGTTCCGACGGCGTACAGCCTGGGACAATGTATTGACAGCGAACTGAAGTACGGATTCTGAGGTGCGGGATGAGCAGGTTCCTGCTGATTTTCATCATACTATCGACAGTTGTGCCGGTGTTCGACCCGCACCGGGCCGGGCTGCTTTTCCTGACCGCATTCGGGGGAGGATTGATTATGGACCAGACGCCGGGATCTCCGAGACCCAGGAAGGCATAGAGTATTTCCCGGATTCCTGGCGCTGGGGAAACTGATCTTATTAGACCGGACAGGCCAGGTGCCTGCGGCCGGAACACAATCGGATCGGCAATCCGAAAAGGAGGCTTCCCCCTGTTCACTCCCGACTACACCATGTTTGTGGACGCCGTGCGTAACGTTAGACCCGGCCGGCTGCCCATATACGAACATATTATCTCCACTGAAATCATGGAAGCTGTCCTGGGCCGGAAGTTCGCCGGACTGGCTGAAGGCGACGATTCCGACTTGCGTGAATATTTCCGCCACTACTGCCGTTTTTTCCGGAAAATGACATATGACACGGTTTCTTTCGAAGCCGGGATCGTGGACGTTTTACCGGCCACCGGAGCGATCATGGGCGGCCGGCCGGGCCCGGTACAGATCCGGAGGGATTTTGAAAACTACCCGTGGGAGGAAATCCCGGGTCGCTTCTGGGCCGCCTATGAACGCCAGTTCGAGGCGCTTAGTGAAACGCTGCCCGTGGGGATGAAAACCGTGGGTGGCGCAGGCTACGGAGTATTCGAAATCAGCGAAGACCTCGTAGGCTACCAATACCTCAGCTACATGCAGATCGATGATCCGGAGCTGTTCGCCGATCTCTACGGAAAGATCGGCGAGCTGATGCTGAAAATCTGGGGCCGGCTGCTCGAGCGCTGGGGCGACTGTTTCGCCGTCTGCCGGATGGGCGATGACCTGGGTTACAAGACCGGCCTGCTGATCGCTCCAGCTACATTCACCGAGCTTATCCTGCCGATATACCGGAAAATAATCGATCTGGTTCATTCGGCCGGCAAGCCATTTCTCTGGCATTCCTGCGGCCGGATTTTCGAAATAATGGATGACGTAATCGATGCCGGAATCGACGCCAAGCACTCCAATGAGGACGTGATAGCGCCTTTCGACGAATGGATCGAGCGCTACGGCAAGCGGATCGGCCTGCTGGGCGGGATCGACATGGACCGGCTGTGCCGGGAAAATCCGGAGGCGATTACCGACATGGTAATCGAGGATGGCCGGCGGTTCAGGTGCAAGGCCGGAGGCTATGCCCTGGGTTCAGGCAACTCTATCCCGCATTATGTGCCGGTGGCAGGCTATCTGGCCATGATCGAGGCGGCCATGCGGCTAAGAGAGCAGGAGGCAGTCTGATCTTCGCTCAAGAGGTAGTGGATGGGGAAATGCGGTTAAACGCCGGGAGCGGGCTGGTTCAGACCGTGTAGAATGAATTGCCGATCCATTTGCCGGATGTCGAGACCGATTTGTTCGTGGTCGTACCGAACCGTATCCACGGAATCGTTGTGTTGATCGATAGCCTCGGGGCGGGCTTCAAGCCCACCCCCGCTATCGCAGTTCTGAAGCGGGTTAAATCATTGTGCCGATCGAAGAGGGTTCGGCTATTTTTTCTGCAGGTAGTCTTCGGTCCGGTGGCGGACTATTTCGCCCTCGACCATGTAAATCACGTCTTCGGCAATGTTAGTGGCCAGGTCGGCGATCCGTTCCACGTGCCGGGAAATCGACAGCAGGTGCAACAGCGGGTTGATCTGTCCCTTTCCCTCGTTGACCATTTCCGTGACCCGGCGGTACATGTTCCGGTTGATCTCATCCACCTCGTCATCGACGGCGCACACCTTCCAGGCCAGTTCCACATCCCGGTTGACCAGCGCATCCAGACTGTCCTTGAGCATTTTCTTGGCTTTTTCGGTCATCAGCGGCAGGTCGAAAATCACGTCGACTTGTTGCATGGTAGCCAGATACACAGCTCGTTCAGCCACGTTGACCGCCAGGTCGCCGATACGCTCCAGGTTGTCGTTGATCTTGAGCACGGCCACGATAAAACGCAGGTCGACAGCCACCGGCTGGTGCAATGCCAGTATTTTCAGGCAGTCCTCTTCGACTTCCACTTCGAGCTGGTCGATAACGATGTCGTCGTCGATCACTTTCTGCGCCAGTACGTGGTCCCGTTCCATGACGGACTGCACTGAACGGTACACGGTTTCTTCCACTATGGTACTGAGGGACAAAATCTTGCGCTTGAGCTTTTCGATGTCGCGCTGGAAATGCAGGGTCATACGAGTTACTCCTCAGTGCATAAAATTGTTTGCATTAAAGCGAAAAGATAATTTTTAACTTCTTTTAGTGGTAAAAGAAGCATAACCATTGAAACGCATTAAAATGCGTACGTCTCCGCTATGCTTCGCATAGCTCCGGCACTTTCATAACTGAAAGAAACAAAGGTTATTCCCGGCATTCGAGTCTTCTATTCCGCTTCCTTGGAGGTCGTCTGCGCGAGATTTCGCGCAATGGCCTGCCGGGGCTTTGGGCATTTATCAAGGCCACGATGGAAATTGCGAGGCGGCTACACGCTCCAATAAGTAAATCCCAAGGCTTCAAGGCATTTACAGCCTCTGATTCGACAATCCCGAAATCTGAATAAAAACAAACTATTTCATGCTCCCTGTAGTATCTCCCGCGATAAGCCAAACCTTCTGGTTTGGTAATCTTCGGTCTGTTTGTTATCCAGCCGGGTAAACAGCCGCTTGGTACTGCCGAATTCCACCGGAACGCCTTCGTATAAAAAGCCGGTGAACCGCGACACCCCGGCGGACTGTCGCAGGCTCAAAGTTACGATAACGATATTGCAACCTTTGCGCAACTCAGTGCCCGGCTTCTCGATCCGGGCCATGGGATGAAACCCCAGCCGAATATAACCGGTGAAAAAAGTCGCCGACAGCCAGCCGAAACCGCTCAGCCGAATTTTCCTGTAAGGTAGTCTTCAGTCGCTTTTTTCGTGGGTTTAGTAAATATCTCCTTCGTCACGCCGAACTCAATCAATTCCCCCAGATACATATAAGCCGTGTACTTGGATACGCGGGCCGCTTGCTGCATGTTATGGGTGACGATGACGATGGTGTACTCGCTTTTCAACTCACTGATCAGGTCCTCGATACGGGAAGTGGAAATGGGGTCCAGGCCCGAACAGGGTTCGTCCAGCAATATCAATTCCGGTTTGACGGCAATGGCCCGGGCGATGCACAAGCGCTGCTGCTGGCCCCCGGAGAGACTGGTGCCGCTCTGGTGAAGCTTATCCTTAACTTCCTCCCACAGCGCCGCTCTATGCAGGGCCCATTCAACCCGCTCCGCCAGGCTTTGGCGGTCCAGTTCCTCGTAGAGTTTAATACCGAAAGCGATGTTGTCGAAAATGGTCATTGGAAAGGGTGTCGGCATCTGGAAAACCATCCCTACCTTGACTCGCAGGAGATTGAGGTTTTGCTTTCTGGATAAAATATTTTCCCCGTCGAGCATGATTTCACCAACGGCCCTTAATCCGGGATATAGTTCATAAATCCGGTTGAAGGTACGCAGCAGAGTCGATTTCCCGCAACCTGACGGGCCGATAATCGCTGTCACCTTGTTCTCCATGATATCGAGTGAGATGTCCTTCAGGGCGCGATAATTCCCATAGTAAAAGTCCAGGTTCCTCACCGACAGCTTGACGTTATTAGCTGGTTTTGTCATTTCATCGTTCGATTGCGTTGGAGAATTCAAGGCCGTTTGAAACCACTTAGCCATTACGTTTTTTCCTTAATAGAAAACGCGCGAGAATAGTAAAACTCAAAACTCCGAATGTGATCAACAATGCGCCCGCCCAGGCCAGGTCGTGCCAGTCCTGGTAGGGACTCATGGCAAATTGGAAAATCACCACTGGCAGGTTGGCCATCGGCGCATTCAGATTGGGGCTCCAGAATTGACTGTTTAACGCAGTGAAAAGCAGCGGTGCGGTTTCTCCGCTGATGCGCGCCATGGCCAGAAGAATGCCGGTGAGCATACCGGCCCTGGCCGCGCGGTAGACAATGAACACGATGACTTTCCAGCGAGGTGCGCCCAGTGCCGCCGCCGCTTCCCTCAGCCTGTTGGGTACCAGCTTCAGCATGTCCTCTGTCGTGCGAACCACCACCGGAATTGCGATCAGCGACAAGGCAAATGCGCCTGCCCACCCGGAAAAGTGCCCGACGCGTTCCACGTAAATCGAGTAAATGAATAGCCCTATGACAATCGACGGCGCACTGAGCAGGATGTCGTTGATAAAACGGGTAGCGCTGGCGAGCCATCCGGTCCTTTTATATTCAGAGAGATAAGTGGCCGCCAGGATTCCGACAGGCGTCCCGATCAGCGTGGCAACCGCTGACATGGCGAAACTGCCGAAGATGGCGTTCAGAAGGCCGCCAGAGCTGCCTGGAGGCGGGGTCATCTCCGTGAACAATTGAAGGCCCAGGCCATGAAGGCCGTAACGCAGCAAAGTGAATAGAATCCAGCCTAACCAAAACAGGCCGAAGAGCATGGCTGCCAGGGAGAGCGCCAGGCCGACTATATTGATCAAACGCCTTCGGGTATAGAGCGAGACGATGTGCATGGTTCCTTGCTTTTTACCGTATGTTCAGCTTCCTACGCGCCTGCTCAAATGCGCGAGCAGAAACCTCGATATCGCCAGCACGATAAAAGTTATCAAAAAGAGAAGCAACCCTAAATATATCAGAGAGGAGGTATACAGGGTACCGACCGCTTCGGTGAATTCGTTTGCCAGGGTGGAGGCGATGCTGTTGCCGGGCATGAACAAAGAGGCAGACAGGTTATGGGCGTTGCCGATGACGAAAGTGACTGCCATGGTTTCACCGAGTGCCCTGCCCAGGCCCAGCATCATGCCGGCCAAAACGCCGGCTTTGGTATAAGGCAGAACAATATGCCACACCACTTCCCAGGTCGTGGCGCCCAGGCCATGGGCGGATTCCTTGAGTGTGGCGGGGACGATCTCGAACACGTCGCGCATGACCGAGGCAATGAAGGGCAGCACCATGATCGCCAGAATCAGACCGGCGGTCAAGACTCCGATCCCCATCGGCGGACCCTGAAAGAGCGGCCCGATAAGCAGCTTTCCACCCAGATGCGCTTTCACCCAGGGCTGCACCGTATCGGCGAAAACGGGGGCGAACACGAACAAGCCCCACATGCCGTAAATTATGCTCGGGATAGCGGCCAGCAATTCAATGGCCGTACCCAACGGCCGCCTTAGCCAGACAGGAGACAATTCGGTCAGGAAAAGCGCAATGCCGAAGCTGACCGGAACTGCGATCAGCATGGCAATGGCCGAAGTGACCAGTGTTCCGACAATGGGCACCAGCCCCCCGAATTCCTCAGTGACAGGGTTCCATTGATCGCTGGTAATAAATCCCAGGTGGAATTGCTTTATCGCTGGGTAGCTGCCGACGAACAGGGAGGCGATAATAGCGACGAGGATGCAAAGTACCAGAACAGCGGATAAGCCGCTGATTTGTTCGAAGAAATAACCAGCGTAAGACCGGCTGGCCAGCTCGATCTTTGCGCTGGAGTCGGCTTTGGCATGTCCATTGAACATAATTCGCGTTCAGCCTTAACGGCGAAGAGGGTCGTTGGCGACCCTCTTCAGGTCAAATGATCAGCGGCCATCGGTATGCCGCAGCTCTTCTCCACCCGGCGCACCTGCCGGAGAATAACACAGAGGCCATATTCACCTGCTCGGCAATGGAGCCGCAATCCTACATGACCGGTTTGCCGTCAGGCCCCTTGATCTGGCTCCACTGCTGGACGATGAGCTTGACGACATTGTCCGGCATGGGAATGTAATCTAATTCCTCCGCCAGCCTGTCGCCATGTTCGTACGCCCATTTGAAAAATTGCAGGACTTGTTTGCCTGCATCGGCGTCCTTTTGAGCCTTGTGCACCAGGATGAACGTGGCCCCGGTAATCGGCCAACTGTCTTTTCCCGGCTCATCGGTCAGAATCTGGTAAAATCCGGGAGCATTAGCCCAATCGGCATTCGCCGCCGCTGCCTGGAAATTCTTTGCTTCGGGACTGACAAATACCCCATCGCGGTTTTGTAGCAGGGTATGGGTCATTTTGTTCTGGAGGGCATACGCATACTCGACGTAGCCGATTGAACCGGCGATCCGCTGCACATAGGAGGCGACCCCTTCATTGCCCTTGCCGCCGACACCGGCGGGCCATGCCACCGAGGCGTCAGCGCCGACTTTTTCCTTCCATTGAGAACTGACCTTGGACAGGTAATTGGTAAAAATGAAAGTCGTGCCCGAACCGTCGGAACGGTGAACTACGGTGATATCATCCGCCGGAAGATTCACCCCGGCATTGAGCCTGGCGATTTCCGGAGCGTTCCACTTCGTGATTTCGCCCAGGTAAATCCTCGCCAGCACTTCACTTGACAGCTTGATCCCGCCGGGCGAGATGCCCTTCACATTGATTACCGGAACGATACCGCCAATCACGGTGGGGAACTGCACCAGACCTGAGGCCTGGAGCTCTTCGGGAGTCAAGGGTTTGTCGGAGGCGCCGAAATTGACGGTTCCGGCCTGGATTTGCTTGATACCGCCTCCCGAGCCGATGGATTGATAGTTCATGCCGATACCGATCTCTTTCTTATAGGTATCGGCCCATTTGGCATAAAGGGGATAGGGAAAGGTCGCACCTGCGCCCGTAATGTCCCCGGCGACGGCGACCGTCGAAAAGACGAACATGGCCACCGCGCTTATTGTCAGATAGGCTGCCAAGCGTTTCATCTGATTCCTCCTTCTATCGAAAAGTAGTGGGATTGAAAGAATGTTCAGCTCAATTGAAAGTTTTCGTCCACGCTTAAAGGCTGACCAGCATGTGGAGGTAGAACACGTTGTTCGCGTTAACCGCCGGATTCTGGTAATTGAAGAGCTGCAGGTCCGGGATGATATGCACCCGGCTGTTCGGCTGGTAATCCAGGCCCAGGATGAACAGATTGGCGTTGGTCTTGAGTGCCGGCGCACCGGACGCCGCCGCCGACTTGTTGAAGCCGGTGCTGTAGTAATCGTATCGGGCCAGGGCTTTCAGGTCCTTGCGGCCCAAGTTCACGTTGCCGAACACGGAGAAGCAGGCGGCAGTGATGTCCTCGTAGCTGCCACCGAACTTCTTGCCGTTGTAGTTTATCCCCAGCTTACCTTTGTCCTTGGCGGAGAAGACCGCCAGCAGGTCCCACTGGATGTTGGTGTAGCTCTTCTTTACTCCGTTACTGCCGGTATAGCTCCACGGCTCAAATTCGACATAACCCGACAGGTGGACCTTCTTATTGGACAGGTAGCGTCCGGCCCGGACCTGGAAGTTCTTGTACTTGTCGTCCTCGGCTTTCTTGTATCCCGAGCCGTTAAGCACATTGATATCGATATAGGTGTTCTCGTCGGGTTTCAGCGACAGGTCGATACTCTGGTCGGCGGAAGAGCCCATTTTGTTCCGGGAGCTCCAGACGAAAGCCGCTTTCTGAAGGGTGAGCCGGTCGGCAAGCTGCTGGTCGCCGGTGGAGCCGCCGGCAAGGGAAGCGATCCGGCTATCCAGGGCCTTGGTGTAGGCCAGGATCGCCCCGCCGTAGAAATCGCCGAACGATTCCATCGGGGACTTACGGATCCCGCGGTAACTCCATTCGCTTTCCGGCATGTTGAAATTCTTGGTGCCCTGCAAGCCGAAAATAAGGTCGGCGGGCTTGCCGAGTTTCCAGTCCAGGTAAGCGTACTTGGTGTAAACTTCGAACTTGCCGCCGCCGGTCTCGTGACCGATGTCCGAGACGTAGCGGAAGGTGAAATTATCGGCCAGTGCGTACTTGCCGCCGACATAGACGCGCGAGATGTCGAAGGCATTGGCCTTATCGGCCCCGCTGCTTCCATCCAGACTGTAGTACAGATAACCGGTCACTTCAGGAGTGAACGCTTCCAGAGGACTTTTGGCGGCCGGGCTGGCCTCCGCCGAAATAGCGGCGGCGGTGCAAACAAATTGCAAAAGGAATCCTGCTGAAAAAAATTTCAATTTACTCGCAGTCCCTCCCGGAATTGTTATCAGCCGCAGGTCTTGCGGCCTCACTGAACGGTTATTGGCGACCGGACACGAGTCCTATATCCGGATCCCTTGGTTTTCATGCATAATCCTCCCCGGCTCGGACCGTGATCCTCAAAATCGCCGGTAAAGGTTTTTCACTCTGCCGCCGGCGCGGCTTTTTCCGCGATTTTTCGATTTCTGCCGGAATGCCTGGGATATTCCGAGGAAAGATAGGCGGGCATTATTGAGCGAGTGTGAGATTTCTGTTAGGATTTCGTTAGGATGACCAGAGGTGAATTCAGGCGGAGGGAATAATTATGGTGAAAGTACTGCCCTCGCCCGGCGCGCTCGAGACATCCACCCGGCCATGGTGCAGTTGTACGATGTGTTTGACGATTGCCAGGCCGAGTCCAGTGCCGCCTTTACTGCGGGAGCGTCCCTTGTCCACCCGGTAAAACCGTTCGAACAGGCGGGGCAGGTGCCTGGGCTCTATTCCGCAGCCGCGGTCGATTACCGATATTTTTAGTTCCCGGCCATCCTGCCGGGCCTCGACCGTTATTTCCTGACCGGGCTCGCTGTATTTTACGGCGTTGTCGATCAGGTTGGCCACCGCCTGGTCCAGCAGGGAGGCGTAGAGGTTCCAGGACAAGTCATCCGGGCAGGCAAGCCGAATGGCGATATACTTTTCCCCGGCGCTGGCTTTGAGGTTCTGAATCACCGAACCCAGCATATCCTTGATTTTCACCGGTACGAGGGTCAGTTCCGCCTTGTAATCCTCACGCTCGATCCGGGACAGGTCGAGTAAGTCCTCGATGATCGCCTGCAGCCTTTCGGCCTGCTTGTCGATTGTTTTGAGGAATCGTTCCAGGTCCTGTTCGTCCTTCATCGCCCCGCTCAGCAAGGTCTGTACATATCCAATGATCGAGGTCACGGGGGTTTTGAGTTCGTGAGAGACATTCGCCACAAAATCCCGGCGGATATTCTCCAGTTTCCGCAGGTCGGTAATGTCGTGGAGGACCAGCATGACGCCGTCGGCCGCACCCTGCTGCTGCATGATTATGCCGGAAACATGCAGAATTCTGTCGCCGGTGCTTTGATGCAGTACGATCTCCTCTTCCCGGCCGCGCCAGTCGGCGATAAGCTGTTCGATAAAGCGGAGAAGGCTGGTGTTGCGCACTATTTCCTGGATATAGCGGCCCTGCGAGTCCGTTGACTCGGCGTCCAGGATCCGGACTGCCGCCCGGTTTATCCTGATTATCCTGGCCTCCATGTCCAGGTAAATCACCCCCTCCACCATCCCGGACAGAAGAGCTTCCACTTCGTTACGCTGCCTGACTACGGACTGAATTCTTTCATCCAGCCTTTCGGCCATCAGGTTCATTGTTTCGGCCAGGGTGGCGATCTCGGGAATGTCCGGTAAGTCGAGTTTGTGCTTCAGCTCTCCGGCAGCGAAAAGGGAGGCGCCGCTTTTCAATTTTTCCAGGGGTCGGTTAATTCTCTGGGAGAGGACCAGGATAACCACCGTGGCCAGCAGGGCGGCCACCAGGCCTGCGATCAGGATTTTCCAGGCCATGGTGGTCAGCTCCTTGTCCAGCTTGCTCAGGGGCGTGGCCACTCTCAGTACCCCGGCGGTACCCCGGCCGGAGTCGAGCGGGAAGGCCAGGTACATCATGTCCCGGTCCACGGTATGGCTGTATCTGGTGGATTTGCCGGTATCGCCCTGCAACGCCATTTGAACTTCAGGCCGGTCGGCGTGATTGTCCATTACCGAGGCATTTTCATGCGAGTCGAAAATCACCCGCCCCGAACCCGCAAGCAAAGTGACCCGGTCATCGGTCTTCTGTGAGTATAGTCGGCAGAGATTGAACGCGAGGCTGGTGTCGCCGCCGGCCAGCGCCGGAGCCAGGTCCAGCTTGAGAAGCCTTGCGCGTATCTCGAGATCCTCGGCGGCCCGGTCGAGGTAGAAGCTGCGGATGGACCGGTAGGTGGAACCGCCCAGGATCGCCAGTGATAACAACGTAATCAGCAGGTAAGGCACGTAAAGCTGCCAGAGCAGTTTCCAATTGCGCAGCATGCTTTCAGTCCGTTCCCGGTGCCCCGGATAAATTCGGGTAATGAATTACACCGCTGCCTGCCGTGGTGTAGCTGAATGACTGCCTTCGTGGATCGCTCAAATGATGGCAGTCGATCTCCATGTATCTACTTATATCTACAACTGCATTCGTCAAGCCACAATAATCTGCCTTCTACCGGACCGCTCGGAAATCAAGAGCGGCCGGGAATACTTCAAGGCAATAGTTACGGGAGACTATTAATCTGGATTGTGGATCTCATCGAGATTCCGTCTTTCCGGCATTCCCCTCACTTGCTTTCAATCGCCAGCCGGTGTTCGGGTCCGGCCACTCCGGCGAGGTTGACCGCACGCAGGCGCCATTCGTCGCTGGCTTTCGAAAGGGAGAGACTGAAGCTTTTCCCGACCGGCTCCCAGCCACTCCCCTCTTGCCGCATCTGGTACTCCTTCAGGTTGGGTGTACAGGAGATGATCTCGACCTGGGCCGCCGCGCCCTGGATACTGACCGTTACATCCAGCACGTTGGGTGTCCAGTAGATCGCTCCCCTGTCCTCGATCCGCTGGAAGTAGCCTGAATCGTAGGCCCAGTGCTTCCTGCCGTTCATGTACCAGGTGTGGGTCTGGAAGTATTCGTCGTCGTAGACCACCTCGGCGCTCGACCCCTGTTTCGGCCAGATAGTGAACCGGTCCGCCTGCTGGCGCCAGCCGACGAAGGCGTAGGCTTTGGGAGTCAATCCCCACTGGTCGTACTTGCCCCTGGGGACGGGCTTTCTATCGAGTCCCTGTACCCGGACGACCCCGGCAGCGCCATCGGCCAGGTAGGCGTCGCGAATTTCGAGAGCGCTGAGCGGCACGCCGTCCTTCTCGAAGTGCGAATCGTACTCCGCGTCCAGCATCACCCACTTGCAGAGAGAGTTGCACCAGACCTCATTGGAGCCGTGGTGTCCGGTAAGCTGCGGGTCTTCGCCATCGGGTCCGGACAGGACACAGCGGGTCACGTAGCCCAGGGCGTTCATCACGGCGTTCTGCGCCGCCTCGAAATGTGCGCAGCTGTACCTGCCGCCCTTCGGCCCCTCTTCGAGCATCTTGAGCGCATCCCCCTCCACCGCGGGCTTGTTCCGATTGATCACGATGTGCCGGTTGAGCCAGTTGCGGACCAGGAGTATCCTCCTGAACTCGTCGGTTTCGCCCCGGATGACATCGTTCAATTTGTAACGGTCCACGAGGCCCGCGAATCGCGGCGAGGTGAGGTCTTCGGGCGCGCTGAATAACGTGTTGGCCCGGTAAACCGGGTTTTGCGCCTCGACGACCACGTAACTTCTTTCTTGAGCCTGCAAGCCGCCGAGACCGAGAACAGCCGCACACAGGGTAATTGCCGGAATCCGGATCATTGTTCGTCTCCCTCCATTGGCTTTTTCATTCGACATATTTTCCGCCGGTCCCGGGGATCCCGGGCGGCCAGGATTGAGCGAAATAATAGGCCGCCTTTTTTCTCCCTGCAAGCATATTCCACGTAACATCGAAAGCGGGATCATTTCGCCTGTGCCCCAACCGCCTCGCTCAGGTCACGTATAGGTCCAAACATTTTCTCAAAAGCCTTAATCCGGATCCTTTCCTGCTATCCGGACATTTTACCGTAAAATCTTGTTCGAGACTGGTAAAGGAGATATCTTTGCCTTTGCCTGCCGCAGGGAAAGCGTTGGTTCTCCGTTATTTTGCAAATGGAATCGGCAATTCAAACAATCATTTTATCCAGTTCGTCAGCAAATCGAACAGATTAGAGGTGATACCATGCCTGTCTTGAGAAAAAACGATGGCAAGAACCTTTCGCGTCGGGATTTCATGAAAATCGGCATGGCCGGTGCCGCCATAGCCGGTGTCGGTTCCGCCTGTTCAGGAGAGGGGGGTAGAAGTCGAGAAGCGAAGATCCCCCGCAGAAAGCTCGGTAAGACCGACATGGAGGTATCCATTGTCGCGATGGGGGGAGGAAGCGCCCTGGCGATGGTGGAAAAAGACGAAGAGGCGGTGGCCCTGATCGACCTGGCCCGGCAGAGGGGAATAAACTTCTTCGATTCCAGCGCAAGTTACGGCGATAGCGAAGGCCGTTTCGGCGCGGCTCTGGAGCCGTACCGCAAGGAAGTATACCTCAGTACGAAATACGAACCGGAGGATAGTCCCGACGAGCTGATGAAGAAGTTCGAGAGATCGTTGAAAAGGTTCAGAACTGACTATCTGGATCTCGCCCACATCCACGGCCTGGTAAAAATGGAAGAAGTCGAATTAATGTTCAAATCCGGAGCACTGGATACTTTGGTCAAGCTCAAAGAGCAGGGCGTGGTCCGGTATATAGGAGTCACCAGCCACAACCATCCGCCGGCGATGAAGGCGGCGCTCGAGCGTTTCGATTTCGACGTCTGCTTTCAGGCGGCAAACGCCAGCAAGACTCCTTTCATTTTTGAGTTCGAGGAACTGCCCAACACAAGCTTCGAGGAGCTTTCCCTTCCGGTTGCTTTGAATAAAGGAATCGGAGTTTTCGCTTTCAAGATCACCGGACAGCGCCGTTTGATCAGAAAAAGTGATGAGCCGGACAAAGCTCCCGGCAGTGAACTTATCCGTTATGGGCTAAGCTTGCCCGTTCATGGAATCCTGCTGGGAATGAGCACGACTGAGCACGTAATCAGCGTCACCGAGCTGGCCGCCAATTTCAAGCCGATGAGCAGGCAGGAGATGGAAGAGTGGAACGTAAAACTGGCTCCGAACGCCAACGAATTGACCCTGCATTATCTCAGGAAAGACTATATAGATGATGGAGGATGGCGGGAACACCTCGTTTAGTCTGGCAGTTGCAATTCAGCTTCAGGTCAGCCAGGCAAATCACAGCTATTCTTAGCCGGAGTATAGGATAACCAGGCGGGCGCACTCGCGGGCGTCACCCTGTGATAGGTAGTTAACAGCCGGAAAAGAGCGTAGGGGCGGACCTATGTGTCCGCCCGTGGGAAGGGGAACAGTCGATTCATCACAATTGGTAAACCAGGAGACACTTCACGGCTCTGCCGCGGAGTAGATCATTTTTAATCCTGGACGATCCTGACCTTTCCCCTCCTGGAAGGCGGGCTCGAACGTATTTGGAGAATTGCGGCCCACTGGCACTTATAATTCCAGGCCGCTGTATTTTTTTCCCGCTGGAAGACCTCTCCGGTATCTCCCGAAAAAATATCTCCGCTCGACTAACCAAACGCAATCGTGAGCCGGACAACTCCGGACTGCGGGTTTCTCTTTCCTCTGGTTGCTCTCAGTCCGATTCGGAAGCTGCGCAGCTCACAGGTCTGCAAAGGAGATCTAATAGTCTACGTACTTCCGGTACGTTCGGGCGATCACTTTACCAGGCTTGCGGCGACCTCCTGGGCGGCAGGCATGGTTTTCACCCGCACGGGTCCGGCCTTGCCGTCCGGGGAGAGGTCGAATAAAAGCGTGCCCTGGGGGCTTGCCGTAATATCTCCGCCGGCGGATACAGTCACTTCCACCCCTGTTTCGGCAAGTTCCGCCTGGACTGAATATCGGCTGGAACCGGCCAGGCCTGTCAGCAGGTGCCGCGTCCTGGCGACCGTTTTCGGCACGACATACCGGAGGCCCACCGGCCCTTCGCGAACGGCTCCATCGTCCGCAATAACGACCGCGAGAGGCTGTCTGTCATCAGGGAGAAAAACTCCCGGCAGATTCGGCTGATCCCCCTTAATTGACTGAGCGCTCCGGTCGGCGCTCCCAAGCCGGATAACGGCAATCACCCGGCATTCAGTGCTCCGGTTCGGCGGCCCGTAACGGAGAGTTTTGGAGACACCTTCTCCGGCCGGCTTTCCCAGGTCCGCGGATATCGGGTCCGCTGAGACGATGTCGCAGCAGAACGGCAATCCGGCGTGGCTGCCGGTGATACGGGGCGGAGAGTCATCTACAGCCGGCTGGAATTCAGTGCTGGTGCGGGCGCCGAAATGAAGCCTGAAGTCCATCTGTACCGGGCCGGCGGCCCGGGCGTGGTCGGCGATCACGTACAGGTCCGGCTCGACGCACACGATCCGCCTCCGGTACGCCTCGAGTTCGGGATAGGCGGCCCCGATTTCGTTGGAGAAAGTCACGTAAGCCTCGGTCGCCTCGAAATCGGTGACACCCGGCAGGGCTTTCCCGGGCGACAGCCGGCTGCCACCTTCGTAATCGACTGCCTGCGACTGGCTCCGGCCGTTGACTTGAAGTACGCTGTAATACTGAGTCCCATCCTCGATATCGGTGGCTCGCCCGATGAGCGGTTCGCCATTTACTGCAAGCAGCACGGCGTTGCGGCTCTGGTGCATGTGCCAGGTCGAAACGTAGGGCACTTTTCCCTGGGATTGAAGCTCGTACTGGAGCTTGCCCGCAATGGCTCCCCTGAAAGAAAAAATCCTGTCGTTCTCCCCCCATGGATCGCTCCCGCCGCGGACGTGGATGTGGGACACGTCAGCCAGGAGAATGGCTCGCGGCAGGCCGGCGCTGTCGGGCCGCTGTTCCGGCAGGGTCGGGTCATAGGCAAGGTACTGCCAGGCCGGCTCATCGGTAGCCGGGCCATGCCGGGTCCAGCAATTGGCGGACCATTGAAGAACCGGGTCCCGGTAGGCCGCGGCAACCGCATAAATCCACGCCGCCGAATGCCATTCATGGATACCGCCTTCGCCGAAATTGGCGATGCCCCCATGCCCGGGATGGTTCCAGACGGCGTACAGCCTGCCATAAGCGAAGTTATGGAAGTAAGTGGTCTTGCGGAAAAGGTCGATGCCTTTCGTCTTTTTCAGCGCCAGCAGAAAGGGCATGGAGCCTTCGAAGGCATAGGGGGCGCCGTAAACCCTCGACTCCGGGTACGATCCATCCGGGGCCATGATCCCGGCGGCATAGTCGAAAAAATGTATCGCGAACCGCAGCCAGTCCCCCGGCCCGCTCCCCGGCCCGGCCGAAGAGATGTCCTGGTCTTCGAGCGCCAGGGCCAGGCACCCCAGCAGCGCCACATCCACCCAGCAGTGATTCGTCATCAGCATGGCGAATATATTACGGTTAAAGGGGGATTTCGTTCCTGGCACGCCGGGAGTCTCGAATGGAACCGGCAAGCCGTTGAGACGCCAATCGCTGACCGCCGTGTTGTACATGAATCGGGCGCGACGGACGCCCTCGGTCAGCACGAGTCTTTTCGTTTTTTTCGGTGCCGCGTCCGCACAGAGGTCCCAGGTCTTGGCGATGGCCATGAATGCATGGGCCGCCGCAAGGTCGTTGTTCTCCCGATGGGGATGGAACGAGCCGAACGCCTTGTAGGTCGACAACATCACGCGCACGTTTTCCCAGGCCCGGTCGGCATATTTCTTTTCGCCCGTGATGGCATACGCCACGGCCAGGGCATCAGTGTCCCGGGCATCCCTGCGGATCAGGAGCATCTCGCTGTCGCGCTCGGTCGGCCAAATCCGGTACTGGCTCAACAGAAGATCCGGCTTGCCCGGTTCGGTGTAGCGCATGGGCGTGACGAGGGCTTCCTCGGCGCACCCCAGCAGCGCGCTGCGGAGTATTTCCTGGTCCCGGGTGAGAGTCACGCCCTTTCTGGCTGTATTGACCTCTGCGGCAGTCATGAAAACGCGAGGAGCCAGATTTTCCTGGCCAAAAGCCGAGCCGACAGCCACAAAAAACATCACCGCACTGACTGAGAACCTCATGGGGCTGCCTCCTGTAACTGTCCGGGCAAGGATGTAATCCAATCCAATCCAATGGTGGCGCTGCTTTCTGAGCACCCTTAAGAACGTTACCACTATTGAGGGGAGAATTCAATCTGTCGAGCTTACTCTCCGCTGGCTGGGAATTGGGTTCCGGCGTGATTTTATTTTCTGTGAGCCAGGCGCTTTTCCTTTAAGTGCGTTTATAAAATTATCCAGCTTTCCATATACCGGTTCAACTTTTGAAACCAATTATGCATTTAATGCGTCTTAGTAAACAGAAGATGATAAAATTCGACAACCAAACCTGGAGGATACGATGAACGCCAAGGAAAAGATCAACTACCTGAGCAACGCCGCTCTCTCGATCGTGATCTATTTCGCTTTCTTCGCTTTCGTCACTCTGCCCTATGTACTGTAAGAAAGTGGTTTCAAGACCCGGCTGAAGCCGCTCCCCCAAAGAGCGGCTTTTTGTTTGCCTGCCTGATGCCCGCAGAGCCTTGCTGCCGCCAGCGTTTCTTCGTTACCGAGAATTACTTTTCCCGATCTATTCCACCCTGCTGAATCGGATTCAGGCGTGGTTTTATCTCTTTAACTTTACGCCTTTCTCTCTACTATAATTTGCTGGAACTATAACTTTATTCTAATGTGATATTTGAAACCTAATATTCATTTGATGCGTCTTAGTAAGCAGAAGACGATGGAATTCGACAACCAAACCTGGAGGATACGATGAACGCCAACGAAAAGATCAACTGCCTGAGCAACGCCGCTCTCTCGATCGTGATCTATTTCGCTTTCTTCGCTTTCGTCACTCTGCCCTACGTGCTGTAAGAAAGTGGTCTCGAATCCCGATTGAAGCCGCTCCCTCAATGAGCGGCTTTTTGTTTGCCTGCCTGATCCTCGCCCAGCCTTGCTGCCGCCCGCGCCGGCTCCCTGCCGGCTACAAGCTTGACCAGCTCCGCCTCGGCAACTAATAATTCCCACCAAAGCCTCCTGAAAATTGAATCCGGCCTTCTTCAGTATGCGTCTAACATAGCAGAGGACACGAAATGGAGTCCCGAAGATACGAATCGGAAAGCTTTTAAATTGAGAGGCCAGGAAAATGTCACGCGGTGATAAAGTCGTCATTGCCAGAACCGCCCTCAACCAATACAGAGGGCTTCCGATTGGCCGGGAGTGCATCGTTCAGGATATCTTCGAACAGTTGGGGAAGTTCAATCTGCTCGCGGTTTACGATCCGGTAGCCGGGAAATCTTATTACGTCACGGATGACCTGGTGGATAAAGCGGCTTAAGCCGACTGACTTGCCGTGCGCTGATATCCAAATCCCGCTGTTCGAAAACGAGGCTAATCAGACTATTCCTGCCGCAGCCAGCGCCATCTCACGAAGTACGGTTTTAGAATATAGTTACGTTGCACTCAATTGTATTTTCCTGTGATTGCGCCGAATCATATGCCTGGTGTTTTCTTTAGCGTAGGGGCGGACCCCTGTGTCCGCCCACCGCTGGTCGGTCCGGGCGCACACGCGGGTGCGCCCCTACACGAGATAATAGGTTCGAAAACGAAACCTAAAAGGTAACTCCTGCCGCAGCCAGCGCCATCTCCCTAAGTAAGCCTTCCCCAGCCTTCGTGCTTTATCCTTATCTTTTTCCTCTCTTTCCCCGGTGCTTGAAGTATCTCCTCATTCGTTGTACTGTCTATGGAAGTGAAGCGAAAAAGCGTCCAACTTGCTGATACAGGCGATTAAGGAGTGATAAAATGATGAATCGCAGGCGGTTTTTTCTCAGTACGGTGCCGCCCCTGGGACTTCTGTCTTTCGGGCATCTCGCCTGGGCCGCGGCTGAAGAGCCTGGGGGAAAGCAATACGGCGCGGCCAGGCTGAGCCGGACAGTGGTGGACCGCCTCGCCGACCGCTCCCTGCCGGAACTGCGGGACTTCCAACAGCGGGAACTCGACCAGGATTATCTCGGCTACTGGAAAGAGCATGGAATCGACTGGGAAAACGGCGGCGTGATGCCCTACCGCGAGCTGATGAAGGGGATGCCGTACCTGGCCAAGCATTATTACCTGAAACAGATGTATTTCCAGGGCCGGGCGCTCTGGACTTTTTCCTACCTTTACAATCATTTCGGCCGCAACGAGCGCCATCTGGCGATTGCCCGGCATACCAAGGATTTTATCTACAAATATGCCCGCAATGACGATTATTCCTGGGCCTCCGAGCTTACGCCGGAAGGGAAAGTGCTCCAGAAATACTCCGACATAGACGGAGATTTTTACGTTGCCATGGGCCTGGCCGAGTTTTACCTGGCTACCGGCGATCAGGAAGCCCTGGCTACCGCCCTGGAAACCGTATATTCGGCCAACCGGAAAATCCTCGCACCCGATTTCATGTTCTACGGCGCCTGGGATTCGAGGGTCTACGAGCCGGGTACGAAATTTCTGGGTATCTGGCTGCATTTCCTCAATACGCTTATTCCCCTGGCCGAAGTCACCCACGACGAGCGGGTCGAAAAAATCGCCGACATGTGCGTCCGCAACATAATCGAACATCACTGGCGGCCCGAGTTCGGCGGGTTCGTCGAACTGCTCGATAAGAATTTTACCCCTCTGCGGGAAAGTCACCATGACTCCAACTGGCACGGCGTGCAATCGGCCTGGATGTGCATGCGACAAGCAGTGCGGATCGGCGACCGGGACCTTTTCATGGATGCGATGGGCATGGGCCGCAAGCAACTGCAAAGGGCGTTCTCCGAATTCGAAAACATCGACATCCATGCCCCGCTCGAAGAGCTGCCGCGCTGGGGACCCCTCGAGGATTACATGCTGTTCTGCCTGCTGACCATCGAACACACCCATGCGCCCTGGGCGATTTACTGGTTCGACAAGGTTTTCCGGTTCGCCTACCAGAGGCCGGACAGGTTCGAGCAGTACGATCTCCTGCACCAGCCCCGGCGTCTGTTTTTCACCATAGAGCTGCTCGACCGCATGATCGCGCGCCAGGGCAGGGTCTCGGATTTCCTCGAAGTATGATTCCGTTTTCCGAAAATATTCAGCAGCATAATCGGTATTTTTCCAAGTCAAGGAGCAATTTATGTCGTCCTTACCGAGGAGAGAATTCATTGCCAGAACGGTCGGCCTGAGCGCCGCCCTGGCTGCAACCCCGATCTTCGGACCCCTGAACGCCGGACAAAAGGAACCGCAACCGGCGGCGGGCGGCAAGGGAAAATGGTACACGCGGCGGATGGAGGAAATGACCAGCCGCGAGGTGGAGTTCTACCTGAAAGAGGGCGGCGATCTGGTTTTCGTGCCTTTCGGCCCGGTCAGCGGCCACGGCGCGTTCATCCCGATGGGCATGCACGCCCATTGGGCCGCCGCGCTCAGCCTGCTGATGGCCCAGAAAGCGGACGGCCTGGTTTTCCCTCCTACCTATACGGTGATGGCCGGGGCGACCCAGACTTTCCGGGGGACCGTGCATTTCCCGGTCGGCGAGCAGGTAGCAATCCTGAAGCGGATTGCCCTGAGCCTTCACAAGGCGGGGTTCCGCCGGACAGTGCTGGTGGGTGGCACCACTCCCGAAAACACCGGCGGGATCGTCGCGGTGCGGGAGCTGTTCGATGAAACCGGGCATCCCTTCTGGTTCATCGAGGGGGAGAGGCTGCTGACCGCGCCGGAGGTGAAAGCTGTCTACGATGGCTATCCGGGGAATTTCGGCGAAACCCTGCTGTGTCTGGCTGCGCTGAAAATCCTGGGGCGGGAACGGCCGATACCCGCGGAAAACTGGGCCCGTGAAATCGAATCCAAGCGCGGTGAGGAGGGAGACCAGCCCGAGGAGATACGCGAGGATGTGGTCGCTCTGCGGACAACCGGCCAGGTGGGCTTCCGCTATTACGAAGAGGGGAACCACGGGAACCACGGCACCGCCGGGATCACTTTCAAAGGCCGCTCGGATGTGGACATGACCGTGGAAGTCCTGGAGAAATGCGCCGATCTCCTGGTGCCGATCCTCGCCCGGCTGACCCATTACGCCGACTGGCTGGACGCTCATCCCTATAAGTACATCCAGGCCAGCGAGAGGCTGTTCGAGAAGTAAGCTGTCGGCCGGGAGATCGTGTGCTACCGGATTGGGGCTGGGCTGGGCATCCGTGCAATCCGTGCCAAATCTGTGACATCCGTGATTCTGAATCACGGATTACACGGATAATAGACGGATGACACTGATCCACCCTGCACCCACGGGCGACCAGCCGGTCGCCCCTACGGCGCGCCCGGAGTGGATTACCTAGAATGAGAGCTGCGTGGAATCTTCAATCCGCTACGTATGTTGTCAAATGTGTATTTAACGCGGGTAAGGTTATGCTTTCACTTCGATACTTCGTTGCCCTCGCCGCAATTATGCCGATCTCTCTTGCCCTGTCCTGCGGCACAAAAGCCGGCGGAGGTGTGGACAAGCTGAAGGGTCTTCTGGAGCATCATGAACGGTACAAGAACGCCAAAGCCCTCCTGGCGAAGGACTGCCCGACAACCCGGGAAATGCCGGATGCAAAATTTTACCTGTTCGGCATGGGCCACCGGACCAAGTATTTGTACAAGGACGGCGCCCTGACCAGGGTTTTCGGGGGCGACACGGTCGGAAGCTGGCCTGTCGGCAAAGAGATTATCATGCCCTCGGAGTACACGGTTTTCCTCAGGACAGTCGGCGGCGGGGAGGTTTTCATCCAGGAGGACGAACAGGGCGTGTGGCTGGAACAGGACGGCCGGCGCAGGCTCTTGAGCGAAGGTCCGGTGACCCTTCCCGAATTCGAGGGGAAGACATACGGACCGGTGCTGAAAGTGCTGCATCAGGAAATACTGGTGAACGTCCTGCCCGCCGGCCCGGTGCCCAATCTTTTAGTTTATGCGAAACCCTGGTATCGCGATGCGGCCATGATCTGCGCCTGCCTGAGGCTCACTGGCAATTTGCACCTGGTGAAAGACTGGATCCTGGGCCTGTCCGAACCTTACGACCGGAACAACGCCGGGGACAAGGAGCCCGACAACCTCGGCCAGGCCCTCTACATGATCTCCCTGGTCTCCGACTCGACCCATCCTCTCGTGGCCCGGCTACTCGCGGAGGCGCAGGCGATCAGCCGGGAGGGTTATATCAGCGGCCGGACGGACGGCAGCCCGCACCCGGTCTACCAGACGCTGTGGCTCAAGTATGGCCTTGAATCGCTGGGCCTGGCCGACCCGTACGTGCCGCCCGCTGCCGAGGACAGCTACACCTCGCTGTTCTGGATGGCTTTCAAGCCTGCCGGCCAGGACAGCGCCGGGGCGAGCGAGCCGAGCTGGAATTACCCGTATCTCGGCTGGGCCGCCGCCCATTATTACGGGGACAAAGCCGGCTGGATTATCAACAATCTCGATTATCCCCTCACCTGGGAGTCCCACGCTTCCCAGGCGGATTACCAGGGGATGGGCCGCATTTCGAGCTGGCACGTGGCTGAAAAGACCTGCCTGCCCCACACCTGGCATTCGGCGGAGATGTTTTTGGAACTGGCGGAGGAGTGAGATTGTTGAGGAAAGAGTGGTGAGCATTGACATTGAGAGATGAATTAGTGTAACCGTTACTATTGACTTTCTTTGAGAAACGATTTAATAGATAGAAAGGGATTCGGAGTGATAGACAAAATGAATAAAGGATACTTTGGAAAGCAAAATTAAACTTCCATCAAGTAGCGAGCGTACACCACTACTTGAAGATTTAGGTTAGAGAAATGGAAACGCAATTTAGATACTATTCAAGATCACAATAATTATTTTCTCATAAAAAATGCAAAAAGTGGAGTTGATTTTAAGCCAAATGGTGTAGCAAGATGGGACTTCTTAAAATGAAAGTAACTTTATTTTTACTTATCTTGCCTTGGTTTATATTGGGCGTTATATTTTATTTGCTGTGGTGTTATAATAAAGATGAAAAATTAAAACTCCATTATTGGATAACACAATATATAACAATAATTATTGCCTCTTCGGCTCTAATTTTAACTACAATTGAATTTTATTTTTCTCAATCGATACGGAATGACGAAATAGTGCCACAACTGCAAGTCAAACCGGTTGGAATTATAGATCGCATTAATATTACACAGATCGAAATCGAGATCTTAAATTATAGCGAATATGTTGCAAAGAATATTCTTGTTGATATAAAATTTGCAGACCATCCATGGAAAAGAGAGTTAACGAAGGCTGAATATAAAGATACAGATAGAAAAATAGTTTTCGATTATGATGATGAAAAATTAAAGACCATGTTAGAAAAATATTATAATCGACCTATTTGGGACGAATTGATGCCTGGTAAGGCAATTAAACTTTTATTGGCAGATGAAAAAAAGGAGTTCATAAAAAATTCAAAAACGTATATATCATATCCAGATGGCAGAATGATTCCTATTTCTCCGACTGAAACTACAAACTTTAGGCTTAGTCAGGGCTGGTATGAAGATTTAATTGGGGCAAACACTGGGGAGCCAATAAGAGTATTGCTGCGTGCAGGCTGGGAAAATGAAATAGGGAAACTGTTTGATAGAATATCAGAATATCAATTGTTTTGTACTAAAATAGGCACAGGCGTGAGTTATACATTTATTCCAACAGGAATCGTAATAGAGGATAAATGATTTTCAAGTAATCAACTACGCTCCAACATAAATTCCAAGAGTCCGCTATTTTTAGCAGGCTCTTTCTATTTCCCGCGAGCATACGTCCTCTTTTCCCCTTCCTTCCCCTATCCTTGAATTCTCCAGCCCTGGGTTGTACTCATTATTGGATTTGTCACTCGCAAATCCAATTTATTCATCCCATTCCTGAGGAGATCTCCATGCGCCCCATCAAGCTCATCATCGCTACGCTGTACTCGCTACTCCTTTTGCCTGCCCTTTCCAGGTCTGCGGATTTCCCGGTCTACCCGCTGCCGCAGGAAATCGAATTGACCGGCGCAAGCCTGGACCTGTCCGAGGCGGAAATTCTCTTCTACAACGGCCCCGGAGACAAGCTCGGCCTCCTGGCCCGGCAGCTTTCGGAAGACGTGGCGAAACGCTTCCTGGCGCCCCTCACCTGGCGCAGGGCGGAAAATAACTCCGGCGGCCGGCCGGCAATCAATATCGGCCTGTCGAGCGACCCGCAGATCCAAAAACTCCTGGATCAATCCGGCCGCAAGACCAGCCTGGACTGGGAGGTCGCCGAGGGCTACCGGCTGGTGGTGGGCCAATCCGGCGCGGTGATAGCAGGCCACGACCTAAGGGGCCTGTTCTACGGGGTCCAGAGCTTCATCCAGTTGATCGAGTCGCCTGAGCCGGGCAAGGCTGTCGCCCGGGGAGCCGCGATCAGCGACCGGCCGTTCAAGCCGGTCCGCGGAGTTCACGTATACCTGCCGGCCCGCAAAGACCTGCCCTTTTTCAAGAACTACATCCAGACCATGGCGCACTATAAAATCAATACCCTGATCCTGGAGGTGGGCGGCGGCATGCGTCTCGACCGGCACCCCGAAATCAACACCGCCTGGGAAAATTTCACCCGGTCGTTCTACGACATGGGCGACCCCATGCAGAAGTACGGCGAACAGGTGCCGCTGGGGCCGCATAACCGCTTCCAGGCCTCGGTCCACACCGAACTCGGAGGCGGGAGCTGGCTCACCAAGGAGGAAGTGCGGGAGCTTGCGGAGTTCGCCAGGGAGCACTACGTGGATGTGGTCCCGGAAATCCAGTCCCTGACCCACACCTACTACCTGACCCTGGCCCATCGCGACATCGCGGAAATCCCCGAGGCGGCCTGGCCCGATTCCTACGACCCCTCGAACCCCAAGTCCTACGACCTCTTGTTCGACGTGATCGACGAATACCTGGAAGTGCTCCGGCCGGAGTGGGTCCATATCGGCCACGATGAATGGCGCGCGGGAGTGAAAGGCAACACCGGTGAGCTGTACGGCCGGGACGTCGTGAAAATCCACCACTACCTGAAAAGCCGCGGGGTCGGGACCATGATGTGGGCCGACCATCTGGTCAAGGGTCACAACATGAAAGCCCGTATCCCCGAGGCGCCGGCGGAGGGAGTCTGGTACGCCTATCCCTCCACCGAGGGCGCCGCGGAAATCATTTCGGCCCAGGCCAGGGATATCCTGATGCTGAACTGGTCGTGGGGCGTGGACCCGACCTCGGACGCTCAGCTCCGGGACCACGGCTGGACTCAGATTTTCGGTAATTTCGACGGGGCGCGTCAGTACGAGAAGTGGCACGACCGGCTGGCTCAGCCCGGCGTACTCGGCGCGGAAATGTCCACCTGGTGCCTGGCGGATGAATCGAGCTACGGCCAGAACGGGTCGCTGCTGAACATGCTTTTCAGCCAGAGCCTGCTCTGGTCGGACCGGGTCCGGCCGAGCCGGGAGGTGTTCGAGCATCTGGCCGCCTCGACCCCCGGAATCCGGGAGCTCTTGTCCGGCAACCGGCTGCCGTCCGTGGAAGTGCTGAGAAAGAGGCCGGGATACTTATTCGCGACTTTCAGGATCTCCGCGACCGGCAATGCGGGCCGCAAGGGGGAGATGAGCGGCGTGCCGTCGGGCGAAGTGAGCTGCGACGACCTGCCGTTCAGCCTGGCCGCCGGCGACAAGGCTTTCGTATCGGTCAGGGCCGGGGAAGAGGTCCGCGGCATACCGGTCGAAACCAATGCCGCCAGCCTCGTGTTCCTGCACGTGAGCACCAAAGCCGGGGAAAATCTGAATACCTACCATAGCAACTATCCCCTGGACACGGCCGAGCTTTTGGGTTATTACCGGATCAGGTACGCCGACGGCCTGGAGGAAGTGCTGCCGGTCCGCTACGGCCGGAATATCTCCCATGCCGGCGGCGACTTTGCCGACCAGGTTTATTTCGCCCGCACGGTGAACCTGCAGCCGGCGGACGGCGGTAAGCCGGTGCTGGCTTACGCCTGCGAATGGGTCAATCCGCGGCCGAACCGCCGGATAAAAGCCGTAGACCTGGTGGGCGTGGATAACAAGTCCGGGGCCTACCCGGTGCTGTTGGCGGTGACCGCGGTGAAGCCGCCTTTCGAAGAGTAGCGCGAGGGACTTGGTTATCGGCGTTGTTCAGGAGATTGGAAACCGGAAGCAAGAATAGATGTTATTAACATCTTAATAAATAAGAAGTTATACCTTATTAATCCCCTCTATTAAGAGGGGAAACAGGGGTGTGTAATTCCGTATCTGGAGGAAGCCGGAATGAAAAAGATGGACAGGCGCAGTTTCATCAGGGTGGCCGGGGCCGGCACTCTCAGTTTGGCCGCAACCGGGCCGCTGGTGACAAGCGGATTCACCGCCAAAAGCCCGAATGACCGGATCAACGTGGCGGTCATGGGTGTCCGGGGCCGGGGCGCAGAACACGCCGCCGAGTTCGCCGCGATCCCCAACGTCCGGATTGTCACTCTTTGCGACATCGATGAGCGGGTGCTGCCGAAAGCCGTGGCAGACCTGGAAAAGGCCTCGGGCCAGCGGGCCCGCACCGAAACCGACATCCGCCGGGTGCTGGACGACAAGGAAGTGGACGCGATCTCGATCGCCACGCCCAACCACTGGCACTCCCTGGCCACGATCTGGGCCTGCCAGGCGGGCAAGGACGTCTACGTGGAGAAGCCGGTTTCGCACAACATCTTCGAGGGGCGCAGGATGGTCGAGGCGGCGCGCAAGTACGGCCGGATCGTCCAGACCGGCAGCCAGACCCGGAGCACCGAAATCGGCCGGGCGGCCATGGATTTCATCCACAGCGGCAAGCTCGGCGAGGTCTACATGGCCAAATGCGTAGTCTTCCGGCCGCGGGAAAATATCGGCCGGGGAAAGATTTCCGCGGTCCCGCCGGAAGTCCATTACGACCTCTGGCTCGGTCCCGTCTCCTGGCGTCCGTTCAACGTAAACCGCTTCCATTACAACTGGCACTGGTTCTGGGACACCGGCAACGGCGAAACCGGCAACAACGGCCCGCACTATACGGACATGGCCCGCTGGGCGCTGCAGAAATACGAACATCCCCGCCGGATACAGAGCCAGGGCGGGTTCTTCGTCTTCGACAGCGAGCAGGAGACGCCGAACACCCAGCTTTCCTGCCTGGAGTACGCGGACGGCAAGATCGTCCAGCTCGAGGTCCGGGGCCTCTACACCAACCGGGAGGCGGATTTCAACATGGAGATGCTGTTTTTCGGCTCCGAGGGCTGGATGCAGCTCAAGGGCGAGGGCGAAGCCTGGGCCACGTTTTTCGGCCGCAACAATGAACCGGGGCCGCGCATGGATGAAGCCCCGGCCGATAAAAGCCCCGACTCGATGAAAATCAGGGGCAGCGGAGGCGGCCCGCACTTCGAAAACTTCATCAAGGCGGTTCGTTCGCGCCAGGCCGAGGACCTGACCGCTGACATCCTGGAAGGCCACCTGGCCGCTTCCATGTGCCATCTCTGCAACATCGCTTACCGCACCGGTCGCACCCTCGTGTTCGACTCGGATACCGAAAGGTTCGTCAATAACGGCGAGGCCGATGCCATGCTGAGCCGGGAGTACCGCTACCCTTACGTGGTTCCGGAAAAAGTCTGAAACTCAAGTCGTACTGTCGAGGGCAAAAACTTGCTGCCAGACTCGAAGGCCCTGAAATTTGGACTGGTAAAATCGGTCTGCCTGGCGTTGCTGTTTGCCGCCGGTGCCCTTTTCGCCGCCGAACCGAGTCCCTGGCCGGACTACACCTTGCGCGGGGCCAACCTCGGCCTGTTCGCCGGCGGCGCCAGTTCTTACACCGCGGATGACATCCGCCACTTCGCTCTCGACTGGCGGGCCAATTCGGTGCGCATCCTGATAAACGACGCCGTGCCGGCCAGCGCTCCTTACGAGGTCAGCCCGCAGACTAAAGCCGAGGTGTTCCAGACAATCGACCTCTGCCTCGAATACCGCCTCTTTACCGTCCTTTCTTTCAGCGCTTCTTTCGATAATAACGACCTTTTTTTCGGCAACAGCCAGCTGAAAGCGGCCTACGTCGGATTCTGGAAAGAAGTGGCCGGCCGCTACGCCCGGAGCGAAGGTATCGCCTACGACCTGATGAACGAGCCTCACGACCTCCTGGCCCAGACCCAGTGGTCGGCTTTCGCCAAGGAGCTGACCCTGGCGATCCGGCAGGTCGATTCAGTCCACACGCTGATAGTCGAGCCGCCGAGCTGGGGCTGGCCGGATGGATTCGATTATCTCGTGCCCACCGGCGACAAGAACACGGTATATAGCTTTCACTTCTACGGCCCCATGGATTTCACCCATCAGCGCAGCGGCAACCAGATGATGAAAACCACCGAGGAGCAGTGGCGGCAGAGAGCCTACCCGGGGATGATTGTCAGCGAATGGGACAAGGAGTACTGGGATAAGTCCACGATGCGAGCTTACGTGCAGAAAGCCACCGCATTCCGCGACCGCTACAAGGTCAGAATCTGGTGCGGAGAGTTCGGCTGCGCCCGCTGGGCGCTGGGGGCCAAGCAGTGGTTCACCGACTGGATCGACCTGCTGGAGGAGGAAAAAATCGACTGGTCCTATTATTCCTACCGGGAATGGCACCACATGGACATCGAGATGGACCCCGGCGAAAGGGTGAACCGCACGCCGCGCTCCGAAACCGAGCTGGTGAAGCTCTTCGAGGGTTATTTCGCCAGGAACGAGGCGCCCGAGGATTTCAACCGGGACGGCGTATTCGAACGGCAGGACGTAATCGAGTTGCTGCGCTATCAGTACGGTAATCCGGGCAGTCTGGCCGCGGATTTCAACCGGGACGGCCGGCTGAACATACTGGATGCGCTTTCCCTGTTAGTGGCCTGGCGCCATAACGGAAACAATTAACCGGAAGAACTGAGGGAATCCACTCCGGTCGAATCGCAGGAGCGACCGGCGGATCGCCCGCGAGGCGGTACATTTCGAGCGAGTGGTACGGCCCTCATAATACAGGGCAAACCTGCCGATCCCGCTCTCCTCAATCTTTCAGCACGAGCCGCAGCACTCCGGCGGCTCCCACCGGCGGCAGGCTCACAGTCACTTCCTCTTTATCCCGTGTAATTTCGCAGGCCACCGCCGGCTTGTCGTGGTTTTCGACACTCAGCCAGGAGGCCCGGGCGATCCGGCCGGCTTCCGGCAGGCGGACTTTCACTTTCAGGTTCTGTTTGAAGCGGCGTTCGGCGAACCGGACTTCCGGCCGGACGACCGCGACCACGATGTCGCCGGGATGCCAGGGGTCGGCCGGATGTATGCGCCAGATATTCCCCCGGGTGCCCTCCGGCAGGCTGAGCGGGTCGGGGTCGAAGACCCAGGTGCGGTTACGCAGGGCCTGGATCAGGGTGAAATAGCTCCAGGTCATCTCCGGGTCGGCGGTGCATTGGCCCTGGCCGATCTGGCCGCCCCACTCCAGGGTGTATTGCAAGGTTTGCTCCGCATATTTGGCGTCATCGGCGGCATCGTATTCGTTCGGGTGGAGGTGGCGGTCCAGGCACATGTAGGCGAAGATGGCGAAGATTTCGGCGCCGCTGGCCTCGCTCAGCATCGAATCCATGCCCTTGAGGCTCTCGATCGTCCGGGACTTGTTTACCATCACCAGCCTGCCGCCGGCGTGCCACTTGCGGGCGATGGCCTCGATCATTCTCTGCTGGCTGAAATTGACGTTGGCCGCGGGCTTGTGGCCGAACATGGTGATCCCGTCATCATGGGCGAAATCGATCCCGCCATAGGCCCAGTTGTCCAGGGCGATTCCCGAGATGCGCGGGTAGAGCTGGATCATCAGGTCCATCTGTTTCAACTGTTGGATGCCGAACGGGCTTTCGGGATTGAAAAACATCACCGGCTGATCGTGGTAAGCGCGGGTGACCGAGCCGTCCTGGTTGCGGGTGACATCCGCCGACAGGCCCCTCTGCACCACGGTGACAGTATCGCAGTGCATGTTGAAGCCGTAGAGGAAAACCGCCTGGCCGTTATCGGTCAGCCGGTCGATCACGATCCGGTTTTTACGCAGGGTATTGTCCGGGTATTGCCTGGCGTACGGCTCGCAGAAGAAGACGAAATCCGGGTCGTTCACCGCCTCGGGGGGGATGAATTCGCCGTGGCGATGGAAATGAGTATGGAGCCAGGCCATGGTGGCGCCGAAACGCTTGAAGCTGTCGAGCTCTTCCTGGCTCAGATGGACGTTGGAACCCAGTCGGCTGCCCCAGACCGACCGCATCCGGGGGTGCACGCTGAAATAATCCGGGTAGGCCTCGGCCAGCCTGCCCAGCGCGGGGCGCCAGTGCGGCCGGTGAGTGTAGAGCCAGATGCCGAAACGCAAGGGCCGGTCGGCGGAGAGGCCCACGAACAGTTCGGTGAAGCGCACCACCCGGACGTCCTCGGGTTTCACCACCTGCGGCTGGCTCAGGTAGCTCAGGCTGGCCCCGGCGTTCGGGCTGTCGAGGGCCACCGGCACGTAGAGGCAGGCCGGGTCCTCCGGCTCGGGACCCAGGTTGAGCTGTACCTTGGGCATCTCCAGCGGCATGCAGATCGAAAGCCCGGCGCCTTGCGGGTCGTAGACCGTATAGAGTGGAATGCCGGTCCGCGGCAGTCCCGGTTCCTGGATTCCGTAACAGTAACGGATGGGCTTTTCGTGCAGGAGGGCTGGTTCCGGGTAGGAGGGGGCCCAGCCCAGCAATCCGGCTCCGGCCGGCAGGACGAAGCTGACCCGGAGGTTGCGCTGGCCGGGCCAGCGCAGGTCTTCCTGCATGATGAGCCGGGTGGCGGTTTCCAGGTGCAGCCCTTCGGCATCGGCGGTAAAGGTGCATTCGATCACGAAAGGCGCCCCGGCGAAACGCTTGGTGAACTCGACTTTCTGCAGCGTGCCGACCCGGGTGAACCTGAGATCGGAGACAGCCGCGGGCGTGTTTCTGTCAGAATAGCGCTTGCCCTCCAGCTCGTCGAAAACCTCGAACCCACCTGTTCCCTGGCTGTCGGCGAAAAAGGAGTAACCTTCCGGGCCGGAGCCCGGCGTTACCGATTTGAGACTCACCAGCCGGCCGCTTTCACTTTCCCAGAGGCTGGCCAGGCCGCCGCCGGTAAGCTCGAAAGTCTGCGCGGCAGCCTGAAGCTGACTGAAAATAAGCGCCAGCAGGGCCGATAAATAGAGGCAAAATGTTTTGGATTTTTTTGCTGCCGGCATGTCGACTCCCTGAATTATGGGATTGAAAATTTGTCTTTCCCGTTATCTGAAAACCAGCCAAGGCTTAAAAGCGTGTTGGGAAAATCCCCTTATGTCGTAAAAAGAGAAGCCATAAAAAGACGATGCGGTATGAACCTGTGTAATCTTTTATAATATAATGCGTTACCGGGCGTCCGGCCGGACGCCCCTACAATTCCTTATTCTTCAAATTTAGGCGTTCTGCGCCCCTTTAGATCCCAGAAACAGTACTATCAACTGCCGGCTCGTTCAAGGATTTATATTGGCCTGGCTGCGGACAATTTACCCGAATGACCCGACGCTGCCAGCCCTGGAGTTATTCATTGCGAAAGAATTTGCCGAAGATTAAGAATTATGTTTGGCACAAAAAACCATTTGCCTTACTGTTGTCCTGGAGGATTCAATGAGAGGAATTAGCGTCTTGATCAGAAAGATTGGCCGGACCGCCGCAATCACGATTCTGTGCATCACCCTTTCTCTCGGTTTCGCCCGGGCCGATTCCGGCTGCCTGGTCCGGGCGGAGGGCAACCTGGTGCGGGTGGAAACCGCCACGCTGAAAGCCGTCCTGGACCGCGGGCTGCTCGTTTCCCTGGTGCGCAGAGCCGACGGCCGGGAGCTGGTTCGGTGTTCGGCGGATGACAGGCAGGCGTTCCAGCTCGTTTATGCGAGCGGCGAGGCGGTGCCCTTGGGCGGTGAAATCGGCGATGAGTTCCACTGCCTGCAGATCAACGACAACCTGGTCCACGTGCGGATCGAATCGTGGTACGGGGATGCCGTGATCGCGGTATCGGCCGACAGCGCGACCGGCGACCTGGTAGTCGAACCGAGCGCTTATGCTTCCCGGCCGGGCTTGCGGACCTGCCGCTGGCTGGTTACCGGGATCGCGCCGGATTGCGAGCTGGTGGCGCCGCTTTTTCAGGGGATTCAACTCCCCTTGGAAGACCCGCTGGTCAGCAATTCCCGCTGGCAGTGGCCGGTGGGCTGGGAGGCGGCCCTGGCGATCCTGCAAGGTGAAAAAGGCGGTTTCTGGGTCCATTGCCGGGACAATCGCTACCGCTACAAGTCGCTGCAGATCGGAGTTCCCGGCGAACCCCGGGCGCTCGGTTTCGAGACCGAGGCTTACGGGCCGTTGGACGCCAACCTGGCAGCCGGCGGCCTGGCCTGGCGGGTCAACGTATACGCCGGAGACTGGCGGGAGCCGGCCGCCCGTTACCGCGATTGGCTCGAGCAGGCTTACGGCCTTACCGAGGGCCGGTGGCCCGCCTGGGTGAAAGAAGTGGGCCTGGCGATCAGCTGGACGCCTACAGACCCCGGCCTCCTGGATGCGCTGGCCCGCTGGGTCAGCCCCCGGAGGGTGCTGCTGCACATCCCAAACTGGCGGAAGTATGGCTATGATGAGAATTACCCGGACTTCGAGCCGGGCGAGGAAGGGGAGAAGTTTATCCGGAAAGCGATAAGCCTTGGCTATCGCGCCATGCCGCACTTCAACTCGATCGACATGGACCCCACCAACCCGGCTTACAACTACATCCGGGATTTCCAGTTCCGGGAAGTCGACACGAAAAAAGTGGCCGGCTGGTCTTGGGTGAACAGCCAGTCCAGGCCGGTGCCGGAGTCCAATGCCACCCGGATGCGCCACCGGGAGTACAAGACGATGGTGAAAGTGCATCCCGGCCTGGCGATGTGGCGCTCGATCCTGGCGGAAAACATCCAGCCGACGGTCCGGGAGCTGTCGCTCGAAGTCGTGTTTCTGGACGTGACCATGCATTCCCGGAACCTGCACAACGCCCTGGTGGAAAACACCACTTCCAGCGAGGGGATGAAGCGTCTGACCGAGCTGATCGGAAGCCTGGGCCGGGGAGTGGTGGTGGCCGGGGAAGGCCGCAACGAAATCACCATGCAGGACCAGGCCTTTGCCCAGGTGCATCTATACCGAAGCTCCGGGGCCAGCGTGCCGGGCCTGGACCGGATGAAACCCTGCCCGCTGAGTGAGTTTCTTTTCGGCAAGTGGTGCCGCTCGTTCGGCTATTCCGGCCTGGACGGCCGGACCCCGGACGAACAGATGCGGATGAAAAGGCATATCGAGATGGGGGCGATTCCCACCCTGACAGTCGATTCCGCGGCCGACCTGGAAAATCCCAATCCGGCGGTGAAAGAAATCCTGCGGCTGGCGGCGCAGCAGCCTTGATCGGTAAGGTTCGTGCCATAAGACAGTCTCGCCAAGTACAGGTTTTGTCAAATATGGTGACTTTACACTCAATCGAATTTCCCTGTGATTACACCGAATCATATTTATGGTGTTATCTTTATCGTAGGGGCGGACCTATGTGTCCGCCCGCCGCTGATGGATCCGGGCGCACACGCGGGTGCGCCCCTACATGAGATACTTTTTTGGGCAATGCTCGAATTACGAACACAAAATTGAGGCCCTGCAAGTACTATACGGCAACTCGTCCGCTGGAATCATAAAAACGTCACCGTAATTGAGCATTAAAGCAATAAGGCCGTTTCAGGTAATTGCGATCAAATACATTTTTTCCGGGGGTGTCGAGATGAACCGGTCTCTGTTTGCAGTTGCCCTGTCCATAGCCTTGATCCTGGCTGCCGGGTTGGACTTCACCAGTTGCAAGAGCGAAACCACGGCAGTCGACCAGGCCGGGGGAGAGGAATTTTTGCCGCCGGCTCCTGCCGGGAAGGTGTGGAAGCTGGTCTGGAGCGATGAATTCAACGGTACAGTGTTGGATGAAAATACCTGGGAAACGCCGGTGGGGCCCAGAAGGGACGGCAACTGGGCCAGGGAGGACAGCTACCTGGACGGACAGGGGAACCTGGTGATCCGCACGCGCAAAACGGATGGCAAGTACTATTCGGGAGCGGTCCGCACGCGGCGCATGTTCGAGCACCGCTACGGCTACTGGGTTACTCGCTGCCGGTTCCACACCCAGGTGGGCCACTGGCCGGCCTTCTGGCTCTTTTCCGATCCCGGCGTGAGCAGTGTCGGCGACGAGGGGAGGGACGGCACCGAAATCGACATCATGGAAAAAGCCTGGGCCAGGGAGGACCGGATCAACCATGCCCTGCACTGGGACGGCTACGGCGAGCAGCACAAGAGCGATGCGGTGCAGAGAGTGATACCAGGAATCAGCCAGGGCTATCATACATTCGGCTTAGACTGGAGACCGGAAGAGTACGTCTTCTACGTGGATGGTAAACAGTCCTGGCGCACCTCGGCCGGCGGAGTTTCCCAGGTGCCGGCCTACGCCAAACTCACCGACGAGGTTGGCGATTGGGCCGGAGATATCTCTAAGGCCGAGTTACCTGATTACTTTTATGTCGATTACGTCCGGGTTTACGACCTGGTAGCCGAATAGCTGTCTTGTAGCCAAACCGGCGGGCAGACCACTCCGGCTTCATTCCTGCACCTCGAACGGGAAGCTCTTGACTATGAACGGTTTTTCGCCGCCGCCGCTGAGAGCCATCGTGCCGTAGAGGGCGAGCCGGTAGCGGCCGGCTTGTTTCAGCGCCGGAGAGAGATCGAGGAACGAGCTGGTCTGGCGGTCGAACGCGCTCAGGCGCTCCACGGTTTTACCGTCCATCGATTCCACAACCGCATCGCCTTTGAGCCGGCAGATTCCCTCTCTGAGCTTACCCCTCAGCAACAGGCTCACCCGGCAGCCTGTCGGCTCACCGGGAGCGAACACGGTGAAGCCTTCGGCTGTCTCGCGCTGCGATTTACTGAAGATGAACCGGGCTTCCGGGCCGCGATGAGGCAGGACCGCCGGCTTCGTGTTCAGCTCCCGGCCGATTCGTTCCAGCTGAGGCCGCAGGCTTCGCAGCTCGAAAGTCACCCAGCCGTCCTGGCCCAGCTCGCGGCCCACCGCGATGTTTTTCGCCAGAGGCTCGAAAGCTTTCATTTCGTAGAGTCCCAGCCCGCTGTAATAGGGAACCCGGCCCAGGGTAAGCGGCAGATGAGATTTCATCGTCTTTTCAAACCGCTCGGGGTCGGTGGTGTAGTTCATCGGGCAGACGAAATCCAGGATGCCTTCCCCGATCCAGTCCCACCAGACCTGGGCATCGCTTTCATAGGCCCAGGACAATCCGGTGCGCGCCGCCAGGCTCACGCAGACATAGGGGTTCAGGGTATGGACGTCCCGGGCGATCTCCCGGGCGCTCGAATGAATCAACTGCCTGCGCCAGTCGAGGTAGACTTCGCGGTAGAGCCCTTCTTTCCAGACTTCCCTGGGCCAGTTGTCCAGTTTCAGCCCGGTCTCCTCGGCGAAACGCTGCCGGCAGCCGTCGCAGTAGCAAAGCTGATCGTTGCTGTAGCGCATGTAGTCGAAATGCACGCCATCGACATCGTACTTGCGCACCAGCTCCAGCATGGCATCGTGCTCGAGCCGGCGGTTGTCCGGGTGGGAGGGGCACAGCCAGTCGCGGTTCTGATCGTAACCCTGCTCTTTCATCACCTGTGGGTTGCGCTTGCCGTCCCAACTATACTGGATCCGGCCCGCCTGTTCCATGGCCGTGGTGAACGAATCCGGGCAGCCGGACATGTACCAGTTGATCCGCCAGACGTGCACCTCGATCCCGTAACGGTGGGCCGCCTCGATACAGAGCGCCAGCTCGTCGCGGTCCGTGGTCATGGGCAGGAACTCGCTGGGATAGCTGGCGGCCCCGCCGGTGCACATGTTGGGAAACACCATGTTGATCCCGGCGGCAGCCAGGGCGGCCATGGTGGAATCCCAGTCGACTCCCCTGACGCGGCCGATCCAGGTGCCACGCCCCTCGGCCACGTAGGAAAACGCGGGATTCTCCCCGGCCGAGCGACCCAGGCCGGAACAGCCGCTAAGGTTGATTGTCAAAAGAACAGCAACCCAGGACACGTTCAGGAATTTTGACATGGAGATGCCTCCGGCGAGGGGATTTTTTTACTTTCTGAAGACTTGTTTGTGGTAACGAGCTTATTATAGCATGCTGGCGACTGAACCGGAATAGTTTGGCTGCACACCCTCGGCCGGGGGAATTGAACCTTGATCTGTCACTTGAAAAATGATACCGTTGCGCAAGCGAATCGACGAATGCAGTCAGCCGACAGCGACAGCGCCTGCCGGAAATAAACCGGAATACTTCCAGGAGCCTGGACCTCCGTCAAGGAAAGGAGAGAGCCATGGTGGTCGTACACGTGCACGTCCGGGTTAAGCCCGAGCTGGTGGACGCCTTTATTAAGGCCACGCTCGAAAACGCGCGCGACAGCCATCGGGAGCCAGGAGTGGCGCGTTTCGACGTTATCCGGCAGCAGGATGACCCGGCCCGCTTCGTCCTGGTGGAAGTCTACCGCACAGCCGAGGACCCGGGTCGTCACAAGGAAACCGCCCACTACCGGAAATGGCGGGACGCGGTGGCGGAGATGATGGCCGAGCCGCGTTCGAGCGTAAAGTACGCGAACCTTTTCCCGGAAGACCCTGGCTGGGGCTGAGTTAAACTGCATTTGCGGATTATTATACCTGGGTGGCAGGCGGGCCGGCACGTTCATTGCGATCTTCAGCCGGCGCGGGAACCCTGGAGACGTGGCTCCGGCAATGAACGTGCCGGCCCGCCCGGTCGATGCCGCGAGTCTCCAAATAACATTGGAATCCCGCAGGGACGGTTCGCGAACCGCCCGGTAGCAGAAGGTTCGGGATTAACACAGGGCGACAGTCAGGTATACTGCCCGCTCGTTGCAGGTACTTTAAATGGCCGGTAGAGCGCTAAAATTCGAGTTTACCACTGCGGCCAGGATCGCGTTCGGTTTCGCTGCGGTGGAGGAGGTCGCACCGGCTGCAGCCGGTTTGGGTCACAGAGCTCTGATCGTCACCGGCGGCTCCGGCCGCTACTCCGGCCTCCTGGCCGAAAAGCTCGCCGCGCAAGGAGTCTCGAGCGTTGCGTTCAGAGTACGCGGCGAACCGACCGTGGGGGTGATCGACGAGGGGGCTAAAAAGGCCAGGGATGCCTCCTGCGATCTGGTCGTGGCTGTGGGCGGCGGAAGCGTGATCGATACCGGCAAGGCGGTGGCGGCCATGATAACTAACCGCGGCGAGCTGCTGGACTACCTGGAAGTAGTGGGCCGCGGCCGGCCGCTGACCGCAAGGCCCGTGCCCTGCATCGCCGTGCCGACCACCGCCGGTACAGGAACCGAGGTGACCCGCAATGCGGTAATCGGCGTGCCGGAGCATAGGGTCAAGGTGAGTCTGCGCAGCCCATTGATGCTGCCCGTGCTGGCGGTAGTAGACCCCGGGCTGACCCTGACCCTGCCGGCTCCGGTCACGGCCGCCACCGGCCTGGATGCTCTCACCCAGCTGGTGGAAGCTTTCACGTCGTGCCGGGCCAATCCCCTGACCGATGGAATCTGCCGGGAGGGCATAATGCGCGTGGGACGGTCCCTACGCCCGGCCTGCCGGGACGGAAGTGACCGCCGGGCGCGCGAAGACATGGCGCTGGCCGGCCTTTTCGGCGGGCTGGCCCTGGCCAATGCCGGCCTGGGTGCGGTTCACGGCCTGGCCGGCCCGCTGGGCGGGACAACCGGCGGCGCTCATGGGGCAATCTGCGCCCGGCTCTTGCCGTACGTGATGGAGGCGAACCTGCGTGCTCTGGTAAAGCGTTCGCCGGAGTCCGGGGCGATAGCCCGTTACGCAGAAGTCGCCGGTCTGGTGACAGGCAGCCCACGCGCCAGGGCGGAGGCTGGAATCGAATGGGTTAGCGAATTGTGCCGGGAGCTGGCCGTACCCGGTCTGGAGGAGCTGGGCCTGAAAAAAAGCGAGCTGGCGGAAGTAGCCGCCATGTCGCTCAGGGCCAGCAGCATGAAGAGCAATCCCGTCGAGCTGACCGAAAAAGAAATCCTGGAAATCCTGAGAAAAAGCCTTTAACCTGCCAGGATTTCTATCAGCGGTCGAGAGGCCGGCCTGACTGCAACATTATCTGACTCAGGTTTCGTTTTAACAGTTACGGGATCGTTCCGGAAAAAATCCTTCCTCACCCGCTTTTCTACCCTTAATTTGAGAAACGATTATAATTCCGGCAGCGGAGTTCATAGGATTTTTCAGGAAGGGAAAACCAGGTGACGGTCAAGGGCAGGGTCCTCAGCCTGCAGGCTCACCCGGACGATACGGAGTTTCTCTGCGCGGGCACTCTCGCTCTCTTAGGCGAGAGCGGTTGGGAAGTCCACTTCGCCTCCCTGACCGCCGGGGACTGCGGATCGGCGGAACTGGGCCGCGAGGAAATCAGCCGGATCAGGCTGGAGGAGGCCCGCGCCTCCGCCGGCCTGATCGGCGGACACTGCCACTGCCTGGGCTGCGACGACCTGTTCATCGCTTACGACCGGCCCACGATCCTGCTGGCGATCAGCTTGATGCGCCGGGTGAAGCCGGCGCTCGTGTTCGCCCCCAGCCCGAACGACTACATGATAGACCACGAAATCACGAGCCGCATTGCCCAGACCGCTTGTTTCGGCTGCGGCGTGAAAAACGTCGAAACCGAGGGAGCGCCGGCTTTCGAACCGGTGCCGCACCTCTACTACGTCGATCCTATTGAAGGCAAAGACAAGTTCGGTAAGCCGGTCGAGCCGGGGATCGTGGTGGACGTGACCTCCTCCTTCGAGACCAAGAGAAAAATGCTTGCCTGCCACGCCAGCCAGCGGCATTGGCTGATGGTGCATCACGGCCTGGACGAATACCTGCGATCGATGGAAGAATTTGCCGCCGGGCGGGGGAGCCTGATCGGCAAGCCATTCGGGGAGGGCTTCCGGCAGCACCTGGGTCACGGCTTTCCACAAGTTGACCGGCTGCGGGAATGCCTCGGCGATAAAGTCGTCCCTCTGCATTGATTCGGTACAGCCTGACTTTTCACCAGCACGGGAGGGTGCCATGACCAGGAGAATCGGCCGCCGCCGGTTTATCCACACTGCCGGGGCCGGCCTGTCGGCGCTGGCTTTCCCCAGCTTAATCCGTGCGGCCCGCGCGGCGAATGCGACACGCCCGCCGAACATCGTCTTTATCCTGGCCGATGATCTCGGCATCCGCCATCTGGGCTGCTACGGCGGGGACAAGATCAGCACCCCCAATATCGACCGGCTGGCCGCCGAGGGCTTGCGTTTCACCCAGACCTATGCCGGCTGCACGGTCTGCGCCCCCTCCCGCAGCGCCCTGATGACCGGCCTGCACACGGGCCACGCCCCGGTGCGGGCCAACAGCGGCGGAGTGCCGATCCGGGACGGGGATGTAACAATCGCGGAAGTGCTCAAGCAGGCCGGCTACGCCACCGGCGGGTTCGGCAAGTGGGGCCTGGGCGAAGTCAATACTCAGGGCGTTCCCACCCGCCAGGGCTTCGATGAGTTCGTCGGCTACCTGCATCAGGTCCACGCCCATTTCTACTACCCGGAGTACCTCTGGAAAAACGAAATGCTCTGGCCGCTGCCTGGCAACCAGACCGGCGGCCGTCTGCCGGGAGATGCCGGGGGCCAGCGCACCCAGTATGCTCCCGATGAAATCCTCGACCACGCCCTGAGCTTCATCCGCGCCAACCAGGACCGGCCGTTCTTCTGCTACCTGCCGACCGTGATTCCGCACGTGGAGCTGGCGGTGCCGCAGGAATCGCTCACTCCCTATCTTGGCAAATTCGGCAGAGAGGATCCCTTTTACGATCCGCGCCCCGGTTACGCCGGTTCGCCTCACCCGCGGGCGACCTTCGCGGCCATGGTCAGCCACCTGGACGGCCATGTGGGCCGGGTGATTTCCCTACTCGAAGAGCTCGGCCTGGAGGACGACACTATCGTCATCTTCACCTCGGATAACGGCGCCCAGGGCGGATTCGGCAGCCGGGGGGCAGACTTTTTCCAGTTCTTCGAGCCGATGGGCAAGCTGCGCGGCACCAAGGGGAGCATGTACGAGGGCGGGATTCGCGTGCCGATGATCGCGCGCTGGCCGGGCCGGATCGCGGCCGGAGCCGTGGATGACCGGCTGGCCTGGTACTTCCCGGACGTGATGCCCACTCTGGCCGAACTGGCCGGCGCCAAACCGCCGGCCGCTATCGACGGCATGTCGGTTGTGCCGGCCATGATCAGTGAAAAGGAGGCCGGCAGGAAGCAGCCGGAGCACGAGTACCTTTACTGGGAGATGGCAGAAGACCCAGGACTACGCCAGGCCCTGAGGCTGGGAAACTGGAAGGCGGTACGCGAAGTCCCGGCCGGGCCGCTCGAGCTGTTCGACCTGAAAAACGACGAAAGCGAAACCACGAGCGTCGCCGCCGGGCATCCGGACGTGATGGAAAAAATCAATAAAATTCTGGCCGGCTGCCGCACCGAACCCATGCCGCAGGTGGAGCCGAAAGCGGTAAAAGACCGGCGCTACTTTTGATTGAAAAAAGTTCCTCGGAGCTTTGCTCCGGGAGATTCCGCTCCCGGATCGGACGTAGGGGCGGGTTTGAAACCCGCCCGTACAGGTTTTTCCCACATTTCTCGGAACGGGTTGCGCAGGGGCGACCGGCTGATCGCCCGTTGGTGCAGGGCTGAGAAGGATCGATATCAACCTTATGCTACCTCGCGGCTTGCCACGGGGTAGTTCATTCAGGGAGTTGCACTAATGAACGGATTAAACCGGACGTATTTTCTGGCGGCTGCGGTTCTGGCCGCCGCGCTCCGACCTCTCGCCGCCCAGGAACAGGGCGACCTGGGCTACCGGCCGACCGCTGAAAATCTCCAGGCGCGCGAGTGGTTCAGGGAGGCGAAGTTCGGGCTGTTCATCCACTGGGGTATCTACAGCGTGCTGGGCCGCGGCGAATGGGTGATGCACAACGAAAACATCCCGATCGACCAGTATGAAAAGCTCGCCGGCCAGTTCAATCCGGTCGGGTTCGACCCGGACGAATGGTGCCGGATGGCGTTCGAGGCCGGGATGCGCTACATCACGATCACCAGCAAGCACCACGATGGCTTCGCCATGTTCGACAGCCGGGTGTCCGGCTACGATGTGGTCGAGCGTACTCCCTGGGGCCGGGACGCCCTTAAAGAGCTCTCCCAGGCTTGCAGCCGCCACGGTCTGAAGCTCTTCTTCTACCACTCCCAGCTCGACTGGCACCACCCCGACTATTTCCCCCGCGGCACCAGCTACAGCCACGGCCGCCCCGAAAGCGGCAACTGGCAAGCTTATCTGGATTACATGGACGCCCAGCTCGAGGAGCTATTGACCGGCTACGGCCCGATCGGCGGGATCTGGTTCGACGGCATGTGGGAAAAGCCCGAGGCCGACTGGCGGCTCGGCCGCACCTACCGCCTCATCCACCGGCTCCAGAGCGCCGCCCTGGTCGGCAGCAACCACCACACGAAACCGTTCGCCGGCGAGGACTACCAGATGTTCGAAAAGGGCCTGCCCGGTCACGACCCGTTCAACAAGGGGTCGGGTATATCCGCTCTGCCGCTGGAGACCTGCGAGACGATCAACGATTCCTGGGGCTATAACAGCAGCGACCGGCGGTTCAAATCGGTGCGCGAGCTGGTGCAATACCTGGTGCGGGCCGCCGGCAATGACGCCAACTTCCTGCTCAACGTGGGCCCCCGGCCCGATGGTACGATCCAGGATGAAATGAAACAGCGGCTGGCCGCCATGGGAGAATGGCTCAACAAGAACGGAGAAACGATCTACGGCACCCGCGGAGGGCCGTTCCCGCCGCAGAGCTGGGGCGTATGCACCCAGAAAGCCGGCCGGGTGTTCCTGCACGTGCTGGGGGAGGACCGCGTGGTGGCGCTGCCGGAAATCGGCCGGAAAATCGTTGCCGCCCGGCTGGCCGGCGGCGGGCCGGTCAGGTTCAGCAGCGCCGGAATCGGCACCTTGCTGGAGGTCCCGGCCGGCAATACCGATAATTACGATACGATAATCGAGCTGACGCTCGAACGATAAATACAGTCCTCGGCTGGGCTTTGTTCAGGGCCGCCTGGGGGAGATGAGCTGCTGCTTGTCAAAGGAATCGGTTCAATTGCGACTTTCGACCTGGACTCCGGACATCGATGAGGGAAACTCCTAAATACCTGGTGGCTCTGGCAATAGCCGGCACTGTGATCCTCTGGGCTTCGGCTTATGTGGGCATCCGGGCCGCCCTGGCCGATTATTCTCCTTTCCATCTGGCCCTGCTGCGTTTCCTGGTGGCTTCGCTTTTTCTGGCCTTTTTCGCCGCCGCCGGCCGGGTGCGCCGGCCCGCCTTGAAAGACCTGCCCCTGATAATTGCCTCCGGCCTGTTCGGGATCGGGATTTACCATCTCGCCCTCAACTACGGCGCGCAGACTGTGTCTGCCGGGTCGATGAGCTTTATCATTGGCACAGCGCCTATCATTACCGCTCTGCTTTCTATCACCTTTCTGGGTGAAAAAGTAAATCGGATCGGCTGGGCCGGGATGCTTTTCAGCTTCTGCGGAGTCAATCTGATCGCGTTCGGCGAGGGCGGTACGCTCAAGTTCGAGATCGGCGCGCTATACGTGTTCGCGGCCGCGGTCTGCACCAGTATTTACTTCGTCATTCAGAAACCGCTCCTGGCCAGATACGGCAGTTTCGAGGTGGCGAGCTATTCGATCTGGGTGGGGACCGCGGTGATGCTTCCGTGCTTCCCCGGCCTGGCCGCGGCAATCGGTTCAGCGCGGATCGTCTCCACGCTGACCGTGATTTACCTGGGAGTGTTCCCGGCGGCCCTGGCTTATTTTTTCTGGTCCTTCGTGCTGGCGAGGTTTCCCGCTTCCCGGTCGGTGTCGTTTCTCTACCTGGTACCGGTGGCTGCCACCCTGCTGGGTTACTTCGTGCTGGGAGAATTGTTGAGCCCGCTGTCGATTGCCGGCGGCTGCTGTTCGCTGGCCGGAGTGGCGGTCCTGAACCGTTTCGGCAGGATCAGTGCGGCCGGACAGTCTATGCAGAATCAATGTTGATACTTGTCCGGGAATGAAACCGGAATTATTGTAAATTGGATCTATCGTCAGCGGAAAATTTTAGCTAAAAGAATGTTATCAGGAGAGCGATAATGTTTCACACTGGCAGCCTTCCGCGCCCGGCGATGATTTTACTGTTCCTTTCACTGCTGTTGTCGGCCGCGGCGCAATCTCGCGCGGAAATCATTTTCAGCGATAATTTTGAACTGTTCGTTGATCCGCAGAAATGGCCGGACATTACTGCCGACCCCCCCGCACGCTCAAGCGTGTCCACCGACAACCGGCCGGAGAACGTCCATTCCGGCCTGGTGGCCCTGAAGCTGACCGCGGCGGCCAGAAACGACTCGACAGCCTCAGCCAAGGTGAACACCTGGTTCATGCCCGGCTACGATCAGCTCTATTATCGCTTTTACGCGAAGTTCGCCGAGGACTTCAACCAGGGCAACTTCATGCACTGGTGTTTCGTGGGCGGCAACCATAGAGACAACCAGTGGTCCTCCATGGGGAAAGCCGGGCAAAAACCCGTCGGCCAGGACTTTTTCTCGTCGATGTTCGAACCCGCGCGCGACAATGGCAAATACCCGCCTCCCGGAGCGATGGGTTTTTCCAGTGCCTATCCGGACATGCCGGTATCCGGGGATGGCAATTACTGGACCATCGGATTCCGGCCGCTGGTGCCCTTCGTGATCGAGCGCGGGCGATGGTACTGCCTGGAATTCATGATCAAGCTCAATACCGTGGGCGAAAAGAACGGCGAACAGGCCTTCTGGGTCGACGGCGTGAAGATTTTTCATCTGCGGAACATGCGCTGGCGCGACAGCGAGCTCCTCAAGCTCAATTCCTTCTGGTTCAACGTCTATATCCACGAATCCAGGCAGGACAACACCTGCTGGTACGACGACCTGGTGATCAGCACCGAATACGTGGGTCCCATGGAAGGAGTTAAGCCGGGCACCCCCCGGGACTACGACCTGAACCGCGACGGCAAATTCGACCAGGCGGATGTCCTCGTGGTGCTGCGCATGAAGCGGGACGATCCGGAGGATGGCCGGGCCGACTACGACCGGGACGGCAGAAGCACGATGTCGGACGTAATCAAATTGCTTATCGACAGCCGGAAATCCCAAATATCCCAACTGCTGTCCAAAATCCTGCCGCATTGAACGGTCAGGGCGGGTACTCTTGGCGAGACTGGATTTAACCTTTACTACTCATGAAAACAAAACGGTATTTTCCCGGTTTTTTGTAGGGGCGCACCCATGTGTGCGCCTTGAGGACTATTTATTTTTCTCAAAACCGGGCGAACACAAGGTTCGCCCCTACAATTTTTACGGCGATTTATGAATAATGAGAGTTATGTGCCGGTAACAGTCCGTCGGGAAGCGACACATTCTCAGGTATTTCTGCGGATAACCGGCAACGACCTGCGGAAACTTGATTCGGATAGTGGCTGGAATTATCGTAAAGTGCGAGTTCATAAACCGGATTTTCCTGACTCTCAGATTATGCTATGGGGACAGACATGAGCCTTGGCTCTAAAATCTGCAGAACTCCGCTACATATGGCGGTTTTTTTCTTTCTTTTTCTGCTGCTGTCAACCGCGGTGCAATCTTATGCGGAGATTATTTTCAGCGATAATTTTGAGCAGTTCGTCGATCCGCAGAAGTGGCAGAGCATCACTGCCGACCCCTCCCCGCGCTCCAGCGTGTCCACCGACAACCGGCCGGAGAACGTCCACTCCGGCCTGGTGGCCCTGAAGCTGACCGCGGGGGCCAGACACGACTCGACAGCCTCAGCCCAAGTCACCACCTGGTTCATGCCCGGCTACGATAAGCTCTATTACCGCTATTACGCGAAGTTCGCCAGTGATTTCGACCAGGGCAACCTGATGCACTGGACCTTCATAGGCGGCAACAACATCTACAGCGAGATTTCCGCCATGGGGAAAGCCGGGATCAAGCCCTCCGGCCAGGACTTTTTCACCACCGGCTTCGAACCCTGGCGCGACTGGGGGAGATACCCGCCTCCAGGCGCGCTGAATTTTTACACCAACTACCCGGACATGACCGCCGCGCCCGGCGGCTTTTACTGGGGCAACCAGTTCCAGCCGATGGTCCCCTTCGTGGTCGAGCGCGGAAGGTGGTACTGCTACGAATTCATGGTCAAGCTCAATAAGCCGGGCGAACACGACGGCGAGCAGGCGTTCTGGATCGACGGCGTGAAAATCTTCCACCAGCGGAACATACGCTGGCGCGACAGCGAGATTCTCAAGCTCAATTTTTTCTGGTTCAGCGTCTACATTCACGAATCCAGGCAGGACAACACCTGCTGGTACGACGACCTGGTGATCAGCACCGACTACGTGGGCCCGCTGGAGGGGATTAAACCGGGTACCCCCCAGGACTACGACCTGAATCTTGACGGCAAATGCGACCAGGCGGACGTCCTGCTGATGCTGCGAATGAAGCGGGACGATCCCGAGGACGGGCGGGCCGACTACAACCGGGACGGCAAGAGCACGATAACCGATGTGATCCAGTTGCTTATCGACAGCGGTAAATCCCAAATATCCCAACTGCTTTCCAAAATCCTGCCGCACTGAACCGTCAGGGCGGGTTCTCTTTGTGAGTCTATATGTACAAGCCGGTCACGATCCGCCGGGCGGCTTGCGCGTTCGAGCGGGAGCCGCTGAGAGTCCCCTACGGATTTAAGGGGGCGTTCGTGACCCGGCTCTGGCAGGTGGCCGTGCTGCTGGAGAGCGAATCCGGCAATCGCGCCGTGGGACTCGGCACGCAGAGCGTGCTCTGGGCCGACAGTGAACTATTCGCCGCCCTCTCCGAGGAAGAGGGCAACCGGCTGATGTACGAGCTGACTGCCTGGGCCACCCGTCTGGCCCGGAAAAGAACCTACCTCCGCCCGCCGGACCTGCTGACGGCTATCATTGACCAGACCTGGGAGCACGGCAAGCGGATTACCGGTAAAAACGACCTGCGCCGGGCGTTCGCCCTCAACTCCCTGGTGGCTCTCGACAATGCCGCCTGGCTGCTTTACGCCCGCGAAAACGGCTTGAAATCATTCGACGAAATAGTTCCGGAATGTTACCGTCCGGCCCTGGCTTTCAGGCACGGGCGCGTGGCCAGTGTCCCGGTGATTTCCTACGGCACGCCGGCCGGGGAGGTCGTGGACCTGGTGGAGCGGGGCTATTTCATCCTCAAGATCAAAATTGGGAACCCGGGCGGCCGAACGGAAATGCTCGCCCGGGATGTCCAGCTGCTCGAACGGGTCCACCGGGCGGTGGGGGACCGCGGGACGCCTGCCACAGCCGATGGCCGGGTCCGCTATTATATCGACGCCAATGGCCGCTACCCGGACTCCGAAACCCTGCTCGACTTTCTCGGCCACGCCGAACGCCTCGGCGCCAGGGAGCGGATTCTTCTGCTGGAGGAGCCGTTCGCCGTTGGCACAGGCCTGGGAGTGGGCGAGCTGGGCCTGACCGCGGCCGCCGATGAAATGATCGAGGAACCGGCGGACGTGGCTGCGGCTGCGGAACTCGGCTACCGCGCGGTGGCGCTCAAGCCGGCGGCCAAAACTCTCAGCCGGACCCTCGCTGTTGCCCTGGCCGCCGGCCGCGCGGGCATGGCCTGTTTCTGCGCCGACCTGACTGTTAACCCGGTCCTGTTGGAATGGAACCGGAACGTGGCGGCCAGGCTCGCCCCGCTGCCTGGACTGGGACTGGGTCTTCTGGAGACAAATGGAGAGCAGCTATACCGCGACTGGCCGAGGCTCGAAAGCTACCATCCGCAGCCGGATGGGCCATGGCGGCGCGCCGAAAGTGGAGTGTTCGAACTGAGAGAGGACTTTTACGCGGCCAGCGGCGGCCTGTTCACAGACAGCCGCCACTACTGCGGCCTATTCAGCGAAGGTGCGGAAACCGGAATGGCAGGTCTGGAGGAATAAAGCATAAAAGAAAGCTTTAAAGAAATTTTTCATACACTGTCAACCACCTGGCGGGGGAGATACAGATGAAAAAGATCGGCAGGAGGAGCTTTCTCGGCGGCACAGTGGGCGCGGCCCTGGCCTTTCCGGCCCTGGCGACCAAAATGACCGCGGCTCCCGGCGACAAAATCGTACTCGGTGTAATCGGCTGCGGCGGCCGGGGAACCCAGCTGCTGCAGTGGCTGATGCAGATACCGGGAGTGGAGATCGCTTATCTCTGTGACGTGAACGAGGGCCGGTTCGACCGGGCGGTCGAGGTAGTGGAGCAGCGGCAGGAGAAGAGCCCGCAGATCGTGAAGGACTTCCGCCGCGTGCTCGACGACCGGGCCGTAGACGGCGTGATAAACGCCACGCCGGAACACTGGCACGCGGTGATCACGGTGATGGCCTGCCAGGCGGGCAAGGACGTCTACGTGGAGAAGCCGCTGGCGATCACGGTCCGGGAGAGCTGGAAGTGCGTCGAGGCGGCCCGTCGCTACGAGCGGGTGGTGCAGGTCGGGACCCAGACCCGCAGTTCGGCCTACGTGAAAACCGCGGCCGAATACATCGCCGCCGGCAATCTCGGCGGCATCCATCTGGTCCGGGTGCTCAACATGACTCCCTACCCGGCGTCGCCTAAGGGGCCGGATCAGCCGGTCCCGGCCGGACTGGACTGGGACATGTGGTGCGGCCCCTCGCCGCTGGTGGCCTACAGCCCGGGGCAATGGTGGTTCAACCGCTGGGATTTCGGCCCGGGCAACATCGCCGGTGAAGCGGTCCATCAACTCGACCTGGCCCGCCTGACTGTCGGCCTCGGCTACCCGGAAACGGTGTCCCATACCGGCGGCATTTACGTCCACGCCGACGGCCGCGAGATACCGGATACCCAGGTGGCGGCATTCGATTACCCCGGCCTGACCCTGGTGCTGGAGGCCAGTCTCTGGAGTCCCTACATGAAAAAGATCCCGGCCGCTATCCGGGACGGCGACGAGCTGCCCGACTGGCCGTTCTGCGCCACCCGGGTGGAGATTTACGGCAGCCAGGGCTTCATGTATCTGGGCCGGCAGGGCGGAGGCTGGCAGGCTTTTGACAGTAACGGCGCTTCCGTGCGCTCCGAACCGGGCCGGCAGGGAGACATGGAGCATCTCAGGAATTTTCTCTCCTGCATGCGGACCCGCAGCCGGCCGGCGGCGGATATCGAGGAGGGCCATATTTCGAGCCTGTTCTGCAACCTGGCGAACGTCTCCTACCGCGCCGGCAACCGCAAGCTCGAATTCGACTCCGCCACTCAGGGTATCCCCGGCGACGAGGCCGCTTCCCGCTTCCTGACCCGCAAGCTCAGGGCGCCTTGGGTGATCCCGGAGAAAGTCTGAACCGCAGGGACAGGAAAAACGAACGGGAGCCGGCCCATTTGGGGCAACTCCCGTTCTGTACGAATATCTATTTTGCTGAGTCTTTGTGTAGGTTTTTAAATGTGGTTATGGTGCCTTCAATTGAAATTCACCGTTATTACATCAAATCATACGGAAGATAATAACTTCACTGTAGGGGCGGACCCATGTGTCCGCCCGCCGTTGTTAGATCGGGGCGCACCCGCGGGTGCGCCCCTACATTAAATCATAATGGAGCGACTGCCTGCCGGCTTATTTCAGCGCCACCCCGTTTTCATCCTGGACGTCCTGGCGGGTGTGGCCCTGCATGGTGTTGCCGGACAGCCGCACTCTGCTGTCGCCTTTCTTGATGTAGACGCCGTACTGCTGAGTGCGCTCATTGCCCGCACGGGTTTCGGCGATCAGGTTGTTCTCGAACACTTCGTCCACGTTAGTCGCTTCCACGTAGACTCCATATCCTTCCCGGGCGGAGCCGTTGTCGGTGATTTCGTTGCCGCGGAACACGTTGCGGTGGCCGCCCACCTGCAGCTCGTTCTTCCTGAAATAGACTCCGCTGAACCCGTTAAAGCGTACTTTGTTGCCGGTCAGGAGGTTGTCGGAATCCTTGTGCCCGATCGAGATGCCGTAGTTGCCGTTGTAATCGATCAGGTTGTCGGTGAACTGTCCCAGGCGGACCCGGTAACAGAGAAACAAGCCGATCTGGCCGTTGTGGTGCGTGTGGCAGTTGCGGACCACCGGCCGCCAGCTTCCGGTGCCCGGATGGATTCCCAGGCCGGTGTTGCCGGTGGCCTCGCAGCCAATTACGCTGATACTGTCGGTAATCTGGAAGCTGATCCCATCGCCGTTGTAGTTGCGGGCCACGCAGCCGGTGATCAGGCAATTCCTGCAGTCGAACAGGTAGATCGCCCCGCCGCGGCAGCCGTCCAGAGCGTACGGGTTTTCATCCTTGTTGCCATCGGCGGTAATGCCCTCGATCACCAGGTCCCGCACTCTGTAGGCGGCCAGAACCGGGAACTTGCTTTCTATGCTGGCGGTGCCGCCGATGTAGTCGAGGTCGTGGATCGAGCGTTCGGCGAGCTTGAGGGTGTCGCCGGCAATCGCTTTCACATAAGTGGTCACCACGTAATAGCCGCCGTCGTGTCTGCGGTCTGTCATCGATACACCCATCCCCGCCCGGAACTTCTCCGGCTCGGCCACCCGCAGGTCGCTTTCGCCCCAGTCCCCGCCGTCGATCACCCGGCTGGCAATCCCGGGGGCCTTTTTCAAGACGGTTTCACCCGGTACTCCGCGCACAGTCACGCCGGAGACCGGGATCACCAGGCTGTTGCCGAGAGTATAGACTCCGGGGCCGATCGACAGGGTGTCGCCGGGAGAGAGCATGTCGGCGGCTTTCTGCAGGGCGATGTCGTCCGTTCCCACCACGTCCGCCTGGCCGGACTGGGCGACAGTGACAGTCTTCGCGGCCGCTGAGGGTGAGCCGGTGCTTTCACCTGTGGTCTGGCAGCCGAAAAACAGAAGCGTGAGCGTCAGGGCCGCCGGAAGAGTCGCTTTCAAAAGCAGGGATTTCATTTCATACCTCCGGGAGATGGGAGTCGGTAAATTGGAATGAGCGCAGATATTATACTAAGAAGCGGCCGGTATGGCAAACAATCGGTGAGAGAGATAGTATTTTAAGAGATAGTTTCGAGGATGCTTTTGTCCGGCTGGAGAATCATCAGAATTTGGGGATTACAGAACAGATGCAGCCAAGAAAATAATTGCTGAGATCCATTCCTGATTTGCCTAAGGTAGATCTCTAACGGAAGGGATTTGAAATTCAAGATAAGCTGATAGAGGCGTATCGTTGGCCGGCATCAAACCACGTGCCCCTTGCTAATTCAGAGAAAAAGTATTAAACTTAATGCCATAGGTTTCAGGAACTCCTCAATGCCAACCGCATGGTCCATGTTGCGTGATGCAGGAAAGAAAGTCAATCCAGGGCCGATCAATTAATTAGTCGACAGTAATTCTTCGAAGCTCAGTTTCGAGCTAATCCACTCGGGCAAGCCGAGGGTGCGAACCTGAATGTCCGTCCAAGGGGTGGATTAGAGAGTGATTAAATTTAACCTTGTGATACTTCGTGGCCCGGCCGCGGAGTGGTTCATTGCGCGAAATGTCGTTTCGGTATGCACTTGTTGCTCCCCCAGTTGTTATTTTTCAGTTTTATGAAAGGAGTCGGGCTTATGCAAGCCAAAAGCTATCTAAGCAGCGCTGTCAGGACAGTCGTATTGGGAGGGTTTATCTTGCTTGCTGGATGCGCTCAGCCGCCAACAGAAAAAGTAACCTCTTTGCAGAATGATTTGTCCCAATGTGAGACTATGGGGGCCGGTGTTTTTGCTCCTGCCGACTTTGAAAAGGTAAGTCAGAAAATGGCTGAGCTGACTGGGCTGATGGACCAGAAGAAGTACAGGAAGGCAACCGCCCTGGCGGATTCCCTGGTAGCCGAAGTTGCCGCGCTCAAGTCCACGGTCCAGACCAACGGGAAGGATATGGCCGGCAAGATGGTTGAAAGCGCCAACCAGGAACTGGGAATGCTGAAAGTCCAGCTCTCCCCGGAAAACCTCGGCATTCTGGGAGATGCGGCACAGAAATATTCGGATCAAGTCCAGGAGTACGAAGGGAAGATTGCCACGATGCAGAGCGATCTGGACAATGGCGCCTACCTTCAGGTCCACGAAAACTCCCCGCTGGTGGGGCAGATCAGCGCCACGGTGCAGAGCTTCAACACCGAACTGGAGCAGGCGAAGGCCGCCCAGGCGCTGAAAAAGAAGCCCGCCAGGAGGAAGTAGGAAGTAGCTTTTGATTGACTGAATTATGCATTCGCATGGTGATTTCCAGGGGAGCAGAACGGATAACCCGGAATCGATACCGATTCCGGGTTATCTTTTTCTGGGAGTAAAAAGAATCGACCCCGTTATGATACTGCCAGAGGATGCCATTCAGAAAAACTTCGACTCGAGATCGAAATCTCAGAACGCGACTTCCAGCCGGCCCGCTTTTCCAGCCGGCGCAGGTTTCAGCCCACCGAACGTTTTCACTTCGCCATCGCCCTGCCCGCCTACCTTGACCGTGTAACTGCCCGGCCGGAAGACTTTGGGCGTGAACCGGCCGCCTTTGATCCGCAGGGTATACACGATCTCTCCACTCGCTTCGTCGATAACCTGCACCACCGGGTCAACCAGGCCGCTCACCACCAGCTCCGGCAGCCAGCCTGCGGCCTTGCAGCCGTAGTTGTCCGTCTGGTCGAAGGTGATCGGCCAGCCGGGATAGGGTCTGGCTCCCGGCGCGGCCGGATCGATCCAGCGGGGCCAGTTGGCGACGGTGATTTTCCGGGTGGCGCGGTCGATTTTGACTATTCCGTAGCCCGGCGCCCGGTTGTTGATCCAGGCCGGCTCCACCCCGTAGGCGTGAGGATTAGACACGGCGTAGACCGTCACCCGGTTGCCGAAGCCATCGAGGTAGTCGCCGGTGTAAGGCGGGGCGCCGGGAACCGGGTTGCGGCCCGGTGACGGCGGAAACCAGCGCCGGGGCCAGACGTTCGCCACCGAGGGGACGCAGATGGCGTAGGAGCCGTCCCGCCAGTCGTCCACTCCGTATTGCACGGTGCTGCCCAGGTGCTGGTCGCCGGCGATATGAAAAGCAAAGCCGCACCGCATCGCAGCCACCGCCAGCCTGCGGCCGGTCTGCGGCCAGCCGTCGGAGTCGTGGTCCTGGACCAGCACGTCCCCCTTCGCGTATTCACCGCGCGGCAGGATGGCCAGGGTCGGCACGACCTCATCGGCCCGGGCCGGCGGCGGCAGAGTGCAGACATTGGCGAAAAGGGTCTGGGAGATCACCGCTTTCATCCACACGCCGCCCTGCCAGTCGGCGGCCCAGCGCCGGAGGAAATCGAGTTGGCGGTCGCCCAATAGGACCGCGCCCGGCACGTCGCCGTCCCGCGCGGCATCGTAATCCGGATTATGCGACCAGCCATTGACTATGTCGCCTTTCGGGACAGCGGCGGTGGGAGAAGACTTCCACTTGCGATCCTCGATTACCGCAAAGCTTACGCCGCCCCAGGCCAGCGAGGTATAGTAAACGTCGATCCCCTGTTCTACCGGCGTCGGGTCGAATGGATCGGGTAGATGAGAGGTCTGGGTGCGCTGCACCATGTCGACCCACTCCGGCGGCATACAGTAGCCGCCCCGGTCCTGGCCGGCGGCGTATCCGGCGGAGAGGTCTACCGGCCGGCCCCCCGCTCCCCAGATGTTGCCCTGGAACATGTCGTGGTCATCCGGGAGCGCCACGCTGGGCACTTCGCGCAACAGTTCCCGGTATTCCCAGCCGAACATGTACCAGCGCCGCAGATAGTCGAGCGTGGCGAGGTTCACGTCGCGCACCCGGAGCGTGGGATAGCCGCCGGTGGCTTCGTAGATCTGGTCACCCGTAAAGACCAACAGGTCCGGCTGGTGGAAGCGGACGTGCCGGACTACGTCCGCGTGGGGGAAGCCGAAATCGTTGTTACCGGTGAAAGCCGCCAACACGATTTCGCTTTTTTCCACCGGATTATGCCTCACCGTGCCCTCGTAGTAACACGTGTCGGTTCCGGGATTGCCATCACTGTCGAAATACGCCACCCGATAGGCCGTATCGCGGCGGTCGTCCCAGCCGGAAATCCGGAAAGTGGCGGTGCGGGCCAGCGGGTCGATCACCTCTTCGCCGACAGTTTTCCAGCCGCCCGGCGCCGCGTCTCTGGTTTGCAGGTACACCACGCGGCTGGCGTTGCTCACCGGCGCGAGCTGGGCGGTGAGCTTCAGGATACGGCCGCTCAGCGTGTAGCAGGTGAACAGTATGGGGCCGAAGGCTTGCTCCGGAAAGAGCGCCACCTTGTCTCCGGAAAGCTTCCAGTCCCTGAACCAGAAACAGGCGTTGCCGCCGGAATTCTGGTTGCTCAGATAGGGGGGATTCATTCCGCCGAGGTGCGGCGGCTTGGCGGTCCAGTCCGCCTGATAGGGCGGGGCTGAGCTGGCGACCAGGGCCACGCCGCCAGTCAGCCAGCCGGGATGGATGTCGATCCGAAATGTAAATGAGGCCTGCGAGCCGGCTTCGTCGATTACGGTCAGAAAGAGAGAGCCTCTGCCGCCCGATGGGGTCCATTCGAGCCTGAGGCGCATTTCTTTCAACGGCCAGCCGTCTAACGGCACGCCTGAGGCCGGGTTACCGATAAACATTCGGCCCTCTGTGGTGACACCCGCGGGCAGGCCGAATCCACGGATGGCGGTGTCGCGGTAGTCATCGAACTCCCCGCGCAAACCTACCTTGAATCCCACCCAGCCCTCGGCCGGCGGCGCTCCGCCGGAATCGAGCGGCCCGCTGGTCACTTCCATGACGAATCCCTCTTCCTCCTCCGTCAGCTCGGCGGTGAGCAGATAAACGTTGCGGTCGGCCCCACTGCGCCAGCATTCGGCCCGGCCGCCCTGCAGACGCCAGTCCGGCAGGGGATTCGACCAGTACTCCGGCCCGATCCAGTAACGGGCGACCTCCGGCCGCCAATCGCTCCGGAAGTCAGCTCCCGCCAAGGGAGTAGAAATGCCGACGAGCAGTACCAGACAGACAAGCGGAACGCTGAAAGGGGCTTTGGATTTCATTTTGACGTCCTTTACTGAATAGGTTCTGGCCAGGCGGCCCGGAAAATTATTATTCGAAAAGGTGGACTATGGACCAGGGAGGCCGGCACTTGCTGTTTATATATGCGGTGTCCTCTCTGGTGCAGGCAACTAACAGCACGCTTTCCGCATCCAGCCCGGCCAGATCCAGGTCCCCTTTCGTGCGCCACTCCTCTTCGCGGCTCCAGGCTGCGGTTTTTCCTTCGCCCTGGGTGAACGGCAGGTCAGGCCCGGCCGGCCGGGTCGAACCCTCGGTAAAGTACTTCACCGGCCGGCAGCCCAGCCTGACCAGTTCGGCGGTGCGCACAGCCACTCCGAACGGCTCGAAGCTGTAGCGGGCCAGCGACCTGCGCCACGTCATCAGCTCGATACACCGGCCGGCCGGTAGCGCGGTAAAGCCCACTGTGGGTTCGCCGCCCGGCATTTTCCAGCTCGAGGCGCGAATCAGCTTTTCAGCGGCGATCCGGGCCATGGATTCGCCGGCGCTGCGGACATAGGTTTCCGGATGGGCGAGCAGGTCGCGGTAAAACTCACGCGACTGCTCCCCGGGCCAGGGGCCCTGCCAGGAATGGGTCCAGTGAGTCAGCCGGTCCCGGGTCAATTCGTTAATACGGGGGTTGAGAGTTAATTTTGAGAAGTCGTAGAAAGGCCGCCAGTGCTTACGCTGCCAGCGCACGACGAAGTCCCGGTGAACGTCTTTCCCACTGGCGGCGGCCTCGCTGAGCAGGGATTCGAGACGCCCTCCCGGTCGGGTCGATACCGGATAGACCGTATCCGCCAGCTCGATCGCCAGCCGGTCCCGGGCCGAAAGGAACGAGCCGGGCGAATTCTCGCCGGTAAAGACCGGCCGGGTACGGGAGGGGTCAAGTCCCAGCGCCTCGACGACACTCAGGAAATACCTGTTTCCCGCGCCGCTGTCGCTTCCGGGCAGGATCAGGGCCAGCTCGACCTTCCGGCTGGAGGCCAGGCAGGCTGGCAGCTCCCAGCTCGGCAGGCCCACGCTGGCCAAGAGCACTGTATCGCGCCTCTTCGCCAGGTGTTCCACCGCTCTCAGAGTGCCCTGTACCCAGGAGTCAGCGCCGCGAACGTATTTACCCTGGGCGGAATTGAGGATGACCGCCGTGTTCATCTCTGCTCGTATATGGAAAGTGACGGTTATTTAACCAGGATTGTTTACAAATTATCGTAAATCTCACAGGGGCGGGTTTCAAACTCGCCCCTTGTACGGTACGGGGAGTTGTGTGGGGCATACGTACAGTCCGTGCCACATCCGCGACATCCATTATTCTGAATCACGGATTGCACGGATAAAATACGGATGACACAGATCCGCCCATCTCACCGGGCGACCGGCCGGTTTCCCTAACGGCTTACCCTGCAAATCGGAGCTCTATGATCGAACCGCTTGATTAACGGAGGCGGCCATTTCAGGCCCGATCCACCAGCGGCCAGAGGACGGATTCGCTCCTGGCCGAAACCATGATTTTTTCGATTTCCCTGACCACCTCGGGGTGGTCCGCGGCGGCGTCGTTCTTTTCCGCAATGTCCAGGACAATGTCATAGAGTTCGATTTTTCCGGACGGCCGCTGCCTTACGGCCTTCCAGTCGCCGAGGCGTACCGCCTGCTTCGAGGCTCCGCCTTCGTGGAACTCCCAGTATAGATATTCGTGCTTCTTCTGGCTGCCGCCGGTCAAAGCCGGGAGATAAGAAATACCGTCCATCCCGGCCGGCGACTCGACTCCCGCTATCTCGCAGGCGGTGGGCAGGAAATCCCAGAAAGCGCTGACGTGATTCGAGACCGACCCCGGTTCGATCCGGCCCGGCCAGCGCACGACCAGAGGCACCCGGATCCCGCCCTCGTAGAGGTCGCGCTTGATCCCCCGGTAGGGGCCGCTGCTGGCGAAAAAGCCGGGGTCGTTGCCGCCCTCGCGGTGCGGGCCATTGTCGCTGGCGAAAAAGATTACGGTGTCGCGGTCGATTCCCAGCGCCTGAAGCTGGGCCACGATGCGGCCCACGTCCCCGTCCAGGCGCGTGACGAGCGCGGCCAGGTTCTTCTGCTGCTGCGGCCAGTCCTGGTCCGAATACGGAAAGTCGGAGGGGGCTTCGAGGCCGTGGTCAGCGGCTTCATTGTTGGCGTGCGGAATGTTGGAGGCCAGGTAGAGGAAAAACGGCCGGCGGCTGTTTTCCCGGATGAACGAGAGCGCCTCGGTGATGAACATATCCTGCGAAAGGGTCGCCTTCACCAGCGACTCGCCGGCGCCGTCTTCCCGTTTCGGCTCGGCCAGGCGGTTCCCCGGCAGGGCGATCCGTTCCTGGTTGCGGAAGAGGAACTCCGGGTACGAGTTGTGCGCGTGGCGCTGGCAGAGGTAGCCGTAGAAGCAGTCGAATCCCTGCCGGCCGGGAGCGCCCTCCGACCCGGGGCCGCCCAGCCCCCACTTGCCCACCAGGCCGGTGCGGTAGCCGGCCTTCTGCAGCAGCCGGGCCACGGTAACCGTTCCGGCCGGCAGAGGCTCCTGGCCCATCGGAGAAACCTCCCGGTTGCCGCGGATATAGGCGTGCCCGGTATGGTAGCCGGTCATCAGGCAGCAGCGCGAGGGGGCGCAGACCGTGCTGCCCGCGTAGTGGTCGGTAAACCGCATCCCCTCCTCGGCCAGCTTGTCGATATTGGGAGTTCGTATCCGAGGCTGGCCGTAGCAGCCGAGGTCGCCCCAGCCGAGGTCATCGGTCAGGATGAAAATGAGGTTGGGCGGCCGCACCGGCGCGGTTTCCGGCTCACCGGGCCTGGCGCAGCCGGCCGCGACTGCGGCCGCGGCCAGCGAGCAGCGCTTGAGGAAGTCCCTGCGCTTCAGGCGGGAAGCACGGTCATCCGGCATGAGAGAAGTCTCCCGGTTCGAATTCCTGATGGCAAAAAGGGTCGAGACGCAGTCTGGGAATCCCGCTGTCCGACCGCCTGCGCCGGTCACCTCGGCGAGCGTGTTTTGCGCTGAACCCCTTTGCGCAGCTCGGTCGCGACTTTCTCCAGGGTGGTGGTCTTGCCCAGCTCGGGCAGCACCACATTCACTACCATCGGCATGTTCCTGACCCGGCTGATTTCTTTCAACACCCGGTTCAGCTCGCCCACTGTTTCCACGCGGAAGCCGACTCCGCCGTAGACCTCGGTGATCTTTTCGAAGTCGTAGGCCGGCATCCGGTTGAATTCTCCTTGTATCGCTCCCTGCAGGGTGGCGTAGCCCCGGTTGTTGAGGATGAAAATGACGGGGTCCAGGCGCAGCTCGCTGAGCTTGCCGACAGCGGATTCCTGTCCCATGACGAACGCGCCGTCGCCCACTATCACGAACGGCCGCAGTGAATCGTTGGCGAGCATGGCCCCGATCGCGGCGCTCACGCTCCAGCCCATGCTGCCGTAAACTCCGGGAGCGAGGAAGCGGGTATAGGCGGTATCCAGCTTGCCCGCGCCGAACAGGCAATCGCCGATATCGGAAATCACCACGGTATCATCGTCGATATAGGGATTGAGCAGGGCGAAAAAGATGTCCGAATCGATCGGAGTAGAGGGGGGCGGTACCTCGAAAGGAATTTCCGGCGGCGGCTCGCTGAATTCGTGCCTCTTCAAGCCCGCCTCGGCCAGTCCGCGCACGAAATCCTCCAACTGCACGTTCTGATAGAGGGCCGAATCCAGCCGCACGTAGTTTTTCTGCGCGTTGATCAGCTTTGCCTGGTCGGAGAGACGCACCGTACCGATCCCGAAATTGAAGTCGGAGAAATTAATCCCGAGCATGAGCACGCAGTCCGAAGTTTCCACGTATCTGCGCACCGCGTCGTCGTCGTACTTGTGGGAGGCGGTCTGGGCGCCGACGTAGACGCCGAGGTGCATCGGCAGGTTCTCGTTGATCGCGCTCTTGCCGAACAGGGTGGTACAGAGGGGAATGTTGCACTCGTTGGCGATCCGGATGACCAGGCTGTTGAGACCGTAGCGCTGGACGTCGGTGCAAACCCAGATCACCGGTTTCCGGCTTCTGTCGATCAGCTCGATCGCTTCGTGCAGGCTTTCTGCCAGGGGACGGGCGGCAGAGGTGGGTGCCTGGTAGGGAGTGCGTTCGTAGCAGTCGTGGGCCGGCAGGCGGGCGCCCCACATGTTCCGCGGCACCTCAAGATAGCCCGGCTGTTTCTGCGTGGTGATGTATTCGAGCAGATTGTCGATTTGCGAGCGGGCCGTGTGCACGTCGTCGATCCGTTCGGTCATGCCGGTCACCTGTTCGAAAACCGCCTTCTGGTCGTCGGCGCCCTTGACCACGTGGTGGATCCGGTAATGCAGAAGGTCCTGGCCCTTGAGGTATTCGTCCCGGGCCGGAGCGCCGCTGATCACCAGCACCGGCGAATCCTCGACGAAAGCCTGGGCGCTCGAATTCACCACTTTGAACCCGCCCGCGCCGTAGGTCACCAGCACCACGCCCAGGCCCCTGATCCTGGCGTAGCTGTCGGCAGCGAAGCCCGCCTGGGGCTCATCGTTCATCCTGACCGCGGCCAGGTTCGTCGAGGCCAGATGCTGGTAGAACTCGAGCACGAAATCCGCCGGGACGCCGAATATGTGGCCCACCCCGCTTTTGAGCAGCGCATCGGCAAGGTATTGCTTGACAGTGGTCATCTGAATAGTTTCCTCGATTTTGCGAGCTGAAGTATTTCAAGGAAGGGAAGCGTCCGGCCGTCCTGATTTATCTTCGATACTTTATTTTAAAAGTCGGATGGGGCGGCGGCAAGCCGGAGGGAAACTGTGAAGCCGGCCCGGACTGCCTCAGGAGGTTTCGAGAAAGACGTTCTGGGCGCGGGTGTCGCGGCGGACAGCCACGATTGTCTGGCCGCCGAGCGATTTTTCACCCCGCCTGGCGATCACCTCGAATCCGCTCTCGTCCGGAATGACCAGCTCGAGGCTCCGGCCCGCAGACCAGAAGCCGATCACTGCGCCCAGCTCCACCTCATCCCCGGGCGAGGGTCCGAGGACGAGAACGCCGGAATTGCGGCCGGCGGGACGAAGTAAAATCTCCTTGCCGACAGAGTCCGAGATTACGAGCGTGCCGTCGGGCCGCAGGGCCTTGACCGGGCCGGTCACGGGCGAGCGCAGGATTCGCGGGTCCCGCCAGTGGCGGCCATAGCGGATGACCGTCCCACCTTCTTCCGTATTCCGCTCTATTTCGTCAATCCGGCCGTCGACCGGGGAGGCGAGTATCGGCGCGGCTTCCGGAACGAGCCTGCCGGGGGAGCGGTACAGCCAGAGCACCAGGGCGGCCGCTGCTGCCAACAGCACCGGCAGGAATTTTTGACCCGCCAGAAAGGCCCAGACTGCGACCGCCAGGCTGAGCGGAAAAACCACCCGCCAAAGTCCCCCGAAAGCCAGCAGTACCCCGGGCGCGGATTTATTCGTCTGCCGCCAAAGCATATTTTCCACTTCCTGCGTGAGGAGAAAAGGCTCGCGGATGCCGCGACTCCAAACAAGCTTTATCCGGCTGGCGAGCGCTTGAAAATTATAAGCCTGTCGCAGGTGATTGTAAAGCGGACTGTCCCGGAGGGCTGCCGAGGAAAGACAGGCTGATACCGCCTGCAGTTCGATGAAACCTGTCAATTACGAGCCTGATCCGGCAAGCGCCTCCGTCGAAACCGGAAAACCGTTGACAGGTATTCCAAAAAGTAGTTAAATAGTATAAGGCTTGAAATCAACCGTAGCGGTTGGAGGATGTAATGCGTACCGTATTGTTCGGGCAGTACTTGCTGGAGAGCGGCCTTATCAGCGTGGATCAGCTCAACCGGGCGCTCGACTACCAGAAGAACAGCAACAAGGTGATCGGCGAGATAGCCATGGAAGAGGGCCTGCTGACCCGTCAGGAAGTGCTCGAAATCTGCGAGTGGCAGTTGTGCGAGGACAAGGATTTCGGCCAGGTGGCGGTGGAGATGGGCTTTCTGGAGGAGAGGGAGCGCGAAAAGCTGCTGGGTCTGCAACGCGAGCGGCACATCTACCTCGGTGACGCCCTCGTCTCGATCGGCGCATTCGATAAGCAGACTCTCGATAAAGAGGTCGAAGAATTTGATAAGTGTAGGGTGGATGAGGAGCTGCCTGAAACAGGGGAAGAGCTCGAAAGCGACGTCGCCTTGTCCTTCCTGACCCTGGTGGTGAAGCTACTGCCGAGGCTGACCCGCGGACGGGTTATCTCCGGTGGCTTCTATCCCACTATCTCCTTCCCGGACTACGATAACATTTACAGCCAGCGGCTGGAGGGGGACCTGGAATTCGAGGCGGCGCTGATGTTGCCCGACGACCTGGCGGAGAAAATCGCCGGGGCGATGGATGGCGGCAAAAAGACCGCCGCCGGCAAGAACCGGCTGGGTGAGCTGATTACCAGCGCCCTGGAAGTGTTCGTCATGGCGCGGGAATCCGACATGCCGAATCTTGCAGTGGTCGGCACGCCTAAAAAAATCGGCCGCGAGGAGTTGCAGGCGCGCAGGGGAAAAGCGGTGAAAACTGTCTGTGCCGAATACTTTCTGATCCGTCCGCCAGCGCCAAAAGGCGATTTCCTGCAGTTCAACGTCCTGCTGATGTTCAATCGCTGAAAGCCGGTCACACTCCGGCTCAAAAACCGGGCGGCCTCCGGTAAATCAGAAGCAGCGGCAGGCTCTGGCCGGGGTCTTCCACAAGGGGCTGGAAATTGCCGTCCATTACCAAGTAGATGAAGGATTTATCCAGCGCCAGGCCTTCGCTGTTGCGGTAGAAATCCATTCTGTTTCGATATCTGTACCTAAGATCGTCCGCCTCCCGCCGGAAATTCGCCGCTCCGACCACCTTGCCCGTTTCCGGATCGAGTTTATAGACCAGGCTGGGAGTGCGCCCCAGGGCGTAGAGGTAGCGGCCGTCGGCCTCCAGGCCGTTGATGTCGTAGCTTCCCGCGATTTCGAGCGTTCCTTCCGCTGCGAGCGTATCCCCCAAGGTGTAGACCGCGATCAGGTTGGGCGTCATTTCATGGGCCAGGAACAGCCGCTTGCCCACCCGCGCGATGCCCTCGAAGCCGTTGTTGATTCCGCCGGCGGCCAGCCGTTCGTCCCAGCCGGCCAGGGCAGCGGCTCCCGCCACCAGGCGCAGGCTCTTCTTTTCGAGATCGAATTCGATGACCAGCCGGTCCCGCTCGTCCGCCATCCAGAGCTTGCCGGGATAAATTTCAGCGATCCCTTCCAGGTCGTATTTCCACGTTTTCGCCGCACTGCCTGCCAGTTGACTCCAGGCCAGGTCTCCGGCGGCCGGGTCCACTCTTTCCAGAGCGGGCCGCGCCAGGCTCGTGTCGAGCACGGCGGCGGTCCTGATCCGCAGCAGTACCGGGTTGGGCGCGCTCCAGTCGTCGGGCGCCGGGCCGTTATCATCCGAGAAAAAGAGCCAGCCGTCGGCGGTGGCGGTCAGGCCGGAAAGGTTGAAGGCCCCGCCGGATTCGAGGAAAACCGCGCGATAGAGCTCCAGGGCGAGAGTATCCACCTGGGCCATTACGCAGGCCGGCAGAAAGGTGAGCGCAAGACCGCCGATGATATTAGCAACTCGATATTTTGTGGTCATTTGACCGCCCCGGAGTTGAAATTCAGTTAAGATAGAGCCGCCGTCGGCGGGATGTCAACAGAAGAAAACCCGGCTTCTGGTACGAATGTTGACGGAAGAGTGTTTGACAGTTTTCGCGGAAAGCGGGAAACACTCCGGACAGACAGCCGGCGGGCAGATACGGGGTAAAAGGATTGACAGGCAGATAAGCGAATTCTATATTTAACGTCTATTATACTGCCTTGAAATTTATAAAGTTATCATAAGCTTGCGGCCGGATCTGGTTAAATCTATCCGGAGCGGAAGATAATTACTCAGGAGCGGCGATGAAAGGTGTCATTCTTGCCGGCGGTCTGGGTACCCGGCTTTACCCGCTGACCAAGATCATCAATAAACACCTGCTGCCGGTCTACGACAAGCCGATGATCTTCTACCCGATCGAGACGCTGATCAACGCCGGCATCCGGGACATCCTGATCGTCACGGGCGGGAGCCACGCGGGCGAGTTCCTGCGTCTGATCGGCAACGGCCGGGATTTCGGCCTGCAGCACGTGAATTATACTTATCAGGAGGGCGAGGGGGGGATCGCCGAGGCGCTGGGGCTGGCCCGCTACTTCTGCGGCAATGACCGGCTGGCCGTGATCCTGGGCGACAACATCATCGAGAAAAACATCGTCCAGGCGGTCCGGGAGTACGAGCGGCAGCCGGAGGGGGCGAAAATACTGCTCAAGGAAGTGCCCGACCCCCAGCGCTTCGGAGTGGCCAGAATTATCGACGGCCGGATCGAGCGGATTGTCGAGAAGCCCAAGGAGCCGGACAGCAACCTGGCGGTGATCGGCATCTATTTCTACGACTCGCTGGTGTTCGACTTTATCGACCGGCTCGAGCCCTCCGAGCGGGGGGAGCTCGAAATCACCGACGTCAACAACCTGTATCTCGAACGCGGCCTGCTCACCCACTCGATCATCGACGGCTGGTGGACCGACGCCGGTACGTTCGATTCGCTGCTGCGGGCCGGCACTCTGGTGGCCGAAACCGGAGCCAACAACCTCTGATTCGATTTTCACCGTCCGGCTGGACCCGGCCCGAACCAGCTACCCACGGGGGTCTTAATGATCGATGGCGTAGTTACGAAAAAACTCAGGGTAATCCCCGATGAACGGGGGCGTCTGATGGAAATTCTCCGGGACGATGACGAACTGTTCGAGCGGTTCGGCCAGGTGTACGTCACCACCAACTTCCCCGGCGTGGTCAAAGCCTGGCACTTCCACCGGAAACAGACCGACAACGTCGCCTGCGTGAGCGGCATGATCAAGCTGGTACTCTGCGACTGGCGCAGCGAAAGCCGCACGTACAGAAAAATCGAGGAGTATTTCATCGGCGAGCACAATCCGCTCCTGGTGCAAATTCCACCGATGGTGCTGCACGGCTGGAAGGGGATCGGCACCCGGGAGGCGATCGTGATAAACGTCCCCAACCAACGCTACGAATACGAGAACCCCGACGAGATGCGCCTGGATTGGGACAGCAAGGAAGTGGGTTACGACTGGGAAATCAAATACTGTTGACCGGCCCGGCTTGCCGTTTGCGGTCAGGCGCCGGCCTAACGAAACCCTCCATGCGGCATGGAGGTATTTGTTTTTATTCGAGGCGATTTTTCCGGATATGACATGAAAATTCTGGTCACAGGCGGAGCCGGGTTCATCGGTTCCAACTTTGTCCTCCACCTGCTCGCCTCCCATCCGGACGCGCAGGTGGTCAACCTGGACAAGCTGACTTACGCCGGGGACCTCGAAAACCTGGCTGAGCTGGAGGGAGACGGCCGGCACCGCTTCGTGAAGCTCGATATCTGCGACAGCTCAGCGGTCCAGGAACTGGTGGCCGGGGAGAAGCCGGATGCGGTGGTCAACCTGGCGGCCGAAAGCCACGTGGACCGCAGTATCCAGGGACCGGAGGTTTTCGCCCGCACCAACGTGCTCGGCACCCTCTCGATGCTCGAAGCCGCCAGGAAAGCCGAGGTGCCGGTTTTCATCCAGGTCAGTACCGACGAAGTGTACGGAACGCTGGGCGCCAGCGGGCGATTTACCGAGGACAGCCCGCTATTGCCCAACAGCCCCTATGCCGCCAGCAAGGCCGGGGCAGATCATCTCGTGCGCGCCTTCCATCGCACTTACGGGATGGACACGCGGATCACCCGCTGCAGCAACAACTACGGCCCCTATCAGTTCCCGGAGAAACTGATCCCGCTGATATTGACCAACGCCATGGAGGGCAAGCCCTTGCCGGTGTACGGCGATGGCCTGCACGTGCGCGACTGGATTTACGTCACCGACCACTGCCGCGCCCTGGCCGCCGTGCTGGAAAAGGGCCGGGCCGGCGAAGTCTACAATATCGGCGGAACTCAGGAGATGCCCAACCTCGAAGTGGTGCGGACTATCGTGCGGGCGGTGGGGGCCGACCAGTCCCTGATCCGCTTCGTACCGGACCGCCCGGGGCACGACCGCCGCTACGCGATCGATTGTTCGAAAGTTAAGCGGGAGCTGGGCTGGGCGCCGGAAGTGGAATTCAGCGCCGGAATCGCGGCCACGCTGGAATGGTATGCCGGCCACGAGCTCTGGTGGCGGCGGATCAAGAGCGGAGAATACAGGCACTACTACGAAAAGATGTACGGTAAACACGTATGAAGGTTCTGGTTACCGGCGCAGAGGGCACGCTGGGCCGCGAGCTGGTTGCCCGGCTCGCTCGCTCCCATACTCCGGTCGCCGCCGACATCGGCGACTTCGATGTCCGGGACGGAGAGCGGACCCTCGAGTTCGTGCGTGAAGCCGGACCGGACCTGATCATTCACGCCGCCGCTTACACGGATGTGGACGGCGCCGAACGCGAGCCTGGGACTGCGCTCGCGGTTAATGCCACGGGCAGCGAAAACGTGGCGGCCGCCGCCCGGACCGCCGGAGCGCGGATGGTGCTGATCGGCACCGACTACGTATTCGACGGCCAAAAGCGCGGGCCTTACCTGGAAAGCGACCGGCCCGATCCGCTAAACGAGTACGGCCGGAGCAAGCTGGCCGCCGAGGAGCTGGCGAGGCGGGTTTTGCCCGAGGTGACTATCGTCCGCACGGCCTGGCTCTACGGCGCGCACGGGGCAAGTTTCCTGACGAAGATTCTGGCCGCAGTACGGGGCAGTGAGACACTGAGGGTGGTGACCGACGAGTCTGGTAGCCCGACCTGGGCCTCGGACCTGGCAGCGGGAATTGTCGGACTGGTCGAGAGCGGGCCGGCCGGAGGGCTTTTTCATCTGGCCGGGGGCGGCAGTTGTTCGCGGTACGAACTGGCCGTGGAATGGTTCCGCCTGCTCGGTGTCAGCCCTGTAACCGTGGAAAAAACGACGCGAGCAGAGTTTCCCACCGCGGCCAGGCGGCCGGCGAACAGCGCTCTGGCCTCGGAGCGGCTCCCCGCGCTCGGCCTCGCTCCACTCAGGCCGTGGCGGGATGCCTTGCGGGAGTTTGCGGCGGCAGAGGGGAAGGTTATGCTCAGGAAGTGGCTGGAGAGGGATGTCGGAATCGAATGACAGGCCCGGCACTGTCCGGGATAGACTATTGCGCTGGCTGCCGGCGGTGCTGTGGATGGGACTGATCTTTACGCTCAGCAGCTTTTCCTATCCCGGATTCGTCGCCAGGGTTTTCCGCCATCAGGATAAGCTGTTCCATCTGGTGGAATTCGGCATACTCGGCGTCCTGTTCGCGCGCGCCATGCGCTGGACCGGAGCCGGGAGCCGCGGCCGCTATTGGAGTGCGCTGGCCCTGGTAGCTCTGTTCGGCGCGCTGGATGAATTTCACCAGAGCTTCGTTCCTCATCGGCTGCCGGACTGGACCGACTTCGCCGCCGATTGTCTGGGAGCCTTGATCTTTATCCAGGTCTGGGCTGCGGTCCGCGGGGAAAGCCTGTTCAGGTCCCCGGCCCGGGGGGCGGAAAGCGATTAGTCGGGGACGAAAATTAGAATTAAAGGAATCCAGCCGGTCATGAGATACCAGATACCACGCGGAACCCAGGACATACTTCCCGGAGCGGTCGAACAGTGGCAGCGTTTCGAGGCGCTCAGCCGCAGAGTGCTCGAACGCTACGGCTATCGCGAGATCCGCACCCCGATTTTTGAGCAGAAGGACCTATTCCTGCGCGCGGTGGGTCAGGAAACCGACATCGTGCAGAAGGAGATGTATACTTTTGCCGATCGCAAGGGCCGCGAGTTCGCCCTGCGGCCCGAAGGCACCGCCTCGGTGATCCGCTCCTACGTGGAAAATTCGCTCTGGCAGGACCGGCCCTTCCAGAAGCTCTATTACATCGGCCCGATGTTCCGCTACGACCGCCCGCAGAAGGGGCGCTACCGCCAGTTCCATCAAGTGGGGGCCGAGGCGGTGGGGAGCCTGAGCCCGCTGGTGGATGCGGAGGTGATCGCCATGGTGGACCGTCTCCTGCGCGCTGCCGGAATCAATCGGCTCGTGCTCAGGATCAACAGCCTGGGCGAAGCCGAAAGCCGACAGGCTTATGCCGTCGCGCTCAAAAGTTACTTCTCCGGCCTGCGCGACCGGCTCTGCCCCGACTGCCGGATCAGGCTGGAGAATAATCCCCTGAGAATTCTCGATTGCAAGGTGCCCTCCTGCGGCGAGTTGGCGAGGGACATCCCGGCCATCGAGGGTTACCTGAGCCCGGAAGCGCGGGGCCATTACAACGAGGTGCTGGGGTGGCTGGGGCGGCTGGGCCTCGAGTACGAAAAGGACAAAAACCTGGTCCGGGGACTCGACTACTACACCCGGACCACTTTCGAATTCCACCACGGCGAGCTGGGCAGCTCGGTGGCCCTGGGCGGCGGCGGCCGCTACGACCGCCTGGTGGCCGAATGCGGCGGGCCGGACACTCCGGCGATCGGCTTTTCCCTCGGCACTGAAAGAGTGTTGTTAGCCGCGGCCACGGACGCCGGGCAATTCGGTGGGCCGGGGGAAGAGGATCGCGAGCCGGCGCTATACCTGGTCTGGCTCGGGGAAAAGGCTCTGCCCGCCGCGGTCAGGCTGGCCGATGCCCTGAGACGGCTCGTGCGGGTGGAGATGGACCTCGAGCCGCGCAGCCTCAAGGCGCAGATGCGCCAGGCCGACAAGCTGGGTGTCAGCCATGCAATGATTATCGGAGAACAGGAGGTAAAGTCGCGGTCCGTCCAGGTGAAACACCTGGCCACCGGCAATCAGGATACGCTGACCTTCGAGCAGCTCGGAGATTACGTCGCAGACCGGATCATGGGAAGAGAAGCCCCCCGGCAGCCGGATAGCCAACTGGCTGGCGGGGAACTGAAACGCATATTGTCATCGCTGTAAATGCCCGGGTTATAGTACGATCTACCACGGAGAGCCAATTGTTCCAGACCTATTACCGGACCGCAACCTGCGGTGAGCTGAGGAAAAAAGACGACGGAAAGGAAGTCACCCTGGTCGGTTGGGTGTTCCGCTGGCGCGACCACGGCGGGATAATGTTTATCGACCTGCGCGACCGCTGGGGCGTGATCCAGGTCGTGTTCGACCGGAAATCCACCGAAGTGGACATCGACGCGCTGGCCCACAGGCTGCGCAACGAATACGCAATCCAGGTCCGGGGCCGGATCAGGCCGCGGCCAAAGGGGACGGTAAACGAGAGCCTGCCTTCGGGCGAGATCGAAGTGAGCGCGGATTATCTGCAGATTCTATCCGAAAGTGAAAATCCGCCGTTCAGCCTCGAAGAGCGGAGCTCGGTGGGCGAAGACCTCCGTCTAACCCACCGCTACCTCGACCTGCGGCGCGAAGAGCTGCAGCGCTACCTGATCGTGCGCCACAAGGCGGTGGCTGCCGCGCGCCGGTTCTTCGACAGCCAGGGCTTTCTCGAAATCGAAACGCCCATCCTCTGCAAGCCCACTCCCGAGGGGGCGCGCGACTTCCTGGTGCCGGCCCGGCTGCATCCCGGTAAGTTCTACGCCTTGCCGCAGAGCCCGCAGCTTTACAAGCAGCTTCTGATGGTGAGCGGCTTCGACCGCTATTACCAGATCGCCCGCTGCTTCCGCGACGAGGACCTGCGGGCCGACCGCCAACCCGAATTCACCCAGATCGACGTCGAAATGTCGTTTATCGCCGAAAACGACGTGATGAACATTATCGAGGGCATGCTGCAGGCGATCTTCCGGGAAACGCTCGAAATTGACATCCCCGTGCCGTTCCCGCGCTACAAGTACGACGACTGCATGGAGCGCTACGGGATCGACCGGCCTGACCTGCGCTACGGCCTGGAAATCCAGGACCTCTCCGAAAGTTTCCGCGGCTGCGAGTTCCGGGTGTTCGAACAGATCCTCGCCACCGGCGGCAGGATCCGGGGGATCGTGGTGCCGGGGGCGGCGGGCTACAGCCGCAAGGAGCTGGACGACCTGGGCGCCGTGGCTACCGAAATGGGCGGCAAAGGCTGCGTCTGGCAGCGCGTGGGCCAGCCCGGCGCCCACGACAGCTCGATCAAGAACATCGTCTCCCAGCCGTTTTTCGACAAGACGGCGGCCCTGGCCAAGGCCGCCGTGGGGGACCTGATCGTGCTGGTGGGCGGCCCGGATTCCCTCACCTCCAAGGTGCTCGCCAGGCTGCGCCAGTACCTGGCCGAAAAGGAGGGACTGGCCGACCGGAGCCGTCTGGAGTTCCTTTGGGTCACGGATTTCCCGCTGTTCGAGCGGGACCCGGCCACCGGAGCGATCAGCCCGGCGCATCATCCGTTCACCAGCCCCTTGCCCGAGGATGTGGACAAGCTGGAAACCGCTCCCGCCGAAGTGCGCAGCCGCGCCTACGACGTGGTCCTCAACGGGAACGAAATCGGCGGCGGCAGCATCAGAATCCACCGCCAGGACGTGCAGCGCAGGGTGTTCAAGGCTCTCGGCATCGGCGACCAGGAAGCCGAATACAAGTTCGGCTTCCTGCTCAACGCTTTCCGCTTCGGCCCTCCGCCCCACGGCGGTATCGCCATGGGGGTGGACCGGATCGCCATGCTCCTGACCGGAACCGATTCGATCCGGGACGTGATCGCTTTCCCCAAGACCGCCAAGGCAAGCGCCCTGATGGAGGATTCCCCTTCCCTGGTGGACGAAAGGGAGCTATTGGAGCTGCACATCCGCAAGATCACCAGAAAATGAGACGATCCGGGGCCGGCGGCACCGCGCTTGAATTCATGGGGAAAAAGTGCCAGATTTAATCTGACCGGCAGGTGAAAGCCTTTCAACCATCTGACAGGAGTGGCGAACTACCAATTGGTAAAAGCGGCGGATAGAAGTCAGACGACGAAAAAGATTCCCATCGAGGGAGTCGACATTCTGGGCTTGTTAGGCCCGAACGACAGAAATTTGCGGCTGCTGGAGACGATGTTCGACTGCGAAGCCTATCTTCGCTCCGGCGTGATGGTACTGACCGGCCAGGAACCGGAAGTCAGCGACCTGGAGAAAACCCTCCGGCGCCTGATCGCCCTGGTCCAGACCGGCAGGGAGCTTCAGGCGGAAGAAATCGGCGAGGTGGCGCGCAAGGTGCGGGATGGGGAACCCGGCGGCGGGGAGCTGTTCGAACCGTCTCACATCTACATGACCGGCCGCGCGAAGGTGATCAAAGCCCGGGGAGGAAGACAAAGCAAATACCTGAAGATGATCCAGCAGAACGATATCGTGATCGGGATCGGTCCGGCGGGGACCGGAAAGACCTACCTGGCCGTGGCCGCAGCGCTGGATGCGCTGAATAAAAAACAGGTCAAGCGGATCATCCTGGCCCGGCCGGCGGTGGAAGCCGGTGAAAAGCTTGGTTTCCTGCCGGGCGACATGCAGGAAAAGGTCAATCCCTATCTGCGGCCGCTGCACGATGCCCTGGAAGACATGCTTCAGGCTGAAAAGATACAGAAGTTCTTGGAAAACGGAACGATTGAAATCGCTCCGATCGCGTACATGCGGGGCCGCACGCTCCACGATGCTTTCGTGATTCTGGACGAGGCGCAGAACTCGACCCGCCTCCAAATGAAGATGTTTCTTACCCGTCTGGGCATCAACTCCAAGGCCGTGATCACCGGAGACAAGACCCAGATCGACCTGCCGAACGGCCAGTTGAGCGGCCTGCTGCAGATCGAGCAGATACTCAAGAGTATCGAGGGGATCGCTTTCGTTTATTTCAGCGAAAAAGACGTCGTCCGGCACCGGCTGGTAAAAGAAATCGTGAAGGCTTACCAGGGGGAAGCAGAGACGGAAGAACAGGACTGAGGGCATCGCGAATTCGAGGCCGCAGGATTATACCACGGCCGTGATTGCCGGTCCGGAGAATTATCCGGCTTCCCCGGCGTCAGGGGCCGATAGGTGGTGGAAATGGGACGAATAACCGCCTGCGGCGGGAGCGAAAATAAATGACCGACCTGATACGGAAATTCAGGTCCAGACGCAAGCGGTTCCAGAAATGGTTCCTCGCCTGGAGCCGGCTCGAGTCGTGGCCGAAGAACCTATATTTCCGTCTGAGCACCCGCCTTTTTCTGCTGTTGGCGCTTACCGGCCTCAGCCTGGTCCTTACCTCCAGCCGGCGCGCCTACAATCCTTTTTTTGACATCCGCGAAGGCAGCGTGGCCGATCGGGACATCATCGCTCCCTTCGATTTCCCAGTCTATAAAAACGAAACCGAGCTTGCCCAGGAGAGGGCCGCCGCGACCGCCGCGGTCCGGCCAGTGATCGAATACCTGCCGGACGTGAGAGAGGCGGTGGTCTCCGACTTGCTGGCTTTCTTCGATAAAATACAGAAGCTGCGCAAAACCAGCGCCGTGGCCAAGCAGATCGTGTCCTGGGATAAATTCGTCAAGCGCAGCGGCCAGCAGCAGGCCCGCTTTACCATCAAGCCGGTAGTTCTTAATGAATTATACGCCATCGACTCGCTGCTGTCGCTGTCCGATGAAGAGATCGTCTACCTGCTCGACCCGGTACGCAGCAATCTGGTACGTAACCGGCTCAAGGATTTCCTGTCGACCCGCCTGCGGGACGGAGTGATCAGTGATGAGACGTTGAAACGGATAACCAACCAGGAAGTGCTGGTGCGCCGGGAAGGCGAAGAGAAGGTGCTGGCCCGGGGCGAGCTGCTGTCAGTGGAACAGGTGCTGGAGCAGGCGATGAGCATCCTGGTTGACCCGGATTACCCCGAGGTGAGCAAGAGCCTGTTGATCCAGACCCTGCGCCGCTTTCTCAAGCCCAATCTCATTTATAACCTCACCGAAACCGACCGCCAGCGCCAGCTTGCCGCCGCCGCAGTCAAGCTCACCCGCGACGAGATGGTCCTCGAGGAAGAAAAGATTATCGGCCGGGGCGAGCGGATCACCCTGCGGCAGATGGAGCGCCTACAGAATCTGAAAGCCGAGCTCGAAAAGCGGCAGCTTTTGAGCGGAGAACGAAACCAGCTCAGGCGCGAGCTGGGAATCTCGCTGGTTTACCTCTCGATCCTGTTCAGCCTCGGGCTCTATTTGTTCCTCTACCGCCGGGAAGTTTACGAAAAATATTCCAGCCTCCTGATTATCGCCCTGAGTTTTGTCCTGGTCCAGATAATTGCCTGGTACGTGCTGGGCAGCGAGGAGCTGCCGAGTTATCTGGTGCCGGTGGTGATCGCCTCGATTCTGATCTCCTACCTGCTGGACGACCAGATCGCCCTGGCTTCCACTTTCTGCCTGGCCCTGGTGCTGGCCGTTCAGGCCAACTTCTCGATTTCGATCCTGATCCTGGCCCTTGGAGCGGGCGCAACTGCGGCGATCAGCGTGCGCCGGGTGGAAAGCCGCAAGGGGCAATACGTGCCGATTATCTATGTCTCGGCCGCCTATCTGCTGATCCTGCTCGCCCTGGATTATGGCTACCGCGGGGAAGATCTCCAGAGTGTGATGGTGGCGGCCGGCTGGTGCGGGGTGAACGCCACGGTCTCCACGTTCATCACTATCGCCCTCTTGCCGCTGTTCGAGTCGCTGTTCAAGATCACCAGCAATTTCACCCTGCTGGAGCTGGGCGATTTGAACCGGCCGCTATTGAAGCGGCTGGCCCTGGAGGCGCCCGGAACCTACCACCACTCGATAATTATCGGCAGCCTGGCGGAGGCTGCGGCTGCCGGGATCGGCGCCAACCCGGTGTACGCCCGCGTGGCCAGCTACTACCATGATATCGGTAAGATCAAGCAACCGCTCTACTTCATCGAAAATCAGTCCGGCCGGCCCAATCCCCACGACAAGCTCAATCCCAAAATGAGCAGCCTCATCATCTCCAACCACGTCAAAGAGGGAGTGGAACTGGCGCGCCGAGCCAGGCTGCCCGAGTGCATAATCGACGTGATCCGCCAGCACCACGGCGATCAGTCGATATCTTTCTTCTATTCGAAGGAGAAGGAGCAGAACCCTGGCACCACGCTCCGGGAAGGCGATTTCTGTTATCCGGGACCCCGGCCGATGACCCGCGAGGCCGCGATCATCATGATCGCCGATGCCGCCGAATCGGCTGCCCGTACGCTGAGCGAGCCATCGGTCACTCGGATCCGCACCCTGGTCAAGTCCCTGATCGAGGCCAAGCTGCAGGACGGCCAGCTCGATAATGTCGAGCTTACTCTCCGGGACATCCACCGGATCCGCGAAGAATTCGTCAACATCCTGATCGGCGTGCACCACAGCCGGATCGACTATCCACCGAAACAGGAAAAGGCCAGAGATGCCAGCCAACCGGCAGTCGAGGCTGAAGCTCCAGTTGAACCGGACGACCAAGACAATCCTCGAAGCGCTCTATACTCCGCTGAAAAGGATGACAGCCGTAATTCTCAGGGATCACGGAGTGGATAGGGCGGAGATTTCGATTACTTTCATCGGCTCCGCGCTCATGCGCCGGCTCAACCGCGAATACCTGGATCACGATTGGGTCACCGATGTCCTGGCCTTTGACCTTTCCGCCGGCGAACCCGCAGGGATGGATATGCCGCTGGTGGGAGACGTCTACGTCTGCGTGCCGCGCGCTCTGGCACAGGCCGCCCGGCTGAACCTGGAAGAGGAGGAGGAGCTGATGCGGCTGACTGCGCACGGAGTGCTTCACCTGCTGGGCTACGACCATGGAAAACCGGCCGAAGCCAAAATGATGTCGAGCCTGCAGGAGGAATACCTGAATAAATTTTCCCCCCTGCCCAAAGTATTTGTATAATTACTCAGGGGAAGTGATACGGAAAAAGCCACAGCCGGACTTTTCAGGCTCCAAAAATAATCTCGAAGTTTAATGGAACCATACCTTCTAATAATCCTGCCTGTGCTGCTGGTGCTGTCGGCGTTATTCAGCAGTTCCGAGACGGCATATTTTTCTCTTTCCAGCTTCGAAATACTTCAGCTCGAGGAAGAGAATCCGGCCAGAGGCCGGGTCGTCCGGCGTCTGCTGGAAAACCCAGACCTGCTGCTCAACGGCATCCTCCTGGGTAACCTCGTGGTCAACGTCTGCGCCACGGCGGTCGCCACCATCCTCCTGCACACATACGGCCTGGAGGCCGGCTGGAGCGAAAAGGTGATTTATTTCACCGACGTGGTGGGAATGACCTTCATCCTGATCGTTTTCTGCGAGGTCAGTCCCAAGGTTCACGCCATTGTTGTCGCCAAAAAGCAGGCCCTGCGGCTTACCTGGTTCATGCAGGCCTGGCTTTTCCTGGCCGGCCCTTTCATCCGGGTGCTGGTTTGGATGAGTTCGTGGTTTAAAAAGCTGTTCGCCGCGAGCAGCGAGGACCGCCAGATGCTCGAGGAAGAACTGAAGCTGATGGTGGACATGAGCGCCGAACAGGGCGACCTGGATATTGAAGAAAAGATGATTATCCACAACATCTTCGAGCTGAGCGATAAGATGGTGCGCGAGATCATGGTGCCGCGCACAGACATCCACGGCTTTTCGATAGACACTCCGCTGGAGGAAATAATCCGGCAGGTGCGCGAAATCGGCTTCAGCCGTTATCCGATCTACCAGGGCGACCTGGACGACATCCGCGGTTTTCTTTACGCCAAGGACCTGCTGGGCTATTGCTACAATTTCAAGAAGCCCGCTTCGCTCGAAGAGATGATGCGTGACGTCTATTACGTTCCCGAGACCAAGCGCTGCAGCGAAACCCTGCGCGAGTTCCAGGAGCGCAGGCATTACATGGGAATCGTGGTGGACGAGTTCGGCGGCACCGAGGGCCTGGTCACGGTGGAAGACATCATGGAGGAGATCATCGGCGAAATCCAGGATGAACACGACGAGGAGGAGCCGTTGATCGTGCAACAGGACGAAAACACCTGGCTGGTGGACGGCAAGATTAACATCGAGGACCTGACCGATAGCCTGGGCCTGAAGATCAGCGAGGACGAGGGCTATGAAACTCTCGGCGGATTCATCTTCACCCACTTCGGCCGCCTGCCGTACCCGGGTGAATCGTTAGACTACGGCGGTTTGCGTTTCGTTATCACCAAGCTGGCCAGAAGGCGGATCCTGAAAGTGCGGATCGCCAGACTGCCACAGCCGGAACAGTCACCCGGCGGAGACCGTTAGCCGGCTGCGCCAGGCTCCAGGAGAACAGTTGGCCCAGATCTGGTACATATTGCTCGCCCTGCTCTTCAGCGCATTTTTCAGCGGGTCAGAGACCGCGCTGATTTCCGTGAGCAAGGTCAAGCTGCAGAGCTGGATCGAGGGGGACACCAGGTTGGCGAAGCTGGCGAAAAAATTCGCCAGCCGTCCCAGCGACTTGCTTTCGAGCCTGCTGGTGGGCAACAACCTGATGAACGTCATTGCCACCGTGCTGATCGCCGACCTGGTTTTCCAGCTTTTTCCCAACCGGGAGGAGCTTTCCATCCTGGTGTCGGCCCTGGCCATCCCCGCGATAGTTACGCCTCCCACCCTGTTTTTCGGGGAAATCATTCCCAAATCCATTGCCCGCGAACATGCCGGCCGCTGGGTGTTGCTCTTGACCACGCCGCTCCTGGTGAGCCATTATATTTTATTCCCGGCGGCCAAGGTCGCGGACTACCTGAGCAATCTGGTTCTTCGCCTGTACGGCGTAAAGCGGCGCGAGCGGGAAGATATTTTCACCCGCAAGAATATTCAGCGAGTGCTGATCGACAGCGAAAGAGCGGGCGTGCTTGACGAGGAAGAGCGGAGTTACATCTCCGGAGTGTTTAACTTCAGCGATACCACCGTTCGCGAAGTGATGACTCCGCGGACCGAAATCGTGGCGGCGGCCAAGGGTGCCCCGATCGCTGAAATCGCGGCCAGCATGAGCGGGAGCAATTATTCGCGCATCCCGATTTACGAAGAGACTCTCGACCACATCATCGGCATCGTCCACGTGGTGGACCTGCTGGGCCCGGTGGAAAAGGGCGAACCGATTCTGCACCCGGTTATTTTCAGCCCCGAAACCCGCAAATGCGACAGCCTCTTCTACGAGATGCGCCAGGAAAGGTGCCACCTGGCCGTGGTGCTCGACGAGTTCGGCGGCACTGCCGGGATAGTGTCCCTGGAAGACCTGCTTGAAGAGCTGGTGGGCGACATCCACGACGTGCACGATGACCACGGCAGCCTGGTCCGGATCGGTCGCGACAACAGCATTTTCCTCGATGGCCGGACGCGTTTCGAGGAGCTGAAGGGCAAGATCGACCTGCCTGAAACCAGCTACGGCGTTGAAACGATCGGTGGACTGCTGGTGGCCGAACTGGGCCGGATCCCCGAGACCGGCGAACGCTTTCAGCTCGGCAATCTCCATATCACCGTGCTGGAGGCCAGCCCCAAGCGGGTCGAGAAGCTGCAAATCAGACAGATCGAACCCGGCGATAAATCCGAACAGGGGCCCGAGCCGGGGATCCGGACTCTGGGAGAAGAGCCGGTCGAATGACTGGAGAACATGCATTGAGATACGGTAAGGGGAAATGGAATTCGATATCGATAGGGTGAGGGAGCTGATCGCTTCCGGCGACGAGGGCCAAACCGAGCTGGCTACGCTCTTTGAGGACACCCACCCGGCCGACCTGGCTGACATCATCGAACAGCTGAGCGAGGAGGAGCGCGGAGTGCTGTTCGCTCTGATGCCGGCGGAAGTGGCCTCGGAAACCCTGGCGGAAACACGCGACGATCATCAGGAAGAGATCATCAAGGGCCTGGACGACCAGACCCTGCATGAAATGTTCGAAGAGCTGTCCGATGACGACGCCACCGATATCGTGCAGGAGCTGAGCGAGGAAGAGGCCGACCGCGTGCTCCGGGTGATCGACCGGGAGGACCGGGAAGACATCCAGACCCTCCTGAAGTACCCGGAAGAGTCGGCCGGGGGCGTGATGACGGCCGAGGTGGTGGCGATCAACATCAAGCTCACTGCGGCCGAGGCGATCGAGGAAGTACGCAGGCAGGGCCATGAAATCGAATTTTTCGTGATCTACGTGGTGGATGGGTGGCGCATGCTGCGCGGCACCCTTTCCATGCGGGACCTGATCCTGGCCGATCCGGGCACTTCGATCAGCGAGATAATGGAAGAAGACGTGGTGACCGTGCCGCCGGAAATGGACCAGGAAGAAGTGGCCCGTCTTCTGGCGCGCTATAACCAGTTATCGATACCGGTGGTGGAGGAGAGCGGCAGGCTCATGGGCCGGATCACGGTGGACGACGTGATCGACATCCTCGAAGAAGAGGTTACCGAGGACCTGTTCCACATGAGCGGTGTCGATGAGGACGAGAGTGTAGAGCGGGTGGGAATCTGGAATTCGGTGCGCAGCCGTCTGCCCTGGCTCTGCCTGAATCTTTGCCTGCAAATCATTTCCGTCCATATCATCAAGCTGTTCATCGCTGTGCTCGAGCGGGAAGTGATCCTGGCGATGTTCATGCCGGTGGTGGCCGGTATCGGCGGCAATACTGCCACCCAGAGCCTGGCGGTCACGCTGCGCCGGCTGATACTGGACGAATCGTTGAGGTTTCGCCGGCGCCGGGTGCTGTTCAACGAATCGCTGGTGGCGCTGATGAACGGCCTGGCGATCAGCCTGATGGTGTTTGCCCTGGTTTATCTCATCAGCCATGACTCCCACCTGAGCCTGATCGTAGCCACGGCCTCCTGGCTGTCGATGACGCTGGCCGGGCTGATCGGCGCTCTGATCCCGATCGTGATGAAGCTGTTCGGCTTCGACCCGACAGTCTCATCGAGCGTGGTAGCCAACTTCACCGACATCCTCAGCTTTTTCCTCCTGCTCGGACTGAGCGCACTGCTGCTTCTGAGCTGAGCCGTCATTACCGGCGGGGAATTCGATGGACCCGGCACGCCAGAACGCGATTATTGTCGGCGGAGTCAACTACAGCGACAGCAGCCGGGTGATCTGGGCCATCACTCCCGATTACGGCCGCCAGTCTTTCCTGGTCAAAGGTGCGCGCCGGGCCAGGAGCAAGTACCTGGGCTGCCTGGAAACTTTCAACCACGTCGAACTGATCTACCACAAGGGCCGGGGCGGTTCTCTGTTTACCTTGCGCGAAGTGGACGTGGTCGAGCATTTCAGCGGGATCAGGCGCAGCCTGGATGCGTTCTGGGCCGCCAGCGAGGCGGTGGAGCTGGTCAAAAGCGTGGTCCACGAGGAGCAGGAGAGTAACGACGCTTTCGGCCTGCTGCTCGAGTTCCTCAGACAGATGGACTCACCCGCTGATCCGGCCGCGGTGAAGACCCTGCTGGCGGCCCTGCGCTGGCGTCTGGCCGCCATTACCGGCCACGAACCGCAACTGGTGGACTGCGTGCGCTGCGGAACCCGGCTGACCCACCAGGAAAAATACCGCTTTCTGCCGGCCCAGGGCGGGATCGCCTGCAACCAATGCGGGACGGTTCCGGCCGGAGGAGGAACGGACCAGCCGCCGGCGCTCCTGGTGAGCTATCCCGCCCTCAGGTTCATCTACCGCAGCGGCCGGAAGTTTCCGCCGGCAGAACAGACCGGGACCCTGCCGCCGGAAGTACTGAAGGAAGTGGAAACCATCGCCGGACGGTATCTGGCTTATCATTTCGGTGAAACGGCCCGGCCGGCCGGCAGCCAGCCGAAGACGGGAGGGTGAGCGATGCCGGAAGGTGATTCGAGCCCGTTAAGAAGCGAATTCATCGCCAGGCACTACCGGAGTATCATTTTCACCCTGGTGCTGATAAATACGGCGCTGATCGTTTTCCTGGTGGTCTACATCTGGACCTACGGAGTCTCGTTCGAGGGCAGACCGGTAAAGGAAAGAGCCGCAATCGGCGCGGCGGTGATCCGCTCCGACCGCCTGATAGTCTGGAGCGAACCGGGCGGCCTGCGCAACAATGCCTCCAGCCGGGGCGTGGTCCAGAGGGGCGATCAGGTGCGGGTGCGGTCCAGCGGAGAGTTCGATGGGGAAAAGTGGGTGGAAGTTTCTTTCGACGGCCGGATCGGCTGGGTGCCGGAAAATGAGGTGGATTATGCGGCTGTCTCCCGCTGAGTTCAATTTAAAAACAAATTTAGAGCTATTATAATTGAGGACAAATTATCAAATCCCCCTCGATCCCCCTTCTCCGAAGGGGGAGGCAACTTCACCCCCTTTAGCAAAGGGGGCCGGGGGGATTTAACAGATTAACCTCCATTCAATCCACTATGTTTGTTGTCAAATGTGTATGGAATAAGCCTTTGAAAGCCGGATACTCCAAGACGAGGCTCTTTAAGGCCTGATCGTGGTTATCCGCCGGAGTTGTCCCGCGCGCCTGTGCCCCCGGAAGTTCCCTTCCAGTCCTGAACCAGCGGCGGCACGCTGTCCCCGCTGCCGATCAATTCCAGCCGACCCAGGTAATAATCCCTGAGCTGCGTGAACTGGCTCAACACCGACTGCCCGACCGGATCGCCGGGCGGAACGTCCACCTTCAGCGGATCGACCGGCCGGTTGTCCTTGAAGAAGCGGAAATCGAGGTGCGGGCCGGTGGCCAGCCCCGAGCTGCCCACGAAACCGATCACCTGTCCCTGCCTGACCCAGCTTCCCACTTTCAGCCCTTTCGCGAATCCGGAAAGATGGCCGTAGGCGGTCGAGTACATGCCGTTGTGCTTGAGCTGGATGTAGTTGCCGAAACCGCCGTTCCAGCTGCGCTTGAGCACCTTGCCGTCGCCCAGGGCCAGCACGGGAGTTCCCTTGGGAGCGGCGTAATCGACTCCCAGGTGCGGGCGGCGGATCTTGAGGATGGGATGGAAGCGGCTGTAGGAGAACCTGCTGGAGACGCGCGGGGCGTATTTGAAGGGCGATTTCAGGAAGGCGCGCCTGACGCTTTTGCCTTCCAGGTCGAAATAGTCCACCAGGCCATTGGCGTTGGTGAAGCGCACGGCCCAGAGTTTCTGGCCGTCGTTTTCGAAAACCGCAGCCAGCACCTTGCCGATCCTCTTGTAACCCTTGGGATGGACCTTCTCTTCGTAGATCACCCGGAATTTGTCCCCTTTGCGGATGTCGTTGTGGAAGTCGATCTGCCAGGCATAGATTTCGCTGAGCATCAGCGCCAGCTCGGGGCTGCCCTGCGAGCGCATCACGGTTTCGTAGAGCGAGCTGTCGATACTGTCGGCCAGCTCGCCGATATGAACGTCATAAAGAGTTTCCTCGATGTCGGCGTTCCAGTTGGCGCTGTCGGTCCGGGTGATGCGCAGGGTCCGGTCCTCGTCGATCTCGTAAGCCACTTCGGCCAGGATGCTGTCCACGAACGAAAAGCGGAACTGGCGGCCCACCACCACCCGGTTCAGGTTGTGTGAATCGCGGGCGGCTTCGAGCACCGGGTAGAGATGGTCGCGGTCGATGCCGTTGCGCAGCAGGATCGTTTCGAACGTGTCTCCGCGCTTGACCCTGTCATCGAGGCAGAAAGCGCTGCTCATCAAATCGGAGGGGGACCGGGCGGACAGGCTGTCGCCGGCCCGGCTCCGGGGATCGTCCAGTGACAGTTCCTCCTGAAATCCGGCGCTGCCTGAATCGAAAACGTTGAACAACAGGAAAATCGCAAAGAAAGCGGAAAGGAAGAAGAACAGCGGCAACCACTTGCGGGAGCTGACTGTGCGGGAGGCAGGACGTTCGTAGCGCACATGTCTGCCTCCGCGGACCAGATGCTTGAAATCTGTCGACATGGTCACCCTTAAGGGGGTAAGTTTCCAGTTAGTCGAAGAGGGAAGTAACGCAGACGTCAAGAAACAATCCCGGTCGGTCGCTTGTTTTTTTCGCTGGATTATACAAGCGCCGGCGAGCTTTTTGCAAGCATCTTATCAACTTATAGACTCTTCCAGTTGTTTCAGATAAATTTTTCGCACCTCACTGAAGAATTCCAGCGCCAGTTTTGTCCGGTAGTCCGGGTAGGTCCATTCGAACGGCTGGAGCCTGCCGCGGTGGTAGCGCAGACAGAGTTCGGCGAAAACTCTGCGGCCCAGACAGATCCGGTGCGAATAGTTCTTGGTCGAAGCCAGAACCAGCTTGGCATCCGACCAGTAGCCCGGATCGAGATTGACCAGGCGGCCGCCGAGATCGTTCCTGTACCGGCGCTCGCAGGCCGAGGTGCGCCGCTTGATCGGCGCCAGTGCCGTCGGCGCGGTCAGCCTGGCGAAGCTCACGAACTTTTTCACCAGGTCCGGGCCCATTTCCTCCCGGTAATAGTCCGTGAAATCGAACCGGTAGAGCTCGCTCTGCCGGTCGGTGGGTCCGAGCATTTCTTCGAGCCGGGCCACCGCTTTCGAGACGAGCGTTTCATCCCGGGCCATCACGGCCGCCACGGGCTTGACCAGCCGTGGAATGTGAAGCCTGCCGGGCAACTGGCCCCGCCCTCGCTCAATCGACCTGCCTTCTGATGAAGGTCGGGATTTCGAGTTCTTCCATGGTCAGCGGATAGGGCCTGGACGACGTCTGGACCTGCGGACCGGGCTTCTCCGCCTTGTCGTTGCCGAAACCGTGGGAATCCAAGCTGAACCGGCTGCCGCCGCTGCCCCCCAGGTCGTCATTCATCGCCCGCGTGATTTCGATAACGTTGTCGGCCGGTTTTTCCAGCGAAGCGCGGACCGGCTGGGCCTGTTCCTTATTAATGCCGAAGCCGGTGGCGATCACGGTTACCCGCACCTGGCCGTTCATCGCCTCGTCGATGGCCGCGCCGAAAATGATGTTGGCCTCCTCGCCGGCCGCCTCGTAAATCACGTTATTGGCATCGTTGACTTCGTGCAGGGTCAGGTCGCTGCCGCCGGTGATGTTGACCAGCACGCCCTTGGCGCCCTTGATCTGGACGTCTTCCAGCAGCGGAGAGCTGATCGCTTCCTGGGCCGCTTCGCTGGCCCGGTATTCGCCGCTGGCGAACCCGGTGCCCATCAGGGCGTCGCCCATGCCGGCCATGATCGTCCGTACGTCGGCGAAGTCCAGGTTGACCAGGGCCGGCGTGGTGATCAGCTCGCTGATCCCCTGGCAGGCGTAGAACAGGATGTTGTCCGCGATCTGGAGCGCTTCTTGGAAGGTGGTGTTCTTGCCCACCAGGCCCAGCAGCCGCTGGTTCGGCACGATGATTATCGTATCGACGTACTTGCGCATTTCGGTGATGCCCTGTTCGGCCTGCTTGATCCGTTTGCGGCCTTCGAAAATGAACGGCCGGGTGACCACGCCGATCGTCAGGGAGCCGAGCTCGCGGCTGATTTCCGCCACCACGGGAGCGGCGCCGGTCCCGGTGCCGCCGCCCATGCCGGCGGTGATGAATACCATGTCGCTGCTCTCCAGGGCGGAGGCGACTTCATCGCGGTTCTCCTCGATCGCCCGCCTGCCGACGTCCGGTATGGCGCCGGCGCCCAGCCCCTTGGTCAGCTCCCGGCCGATCTGGAGCTTGTACTTGGCCCGGTTGATCGAGAGCGCCTGTGCATCGGTGTTGCAGGCGATGAAATCCACTCCCTTCATCTCGGAGTCGATCATGTGGTTGATGGCGTTCCCGCCGGCGCCGCCGACACCGATCACCGTGATGCGCGCCATTTGTTCGGGGACATCGTTAAGCTCAAACGTCGTGGGTGAAAATCCGCTCATTGGGGGCTCCCTGGTTGAGGGTTTGCGAATCTGGTTTTATCTGAAGAGTCGTTTATTACCATAGATCGGTCAGCCATTGTTTCATTCGGTCGAGAATTTTATTGAAGATCGAGCTTTCGTCGCCGTGGAACTGTCCCTCCCCCGGACCCTGCTCGGCGCCGAACATCACCAGGCCCACGCCGGTGGCGAACTTGGGATCGTCGATCATGTTGGTCAGCCCGGTTACACCGGAGGGCTTGCCGACCCGGACCGGCAGCTTGGTTACGTCCTCGGCCAGCTCCACGATCCCTTTCAGGCCGCTGGTTCCCCCGCAGAGGACAATCCCGGCCGCCATCAGGTCGCTGAACTCCTCCACTTCGCGGAAGGTCAGGCCGAGGATTTCCTCCATGCGCGGCTGGATGATCGAGGCCAGAAGCTGGCGCGAGACCTGGCGGTCGGCCTGGCCCGAGGCGCTGGGGACGCTGATCGTCTCGTTCGAGTTGACCATCGAGGTGAGAGCGCAGCCGTACTTTTCCTTGATCTCCCGCGCCTTGTGGGCCGGAGTCCGCAGGCCGATCGCGATGTCGTTGGTCAGGTTGTCCCCGGCCAGGCCGATCACGCTGGTGTGGCGGATGCTGCCGCGGCTGAAAAAGGCGATGTCGGTGGTGCCGCCGCCGATATCGAAGATCGCCACGCCCAGGTCCTTTTCATCCTCGGTGAGGGCCGAATAGCTGCTGGCCAGGGGTTCGAGGACCAGGTCGTAGACCTCGAACCCGGCGCGGTGAATACTCTTGACGATATTCTGGGCGCTGGCCACGGCGCCCGTGACGATGTGCACCTCGGCTTCGAGCCTGATCCCGCTCATTCCCACCGGATCACGGATCCCGTGCTGGTCATCCACGATAAACTCCTGCGGAATCACGTGGATCACCTCGCGCTCCATCGGGATGTGCGCCGCCTGGGCCGCCTCGATCACCCGCCGGACGTCGTCCCGGGTGATGTCGGTATTCTCGCGCGAAACCGCGATGATGCCGCGGCTGTTGATCGAGCGGATGTGGTCGCCGGCGATACCGGCATAAACGCCTCTGACCTCCACCCCGGCCATCAGCTCCGCATCCTCGACCGCCTTGGTGATCGACTGGACGGTTTTTTCGATGTTGACCACCACGCCTCGGCGCAGGCCCTCGCTTTTGGCCGTCCCGACGCCGACGATCTTGAGTTGCTCCTTTTCTTCGGAGCGTTCGGCGATTATGGCGCAGATCTTGCTCGTGCCTATGTCCAGGCCGACGATTACGTCATCTTTTGCCATCTGTCCTCCTCTGCGGGCCGGTGCGTGAGCTGTTCCAGGTTGCCCCGCCGGGGCCGGCCTGCCGGTGCCCCAATCGCCGGGTGCTTTTGCGAAGCTGCGGTTCCTGGTTTTTCATGTCTAAATTGATATTTTTACGGCTTCCCCGCGCCGGGATCAGCCGCCGTATTTGTTCTTCACGATTATCTGGCCCTCGAAGCTGAGGTCCACCAGGGCCGGCCGGTCACCGCGGCGGGCGATTTCACCCAGCATCCAGCGGTAATATTGCACGTCGCGCTCTTCCACCCAGCGGCCCATCACCACCGTGACTCCATCTTCCAGGGTGACCAGTCTGATCTTGCCGTTCTCGTCCACAGTGAATTCACTGATTCCAGGCAGCAGGTCGGGCGCCGTGGCCTTGAAGGTGAGCACGGCCTGGAGCAGCCGGCAGCCCTCCTTGTCCAGGCGCAGCCGCCCGCTTTCATCGGTGATGAGCGCAGAAGCCGAGGCGGGGGTGATGATCGGCAGGCTCAGGCTGTGCTCACGCACCTTCAGCGGCAGCACGCAACCCTCGGCGTCCACCGCCGTCAACTCGCCCGCGTTGGCCAATGCCACCGGCTCCCGTTCCGTTACCTGGACCCGGAGCCTGTCCGGATACCTTCTGTAGCAGCGTACCTTGCGGATCAAGGGCTGGCCGGCCAGCCGCCTGCCTGGCTCGCTGAGGTCGGAGAAGGTGCTCCGGCCGATGAAGAGCTGGCTGCAGAGTGAGTCCAGCTGCGCCGGATTCATGTAAACCGGACGGTTCACGCTCACATGCCTGATCGTGAAATAGCCCCGGACCTCGAGCTTGTAGGCGGCGTATCCCGTCGCCACCGTGGCCAGCAGGAGTACGATTACCTTGAGCCCTCTGGGCTTGCGCCGCCCTCTCCTGAACGGCCTGCGCGCTGAAGTGATCCCGTTTCTGGACGCCATCGGTTTCCTCTGGATGATAGTTGGTCAGTCAGTTTATCGCAGAAACTGCGTAAGGGTAGAGATCTCCGAGTTCCTCCCGGGTAAAGCCGACCAGCCTCACTTCCGGCTCGAGGGTGACGCCGGTTTCCTGCCGCACGCGCCTGCGCACCTGCTCGATCAGTTCCACCAAGTCCAGGGCGGAGGCGTTGTCGTGGTTCTCGATGAAATTCGCATGCACCGGACTGACCCGCGCCCCGCCTACCCGCAAGCCCTTGAGTCCTGCAGCGTCGATCAGCTTGGCGGCGATCAGGCCGGTCGGGTTCTTGAAGGTCGAACCGAAAGTTTTTTCCCGCCAGGGGTGTTTCATTTTTCTGCCGTTGGCCAGTTCGGCGGCCCGCGCCGCCTGGCGCGCCGGGTTGCCTCCCGGGCGGCGGACGAAAGACAGGCCGGTTATCACTCCCGCCACCGGCGACAGGCTCGCGCGGTAGCCAATCACCAGTTTTTCCCTGGTCAGGCTCCGGCGCCGGCCCGCGGTGTCCACCAGGGCCAGGGAGTCGATCAAGTGGCCCAGCTCCCGGATGTGGGTCCCGGCGTTCATCGCCGCCGCTCCTCCCACCGAACCCGGTACCCCGCTCAGCTCCTCGAACCCCGCGAAAGAATTGGCGATCGCCACCTCCACCAGCCTGGCCAGCTCGATGGCCGCCCCGCAGGCGATCCGGTCACCGGAAAGCCGAAGCCGGCGGAAGCCCGTGCCCAGGTGAATCATCACGCCCGGGAAATTGCGGTCGCTGATCAGGAGGTTGGTCCCGCTGCCCAGGATGAAGTAGGGCCCATCAATCAGGCTCATCAGCCGGCAGAGCGCCTTCACCCGCTCGACCTCCACGAAAACCCGCGCCAGCCCTCCAGTGCCTATACTGGTGAGCCGGGAAATCGGGTAGTTTTCCTTCACCCTCAGCCCGCTCACTCCGGCCAGGCTCAGGGCGATCCTGTCGACCGCTGCGTTCAAGCGCCCTGCCCTCCCAAAAGTTCCAGCAGGCGCTCCCCGCATCTGTAGATGTCACCCGCGCCGATAGTCACCACCAGGTCTCCCGGGGCGGTCAATTCCAGCAGGGCATCCGGGAGATCGTTTTTATCTGAGCAGTAGGTAACCTTGCGATGCCCGTGGTCTCTGGCCGCCTTGGCGATCAGCTCGCCGTTCACGCCGGGGATCGGTTTTTCCCGGGAGCCGTAGACGTCGGTCACCACCAGCAGATCGCTCTGCATGAACGAGCTGCCGAATTCGGCGGCCAGGTCGCGGGTGCGGGAATAGAGATGCGGCTGGAAAACGGCCACAATCCGTCGCGCCCAGCCCTTCTTGAGGGCATCCAGGATCGCCCGGATTTCAGTCGGGTGGTGCGCGAAATCGTCGATCACCAGCCTGCCGGCGGCCTCACCCTTGATCTCCGCCCGGCGATGAACTCCCTTGAATTCGGCCAGCGCCTCGGCAATCCGCTCGTAGGGTACGCCCAGTTCGAGTCCGACCGCCACGGCTGCCATCGCGTTTTCCACGTTGTGCCTGCCCGGCACCTGCAGCTGAAGCTCGCCCAAGGCTTCGCCGCCAAGAGTGAGCCGGCTGGCCGAGCCGCCGCCGGCATGTTCGATCCCGGCCACCTGCAGATTGGCCTGGGCGCTTTCACCGTAGGTGAATATTCTGCGCTCGATGCGGGGGATGATCGAGAGCAGCGGCTGGTTGTCGAGACAGGCGACCACCGTGCCGTAGAACGGCACCTTGTTGGCGAATTCGACGAAGGCTTCCATGATATGTCCCAGGTCGCCGTAGCAGTCGAGGTGGTCGGTGTCGATGTTGGTGATCACGGCCACGGAGGGGGAGAGCTTGAGGAACGAGCGGTCGAACTCATCCGCCTCGGCCACCAGCAGCTCGCTCGCGCCCCGCTTGGCGTGGCGCCCCAGGGAGCGCAGCCGGCCGCCCACGATCACCGTGGGGTCCAGTCCCGCGCTTTCGAGCACGCCGCCGATCATGGAAGTGGTGGTGGTCTTGCCGTGGGTCCCGGCCACGGCGATCCCGTATTTCATCCGCATCAGCTCCGCCAGCATTTCAGCTCGCCGGATGACCGGGATGAGCCTCCGGCGCGCCTCGGTCACTTCCACGTTGTCCGGCATGACCGCGGAGCTGATCACCACCACGTCCGCTCCTTCCACGTTGGCCGGGTCGTGGCCCTCGCTGACCCTGGCGCCCAGCTTTCCAAGCCGGTCGGTGGTGGCGCTTTTGACCAGGTCGCTGCCGGTGACGCCATAGCCGTCCTCCAGAAGGATCTCGGCAATGCCGCACATCCCCGTGCCGCCGATCCCCACCAGGTGGATTTTCTTCACCTTGCGGTACATGTCGTACTTAGGCATCGGCGGCTGTCTCCGCGGAGTGGCGGCTGATGTTGTCCAGGATTCCCACCGCGCCGAAGGTGGTCGCCAGGTTGGTGCCGCCGTAGCTGAGGAAAGGCAGCGGCAGGCCGGTGGTCGGGGTGAGTCCCGAAGCCACGGCCACGTGCAACAGAGCCGTAGTGAATATCATCAGCGTAAGCCCGGAGGCGAGCAGGAAGCCGTAGTAGTCCGGCGCGCCCCTGGCTACTTTCAGCCCGAACAGAGTCAGAAGAAAGTAAGTGAGGATAGTGGCGGTGGTGCCCAGGAAGCCCAGCTCTTCGCCGATAATCGAAAAGATGAAGTCGGTATGCGCGGCCGGCAGATAGAAGTATTTCTGCCGGCTCTGGCCCAGTCCCAGGCCGGTGATCCCGCCCGATCCCAGGGCGATCTGGCTCTGATTGGCCTGGTAGCCGATTCCGTCTTTGTCTGGGTTCTCTCCCCGGTAGCTGGTTACCCGGTCGATCCGGAATTTCACTTTCACCACGTACTTGTAGGTCACCAGCGGCAGCACCACCAGGCTCACGAGCAGGATGTGTGCGGGCCGGATACCGCCGATGAAGCCGACCATGAAGACCATGAAGACGATGAGGGCGGCCATGCTGAAGTCGGGCTGGCTTAAGATCAGCAGGGAAAAAATCCCGACGAAGACGCCGAAAGGCACGAAGCCTTTGACGAAACTGTTGATCGAATCCTGCTTGCGCATCAGATAGCCCGCGGCCCAGCAGATCAGAAAGAACTTGGCCAGCTCGGAAGGCTGGAAGCTGAAACTTCCAAGATGAATCCAGCGGCGCGCCCCGCCGATTACCGGCGCGATTGCCTCGGTGCCGGGCAATATGCATATCACCAGGAAGACCAGGGTCACCATCAGCGCCAGGAAACTCACCGGCCGGATGCGGTGGTAATCGATCCGCGAGGCGATAACCATCAATACCAGCCCGGCGACCACCCGGATCGACTGGCGGGAGAGGTAGGCGAAACTCGACAGGTGCTCGGCGCGGGCGCTGATACTTGTCGCACTGAGGATCATGACCACCCCGGCGATCGACATCAGCACCGCCATCGCCATCAGCCGCATCCCGTAGATCGAGACGTCTTTTCTTTTTTCCTTATTGCGCGTCATCGTCGATCCGCTTTCTGACGTACTTTTTGAACATTTCGCCGCGCTGTTCGAAATCGCGGAACTGGTCGAAGCTGGCGCAGCCCGGGCTCAGCAGTACCGCGCCGCCTTCCCTGGCGGCGCGCACTGCCCCTGCTACCGCCTCTTCCAGGCAGGTAACCGTTTCAACTTGCGTATATTTTCCCAGCTCGCGTTCGATCCGGCCGGCCGCCTCGCCGATAGCGAAGATCCGTTCGACCCGTTCCCTCACCAGTTCACCCAGCACGGTAAAGGGGTCGCCTTTCGGACGGCCGCCCATGATCAGCCACAGCGGGCAGTTGAAGCATTCGAGGGCCCGTTTCACCGATTCGACCGTGGTGGCCTTCGAATCATTGTAGTAGGTCACGCCGCGATGGCTGGCCACCGGTTCGAGACGGTGGGGGAGACCACGAAAGGCGGCTGTCGCCCGGCCGATCGCCTGCGGGCTTACTCCGCAGGCGTAGGCGGCGCAGGCGGCCGCCAGCACGTTTTCCAGGTTGTGCCTGCCTTTCAGCGCTATATCAGCGGTTTTCATTACCGACATCCAGCCGCCGCCTGCGGCGCGCACCCGCACGGAGTCACCGGCAGAGAATGCAATCGCGCGCCCGCTTTCGTCCAGGCCGAACCAGGCCACGCCGCAGGCCAGTCTCCCGGCGGCCCTCCCGGTGACCTCGGGGTCGCGGGCATTGAGCACCGCCAGGTCCGCCTCATCCATCCGCCGGAACAGGCGGAACTTGGTATCGTAGTACTGATTGACGGTGTCGTAGCGGTCGAGGTGGTCCGGAGAAAGGTTAAGCAGCGCGCCCACCCGCGGGTGAAAGCTTTCCGTGGTATGAAGCTGGTAGCTGCTGATTTCGGCCACGATCACTTGTTCATCCTCCAGTTCGTCCACCGCGCTGCAGAGGGCAAGGCCGATATTGCCGGCGACCCTGGCCCGCACGCCGCCTTCGTTGAAAATGTCTCCCAGCAGGCTCGCTGTGGTGCTCTTGCCGTTGGTGCCGGTGACCGCCACCAGCGGCACCGGACAGTACCAGTACGCCACTTCGACTTCACTGAATACCGGAATGTCCCGGATCGCCTCGTTCCGGAAGAGATCCTGCCTTTCATCTATGCCCGGGCTGATGACCAGAAAATCGCTGCCGGCCAGGAAGTCCGGCCGGTGTTCTCCCAGGTCCGCCTGAGCGCCCAGTGCGATCAAGGGCCGGCAGGCCTCCGCCAGCTTTTCATCACGGCTCGAATCGGTGATCCTGACCCGGTAACCCCTCTTCAACAACAGCCTGGCCGCCGCGATGCCGCTTCTGCCCGCCCCGATCACCGCCGCCGCAGCCGGCGCCTTGACCAGGGGTCCGGGCGAAGAATAGGGATGAAGTTTCACGGGCAGGCGGTTCATCCCGGCACCTTCTGCCCGCTTTCCAGCTTTTCGATCAGACGCTCCAGCCGGATTCCTCGGCTGGCTTTTACCAGTATCAGCTCGCCGCCGGCCAGCTCTCTTTTCAGCACCCGGTGGGCTTGATCGGCATCCGCGGCGGCGAACGCGGCGGCTTTCCCGCCGGCGTCCAGGTAGGCCTGCCGCATGTCGGCCGCGTGCTCGCCCACCATCACCACCAGGTCGAGGGGGAGGCCGGCCGCGTGTTCGGCCAGCTCGACGTGCATCTCCCGGGCCTGGCCGCCCAGCTCCAGCATCTGGCCCAGCACGGCGGCGCGCGGACCTCGGTGTTCGAAAGCGGTGAGAGTCTTGAGCGCCTCGCACATCGAAAGCGGATTGGCGTTGTAGCTGTCGTCCAGCACGGTCAGGCCGCCGATCCGCACGATCCGGCCGCGCATCTCCAGTGGCCGGACTCTTTCGAGACCCTCCGCGATTTCCCGGTCGGTCAGGCCCAGAGTCCTTCCCACGGTGGCCGCGGCCAGGGCGTTCAGCACGTTATGCCGTCCCGGCAGGGATAGCCTGATCCGCAGGTTGCGGTCCAGGATGAACGAGGGGCAGGCGGCGGAGTCCAGAGTCACTTCCGCGGCAGACAGATCGTTGTCCGGGCCCAACCCGAAACTCAGCGTATGGGGAAACTTTCCCGGTACGTTTTTTTTCAGCAGCTCGTTGTCGCCGCAGTAGATGCACACGCCGTCCGGCGCGGTCTCCTCGAACAGCTCGAGCTTGGCGCGCAACACGCCCTCCAGGCTGCCGAAGCCTTCGAGATGGGCGGGGGCGACGTTGGTGATGACCGAGGTTTCCGGGGCCACCAGGCGCGCCAGCCGGCGGATTTCACCCCGGTGGTTGGCGCCCAGCTCGGCCACCAGCACCTCGTGTTCCGCCTCGAGCTCGAGCAGGGTGAGGGGTACGCCCACATGATTGTTGAAATTGCCGGAACTGGCGTGCGTTCTGAAGCGCCTGGAGACCACCGCGGCGATCATTTCCTTGGTGGTGCTCTTGCCGTTGGAGCCGGTGACCGCCACCGCTCTGGTCAGGTGCAGCTTCTGCCGCACTTGGGCGGCCAGGGCCTGAAGCGCCCCCAGGGTATCCTGAACGCGGAAATATTGCAGTCCGGGCGCGAGCTCGCGTCCGGCCGAGGTGGGGCCGATCACCGCTCCCCAGGCTCCGGCCCGGACGGCCTGATCCAGATATGCGTTGCCGTCGAAATTGTCGCCGACCAGGGCCACGAAAAGCTTCTGGCGGCAGTCCGAGCGGGTGTCGGTCGAAACGCCCTGGTAGGTCAGCTCTTCCCGCGGCCCGCTGAATGACACTTCGCCCAGCGCGGCGACAATTTCCGTGGTGTTCAGTTTCATGCTATCGATCGAGCGCTTTCGTATAGTGAATGACTAAGCCGCCGTAACTGTCGAAAACCATGAAATTCAGACGAGGGTAGTTCTCCGGCCGATCCTTGAGCTGGATCTGGGCCTGCACCACCTTGAAGTTTTTGATCGAGTACCAGTCGCCCTGGCGGAAGTTCACCGACTGGCCGGGCTGCAGGGCGATTTCAGGGAAAGTGGCGTTCCTGGCGATTTCGCCGCTGGTGTGTTCGGCGATGACGATCAGGAAGCCGGAGGCCAGCGTGCTGTCGTCCTGGGCCTTGACGAGGTTGAAGTCCAGGTAAAACCGGTTGCCGGCGACCGTGGTCTGGATGTTTTCAAGGCGGAGCTGAGCGGAGAGGACGTCGCCGGTCACGCGCGCCGTGTCGCTCGGCGGATTCACCAACAGCACCAGGCCCTTGCTGGCTTCGAGGCTCTGGCGAAGCTGGGCGATCCGCTGCTCGCGTTCGGCCAGCTCCGCTTCCAGCATGTCCACGGTGGAGGTCAGCTGAGCGTGCTGGGTTTTGAGGCTTCGGAAATTGAAAATCGAGTACACGGCCCCACCGGCCAGAGTGAGAATGAGCATCACGATCGCCAACAGTTCCCGGATGGAAAATTCGATTGTCAGGGGCGTGCGGTTTTCGGAAACGAGAACTACCGTAATGGTGTCTCTTTTCAATTTGTTTCCCCCCGGTTCTGCCGGGCGCCGGCGGCGGCACCCTGTGGACGGCTGATTGCCAGCGAGAAAAAGCTTTTGTTTTCACCAGGCTGCAGGCCGAAAAGATTGACGGTCCCGCCCCGTTTGACCGGTGTCCCGGCGGGTGGAGCCTGGCTGGAGACCAGCACGGAGCCTTCTACTTTGACTTCCAGGCCGAGTGCGGTGAGACAGGCCAGGGCCTTGCGCATGGAAAGGCCCACGAGCGCGGGCATGGCCGTGACGCCTGAATCCGCGGCGGTGGCCCGGGTCTGCTCCGAGGGCAGGGGATTCGACCGGAGTGTGCCGGCCGGCGGAGACTGGGCCAGGTTCGACGCCGGCACGCTGTGTTCGGGCAGGCCCAGCTTGCCGCGGTCGATGACGGTGCTGGCGGAAAGCAGTGTATTGCGGATGATTTCACCGAATACCGGTGCAGCACAGGAGCCACCCCAGCGGTGTTCGTAGTCGGGATCGTTGATCAATATATACATCGCTATCTGCGGCGAATCGGCCGGGAAGAAGCCGCCGAAGGAAGAGATGTAGCCGTTGCCGCCGTATCCCGAGCCGGGATCGGCTTTCATGCTGGTCCCGGTCTTGCCGGCCGACTTGAATCCCGGCACCGCGGCGGCGGTTCCGGTCCCGGAGTCGACCACCGCCACCAGGGCGACTTTCAGCGTCTCGACGACCTTCTCCGGCAGCACGCGCCGGACCCGCCTGGGCTCGACCCTTTCCACCGTCTGGCCGCTCTCATGGATCACCTCGGAGACGAGCACCGGTTCATACAGTTCGCCGCCGTTGGCCAGCGCCGCATAGGCCATCGCCATCTGCAGCGGGGTCACCAGTATCGCATAGCCGATCGCCAGACTGGTCTTGGTGGTGCCGTCCCATTCTGCGGGCACGCTCAGCCGGCCGTGGTCTTCGCCGCTGAAGGCCGACCCCGTGTAAGCGCCGAAACCGAAACCGCGCAGCACGCGATACAGGTCTTCGCCGCCGATCCTCTGGATCAGCTTGGCCATGCCGATGTTGCTGCTCTTGGCGATGACGTCGCGGAAGCTGAGCCGGCCGTAGCGGTGGACGTCCCGGATAGTGCGGCTGCGTATTTGCCAGGCGCCGTTCTCGCAGAACACGGAGTCGCCCAGGGTGACGTGTCCGCCGGCCAGGAGGGCGCTGGCGGTGAAGGGCTTGAACGTGGAGCCCGGTTCGAAGGGCAGGTTGGTGGCCAGGTTGAGGAAATCGCGGTCGCCGAAGCTGCGCTTGCGGTTCAGGTCGAAGCCGGGGTAATTGGCCAGGGCCAGGATTTCACCGGTTTGCGGGCGGACCGCTACCACGCAGCCGCTGCGAGCTCCGCTTTCGGTCACCGCCCGGCCCAGGGTTTCCTCGACGATCTCCTGGAACTGGGCTTCGATGGTGAGCCGGATGTGAAGTCCGTTGGTCTGACGGACCACTGGGTAGTCTAATACATTATATGGCTTGCCCCTGGCGTCCCGTTGCACCACCAGCCAGCCCGGTTTGCCGCAGAGTGACTCCTGCCAGGCGAACTCGACTCCGGCCAGGCCTATTTCGTCCACGCCCACGTAGCCGATCAGCTGGCTCGCCAGGTTGTTGTGCGGATAGTAGCGCTTGGAGGATGGAATGAAGCCGATCCCCTCCAGCTCCAGATCCGTCAGCTCCCGGATTTCCACCGGGTTGACTTTCTGCCTGAGCATGACGAAAGGCCGGCGCTGCGAAATGCGCTCGGCAATCCCGCCCTCCGGCATCTTGAGGTAACGGGCGAGCAGGGCGCTGACTTTTTTCCGATTTTTTATCTTTTCCGGGACGGCGTAGACGTCGAGACCCTCGGCCGAAAGGGCTAGCGCTCCACCGTTGCGATCCAGAATGTCGCCGCGTCTGGGAGGCAGCACGATTTTCAGTTTGTGCTGGAGGTCCGCTTCAGCCAGGAACCGCTGATGCTCCAGGACCTGGAGCCAGAAAAGCTGCCCGATCGCCAGCGCGGCAAACAGCGAGCAGCCGGTGAATACCACGATCAATCTGTTTCTCGCCTTGCGGGGGGTCAAATCCTGCCTCTCCGAATCAGTTCAACGGCCGTTGTCTGCTTCTGTCCCTGCACCTTCGGATTTCACTCTGATCCACAGGACGCGCTCCGGACTGGGGAAGTCCAGGGCGAGCCGGCTCTGGGCGTATTCGACTATCCGTGAACGCGACATCGAAGCCTGCCATTCACCCAGCAGAACCGATTTTTCCGTGACCAGGTCTTTTTGCACGTTTTTCAGCTCCTGCACCTCGATCAGCAGGTGCTGAGCCAGCGTGTGCTTGTAGACCAGCAGAAACGACAGGCCCAGCAGGAAGAGGATCGCCATCACGCCTGCGGAAAAGAAGTTGCGGCGGTTATGGACTCTGATTTCCGCCGAACGTTTCGTGTAGGCATCGATGTAAGGATTCATTTCAGCTCATCTTTTCCACCGCGCGCAGCTTTGCCGAGCGGCTTCGCGGATTGTCCGCCAGCTCTTGAGCCTGGGGGCGCACCGGCTTTCTGGTCAGGGGCCGGGCCGCAGCCCGGCCGCCGCAGGTGCAGACCGGAGCCTGCGGCGGGCATATGCACGATTTGGTCAGACGCGAGAAAAAGCGTTTCACGAGCCGGTCTTCAAGACTGTGATAAGAAATAACGGCAAGCCTGCCGCCGGGAACCAGCATACTGAAAAGGACATCGAGGCCGTCGCGCAGGGCCCCCAGCTCATCATTGACCAGAATCCGCAGAGCCTGGAACACCTGAACGACGTTTTTCCGTTCGGCCTGGCGGGGGACAGCCGAACGGATCGCTTCCGCAAGCTGGGCCGTTTCAGTCAGGGGCGTCTCGTCCCTGCGGCGGACCAGCTCCCGCGCTATCTTCCGGCTGAAACGGCTTTCGCCGTATTCCCGGATTGCGCGGGCCAGTTCTGTCTGATCGATCCGGGCGAGCACTTCGGCGACACTCGCGCCGGAGGTCTTGTCCATCCTCATGTCCAGCGGGCCGTTCCGGTCACAGGAAAATCCGCGGTGGGCGCTGTCGAGCTGATGGGAGCTGACTCCCAGGTCGAGCAGGATGCCATCGAAGGCCGTCCCGTCCAAAATCCCGTGCGCTTCACGGAAGTTCCCCTGCCGGATCGCGACTCTCTCTCCGTAAGCCTCCAGGGCGTAACCGGCCGCCCGTACCGCGTCCTCGTCCCGGTCGAGAGCGAAAAGCCGACCCCCCGGTGCGGAAGCCTCGAGGATGGAACGCGCATGTCCGCCGCCGCCTGCCGTGCCGTCGAGATAAATCCCGTCCGGCCTGGGGGCCAGAAGTTCGATCACCTCCCTGGCAAGAACCGGAGTGTGGTAGGCAGACTCTGGCGGCATGTTACTGGCTTTGTTTCTTGAAAGTATTCTTTTTCCAGGGTAACTTGTTAAATCAGTGGTATATCTATCTATTCTTGCGACAATTATGAGCGATTCCTCAGTCGAAAATCTCGGCGATGTCCTCGAATGTGAGCTTCTGCTCCTCCTGGAACTTCCTCGTATAGCCCTCCTGGCTCTCGGGATTCCAGATTTCGATCCGGTCGTTGGCTCCCTGGAAGACCACGTCTTTTTTGAGGCCGGCGAGGTCCAGGAGCTCACGGCTGATCAGAATCCGGTTCTGCTTGTCGAGCTGAACATCGGTGGCGAACTTTGTCCATTCACGCATGAAAAAACGCGCGTTTTTCTTGCTACCGGGCAGGTTCTGAATCTTCTCCAGAGTCTTGACGTACTGCTGGGGAGTGTAAAGGTAGAGGCAGCCGTCGAGGCCGCGGTTAAGCACGTAGGTCTTGACCTCCGGATCGCGGAAACGCGGCGGCAGGCTGACTCGGCCCTTGACGTCCAGCGTGTTGGTTACCCGGCCCCAGTGTCTCATCGCGAACCCGCAGAAACGGAAATTATTAATGAATCGATTGCTCTTGGAAAATATTGACACAGACTCCCACTTATTACCACCCATTATGTATAAACTGCTAAAGGGATACTTGTCAAGAGGAAATAGGAAAAAAATTAAGCCGGAACATCAGGTGTGGAAAAATTAGTTCTCAGGCGAGGCGAAATGCGCTTCAGCAGGGCTTCCGGAGACACTCTGCGAGCGCACGGCAGGGGCCTTGGCGGTATGCTGGGAAAAAAATATCTGGATAAAAAGTAAAAAAGCAGGGGGAAAATAGGCTCAGATATGATAGATCGCGGTGGCGGATAAGCCGGCCTCGGCTGCGCCGGTGGCGGGAACGGTTTTTTTGAGGCGGTCGCCGAGGTTTTTTTCGAAAGAGACAGAAGCGCGGATACCGCGGATGTCGTCCCGGTCCCAGTTCCTCAGCAGCCTGTCCAGCGCCTTCAGGTACTCAAATTCGCGGCGCAGTTTTTCGGAGTTGATCAGCTTTTTCTTGACTTCCTCGACTTCGGCCTCTCTCAGTTCGTTATCCAGCAGGGCGCTCAGCTGAATCAGGTCATCGACAGGCCTCGACATTTTTCACACCGCCTTGAGCTGGTTGTTGAATTTCTGCTTCAACTGGTTTCTGGCCCGGTGAATCCAGATTTTCACTTCGTTCAGCGACGCTCCCATGATTTCGGCTATTTCCTTGTAGGAGTAGCCGTGGAATTGCCTGAGAATCAGCACGGTCCGATAGCGCGGTGAAAGCGTACCCAGGATCTGTTTGATTTTTTCCCCGAGCTCCTTGGTGTAGTACTCCTGCTCGGGATCAGGACTCTTATCGTCGCTCAACAAGTTGTGGGCGTTGAGCTTATCCATGCTGCCTTCAGGCATGGCATCAAGTTCGAGGGTGCTGTAGGACTTCCGCTTGCGGAACTCGTCCAGGCACAGGTTCATCAGGATTTTCGACAACAGCGTGATAAACTTCGCCGTAATCTGGTACTTATACCTGTACTTGTAGAGACGGATGAAACCTTCCTGCGAAATGTCTTCACTCAGCTCGAAATCCCGGACGAACCGGTAGCAGAACCGCACCGAATAGTCCTTGTACCGGTTGACTATTTCGTTGAAGGCTTCGTCCCTGCCGGCCTGCAGCTCCAGCATCAACGCTTCGTCCGCAATCTCCGAAAGAGACCTCGGTTTCGCCATCAGTGAGCGCCCGTCAGTTAGGTTAAACGAACGATAAACCGCTTGGTTACCATGAATTTATACAGCATAAACTGGACAATAGTGTAAGGATTACTTTAGTGTAGTAATTGTTTACAAATATGTCAAGATTGTTCTTCCGGTTCCTGGCTGCCCGGACTGCCGGCATGGCGCTGAAACCGGGTATCAGCGGAATAAGGACGCCCGGTCTTGATGTTAGCGCCGGTCGAGTTTAATTTCATAGGGGAGGTGAAAAGCGGAGGGGCGTTTGACCGGGGAATTTTTCCGGAGGAAGGGGACTTGACCGAAAGAATCGACGTGCTGGCTGTGGCCGCCCACCCGGATGATGCCGAGCTGAGCTGCGGGGGCACCCTGATCCGCTGCGTGGATGCCGGCTATCGCGTGGGCGTGCTGGACCTGACCGCCGGCGAAACCGGGACGCGGGGAGATGCGAGAGCCAGGGCGGCGGAGGCCGCGGAAGCGGCTCGGATCATGGGCCTGGCCCTGCGGGAGAATCTCGGCCTGCCGGACGCCCACCTGGAGGACACCCAGGCCAACCGTCTCCTGCTGGCTGGGGCTATCCGCCGGCTGGGACCGCGGGTGCTGATCCTGCCCAACCACGAAACCGGCCGCCACCCCGACCATATTATCACCGCAAACCTGGGCCGGGCCGCCGCCTTTTTGGCGGGCCTGAAAAAGATCGAAGGCGAGGGTTTCGTCGAGCGGCCGGAGAAGATTATTTACTGCCAGGCGTTTATCGAGCACGCCCGGAAGCCCTCGTTCGTAGTGGACGTGACCGACCAGTTCGAGCGCAAGCTCCAGGCCGTCCAATGCTACGCCAGCCAGTTCGAGAGCCGGCTCGAAAGCGGAGAACTTTTTCCCACCGGGCAGAGCCTGCCGGAACTGGTGAGAACGCAGTGCCGCCACTACGGTTCATTGATTCGGACCGCCTACGGCGAGCCGTTTTTCACCCGCGAGACCGTCAGGGTGGACGACATCGTCGGGATGGGCGTAAAATCGATCTGAATAAGGGAGACCGGCCATGCGCTGCTGGGCCTGCAGGACGAAAATCGAAATTGACGACAAAGTTTACCGGCAGGATACCTGCCCGGGGTGCTCCCGGGCCTTGCACTGCTGCCGGAACTGCCGGTTCTACGACGAAAAGGCTTACAATAGTTGTCTGGAGCCGGTCGCCGAAAGAGTTACCGACAAAGAGGCGGCTAACTTCTGCGACTATTTTCAGCCGGGCCCGGATCAGGCCGCCGGGGGTGGGGATACAACCAGCCGGGCGCGAAAAAAACTGGATGACCTGTTCAAATAAGTTGAAAAACCGTTCGGTTTGTTGCATAATTCAGTTGGAGAAGAAGCGGATCAACCTGTTTCCCGCCGATCGTTCCCGCCAGGCGACAACCTTTTGTTCTTGAATCGACTTCCCCGTTGAGGTAAGATTATCCGGATGCAGGTTTTGTCCACGGAATTAATCAGCCGACGAATGAATTGAGCCCGGCGCACTGGAGTCTGGATCTCTTCGGGCAGGAATATCGGCTTTTTCTAATTTTGCCCGTCTTAGCGAGAATTGGAGAAGAGGATGGTCCCAGCCGGCGCGGCAAGCGGAGGAGAGGGCGAGGGCGAAGTAAAATCTCCCCTCGAAATGGCTCAGTCGCTTGAAAAGCTTTCAGACTGCGACCGGGTGCGTCCGCTCAAGGATCTGGCCCAGATCGGTGACCTGCAGACCCTGAGCTACATAGTCCCGTTTACCACCCGGGGCAGTACTTTTCTCAGGCGGCTGGCGCGTAACGCCCTGATCAAGATAATTCTCCGCTCCCTCAAGGAGGACGAAACCAGCGCCACGCTCGGGATCAAGCAGAAACAGCAGATTCTGGAGAACATCGAGGCGCTCGATAAGAAATACTCCCGCCTGAGGCAAATGGACCTCAGCGACCGGCAAACCAGAGAAAGAGTTTACGATATCCTGATCCACGAGGACCAGGAGTTCACGGCGCGCACGGTGGCGGAGATTCTCGATGATTCCGATCCCTGCACCAGGGCCTGCGCGATCAAGCTGATCGCTGACATGTCGGGCCAGCCCGAAACCTCGATCCTGGTCAAGCTGCTGAACGATGCCAACTCGCGGGTACGGGCCAACGTTATCGAATCGATCGGGGCCACCGGAGACAAGAACGTCCAGGGGATCCTGCGCAAGTACCGCCGCGACAAGGATAACCGTGTGCGCGCCACCGCTCTTAAGGCCCTCTGGAACCTCGGCTTCACCGAAATCAAGCCCGATCTCGAGGAAATGCTGGTGGACATCGACCCCCAGGTGCGGGCCAGCGCCGCCTGGGTGATCGGCGAAACCGGCCACGGCCAGGATGAGATCAAAAAGCTGATCAAGTACCTGGAGCACGACCGGGATGAGGAGGTGAAGAAAAATATCGAGCAGGCCCGCCAGAAAATCAAAATGAAGGAAGAGGGCGTGAAGATTCTGATCGTCAACAGCGACCTGCAGCAGTGCCGCACTAATAGCCTCAGGCTGGCCGCCGATGGCTATCGGACCGAAATCGCCATTACCGGCACGGATGCGCTCGAGGTGGCCAGGCGGCAGAAACCCTACATTATCCTGCTGGACCTGCGTCTGCCGGAAAAAAACGGCATCGAGGTGATCCGGGAGCTGAAAAACGAAGAAGACTTCCGCGATACCGTAATCATCGTCTGCTGCGATTTCAGCTCGCGGGGCCTGATCGAGCGGGCGATCCAGGCCGGGGCCAGTACCTATCTGATCAAGCCCCTGAGCTATGAAAAGATCAGGGACAAGCTGCGTTTCTTCGTTTGAACGGCGGGCCGTGCGCCGAAATTGTCTTGCGGCGAAATAACCGGTGCGAACCACGGGAGAGACCGATGTCTCTGCAGGAACAAAGTTATCGGAAGGGCGAAGTTATCATCGAGGAGGATCAGTTCGGGCGGTCGTTCTACGTGATCAAGAAAGGCCTGGTGGAGGTGGTCAAGAAGCAGGGCGACCGGGAAATCATGATCAACGTGCTGGGGCCCAGCGAGTTTTTCGGTGAAATGAGCTTGCTCGACTTGGACACCGGCCGCCACACGGCCACCATCCGGGCCGCCGAGGACACCACCGTGCAGGTAATGACCAAGGACGACTTCGAAGGTTATCTCGGCACTTTCACCCCGGGCGCCCGGCACCTGCTGCGCAGCCTGGCCAAACGGCTGAGCGACACCAATCGCCGCTTGAGCGATTCGGCGATCAGGGAAAACGAGGAGCTGGCGCGGAAATGGACCGATGGAGCGCTCGACCGGGACGAAAAGAATCAGCTCCTCAGCGCCAATGAAACACGCTACCAGCTGCGCCGGTGCAATGCCGGCGAGGTCATCATGCGCGAGGGCGACACCGGATTCACCGGTTATATCATCCGCAGAGGCAAGTTCGAGGTTTCCATGCTGATCGAGGGCAGGAAAGTGTTCCTGAACGTCCTCCAGGAACGCGACGTGGTGGGCGAAATGGCCATTTTCAGCGATAACCGGCGCCACGCCACCGTGACCGCGATCACCGACGGCGAGCTGCTGGTGTTCGGCAAGCGCGACCTGATCCACATGGCCCGCAACAGTTCCATCGAGCTGTTCATCATCATGGACGCCCTTTCCGCCAAGCTGGAACAGACCAACAGCCACTACGGCCGGGCGCTCCTGGAGCTGAACCAGGCGCGGGAACGCGCGGACCGGCTGGAAAAGAAGGTCGGGGAGCTCGAAGAAAGAATCGCGGAGCTGGAAAAGAGGAGGTAAGCCGCCCGGGTCGAGTGAAAAAAGGAGAGCCGTCCTGCCTGGGGAGCGGGACGGCTCTTTTTCTTTAGTTCCGGCCGGCCTTCGAGGTCAGGAATGTTTCCCCTTGACCAGGTTGAACACTTTCGCCTCGACGAACACCCGGAAAAGCTCCGGATCGATCTTGCCCTCATTGACTTCGTGGCCCAGGATGTCGAGGGCTTTTTCGGTGGGTACGGCCGGCTTGTAGGGCCGGTCGGTGGCGGTCAGGGCGTCGTAGATGTCGGAAATGGTCATCATCCGGGTTTGGAGGCTGATATTATCGGAGTCGATACCGCGCGGGTAGCCGCTGCCGTCCAGCTTTTCGTGGTGGCCGTAAGCTATCTCCGGGATATCCTGCAGCTCGCCGGTCCAGGGTATCTTGGTCAGGAAATTGAAAGTGTGAGTGACGTGGCTTTCGATTTCCAGACGCTCGTCGGGCGTGAGCGATCCTCTCGGGATACTGAGAATCTGGTATTCCTCGCTGCTCAGAAGCGGGAAGCTCGTTTCATCCGGGTCGGAGACCACTATCCTGGCGATGTCCTCGAGGATCGAGAAATCATCCTTGTCCAGCACGGTCGGCTCGTTGGCGCTGACAATCATGGAGAGCTGACGGTCGAGGGTTTCGAGGCGCCGGCGCATCTCGCTGTCGATGTGCTTGAACTGCCGCAGGTATTCCTCACGCCCCTGGGCCAGCAGGAATTCGACTTTCGAGCGGTTGGTCTCCTTGCGGTATATCTGCCGGGCGATGTCGAAGCGCCGCCGGACAAGCTTCAGGTGGTCCGGGTAAAGCTTCTTGGCTTTAAGCAGCACATGCTCCCGCACGCCGACTTTGCCGAAATCGTGCAGCAGCCCGGCGTAGCGGATTTCCTTGAGCTGGTTTTCATCGAAGCGGACTTCCCTGAGCTTGCCGGTGGTGATCCGGTTCACCATTTCGGCGATACCCACGGTGAGCGTGGCTACCCGCTCGCTGTGACCGCAAGTGGTCGGGTCTCGGGACTCGATAGCGGTCACGGAAGCCTGCACGAATCCCTCGAAAAGGTTCTCGATGTCCCGGTAGAGACGGTAGTTTTCGAGCGCCACCGCGGCCTGGGATGCCAGCGCCTCGATCAGGGCGCACACCCGCTGGTCGAAAGAAATGACATTTTCCTCGATGAATGCCGGGCTGGTGAGCACCATGTCCAGGGACGGCTTGCGGTTGATGAGCTGGATGACGCCGGTGATCTCTTCCTTCTGGTTGCGCATCGCCACCGCGAGCATACTTTTGGTGCGGTAATTGTTACTTTCGTCGAAACTCTTGTTGATCGAGAACTGGTAGCGCGCCGGAATTTTATAGCAGTCGTCCAGCGCGAGTGACTCACCAGTCGCAGCCACGTAGCCGGCAATGCTCGCCGGGTTGATCGGGATGGCGAAGGCCTTGAAATCAACGTTCAGGGAGGTGGAGATAGTGTTGCTGAAATGCAATACCCGCTCACCCTGCTCGTTCTTATCGATAATGTAAATACTGCCCCCATCGGCGATGGTGACGTTGCAGGCCTCGAGCAGGATCTTGTCCAACAGGCGGTCGATATTGCGCTCGCTGGAAAGGCTGATCCCGATCTCGATCAGCTTCTCCAGCTCCCTGTGACCGGTTTCCTGGAGCTGCCGCAGCTCATCAAGCTCGGCTTCCAGCACCGCCGAACGGTGCGCTTCCCGGACCGCCACCAGGAGCTGCCTGCGGGTGAATTCGGCAGACAGGATGTGGGTCAGTCCCGGCATCTCCACGGTCCCTGTTTCATCATCTTCGATAAGGATCGAGCGTACGGTCAGCTTGCCGGCCGAAGCCGCCCGGGCGGTCTGTTCGCCGCCGGTTTTCCAGCCTCCGCTATCGGCGATGACTATCAGGGGCGGGACGGCTATGGCCGGATTGAATTTTTTGTGGGGGCGGATTAGCGAGAAGCCGAGTGAGGCAAGGGTGTCTTCCAGGCTGGACAGTCTGCCGCTCTCGGCAAGAACGAGCGTGCCGTGGTGGGAGCCCCGGTTTCCGAGTCCCGCCTTCCCCGGATGTGCTGCGGTCTTTACTGGCATATTCAGTCGGAAATTAAATTCCCGCGCATTCGATCATGGTCGGCGGGTCATTCAAGCCTTCAGACCGGTCGACTCACTCTGATTGCGCATGTTTGTTCTGGAACTACAGGTTAATGTCGGATTGACGGCTGATTATTAATTACTTTTACCAGTTCCAGAATTATAAAGAATCCGAAGTCGGGAAAATTTACTGGACAAGAGCGATCGGAGGCGGGGGCTTACACCCTTGACCGGTTTTTACCATTAACCTAATTTATTACAACTTTCTCCCTTTTTCAATACCGAATAAGCCGAAAAAGCTGAAATCAGTTGAAAATCGAATCTGGACGGCAACGGTGCACTACGGCACTGGCGGCAGAAAAAGCAGGTTTCGGGTTTCAGCCGCGCGGCGGGAAGCACTGAGGCTGCTGGGAAAAAAGGGGGAGCTGGAGCTGGACACTGACCGCGGCCTGGCCGGCCTCGAACCGCGTGACCGGGCGCTTGCCAGGGAAATCGTGGCCGGCACCCTGCGCAACCGCAGCCGACTGGATTTCTGCCTATCCGGACTTCTTCGCGAAAAGCCGGAGAGCTTGCCGCCGCCGGTCCTGGACGTGCTGAGGATGTCGGCCTACCAGCTGCTCTACCTCGACCGGATTCCCGCCTATGCAGTGGTGAGCGATGCAGTGGAGCTGGCGAAAGACTCCGGTGTGGCCGGGGTGGTCAACGGCGTATTGCGTAATCTGGCCCGCCGGAGTGAAGAACCGGAGATTCCCCGGAGCGCCGGCGACCCGGTGGGATGGCTGGCCCTGAACTACTCCCACCCCCGCTGGTTGGTGGAGCGTTACGTCCAGGCCTGGGGCGAGGAGTTTACCCAGGGGCTGCTGGCGGCCAATAACCTCAAAGCCCCCCTGGTGCTGCGTGACGACAGCGCCGACCCGGCCGCGGGTAAACTGCAGAGACGGCTGCAGGCGCAGGGTATTGATTGCCGAGCTGGCCGGTACGCCCCCGAGGCGGTGGTCATCGAGCGGCAGGACCTGAATCCGGCCGAGCTGCCGGGTTACCCGGAGGGGCTGTTCTACGTTCAGGACGAAGCGGCGATCCTGGTCGGCAGGCTCGCCGTCAGCCCGTCGGCAAAACGTATCGTGGATTTCTGCGCCGCGCCCGGCGGCAAAATAACGCATCTGGCGCGGCTGGCGGCCGGGCCGACACTGCTGGTGGCCTGCGACAAGAGCCGCAGGAGGCTCGCCCGGTTGCGCGAAAACGTTACTCGTCTGGCCTTGGACGATCTTTTCACGGTGGTCGCCGAGGCCAGGGCGCCCGCGGTCGGCCCCTGCGACCTGGTGCTGTGCGACGTACCCTGCACCGGCACCGGCGTTATCCGCCGCAAGCCCGAGCTGCGCTGGCGGATCGCGCCTTCCGACCTGGTCTCGTTGTCCGAGTTGCAGGCTGAGATTATCGAGGCGGCGGCCGGCTGTGTCAGGCCGGGCGGTGTGCTGGTCTACAGCACCTGTTCGGTGGAGCGGGAAGAGAACCGGCTGGTGGTGGACAGGTTTCTCGCTGCACACCCTGAGTTTTGTCTGGAGGACGCGGCCCGCTATCTGCCGGCCGAGGTGGTCACCGAGGGCTGCCTGACCACTTTTCCCAATCTGCACGGCACCGACGGAGCTTTCGCCGCGCGTCTGGTAAAGCGACAGCCCTGAATGGAATTGAACGAATAAGAAGGAGCGGATTTTTGCCGGGAAAGCTGAAAACATTTTCGATTTATTTCATCACCGCGCTGGTTTCCTTCTTTTTCGGCCTGTTCGTGCTCGACCAGGTAATCCTGCCGCAGCTTGCCGGCGGGGGCGGTTCGGTGGAAATCCCGGACGTGAGAGGCAAGAGGCTGGAGGATGCCCGTTCGGCGCTCGAAGGGGCGGGCCTTGCGGTCGCGGTGTACGGCGAGACGTACAATGCGGAGGTGCCGGATTCGCAGGTATTGAAGCAGGACCCCGAGCCGGGAGTGCTGGTCAAGCGGGGCCGCCAGATCCAGCTGATCCTCAGTCTCGGACCGGAAATAGTTACCGTGCCCCACGTGGTGGGCCTATCCGAGCGTCAGGGGAGGATACTCGTCGAGCGCAATCTGCTGGCCGTGGACACCCTCCTCAGCGGCTCCGACCCCGGCATGCCCCGCGGCCGCATAATAAAAATCGACCCGCCGGCCGGCACCTCGC
>Ga0214473_10000118_pt1 | contig 113265 bp, 97 predicted proteins | sample RVTome_7_FD_203509 | JGI IMG/M metagenome (GOLD analysis project Ga0214473, IMG submission 203509) | Soil microbial communities from uranium-contaminated site in the Upper Colorado River Basin, Wyoming, United States - RVT98D197 | ecosystem: Environmental > Terrestrial > Soil > Contaminated >... | reverse complement strand
GCTCGGGTTCGCCTACAGGGAATATACCGGGCCGACGGAAGCCTCGGAGGAACAAGTAGAAAAAAATATGGTGTTTGTCGGTCTTACAGGGATGATGGACCCGCCAAGGGAAGAGGCGATTGAGGCCATCACCGTCTGTAAAAATGTAGGCATCAGATCCATCATGATTACGGGTGACCACAAACTCACGGCCGTTGCCATTGCCAGGGAGATGGGCATCTATAAAGATGGCGATAGGGTATTGGGCGGCGAGGAGCTGGAGACCATTGCTGAAGATGAGCTGGAGCGGATCGTCGACAAGGTAACGGTCTATGCCAGGGTATCGCCCATGGATAAGTTGAAGATCGTCAAGGCATGGAAGGCGAGGGGAGAGGTCGTTGCCATGACCGGTGACGGTGTCAATGATGCCCCGGCGCTCAAGCATGCCGATATCGGGGTGGCCATGGGCATCACCGGGACCGAGGTGACGAAAGAGGCAGCGGATATGGTCCTGAGCGACGACAACTTTGCCACCATTGTGAAGGCGATAGAGCGCGGCAGGTGGATCTACGATAACATAAAGAAATATCTCACCTATCTCCTGAGGTGCAACATTACCGAGGTGTTGGTCATCGGAGGGGTGGTATTGATTTCAGGGCCGGAATATCTACCCCTGCTGCCTGCGGCTATTTTATACATCAATTTGGTCACCGACGGGCTGCCCGCGCTTGCCCTGGGAGTCGCCCCCCCTGACCCGGATATCATGCTGAGACCGCCGAGGGATCCCAGGGAGAGCGTCTTTTCCTGGGATGTGCGGGCGTTCATTCTCCTGGCACTCTTGATTGAGATCCCCTTCTTTTTCTTCCTCTTCTACCATCAATTCGGGGATATGGCCCATGCGAGAACAGAGCAGTTTTTCCTCTTTATCATCATAGAGTTGATCATCGCCCTCAACTTCCGCTCCATGAGATACAGCATCTTTAAGTCGCCTCCACACCTGTGGCTCGTTATTGCTATTGTTTCGCAGATCATATTGACGGCGCTACTCATGCAGATCCCCTCTATACGAGATTCTTTCGGGGTCATCAAGCCCACAAGCGCCGATCTCCAGATAATATTGGGCTTCGGCATTGTCGTGTTCATCACTATGGAGGTGATCAAGGCGGTGATAAGAAGGCGGATGGCCAAGGCTGCGTGAGCCGGAGGTGACCTTTTGGTCAGATGAGTTGCGGTCTCTCTTATGAGCCCCCTGAAATGGAGACTGTATCGTAATTACATTTTATAACCAAACATTCCTTCTCCCCTTTTAGCAAGGGGAGAAGGGCAGTCCCGCACTGTCGCTTAGCGGCCCCCTACCATTCAGATATTTTTAGGGAGGGGGTGTCGCATAGCGACACAGATGAGGGGTTACAATAAAACTATGTTAAATGCTTTTTATTAACTGAACCCCTCACCCCACTAACGTCCCGCTCCGCTTTAACGAAAAATATAGAGGTTGGGATGCCGCACAGCGGCAGGGGAGAGGGAAATATTTGAATTGAGACACAATTTCATGGCAGAGGGGAAAGAGGACCTCGCCTCTTGAGGTCCCTGATGATCTCCCCTGCCTCCTGCTCTTCATAAGGGGCGAGGGGGATCCGGCCGAAGCGGACCCGATAGTAGAGGGAGGTAATCCTCTCCAGCGAGGGGAAGATCGCGCCTTCCACCCTGCCCACCCTGTCGGCGAATTCAGCAGGGGTTTCCGTTGCCTGCTTGGAGATCTTTTTCTTTTCGAGGACCTTTAACATCATCAGATAAAACGAGATCCCGGCGGGCGGCTTGCCCATCCAATCGGCGCCCAGCTGCCTTCGCCTCTTTTTCCATCTCCAGGCGATGAGCAGGATACAGGCGGCAAGGGCCACCGCTGCCAGGAGGTACGAGGAGGGCCGACCAGCTTTCTCCCGTACCCCGGGAAACGGAGATGAGTGCGGAAAGAGGCGCAGGCCCATTACCTTCTGATGCAAGGACAGGAGGATCCTTATCTGGTCCCTGCGCGAGTACCGGATGATATAGCGGTTCCACTTGAGCTTGAGAAAGTCATAATATCGATAGAACGTGGACATCACGGGGACAAGGGTCTGTGTTTCAGCCGGAGGTGTGGGGTCAAAGGGGACCCAACCCTTATCCGGCAGATAGGCCTCTATCCAGGTATGGGCATCCCGTTGACGCACCATAAAGTATCGACCCAGGGAGTTCCACTCACCCTGGAGAAAACCACCGACCAGACGGGTGGGTACCCCTGCCTCACGCAGCAGCACGGCAGCAGCCGTGGCGAAGTGTTCACAGTAACCCTCCCGCGAGTGGAGCAAGAAGTCCTCCAGCGGGAGGAAACGCCTATCCCGCTTTGGGTTGAGGGAATAGGTGAAATTGCCCCGGAGATAGGCGAGCACACGGTCGATCTTTTCCTTGGGTGATCTTGCCTTGGCAACGATCTCCCGGGCCAACGATGCAACCGCTTTCTTCTCTTCAGGTAATTGGAGGTATATCTCTGCCGGCTTCTCGATAGATCCCTGATATCTTTGTTTGCTTGGTTCCGGGGCTGAGTAGACCTCATAGTTGTATCGTTCCTGCGGCGGCGATGGGAGATGGATGCCGCCGCCTTCATCGACGAGCAGATGGGGGAAGTTACCCCGGATCTCGAGGGCAGGGTGGAGGCAGAAGAGGATATCGGTGCCCAAGGGTTCGAGCATTATTATCTGATAGAGAGCTTTTGTATTCCCCGACCCGCGATGGAGATTGACTCCTCCTTTCCACCGCGGGATCTTCTCCGCAGTAGTTTCCTTGCCCCAGGTCTGACCATCCCATCGGGCGAAGCTCATTCCCCGCCAATACAGGGGAAGGGGGGGGCGCTCGCTCAGTTGCGGGAGCTCGACCCTCATCACCACGCGATTATCCAATCTGACGGGACCGACATTGCCCAAGTCCACAACGTCGGAGAAGCCCGATGAGGTTGCTCCCCATCGCTCTCTGCCGCTGACACTGAGGGTGATCCTGGGGAGGGTGAAAAAGATGAGGATGGTGATGATGAAGGAGCACAAGGCAACGCCGGTGATGCCCATAAACAGGGAGGGCGCGGTCAGGGAGCGGGGAGGATGGTGCAAGTCCGGCTGTTGCTCCCTGGCCCTCTTCAGCTGCAGCAGGAAGAGAAACCAGATGCCGAAGAGGAGCAGCAGGAAGAGGAAGAAGAGATAGTAGAACTGGGAGGTCAGTCCCGCGGCAGCCAGCACCGTGAGAAGGCTCAGGCCGGCCAGTTGAAAGTAGTCCTTGGCCTTTTCGAGGTGAAAGAGCTTGATTGCCTGTACCACAATGAGGAACTGGGTGAAGGCGATGAGAAAGGGAGTTTGGAGGACGAAAAATAAAAAAAGGGCGTAGCCGAAAGAGAGGATGACGATGCTGTTAAAGAAATATCTCCCCTGCTCCGGCTTTCTGAAGATGCTCACGGGATGGGCCGCGAGGGCGAGAAGCCAGAGGGGCGCCGGGATCTCATTGGTGAGGATGACGCAGGTAAGCCCGCACAGGACCAGGGCGTGGGCGGTGATCAACAGCAGGAGGTCAATTCTCTTCTCGCCGCTGACCATCTTTTACCTTTCTGCCCCCACGACTATCGCGAGGGCGTCTGCCGGCAAGGGTGCCGCCTGTTGTTGTTCTCCTTGCCGGGGTTCTATCAAGGCCAAGGCCCTGAGCATGCGGTGCAGATGGGCGTCACCTCCTTGGGCCGGGATAACCTCTGATCCCAAAGAGAGCCCAACCAGGAAGTCCTGTTTTAGTAAGAGATGATATGCCAGAGAGGCTGCCTTGGAGACGCCTTGCTCAAACAGGGCCAGGTCCGCAGCGGTTGCTTCCTTTGGCACGGACGTGTCAAGCACAATATGTACCTTCTTTGTCCCCGGCCGCTCATATTCCTTGACCATTGTCTGGGCGCGTTTGGCTGTGCTGCGCCAATGGATGTCCCGCGAGGTGTCGCCGGGGAGATATTCCCGGACGGCAAAGATGTCCTCGCCTCTTCCTTTTTGCGGCCTGGACCTCGATCTCTCATCCCCGTGCGCTTGCTCCGGCAGGAACTCCTCCCGGGGCAGCAATTGCGGGTAGGCCAAGACCTCACGGGTGTCCTTCGTTCTCGTGCCCTTGATAAAGAACCCAAAAGGAAAGCGGGTGAGGAGATGGGGTTCCTGCAGCCTATGAACGCCGCGGCGAGGAAAGGAGAGGCGATAGACCTGGGTCTGGGTCTTTCGGGGGCCGACACGAAAGAGATAGGCCAACCCCCCTTTGTTTTCTCCATCCACCTCTTCCTCCAGCTCCAGCGAGAAAGAGGGGAGGTATCTCTTGTTGTTGGTGACCTGCAAGAGGATGCTGCAGGGGGTGCTGGCAAAGATATAGGGGGGGAGGGTGCGTTTGACGGTGAGCCCCTTTATCCCCCATTCCGAGAGGAAGCCGGAGGCGATGATCAGGCTCAAGAGCATCGCCAAGACGAGATACAACAGGTTGTTGCCGGTGTTGACCGCGGCAAAACCGACGGCGAGAGAGATGATGATGAACTTTCGCCCCTCGGGTGTAAACCGGAGAAAGCGGTTGACGATGGAGATTTGCAAGCTCATTCTTTACAGCGGTACGGGGATGCAATCGAGAATCTCCATGAGGGTCCTCTCTGCCTCCTCGTGGTATCCGTCTATCCCATAGCCTGATGCCGGGATGATCCTGTGGGCGAGGATGGGGATCACGAGAGATTTCACGTCGTCGGGTATGCAGTAATCCCTCCCCTCCATGAAGGCCTTGGCCTTGGCGGCCCGCATGAGAAAGAGGGCCCCCCGGGGGCTGATGCCCAGACGGAGATTGTCGGCGTTCCTGGTGGCTGTTACGATGGCCATGATGTAGTTGAGGATCTCCTCTTCTACCCGGATCTCGTCCGCCAGCCGCTGCATATCGATCACCTCTTGGCCGGACAGCACCGGCTCGAGCTTCTTGACCTCTTCTTCTATCCTGGGGTGGGTGAGGATCTCCTTTTCCTCGGCAAGCGGGGGGTAGCCCATGTGGGTCCGCATCATGAAGCGATCCAATTGCGACTCAGGCAGGGGATAGGTGCCTTGATACTCCATGGGATTTTGGGTGGCTACCACCATAAAGGGTTGGGGCAGGGGGTAGGTCTGGCCGTCCACCGAGACCTGAAACTCGTTCATCGCCTCGAGCAGGGAGCTTTGGGTCTTGGGCGAGGTGCGGTTTATCTCGTCCACCAGGACGATGTTCGTGAAGATGGGGCCGGGCTTGAATTCAAAGGCGCCGGTATGGGGGTTGTAGATAGGTACCCCCAGAATATCGGAGGGGAGGAGGTCGCTGGTGAACTGGATCCGCTGAAAGGCGGAATGGATGGACATGGCCAGGCCCTGGGCCAGGATCGTCTTGCCTACGCCCGGAGCATCCTCGATCAGGAGGTGCCCCCGCGCGAGCAAGGTGATGATGGCGAGGGAGATGACCTCGGGCTTGCCCTTTATCACTCGGCCGATATTTTGATGCAGGGCAGCGATCTTTTGGCGGACCTTATCCAATCCCTTTTCTTTTTTCTTGATGCTGGAGACGGCCATGGGGTCTCTTTTTATCCTATAATTTTGCATTAATTTTACCAAAAAACAGATGGAGGGGCAAGGGGAATGCATTGAAAACCTATCTCGAGGTAAATTGGTCAGAAAATAGTTTTCAAATCTCCCCCTCCCCCCTGACCCCGAAGGGTCACCTTTTGGTTTTCTAAAGCCGGAGGTGGCTCTTTAGCCAGGGGGTGAGGGGGGATTATTGATTTTCATGTTTTGAGAATCATGGAGCTATCGTGAAGAATCGCTAAGGATGCTAGAACTTCTCGATCATACCCGAATAGTCATTATCAACGCCCATCTGATCGAGAATCAGGGCTATCTGTCCCCGATTATGGGTTTGATGGTTGAACATGTGCAGCAAGACCAGCCACGATGGTTTTTGCATGGTCTTTCCGTCCCAGTTTTTGTATTCCAGTATTGATGCATACTGCTGCTCGGTGAGCAGCTCACATGCCTGCTGAATGGCTTCATCTACCGCTGTCCTAATCGGCTTCAAGGCAGCAAGGCTCGGCCAGATGATGTCCTTCCAGCCCTCCATCCGAAAGGTGGGCAGCTTGTTCCTGGTCTGCTCCAGCTCGGGAAATTGTTTGAAAAAACGTTTTATGCCAAAGACATCGGAGACAAGGATGTGATTGAGAAGGCCGAGGATGGAACCGTAGAATGAACCGACATCCTTGGTAATTTGCTCGGCAGTGAGCTTTTCCAGGACCCCTATCATCTCGGCATTGGTTTGGGCGTTATACTTGGAAAGTAATTGAAATAGCTCTTTCATTGTGACCTCCTGTGGCTGCGTTGTTTCACTTGTCGTAAGTATGTCTCATAGCGTATTTGGCAGCACCGTACGTGGCCACGCAATACGGGACACAGTACGTGATTACGAGCTTGACCCAGTCTACAGGGTGCATATCGCCACGCAGGAAGATGCGGTCGCCATAATTGATCAGGGCTAGGATTGACCCGACGAACAATGCGACCTTGACCGATGTGGCTGCCGTGCTTCTTTCAGTAACTACCGCAAAGAATGTCTTCATTCGACTTCTCTTACCTCGATCAAGTACCTTGTCCCCCTAGTGTCTCTCCCCCTAGTATCTCCTAACCTTGTGGGCGGTAAAGAAGCTCTCAGAGTTTGGATTGTAATCTTTTTTGCAATTGTTAAGCTAAGTTGACTGTCAACTTATTCATAAAGTCCTCTTATTAGTTTCTTTATTCAAATATCATTTTTCCCAATGATTCAAAATACAATTTTTTTGATTCCTCAAAAATCTCATTACATGAATCGAGCATAATACATATATAAACATCATGTTTAAAGCGATCAGGTATATCCTTGACAGCAAAATAACGAACCTGACCAGATTGTTCAGAACTATTGATTATTTCACTTGGCACTTCAATCTTAATACCTGGTTGCTTGGGATATGGGAGTCTTAGAAATGCATAATATCCATGCGAACCGCCTATATTCTGATAGATCTCGGGATTGCTGTATTCATAAATCAACACTGATTGACCGCTTATGATTTTTTCTCCTTTATTTAGCGCATTGGATTTCTTAATAAAAGAATTAATAAATTCATCAAAAGTTATTTCTTCTGTACTTGGGAATATCGCAATACTAATACCGATATTTTTACCTTTTTTACTAATAATTTCATCGGGAGTTATAAATAACGCTGTTTTTCTTTTTTGATAATCAGCGTAATTTACTTTCCACGTTTTATTCACCGGAATATTGAGTCCAAGCATCCTACTAAGTATTACATATTGATCGCCAGATTTTATAAATATCCAACAATCATTTTTCTCGTATTTGCCATCAATATTAGAAACTATAAACGCTTTTTTTAGTGATTTATACATGTTATATGAATTAATCGGTTCGTTCCTAATTCTGCTGGCTATTTCTAATGCATCTAATGCAGATTTAAACATATTGGAAAAGTAGCAAGCTTCGGCATAATCTTCCAAGAATGCTGGATGCAATTTTGTTTTGTCGGTAATTATGTTCAGCACATACTTATATTCATTAACAGCTGCCACCGGTACCGCAGCTTGAGCAAGGTGTTTACCATATAACCAGTATGGTCTGTACTCATAAGGAAAATCTTTTTTCAGTGAAGCTATCTTTTCCTTAATTTTATTAAAATTCTCTATTTCATGTAAATTGTATAAATAGTGCAACAATAGCACTTGGAAAAGTCTCAAGTCGATGTTTTTAGGGGACAAAGAAATTTTCTTGGCGGTTTGTTTCTCAAGTTTTTTTAATTGATCAACAAGAACTTCTTTTGCTATTGGATATTTCCATTCGGGTGTATAATGATCAACATACATTGCTATTTCAAAAAAATTATTGACTTCATCTTGAAATCTTTGATCATCAGGAAAGTTAGAAAAATTTATTGCTTCAATATTAGCATAACATGTCGTTGAAAATGCTAATAGTAAAATAAAGATTAAAGTTTTCAATTCATTTCTCATTTCGGATTATATACGAAGTATTTCGGATATATTATCATTAGCTGTTAGTTTCGCAGCTATTTTTTTTATTACTGATTTTTACTCCCGCATAAAGGAACCCTTAGGGAAAGACCATGTGCCAGAACCCCTCTGGCACCGTTTTTCCACTTCAAAAGAAAAAGGAGCTTATGGGCACTGCTTATTGAGCATGGCGGAGAAGCTGCTTGCCAGGTTGTAGCGCTTCGCATCAGGGTTTGCCGCTAGATACCCGTCGAGCATCTGCCGCAGCTGCCCCGGGGTCTTGTCCTGAACGCACCGCTCGATGCGCGCCATAAAAGCGCGGGTGCCGGAATCGGCGGCATCGGCGTAGATCGGCTGTCCCCACTCGAAGCTCATCATGTCGAAGAGGCCGGCAACAACGAGGGTACGCTCGGTTTCGCTGAACGTCACGTATTTCTCGCCATTGAGATAGTTGCCCATCTGCCCTGCATAGGCGCTTGTCCCCATGAAAAGAAGGATGGCGACGACAACCGCACTGAAAACGGTAACAACGCGAAATGACTTATGCATTTTTTCTCCTTTTCTTTGATTGAGACCCGTTATGGTTGATAGCAGTAATAACACTAGAAGGCTCCTTGATAAGTAACCGTGTGCTAGAACCCCTCTGGCTTCTTTGTCATGGAAATAGCATAAATACGCTGATTTTTCAAGTGACCAAACCGAAGCCGAAGGTGACCCCTTGGCCAGTGGCCCTTTGGCCAGGGTCACCTCCGGCTTGCAGGCTCCGTTTCCCTTGACTTTCCGCTGCCTAAAAATCTATACTCTGTGGGGGTTGGGATTCATCTGGCCAAAGCCGAAGGTGACCCTTTGGTCAGGCCACCTTCGGCTTCGGCTCGGGGACAGGGTAGGGTATCCTCGACAGCATCTGGGACATGTAGGAAAGGAGGGGAAGATGGAGATTCAGTGGTATGGACACTCCTCTTTCTTGCTCACCACGGAAAAAGGGATAAAGATCATCATGGATCCGTATGAACCCGGCGCCTTCGGTGGGGGCATTATGTATGGTCCGATCGCAGATAAGGCCGACATCTGCCTGGTGAGCCACGATCACGCCGATCATAACTATGTAGCAGGCCTTCGGGGCAGTCCTCAGGTCATCAAGGCGGCGGGGAGGCATGAGGTCAAGGGGGTAGTGATCGAGGGCATCCCCAGCTTTCATGACGCCACTCGCGGCTCGGAGCGGGGGGAGAATATCATATTCATCGTTGTTGCCGACGGCATCCGTGTCTGCCATTTAGGGGACCTCGGCCATCGCCTGAGCGACAAAGAGATAAAAGCGATCGCCCAGGTGGATTGCCTCTTGATCCCAATTGGGGGCTTCTATACCATCGGTCCCGAGGAGGCGACGGCAGTGGCCGGCCAATTGCATCCCAAGCTGATCATCCCCATGCACTGGAAGACGGAAAAGTGCGGCTTCCCCATAGAACCTGTTGATACATTCCTCCAGGGGAAGAAGGGGGTACGGCGAATGAAAGGGAGCAGCTTTTCTTTCTCCCAGAAGGAATTGGCAGCGGGATTGGGCATTGTGGTCCTGCAGCCGGCCCTGTAATAGCGGCATGGCAGCCGGAGCCGGAGGTGACCTTTTGGACAAAGAGCTCAAACTCCTCTTTTCCAAAAAAGAGATCGCATTAACCGTAGCCAGGCTGGCCCGGGAGATATCCGCAGACTATGCGGATAAAAAGCTGGTCGTAGTCGGGGTGTTGAAAGGGGCCTTCGTCTTTCTGGCCGATTTGGTCAGAGATCTGACCATACCTGCCGCGATAGAGTTCGTGAGGATAGCGAGCTATGGCGCGAAAAAGGAGTCCTGCGGCACGATTCAGGTAAAGAAGGACGTAGAGATCTCCCTGCAGGGGAAAGACGTGCTGATCGTCGAGGACATCGTCGATACGGGGCTGAGCCTCAAATTTCTCATAGAGCATCTCTGCGCGCATCATCCCTCCTCGCTCAAGGTGTGCGCCCTGGTGGATAAAAAGGCTAGGCGGGAGGTGGAGGTCCAGGTGGACTACATTGGTTTTGCGATGGCAGATGGGTTTATCGTGGGGTACGGTATAGATTTTAACGAGCAATATCGGGCGCTGCCCGAGATATTTGTCGTCGATTGATGTGCACGATCTATCCAATCAAGGGAATCAGGAGGTGCCTGACGTGTTCCGTAAGCTGACCATATTCTTTCTCCCCCTGTGTATACTCATAGCCCTGTGGTATGGCTGTGTGCCGAAGCCGACGATAAAGGAGGATACGGTACGGGAAAAGGTCGCCACCCCGAATGCCATCGAAAGACAATACAAAAGCGCCTTCGATGAATACAAGAGGGGAGAGTTGGATAAGGCGTCGAGTCATCTTCAGGACTTCGTCGTCCAGTATCCCCGTACCTCCCTCACCGATGATGCCCTCTATTTCTTAGGGGAGATCTATTTACAAAGGCAGGAATACAAGGTTGCCGCCATCCAATTTGAAAGGCTCTTAAGCTATTTCCCCTCAAGTCCGCATCTTAAAGAAGCCCAGTGGTCCTTGGCCAGATGTTATTTCAAGATGGGAGAATATAAGGATGCCTTGAGTCTCGCCCGTCCGCTTCTCCCCGCCGTCGAAAATCAGCCTTTGTGGAGAGGGCAGGTCCTCGTCTTCCTTGGAGAGTGCTATGCAGCCCTGGGCGACCCCATGGCATCCCTCTCGTGGTATGCGCGCGCCCGGCGAGAAATCCCTTCTGCGCAGCGGGATGAGGTGAGGGGGAAGATCCTTGCCCTTTTGGATCAAGACCTTCCTCCTGATAAATATCGGGAGATAGGGATTGCCTACCCCAACACCTTTATAGCGCACTATGCCAAATATCGGCTGGCTCAATGGTATTTCGGCAAAGGCAAGAAAGAAGATGCCGAGGGTCTTCTCCGCGAAGCCATGAAGGAGGCCAAGGGGGAGGATTTTTATCCTCTGTTGGAGGCCTTTTGGAGGGAGATGCAGATCGGTGTCGGCAAGGAGATCGTCCTCGGCTGTATCCTTCCCCTCCATGGCAAGGCAAAGTCTTTCGGCACGCGGGCCCTCCATGGGATACAGTTGGCCATCGGTGCCTTTCGCCCTCGGGAAGGATCGTTTCGGGTAAGGCTCGTGATATGGGATGACCGAGGGGATCCCGCCCGGGCCAGAGAAGGGGTAAAGGTCCTGGCGGAGAAGGAGAAAGCAATCGCTATTATCGGCCCTTTGCACAGCCAGACTGCCTTGGCAGCAGCCGAAGAGGCTGAGGTACGGCGGATACCCCTTATAACCTTAAGTCCTTTTCAGGGGATCGTGCAAAAGCGCAAATATATCTTTCAAAACTCGATCACCAACGCATCGCAGGTGAAAACCCTTGCTCAGTACGCCCTCAAGGAGCTGGGTATACGCACCTATGCCATTCTCTATCCCAGGAATACCTATGGCCAAAGCTTCAAGGGGCTGTTTCAACAAGAGGTGGAGGGCGGGGGGGGGAAGGTGCTCGTGGCTGCCTCATATGCCGATGACCAAACGGACTTTAAGGATATCATCAGGGGCATGGTGAGATATCCCAAGCCTCAAAAACCAAAGGACAAGCCCAAGCCTATTTTTGACTTCAAGGCCATTTTTATCCCCGATGACATCAACAAGATCAACCTCGTGGTTTCACAGATGGCCTATCATGACGTGACGGCTGTCCAGTTGTTGGGAAACAATGGGTGGAATTCTCCCGAACTTGACCGTGAAAGCGGGAAATTCTTCGAGGGGGCGGTTTTTGTCGATGGTTTTTTTAAGGATAGTCCCTCCCCTGCGGTCAGATCCTTTGTACAGGATTTTGAAGATACCTTCCATTCCTCTCCCACACTTCTTGAGGCGTTGAGCTTTGATACCACCGCTCTCATTCTCAAGATTTTGAGCAGCATGGGCGCCGTGAGCCCCGAGATCCTGCTATCGTTCAGGGAATATGTGGGCGTCACCGGGCTTACGGGCTTCACCCCTGACGGGGAAGGAATAAGGAACCTTTTTGTGCTCAAGGTGTCCGAGGGAAAGATCCGACAGGTCTCGCCGGTTGAATGAAGATCGCTCCCCCCGGCACACCTCTCTTACGGAGAAGTGAACTTTTTACTTGACAGCAGTTCAATATAGTTGTAAACCCAAAAAGGCTTTCAGTTTCTGCCGAGTAGTGGGGTAAAAAAAGCGTTTCTTTCGCGGGTGAGACGCAACAAATGAAAAAAGTTTTGATAATCTTTTTCGGTTTGCTGATCTTGTTGGCTTTCGCTGCCCATGCAGAGGAGCCCCTTGCTCCGGCGCAGGTCTTGGATAAGGAGATGGACTATACTGTAAAAAAGGGGGATACACTCTGGGATATATCCAAGCGATTCTACGATGATCCCTTTTTGTGGCCCAGGCTCTGGCAGCAAAATCAATACATCACCAACCCGCACCATATCGCCCCGGGGGACCGCATCCGCCTCTACCCCTATAAGGTTTTGATAGAGGTGGAAGAGAAAAAACCACCTGCCGTGGAAGAACCAAAGCCTCTTCCCCCTCCCCAGGTGGAAGAAGCGCAGCCACCCCTGCCGCCGTCTCCTGAGATTATCAGGCTTGTTAGCTATCCGGAGGTCAATTCAGCCGGTTTCATAACGGATAAGATGGAAGGGATTGGGAAGATCGTCGCCGCCAAGGTGGATAAACTGCAATTGGTTGCGGAGGATGAGATCTATATCAATTTTCAAAAGGGCGTTTCGGTCCAAAAAGGCGATCAGTTTACGATCTTCAGGGTGGGACCTCCGATAGCACATCCTGTTATTGAGAAAAAGGTGGTCGGAAGAAAGGTCCTGATCTTGGGCACGGCGGTGATTACCAAGACATCGGAGGGGGAGGCGCAGACGGCCTTGATAATCCGATGCTATGACGCTGCAATAAAAGGGGATGAGGTTACCCCTTATTTTGCGCCCCGCGAAGAGCTTGCCGTAAGCACCGTGGGGGAACCCCTGTATGGATGGATTGTGGCGTCGAAACTTGATAAGCTGGAGTTGGTTGAAGGCGATGTGATCTATATCGACCGGGGAGAAGACGATCACGTTCGACCAGGACATATCTTTCAGGTAATTCGCCGGGGGGCAGTGGTAAGCGATCTTGTTTCCAAAGAGAAAAAAGCGGTGGTAAAACTCCCCGACGAAATCGTTGCGAGGTTGGTCGTTATTAAGACGCAGCAGAAGACCTCAACAGCCGTCATCGTCCAAACCAGGCTCTCTGTCCAAGTAGGAGATGAGGTCACAACCGTTACCGAGTGACTCATTTACCTGACCCCGAAGGTGGCCCTTTGGCCAAAAGGGTCACCTCCGGCTTGACTTTTAGCCCTCAGGGAACTATTTTGGAAAACCTTTTTGAATACAGTATAAGCAAATATCGCTGAACCGAAGCTTATTACGTATTGATTTTACATGAACGATAAGCTCTATTGGCTTGCCCTGAATATGGTCCCGGGGGTGGGACCCATTACCTATCGCAATCTGGTGGCCCGATTCCATGATCCTGAGCGGGTCTTTGCTGCCTCTGTGCAGGCATTGGCCTCGGTAGGGGGTATCGGTGAAAAGACGATACGGGCCATCAAAGAATTCCCGGCTGAAAAGACGGCTGCTGAAGAGCTGAAGAAGGTAGAAGATTTGGGCGGGGCCATCCTTACGTTTCGCGATCAGGGTTATCCGAAAAACCTCCTTGAGATCTACGATCCGCCTCCCCTCCTGTATGTGCGAGGGGAATTGGATCCGGGCGACCCCCTGATGGTCGCGATTGTGGGTTCCCGCAGAGGTTCTTTTTATGGGCGAACAGTCACCAAGAAGATCAGCAAGGAATTGTCCTCGGCAGGTGTTCTCGTGGTGAGTGGGATGGCCAGAGGGATAGATACGAGCGCCCACCTTGGTGCCTTGGAAGCCGGCAAAAGGACCGTTGCGGTCTTCGGCTGCGGCATCGATGTCATCTATCCACCAGAGAATAAGAAGCTTTTTTTTGATATCATCGGCCATGGCGCAGTCATCTCGGAGTTTCCTCTCTCCACCCCCCCGGAGGGGAAAAACTTCCCGAAGAGGAACAGGATTATCAGCGGGGTCTCCTTGGGGGTCGTCATCGTGGAGGCGACAGCGGACAGCGGTTCCCTTATTACTGCCTCCCATGCCTTGGAACAAGGACGCGAGGTCTTCGCCGTGCCTGGAAATGTAGGCATGGCTACCAGCAAGGGGACCAATAGATTGATCAAGCAGGGCGCAAAACTGGTAGAGGAAGCTCAGGATATATTGACGGAGATCCTCCCCCAATACGGCGTTGCCAACCATGGGGGTAAAATCAAGCAAGATGCCCCGCCTGCCCTCAGCGATGCGGAGGACGGCATTTTTCAGCTTCTTTCCCACACCCCCCTGCACATCGATGAGATCAGCCGGTTGTGTCGGATGGAGATCCGACGGGTCTCCACGATCTTATTGGAATTGGAACTGAAGGGAGTGATCAGTCAGTTGGGCGGCAAGATGTTCGTACGCAACTGAGAAAGGATCTATGGGTAAATCGTTAATCATCGTAGAATCGCCGGCCAAGGCGCGGACCATCTCCAAATTCTTAGGCAAGGACTTTGTCGTGAAGGCCTCGGTGGGGCACATCAAGGATCTTCCCAAGACTAAGTTAGGGGTGGATATAGAGCATGGGTTTGAGCCCCACTACATAATGATCAGAGGGAAGAAGAAGATCATCACGGAGCTGAAAAAGGCCGGCCGAGCGGCCACGGAGATATACCTGGCCCCTGACCCCGATCGGGAAGGGGAGGCTATTGCCTGGCATATCGCCGAGGTGTTGGCGGATAAAAAGAAGAATATATACCGGGTGCTCATTCACGAAATCACCCCCCGGGCTGTGGCCGATGCCCTCAAAAATCATCGAGAACTGCAGGAGAGTCTCTATCGCGCCCAGCAGGCACGCAGGATCTTAGATCGATTGGTCGGATACAAGATCAGTCCCCTCTTGTGGCAGAAAGTGAAGAGGGGGCTCAGCGCCGGCCGCGTCCAATCGGTGGCCCTGAGACTCATTTGCGACCGAGAGAGGGAGATCAAGGCGTTTGTACCCCAGGAGTACTGGTCCGTCACGGCCCAGCTCCAACATCCTCAGAAACCCCCTGCCTTTGAGGCAAAATTAACGCACATCAAGGAACAGAAGATCCAGATCAACAATGCGGAAGAGGCTCAAAAGATCACGGATGGTCTTCGCGAAAAACAGTTTGTCGTCGCGGATATAGCAAAGAAGGAGAAGAAACGCCATCCCTCTCCCCCCTTCATCACCAGTACCCTGCAGCAAGAGGCCTCCCGTAAACTGCGTTTCTCGGCTAAAAAGACCATGTTCATTGCCCAGCAGCTGTATGAGGGGATCGATCTCGGGGAGTGGGGGCAGGTAGGGCTCATCACCTATATGCGGACCGATTCAGTCCGCCTATCCCAGGAAGCAGTCAAGGAGGTCAGGGAGTTGATACAAAAGCAGTTCGGTGAGGAGTATCTCCCTGAAAAACCCCATTTTTACAAGAGCCGCGCTAGCGCCCAGGAGGCCCATGAGGCTATCCGTCCGACCTCTCTTGATATGCCCCCGGAGAAGGTAAAGGGATTTCTGACCCCTGACCAGCGGTCTTTGTATAAATTGATTTGGGATAGATTCCTCGCCTGCCAAATGCGTTCGGCAATCTTTGATCAGACGACTATCAAGATCAAGGCCGATGACCATCTTTTTATCGCCACGGGAAGCGTCATGAAATTCGCCGGGTTCACCGCCGTCTATGTCGAAGGCAAGGATACTCAGGAAGGTGGAGAGGAAGAGGGGGTTTTACCATCACTTAATCCGGGTGATATCTTGGAACTTCTTGACCTCCTACCCAAGCAGCATTTCACCCAGCCTCCTGCCCGCTTCACCGAGAGCACCTTGGTTCGAGAGCTTGAGGAGAAGGGGATCGGGAGGCCGTCTACGTACGCGAGCATCCTCTCTAATATACAAGATAAGAGATATGTGGTGCTCATCGAACGAAAATTTCATCCCACCGATCTGGGGTTTTTAGTAGCGGACCTCCTCATTGAGAACTTCCCCACCATTATGGATGTTGGTTTCACTGCACGCATGGAAGAAAACCTGGATAAGATCGAGGCAGAAAAGGTACCATGGAGACAGGTCCTCGAGGAGTTTTATCACCCCTTTGAGGAAAACCTCAAGAGGGCTGAGGCGAATATGAGAGATGTCAAGGCTGAACGGACGCCGACGGATATTCGCTGTGACCAGTGCGGCAGCATAATGGAGATCAAATGGGGGAAATATGGAAAATTTCTCTCGTGTACCGCCTATCCTGAGTGTAAGAACGCCAAGATGTTCAGCAGAGATGAGGAGGGAAAGATCATGGTTGAAGAGCCGCCTAGTGTCGATGAGAAGTGTCCGCAATGTGAGAGCCCGATGGTTGTTAAAGAGGGCAGGTACGGGAAATTTCTGGCATGTTCCCGATATCCGGATTGCAAGGGGACAAAATCCGTGAGCATCGGAGTGGGATGTCCTCAGCCGGGGTGTGGAGGGGCATTGGTTCAGAGGCGTACAAAGAAGGGGAGAATATTCTTTGGGTGCAATAAGTACCCCGATTGCCGCTTTGCCCTGTGGGAGCGACCGGTACCACAGTCGTGTCCGCAATGCGGTGCAACCTTTCTTGTTGAAAAGAGGAGAAAAGACGGAGTTAAACTGGTCTGCAAAAAGGAAGGTTGTGATTATCAGGCAGCAGCTGATTAGCTTGACCGGAATTCAAACTTCGACACCTTTGGCTTAAGGATATATTTCCGGTCTTATGTGTTTTTATTGGCCATGGCTCCTCAGACCGCCGTTGGCATGTTGAAGGGAGGTGCATTATGAGCGATAGGCTTGACGAGGGACAGTGGAAACAAGTGGAAATTATAGGATATTGTCCCTTGATGTCACAAGGATCTACCATGGTTGATTGCAAGAAAGAAAAATGCACCTGGTGGAGGGAAGCACGACAGGGTCGCCCCAAAGGCAAGGCAGCGTGTGCAGTCAACGATCTTATCTCTCAATTGAGCACGATTAACATTACCTTTCAAATTGCTATCAAAGAGCTTGCCTCGCAGTTAGTGATACTCAACGGCAGGTTTCAAACATTCATAAAGGACGGTGCCAAGAAGTGATGAATTCAAGCGCACGTATTCCACTGATTTGCATCGCGTAGAAGATGCATTATCGATAGTGGAAAATAGCTTTGTAAACAGACTCTTGTAATTATATTAAAAACTAAAAAATATCTACATTAACATATCTGCATTGTTAAAAACATCGGCGAGCAAACCGGGATTCGAACCCGGAGCTTCCTTGATCATATTCTTTTTGCTCACCAGATTTTTAGCCTAAAAAATAGCAATAAAAACAAACTGCTGCCCTAGGACCCCATGCTCAGTGTCTTTGGGAATTGCTTAACCTTCTTCTCCATTGCGGCTATCTCTTTTTGGAGGCTTTCTTCTTTTTGGCAGCGGGTCTCTTCTTCTTAGCGGCAGGTCGTTTTTTAGCGGCAGGTCTCTTTTTGGCGGCTCTCTTCTTTTTGGCAGCGGGTCGCCTCTTCTTAGCGGCAGCTCGCTTCTTGGTACCTCCTCTTTTTTTTGCAGAAGATTTCTTCGATGTAGATTTTTTGCCCTTTTTCATGGTTTCCTCCTTTTTGTTTAGCTACATCTGATTCTTATACTGCAATACTATTTTGAATAAAGCAACAACATAATTTCTTGACCAAAGGGTCACTGGCCAAGGGGCCACCTTCGGCTCCGGTATTTATTTGGCGAGCGATCCGGGATTCGAACCCGGGACCTTTGGCTCCGGAGGCCAACGCTCTATCCAACTGAGCTAATCGCCCGCATTAATCTGCATTACACCACTATAATAGCAACAGGATACGCTCTTGAAATCGTTATCGAATACCCTTAACCTACTGTCCTGAAATTCTACCTTGACAAAAGAAGGCCCTCCGGGAAGCGTAGAGTTCCATTCCTCTATGACCTCCCCGATTCCCCACTGGGAGTATTTCTTGTGATAGACGTGGTCCCCGACCTGAAGATATAGAGTACGTCCATTCATTGTATGTATTTCTAACGCAAAAAAATCTTTTTGACAACAGGTAACTTTAGATGACTAAGGGACCTAATGTATCTGGCCCCAGTTTCTCCCCCTCTCGACAGATACCGTAAGGGGGACCGACATATCCAGTACCCCTTCCATTTCTTCCTTGACTATGCGTTCCGCTTTTTCGCATTCGTCATCAGGGACCTCCAGGACCAATTCGTCATGGACCTGCATGATCATCTTGGCCTTGAGGCCTCCATCCCTTATGCGTCGGTAGATCCTGATCATGGCTATCTTGATGAGATCGGCAGCGGTTCCCTGAATAGGGGTATTGATAGCCGTCCTCTCCGCAAATTGTCTGGCAGTGCGATTGGAGCTGTTGATCTCGGGGAGGTATCGGCGCCGGTTATAGAGGGTAGTCACATACCCTTTTTTCTTGGCTTCCTTCAAGGTTTCGTCAATATAGGATTTAACCCCCTGATATTTTCTGAAATACTCTTCGATATACTCGGCAGCGACCTTCGGCTCCACTGCCAACTCCTTGGCCAGGCCATAAGGGCTCATCCCGTAGATGATCCCAAAATTGATCACCTTGGTCTCGCGCCGCATCTGAGGGGTTACATCTTTTTGAGGGATGCCGAATATCTCCGAGGCCGTCCTCGTGTGGATATCCTCCCCTGCCTGAAAGGTTTTGATGAGGGTAGCATCTCCGGACAGGTGGGCGAGGATCCTGAGCTCAATTTGAGAATAGTCTGCGGAGATGATCCACCACCCATCTTCAGGGACAAAGGCCTCTCGTATCCTGCGGCCTTCCTCGGAGCGGATAGGAATATTTTGGAGGTTTGGGTCGCTGCTGGAAAGCCTCCCCGTAGCCGTGACCGTTTGGTTATACGAGGTATGTACCCTTCCCGTTGAGGGGTCTATCAATTTGGGCAGGGCGTCAACATAGGTTGACTTCAACTTTATGAAACTGCGGTATTCCAAGATCGTCCTGGGGAGTTCGTGTTCCTTGGACAATTCCTCAAGGACCTCTACGTCGGTGGAATACCCTGTTTTGGTCTTCTTGATCACCGGCAGCTTAAGTTTCTCGAAGAGGATCCGCCCCAATTGCTGCGTGGAGTTGATGTTGAACTTCTCACCCACGAGGTCGAAGACCCGCGTTTCCAGATTCCAGAGCTTTGTCTCCAGCTCTTTGGAGAGCTCCAACAGGAGGTCGGGGTTGATCTTGACGCCCCAGAGTTCCATCTCAGCAAGGACCTCCACCAAGGGGAGCTCTATCTGTAAAAAGAGATCTTTCAAACCCTCCTCTTCCAATTTGCGCATGAGCAGCTCGGCCAAGAGGAAGGTGACATCGGCGTCCTCACCGGAATATCTCATGGCCTGCTGGAGATCTACCTTCTGAAACCCCTGGCCCTTCTCCGTGACCTCCTTATAGGTGATCATCTGGTGTTCGAGATACTCTTGAGCGATGTTTTCGAGGCTGTGACTGCGCTTGGTCGGATTGAGGAGATAGGAGGCAACCATCGTATCACAGGCGATCCCCGCCATTTTCAGTCCGTGGCGCCTCAGGACGAGGTAGTCATACTTTATGTTTTGGCCATACTTCCCCTTTTTGGAATCTTCAAGCAGGGGTTTCAATTGTTCCAAGACCATGGAGGGGGAAAGCTGCGGAGGCACCCCCGGATAGTCATGGGCAACCGGGCAATAATAAGCCTCATGAGGTCTGTGAGAGAAGGAAAGCCCGACAACCTTTGCATTTATGGGATCAAGAGAGGTAGTTTCTAGGTCCACGGAAAAGACATGAGCATCCTTCAGGCCGGCAACCAGCTGAGCCAACTCCCCCTCTGTGGTTATGAGGTGATACGCATCATAAGAAATGCTCTTTTGGGGGAAGATATCTTGGAGAAATTTATGGAATTCCAGCTCCTTGAAGACGGCACGGAGACTTTCCTCATCCGGGGGAGAGAGGAGGCAATCATCCCACCGGATTTCGAGCGGGACATGGGTGTCAATGGTGGCCAGATCCCTGCTCAGCAGGGCCTGGTCCCTATGCTGTAGTATCTTCTCCTTGGTCTTCTTTTTTAACTCTTTTTCATCAAGCCCCTCTAGTCTTTGTAACAACGCATCGAGGCTACCAAACCTCTTGATCAATTCCACTGCCGTCTTCTCGCCGATCCCCGGGACGCCGGGGATATTGTCGATGCTGTCACCGGAAAGCCCCATGATGTCAGGGAGGCGTTCAGGGGTTACGCCGAACCGCTCCTTTACCTCTTGGAGGCCCTTATGCGCCTCTTTCATGGTGTCGAGGGCCGTGACCTTTTTGCTCACCAGTTGCAGGAGGTCCTTATCACCGCTGACGATAACCACCTTGATGCCGTCCTTTTCCGCCTTTTTTGCGATGGTCCCGATCAGGTCATCGGCCTCATACCCTTCCTTTTCCAACGCAGGGATCCTGAAGCCTTCAACGATCTTTTTGATATAGGGGATCTGCGCGGCGAGGTCTGGGGGCATGGAGGGTCTATGAGCCTTATAGTCGGGGTAGAGCTTGGTGCGGAAGGTGGGTCCTTTGGCATCGAAGACCACGGCCACGCCATCGGGTTTGTGATCCCTCAAGACCTTCAGGAGCATAGAGGTAAAGCCGAAAGCCGCGTTGGTGGGGAGGCCTTTGGCAGTTGATAACCCCCTGATGGCAAAAAAGGCGCGGAAGATATACGAGCTGCCGTCGATCAGAAAGAATTTCTTAAGAGGAGGCATTGTTCACTCGCTAAAAGAACATTTTCTATTTTTATGGAGAAAATAACTTCCTTTCCTCTCCCCTAGGGGAGAGGAAAAAGGTGAGGGGGTGAAATTATATCCACTGGCCAAAGGGCCACCTTCGGCCTCACCCCAGCCCTCTCCCGCCAGCAGGAGAGGGGGCATATTGGTTTTTTCCCGACAATGGCATAATTCGTGGGGCAACCCGTCATGAGTAATTGCTTTCATTATGTCCGAATAGCCGATCATCACTTAGATAACTGCTCTTTAACCCTTTTAGCTCGTTGGTGGTGCAAGGGTTCATAGGGACAGAGGGGTTCTTCCTCAAGGTAGTCGCCATGTAATGCGTATGCTCGAGCACGGCAACCGCCGCACACAGCCCGATATTCGCACTGGCCGCATTTTCCCTTGAGGAGGTTTATATCTCTCAACCGCTGGAAGACCTCAGCCTTCTCCCAGATCTCCTGAAAGGGCCTTTCTTTGATATTTCCCCCGATAATCTCCAGATAGCCGCAGGGCTGAACATCACCCTGGTGAGAGAGAAAGCAGAAAGAGATCCCCCCGAGGCACCCCCGGGTAAAGGTATGGAGGCCTTCCCCCTGTCCCTCCCTCTCCTTTGCATCGCCTTGCTGATGGATGATGCGATAGTATTGAGGGGCGCAGGTGGCCTTCAGCTGCAAAGGCGCCATGTCTTCCTGCTCGGCAAACCATACCAAGGTACGCTCATAAGCCTCCGGTAATACATCCTCACCCGCCAACTCTTTTCCCCTCCCTGTAGGCACCAAGAGAAAGATATGATGGGCCGTTGCCCCCAGTTGGATGGCCAACTGGAGGATGCTCTCTATTTCTGTCAGATTTCGCTTGGTCACCGTGGTGTTTATCTGAAAAGCAAGTCCTGCCTCTTTGAGATAGCTGATCCCCTCCATAGCCCCTGCAAAGGCGCCAATGACCCCGCGAAATCGATCGTGGCTCTCGGCAGCGGCGCCATCCAGACTGATGCTCACCCTCTGGATACCTGCTTGCTTGGCCGCTCGCGCCTTTTCGGCAGTTAAGAGGGTCCCGTTGACAGCCATGACCGCCCGCAGTCCCTTGCGCGTACTATAAGAGGCGATCTCGAAGATATCCTCCCGCAAGAGGGGTTCCCCTCCGGTGAGGATCAGGACCGGCCTGCTAAACGCGGCAACCTCATCGATAAACCGAAAACACTCCTCGGTGGCGAGCTCGCCTTGATACGGTCCTCTCTCGGCAGCAGCCCGGCAGTGGATACAATTGAGGTTGCAGCTCCTGGTGATTTCCCAGGCAATCATCCTTAAGTCCGGCTTCAATATTTCGGTTTTCTTAGACATAATCTCTTGTATTAGTTAAAAAAATCATGATCTTAATGGGTTTCAAATCTCCCCATTCCCCCCTTTGCTAAAGGGGGGTAAGGGGGGATTTTCCCCGCCAAGGCGGCACTCGCAGGTGACAAACGAGTGTTTATTTCGCCAGGAGCCGCGCCATCTCCTTGGCAAAATAGGTCAGGATGATATCCGCTCCGGCCCTCTTGATGGAAAGCAGCGCCTCCTGCATGACACCCTCTCCGTCGATCCATCCGAGCTGGGCCGCTGCCTTGATCATGGCATATTCCCCGCTGACGTTGTAGGCCGCGACGGGCACGCCGAATTGCTTCTTGACTCGATAGATGATATCCAGATAGCCGAGGGCCGGTTTAACCATGACGATATCCGCCCCTTCTTCGAGGTCGAGGGCCACTTCTCTCATGGCCTCATCGCTGTTGCCCGGGTCCATCTGATACGATTTGCGGTCACCGAACTGCGGGGGGGACTCTGCCGCCTCCCGAAAAGGGCCGTAAAATTGCGAGGCGTATTTGGCGCTGTACGCCATAATAGGGACATGGGAATAGCCCTCTTGATCCAGGAGCGCACGGATGGCCTTGACCCTGCCGTCCATCATATCCGAGGGTGCCACCATTGCCGCACCGGCCTTGACATGGGAGAGGGCCTGACGGGCCAAGAGTTCCAAGGTGGGGTCGTTTAAGATCACCCCATCTTTCACCAGGCCACAGTGTCCATGGCTGATGTATTCACACAGGCATACGTCGGTGATGATCAAGAGATCGGGGACAGTGTCTTTGATAGCCCTGATCGCCTTCTGCACGATACCATCAGCGGCATAGGCCTCAGAGGCTGCATCATCTTTTTTTTCCGGTATCCCGAAGAGGATGATCCCCGGTATCCCCAGTTCCTTGACCTCTCGGGCCTCTTTGACCAACTCATCTATGGAGAACTGGCAGCAGTTGGGCATGGAAGTGATAGGGTTTTTTATTCCCTTCCCCGGACGGACAAAGAGGGGGTAGATCAGGTCATTCACGGTTACGGTTGTTTCCCTGATCAGGCGGCGGAGATTTTCATTCGCCCTGAGCCGACGCCCTCGATAGAGGGGAAAACGCATGGAGACCTCCTTATTCATTGACAGGCAACTGTCTAAAGTGTTCAACAATGGCCTGGACCAGGCCAGGTATGGTATATTCCGAGGGGGAAATAACAGGTTCTAATCCATAGTCTCTGGCAGTCTCACCGGTCACCGGACCGATTGTTGCCACCTTTACGCCATTCAGAGCGGTTTTATCGGACAAGAGCTCCATGAAGTTGCGGACGGTGGATGAGCTGGTAAAGACCACCACATCTATCCCCCTTTTGAGGATTGCTGCAAGGGATTTCTTGCCTTTAGCGGGTTTGACTGTCCGGTAGACCTCCACCTCATCTACCAGCGCCCCTGCCTCTCTCAATGTCTCAGGCAGGATCCTGCGCGCCTCTCGAGCCCGGGGCAAGAGGATACTTTTCCCCTGGATGCCCTGTGCCCTCAATCCTTCTGCCACCCCCTCTGCCCGGTACTCTGAGGGGCGGAAGTGAACTGAAAGCCCCATCTTTTCCAACTCCTTTTGCGTCCTGGGACCTATAGCGCAGATCTTTTTCCCCGCAAGGGCAGCCATGTTAACCCCCTTCTCCTTCAGCCTCTGTGCAAAGAATCTCACTCCATTCACACTGGTGAAGATGACCCAATCGTAACTATTTATTTTCTCTATGGCTTTATCCAGGGGCTGCCAATCCTCAGGCGGGGCTATCTCTATAGTGGGAAAAGCAACTACTTCAGCCCCATAATCTTCGAGGAGGCTGGCAAACTCCTCAGCCTGTCCCCAGGCCCTGGTGATAAGGATACGCTTACCAATGAGTGGTAGCCTCTCTCCTTTTTTCCGAATTACATGTGTCTGCTGCACGCTGTCTTTCAGTTAGCTTAAGTAGTTATAATCTGAACAAATATATCGCATACGGAAATTAAAGACAAGGTCTTAATCTATGTAGTTATTTAAGAGAGGTATATATCTTATTGCTGAAGGCTACATTATAGAATTCATCCAAGATGTTTTGATCGAGCCCCTCCACATAGCAGTTGGAATAGGAAGCTCTTATTTTGGTTTGAGCCCGGCGGAGTTGATTTTCCTCATAATTCGCGTGAGTCGATGGGCAACAATTCTGAGAAGCCACAGCATTCGGTGTCGCATCCTTACAAACTTGGTGGAATTTATAAGCGCTGCCTTCCCGATAGGTGCTAAATTCTTTTCTTCATCATTTCAGCACCGCTATTATATAATTTAATCATATCAGGCATTCGATCTTCTATCATTTTTGTAGATTCACCATTAATATCAATTACGACTGCCAGCTGCTTAAAAACATCAAGCCCAAAATGTATTAATTGCTTGGGAGGATGCTCCCCTTTTTTCCATTCATGCTGGTCTTTAGCTGACCAAATACTATGAATAGATGGATCAGAACTGCTTTTGACTTTCTTATGTCCGTAGAACGAAAAACGCTTAATGACTCCTTTATTGAAAATCTCTTTGATAATGTTGTGAAACTCAATGGTTGTCATTCTATTGGGGTGACCTTCCCAATCCGACCAGAAGAATTTTAACTGAAGTTGGAACAAATAGGGATCCGCATCGAAATACGGTTGGCGTATAAAAACAAACTCCCTTGCAATGCTTACAGCTCTCCAAATAATAAAATTAACGGTCTTAAGATCTGGAATGTGTTCAAGAAAATCAGACATTACAACAAACCTCACACTTCCCTCGACCTCCAGTTTTGTTATATCACATTGAATAACATCGTGCCCGCTGCCACGCGCACTTACTATCTTTTTTGGATCTTTGTCAATTCCAAGCCCACCTTTCTTAGCGTTAAAGATCTTAGCATAGTAATCTAGCGAACCTCCGCTACTACAGCCAAAATCAAGAAAATCATAAACGTCTAAATTAACTTTAGTTATATTTCTATGTTTTATTTCTTTTTCGAACATATTAGTTTAAAGATATTCATTCATTCGTATTTTTTGTTTACTCAGCTCATTTTAATTATAATCATACAGTATTTTATGGGGGGTTAAAAGGCCTTTGAGCGGGCCCGAGAAGATGGTGAAGAGTTTGCTGTAGGAAAGGGAGTGATTGCAAGTCATCTGCATTCGTTTTTTTGTGCCTTTCCTATTCAGGTTTCTCTGTAAATATTGAATTTTTCTGCGGCAATACAACTTCTCCATTCTTTCTATGTTTTCTTGCTTGATTTGTTGTTCAAAATCGTGCAGCAGTTTTTACCAACCCCGCAGCTCAGTATCATAGCTTGGTTTTTAAAAACCAACCGAATGAGTTGGCACATCATTAAATCGTCATCTTTTCTCTTGGAGATCATGGCAGATAGCGATGGACATCTTCTCGCCACACACGGTATCTCGAAATATCATGTATGTCTTATTTTTGCTGGAGAGAGGTTAGCCTGTTTGTATTTCTAATGTTCGATTGCTCTATATAAAGCCGTACATCCATAAATTCCGTAGAACTCGAAATCGCTTTTGCCCAGACCATCCATAACGGCCTGATAGACCCCATAATCTTTGTTGTCCGGATTGCGATTTCTCGCATCATTGAAGTCATGGAATTGGCAGAATCCGCCTGAAACTATGACGCGCCTCAATTGCCGGCAAACATCATAGACTGGTTCGTAGGCATGTGAATGATCAACACAGACAAAACCGAAATGCTTGCCTTCTGATATAAAACGTTTTACCGCTGCAACGGCGTTTTCACAAGTGGCAGTGACATGCTCGTGTAGCCCAAGCGATCGAAGGTTGACGGAAGTTGATTTGACACAAGAAGGATCAAGGTCAACCGTGTAAATATGCCTGGGGTGCGATGAGTTTCGGTTTGCACGCGCGAGAATAGATGTGCTCAAGCCGTGAAGAGGGTCCAATTCGAGAATATCACCGCAGGCAAAGTACGCCATCTCATACAGCTTCAGGGCATCCTCGCGACGGAGGTAGCCAGGGATGACTTTTCCAAACAAAGGGCGATTTCTGATTTTGATCAGAATGCCTTTTCTAAGTGGATACTTGGCAATGTCTTGGTGCGACTTGTCGATAAATGGATCCGGAAAATCAAAGTTGGAGCGGTAAGGAGGAATTACACTGCCAAGTTCGTTTATGCTCAAAAATGTCTCAGGATGGGAGTGCATAAGTATTTATTTATCCGCTTTGTAGTATCGTTAGATTATAACATCTTTAGAGATCTTCTATGTCGCAACCTCCACACAGCTTTTTTTTAGTGATGGCATACACACGATTTTAATTGTAACATTTATAGTGACAAAGTACTTAAATGCAAACGTTAAATATAATATTTATTGACAACTTTATTATAACAAAATAAACTATAATGTCTATAGCAAGTTTTATATGACTGTAAAGATATCCTAAGGAAGGGACTTGTTTATATGGCAATTCGCCGTCTTCGCCCTCATAGTATTGCCGAGTTTCTGCAGTATAAAGAACTTATAAGAAACTTGGTTATCCGTGACCTGAAAGTAAGGTATAAAAGGTCTATCTTGGGGGTATTCTGGGCCCTCTTAGAGCCTTTGGTATTAATGATTCTCTTTACAGTAGTCTTTTCCATTGTTTTTAGGATCAAGGTAGAGAACTATCCTGTTTTTTTACTTTGTGGCCTTTTACCTTGGAAATTTTTCTCCTCATCCCTTTCTTATTCATCTAGCTCCATTGCTCAGCACGCAAACCTAATAAAGAAAATATACTTCCCACGCGAGATATTGCCCTTAGGAGTAATCCTTTCACGACTAGTAAATTTTCTCATAACCCTAGCTCTGCTTTTCCTATTCTTGCTGGCCTTTAAAGTCAAGCTTACCCCTTACCTTCTTTTCGTCCCCTTGCTAATCTTACTCCAACTTTTCCTTATTGTCGGTCTCTCTTTATTTTTTGCCGCTTTAAATACCTTCTACAACGATGTAGAATTTATTCTAGAGTTCATCCTTTTCGGTTGGTTTTATGTAAACCCCATCTTTTATCCGGTTTCCATGGTACCTGATAGATTTCTCTCTCTTTACATGCTCAATCCAATGGCTGTAATAGTCCACTCATACCGTAACGTCCTCCTCTACGGGCAAGGACCCGATGTGGGACAGCTGATGACAGCATTGCCTGTCATTGCCCTTACCTTTGTCATCGGATGGATGGTCTTTAGACGCCTGGATTACCGTTTTGCCGAGGTGCTCTGATGAAGGATAAGGTGGTCGAGGTACACAATGTATGGAAGGGGTTTCGAATGTCCAAAGAAAGATCAGCCATGCTCAAGGAGACCTTTATAAATCTCTTCCGTGGAGGAAACAAATATGAGGAGTTTTGGGCCCTAAGGGGAATTTCGTTCTCTGTTAAAAGGGGTGAGGCGGTAGGGATAATAGGGAGGAATGGTGCAGGAAAGAGCACTCTGTTTAAGGTCATGTGCGGTACATTGTGGCCTGAAAAAGGTAAAATCAAGATTAATGGAAGAATATCTGCATTGATAGAACTTGCGGCCGGTTTTCATCCCGAACTTACAGGAATTGAAAACATATACTTGAACGGTGCCATCTACGGCATGAGTAAGAAAGAAGTAGAAAGAAAACTTTCAGATATCATCGAGTTCTCAGGCCTTGACAGATTTATTCATTTCCCAATAAGAACTTATTCTTCTGGGATGTATGCCCGGCTCGGTTTTTCTTTGGCCATAAATGTGGACGCCGATATCCTTCTGATAGATGAAGTATTGGCCGTGGGAGATGCCGAATTTAGGGAAAAATGTTCTGATAAGATTAAACAGATGAAGCACAAAGGGATTACCGTTGTCTATGTATCCCACAATTTAAATTCAATAGTTAATATATGTGACAGGGCTATATGGTTGGATATGGGGGAGATTAAGCTGGAAGGAAAACCCCAGAGGATAGTAGACGAATATCTTAAAACAGTATAACTTGACGAAAACGGGACTATTTCATTAAAGACGATCTAACAAGTCTGCTTTAAAAGATGAGAAGAGAAATAAAGCTCAATAAAAAGGACACTATCCTAAAACTTTACATAAAATTCAACCTCCATCAGTTCTTCGTTTATAATTAATGAACCCTTTATGAAAAATACAATTCAATGAAGTTGGCTACTAGGGTGATAAAAAATAATGAGCAACATATACGATCATGGAGCAAGATTCTTACAAGAAAACTGATAAGTTCTGTAAATACCATTAAAAGACATTTTTTTGCCGGAGTTTTCAAAAAAAGAGAATCTAGTATTAAAGTTCTTGAAGAGCACAGTTTTAAGTGCTCGATATGTGGAAATAATAAATTTCAAATTGAAAAAGGTGTTAGTATACGAGAAGCTAAGTGTAAAGAATGCGGAGCATCGAAACGAAATTCAGATATTGCTTTGGCTATTTTAAAAGTGTTCGGTCTATCTGATAAAAGTTTTTTGATGAAAGATTTTTTCTTTTTAAAGAATTGTAGTATTTATGAAGTTCAAAGCTATGGGGCCATCCATGAAATTTTGAGTGTCTTGCCGCACTATCTGTGCTCGGAGTATTTTGAAGATCTTTTTCCAGGAGAAATTCATCATTCAGGTATCCGATGTGAAAATCTAGAACGGTTATCTTTTGCTGAAAATTCTTTTGACCTTGTGATATCACAGGATGTTCTTGAACATGTTTCAGATCCGGACAAAGCCTTTAAAGAAATCCATAGGGTTTTAAAACCAGGGGGTTGCCACCTTTTTACCGTGCCAATTCATGAAGGCAAAAAAACTATCAAAAGAGCTAAGGCAAAAGATAAGAAGGTAATAAATCTTTTACCTCCTGTTTATCATGGCAATCCTGTTAAGGAAATCACAGAATATTTGGTTTTTACGGATTGGGGTGATGACATAATTGAATATTTAGATTCATTAGGATTCCCCACACAAATAATTGTTTCTAGCAAATTTTATCCTAATGTAAGCATTCCTTATATAGACAATGAGTTAGAGTATAAAAAATATGAAAAAGCATCAAAAAATATTTTAAAGTATTTTCTTTACAACTCAATAGTTTTTATTACCAAAAAATAGAGATACCTTAAATATCGAGATAAGGTGTTTCTAATTAAAAACCTGAATCATTTTTTGATGAACGGGTGCTAAAAACTTGTACTTTTTAAAAATGAAGGAGAGATGCAATAAAAATATAACAAGCTTGAATAATTCTGATAATTAGAAAGACAGATCTTTGAGCGAGGCAAAAATTCAGTTTATCTATGCCTGGCAAACTTAAATAAAATACTATTGTTTATTTTAAGCCATAGAAAATTTTTAGAAAGACGGAACTGACAAAAAATGGCGGACGAAAGATATTCACCGACTTTGAATAAACCGCATACCAGTTATGCACATTGGCATCGTTACTTACTTGCCACCAACCTTACAAGAGGAAAAACGATACTGGATATTGCCTGTGGGGAGGGCTATGGAAGTTATCTTTTAGCGGAGCATAGCAGTGGGGTTATCGGCGTTGATATTGATGAATCAACGATGATCCATGCGTCGAAAAAGTATCACCGAAGGAACCTCAACTTCGTTGTCGGGTCAGCCGCCAGCGTGCCTTTAAAAAGTGGGGGTTTTGATGTTATAATCTGCTTTGAGACAATTGAGCACTTAACTGATAGAGAGCAAAAAAGTTTTTTATTAGATGTAAAAAGACTATTAAAACGAGGTGGAATATTAATAGTTTCTACCCCGGACAAATTAGAGTACAGTGACAAAATAGGCTTCAAAAGCGAATTTCACCAGAAGGAATTTACTTTAAAAGAGTTCAGAAATTTTTTGAGGAAGTATTTTAAAAATGTCACTTTCCTGGGACAAAGGATCTACCCAGCGTCCTCCATTTGGAACATGAATGAACCCGCGGGCACGTGCTTTGAATATGCCTTGAAGTATTCAGAGGTTGGCGGATTTTCCCCAACTGATATGAGCGCAAGAAGACCACTATATCTAATAGCCATGTGTTGTAATCAAAAGATTAGAGGGGCGTCGTCTTCTGTTTGTATAGATGTTAGCAATCGTATGGTTTTAGACTTGCTAAACAGGTTGAAGAATAAGGAAGAAATTATTCAAGGACTGCTTGCTTCGCCTACCTGGAAAATAGGGAAGATTGTTACCGCACCACTGAGATGGGGCAGGAATATCACTAAAAAATTCCTCTCGGTTTTTTCATGGTGAGCAATGGAAAAATTTTGTGATATTATCATACCATTTTACAATGGGCTAAATTTTCTACGTGATTGCATTGAGAGTATTATCAGTAATAGCGATTATCCTCATAACATTTTGCTCATCGATGATGGCAGCGATGATTATACAAAGCAGCAAATTCGTCAATATGTTGAGAAATATCCTAATATAAACATTCAATCCAATCCCCAACGCGTCGGTTATCTGAAGTCATGCAACGCCGGGCTCCGAGCATCTACCGGCGATTACATTGTTCTGTTAAATAGTGATACCTATGTTCTTCCCGGCTGGCTGGACAAACTCATTAATTGTGCTGAATCAGATGAGAAAATATCGATAGTCAGTCCCCTTACAAACATGGCATCGATACTTTCAGTTCCGATACCGCCTGGCCTTACGGTTTACACAATGGGAGAAAGGATCACACAGGTTTCCCAAAGATGTTATCCGGATATTGTTACTGCCTCCGGCTTTTGTATGTTGATTAAAAGAAAAGCCATGGAAGCTTTAGGACTTTTTGATGAAGTTTATGGTATTGGTTATTGTGAAGAATCAGATTACTCTATGCGGGCAATCACTCAGGGATGGCGGGTAGTTGTGGCGGATGATGCATTTGTTTACCACAAAGGATCAGGAACTTTCGGACAATCTCAAAGGCAAGAACACTATTCACGAAACAGAACTATTTTTGACCAGCGGTGGGGAAAAATTTATGAAGATCACTATGATAATTTCCTGAGAAGAGACCCTTTAAAGTATATAAAGCAATTGCTTTTCCCGCCCCCACCGAACCAAGGAGCTTTACAAAGGTGGACTAGTTTTTGTATGGAGGTCATACGTAAGGGGTTTTACTATATTAGAAGAATAAGGCCTTTGAGGATTTTTGCCCAACGTCATGCGATAGTAAGAAAGATCAAAGAAAGAGCAACTACGCTCAAGAGTGTAAGAGATATTTACGGTTTAGGACCACGGATTAATCTTAATGTACGTGTATACCCAGAGTATATCAGTAGTTTGCCAAAGCCCCGCGGTCTTTCGATAGTTTTTCTTGCTACTCATTTAAAGATTGCCGGTGGTGTCATTTCCATTATCCAATTAGCGAATGAGTTTATAAAAAAGGGGCACACCGTTCAGATTGCTACGCTCAACGTTGAACCGGAACCCGGGACTCTGCAGCTTTACACTCGTCCGCTTATTTTTCGGTCTTTGCGTAATATGACAAGAAATTTCCCCACGTGTGACATTGTTGTTGCTACGTTTTGGACTACAGCTTATGAATGGCTTCCTAAAATTCTCCGTTACAACCCTCATATTGTACCATTTTACTATATCCAAGATTACGAAAGCTGGTTTTATCCAGAAGGTGATACAATGAGGAAAAAAGTTATAGAAAGTTATTCGTATGTTCCAAACAGAATTGTCAAGTCAGATTGGCTTCTCAATATGCTAAGAAATCATGATCATGATGCACATAAGGTTCACTTAGGTCTCAACTTGGATATTTTTTATCCGAGGAACGAAGGAAAAGACAAGCCTCCCTATCGCATAGTTAGTATTGTGTTGCTGGACAAGCCACGGAGAGGTTTTAAAGAGTTGGTTAGCGTATTTGCGGAACTACATAAAAGAAGAAAAGATGTAGAATTTGTGTTTTTCGGCACGAATGATTTATCCGGTTACACATTTCCCTTCCCGTATATTAATTATGGTGAAGTGTGGGATCAGAACAAAGTAGCCGAGATATATTCTTCCTGTCATGTAGCCGTAGACACCTCTTTGTTTCAAGGTTTTGGAAGGCTCGGCCTCGAAGCAATGGCATGTGGAACTCCTGTTGTTTTACCAAAAACAGGTGGAATTACGGAATATGCAAAAGATGGAATTAATTGCCTCATGGTTAATTCTGAAGCCACAAAAGCTGTTGTGGATGCAATAGAATCGGTCCTTGATAATTCTTCACTAAGAAGGAAATTAGTATCTGAAGGTAAAAAGACTGCTCAAAAGTTTTGCCACAAGGACGAGGCTGAAAAGATGCTGAGCCTGTTTCTTGAGAAATTTGAAGAACACAAAAAATATTTATCTTCTTCAGATAGGTCGCCTTAGGCTCTTCAGTGTAATATCTTAGGTAAAGAATTAGCTTTGTCTGAAGGCGTTAATGTGAATAATTCGGAAGAATTAGATTTGGAATAATTGACCAGGTGAAACTCCTTTATTTCGCCAAAACCTCCTTCATCGGTCCCAGCAGCAGATACAGGATCTATCAGTACATACCTTATCTGAGCAAAGCTGGGATTGAGGTGACTGTTGCTCCCCTCTTCAAGGGAGGGTGGTTTCGGATCATAGATCTATACCCCAGATCCGTTCGCGTTGCTGCCAAAGCCCTGTATTCATTGATTCGGCTTTTTGTGAGGATAAGGGAAATTTTGAAGGTGGGCAAATATGACCTCTATTGCTTTGAGCATCAGGCATTCCCTTATGTGCCTACCTTTTTAGAGTGGTTCGCGCAAAAGTTAAATCCCAATATGCTCCTTGAGTTCGACGACGCCATTTACCTTACCTTTCTTCATAAAAAAAAGATACCCCGGCTGATCAGGATGAGCAAACATGTCATCGTCGGCAACAACTTTCTCAAGCGCTATGCCTTGCAGTTCAATCCTCATGTGACTGTTATCCCCACGGTGATAGACACAGATCGATATAGTCCTAAAAATGACTACCGTCGCCAAGGGAAGGTGAACATAGGGTGGGTTGGTCTTGCCTATAACCTTCCGTACGTACTGAAACTTGAAGAGACCCTCCAAAAGTTAAAAAAGGAAATCGGGGATTTTAAATTTACCGTGATCTGCTCTAAGGGGCTGGAGATAGATGGAGTGGATAGCATTTTCAAGTCATGGAGCTACGATGATGAAATCGAAGATATTAGCAACCTCGATATAGGGATTATGCCCTTAGCCGATGATGAATGGGCCAAAGGAAAGTGCGGCCTAAAGGTCTTGCAGTATATGGCCTGCGGTGCGCCGGTGGTGGCGTCCCCCGTCGGGGTAAATAACGAGATCATCAAGGATGGGGAGAATGGGTTTCTCGCTTCCACGGATACAGAGTGGTTAGATAAGTTGTCTCTTTTGGCCCGTGATGAGGAATTGCGTCGCAAGATAGGCCGGAAGGGTAGGGAGACAGTGGAAAAACATTATTCCCTGAAGCTCTGGGGCCCGAAAGTAGCAAGTCTATATAAAAGCCTGATATAATTATTTCTGCTTGAAAAACACTAAGCAGCCTGATCTAAGTATGCTTCGTTTGACAATTTCTGTAGAAATGATGTAACATTTTATTGATATTTTATCTTTAGCTCGGCTGAAGATTAAACAAGAGATTTTTTGGCCGGAGGTTATATAACAAGGATGGTATTGGCCCAGAACATGTTGCTCTGCCTTTTTACTTTTGTGTTCGCCCTTATCTTATCCCTTTATCTCACCCCGGTCATAGGCCGGGCTGCCCTGCAGTTTGGGATTGTTGATCGGCCCGATGGCAAATTGAAAAAACATAGAAAGCCAATTGCTTATCTTGGCGGGGTCGCCATCTACCTCTCCTTTTTGCTTGCCTTGGCCTTTACCTTTAAATTCGACCAAGAGGTCTTGGGACTGCTCCTAGCCGGGACCATCGTCTTGCTTTTGGGGCTCATCGACGATCTCGGTTTTCTTAAGCCATGGGTCAAGTTCTCTGGTCAGCTCATAGCGGTCTTGGTATTGGTCAAGTCCGGGATCTTTATCAAACTGGTATTCCTCCCCACCTATGTAAGCATCCCCTTGACCTTTCTGTGGTTGGTGGGGATGATCAATGCCTTTAACATTATCGATGTCATGGATGGGCTCTCTGCCGGGGTGGCCTTTTTTGCGGCCATCGCCTTTTTCGTTGTTGCCCTGCTCAACGGGAAGATGACGATTGCCATCGTGGCCATCACCCTGGCCGGCAGCCTTTTGGGGTTTATCAGGTACAACTTCACTCCGGCCAGGATATACATGGGGGATACAGGGAGCATGTTCCTGGGCCTGATGCTCGGGGCGTTAGCCATGATAGGCAGTTATACGGAAAAGGATGTTCTGGGTTTTTTTGCCCCCGTAGTAATCCTCGGGATCCCCATCTTCGATACGTGCCAGGTCATAGTTGCCCGGTTGCGTAAAGGAGTACCCTTCTATCATGGAAGCCCTGATCACTATGCCCTGCTGCTTCGATCAGCAGGGTTTTCCGTAAAAGGGGTGATTTTACTGAGCTATGGTGCAGCCGCCATCTTGGGGGGCCTCGGTATCCTCATGATGAATTTGACCTCTCTTTCTCAGGTACTCATTGTGGCCGGGGTGCTGATTTTGATCGGTATACTAGGCATTATCCTCTTACAAAGGATTAAGCTGAAGTGATCGTCATCCTCGGGGCCGGTGTGGCTGGGTTGAGTGCCGCCTTTCATCTCAAGGGGAAGGAGTACCGGATATTTGAAAAAGAGGGAGAAGTGGGTGGTCTCTGCCGCTCCGTGGTCCAGGACGGGTTTACCTTTGACTATACCGGCCATCTCCTCCACCTCAGCCAACTATACACGCAAGAACTTCTGAATAAACTATTACCCGATCAGCTCATCAGACATCAACGACGCTCGGCTATATACTTTAAGGGGAGCTATATCCCTTTCCCCTTTCAGACGAACCTCTGGGCATTACCCAAAGAGATAGCCGGGGAATGCCTCATCGAATTCATTCGAGCTTCCTGCGGGGTTGTGCAGAAGGGTGAAGATTTTCTCAGCTGGATATATAAGGCCTTGGGCTCAGGCATCGCCAAATACTTTATGATCCCCTATAACGAAAAGCTCTGGAGGATCCCTCTCGACGAGATCTCCCTGGAGTGGGTTGAGAGGTTTATCCCTTGCCCAACCCTTGAAGAGGTGATCGATGGCGCCTTAGGCGTCAACCTCAAGGGATTTGGCTATAATCAGGAGTTTCTCTATCCCCTTAAAGGGGGAATTCGAATCCTGCCCCAGGCCTTTCTCGCTCAGGTCCAGGATGTGCAGCTCGGTAAAGAAGTGGCAGCTCTTGACACAGAGAAGAAAGTGGTGAGGTTTCAGGATGGAGGCGAAACAACGTATAATACGTTACTTTCGTCTATCCCTATGGACGAACTCCTTCAGCGCATCGAATCCTGCCCGGAAGAGATAAAAGACCTGCAAAGCGGCCTCCGCTACGTCTCCGTCATCAACATCAACCTGGGGGTGGCCAGAGAAGGGATAACGGATCATCATTGGGTCTATTTCCCTGAGCCTTCATACCCCTTTTATCGGGTGGGCTTTCTCAGCAACCTCTCCCCTCATATGGCCCCACAAGGCACCAGCGCCCTCTCGGTGGAGATATCCTGCCTTCCCTCCATCCCCCCTTCTTTGGAAAAGGTGCGGGAGCAGGCCCTCACCGCCCTTGTCTCATGTGGGATCTTGAGGGCAGAGGACGAGATCCTGGCCGAGAAGACGATCTTTATCAAACATGCCTATGTGATCTATGACCGGTTTCGCAGCCGGCAGCTCCCCCGCATCATACAATTCCTTCGCTCAAACCGGATCTATCCTCTAGGGAGATATGGGCTGTGGGAATATACCACCATGGAAGAGGCTATCCTGCAAGGAAAAGAGGCGGCTGAGGCGCTCTCATGAGGCCAGTGCATATCGTCCATATCATTACGAAGCTGGAACTAGGCGGGGCCCAGCAGAACACCCTCTTTACCGTTGCCCACTTGGATCAAGATCGTTTCCGCCCCTATCTGATAACCAACCCGGAAGGGATCTTGGCGCCGGAAGCACGGGCCCTCAAAGGTGTCAAGACCCTGTTCATCCCCGAGCTCGTCAGGGAGATCAATCCCCTGATGGACATAAGGGCCTTGTTTAAGATTAAGGCGATCTTACAGGAGATAAAAAAGGGCGATTCAACCATGATCGTGCACACCCATAGCTCCAAGGCGGGTATCCTGGGGAGATGGGGGGCAAGTCTTGCCAGGGCAAACGCTATCATCCATACCATACATGGCTTCGGCTTTCACGATTACCAACCCTTTGCCGTCCGCCAATTCTTTGTCGTTCTCGAAAAGGCAACCGCTCGGATCACCGATGTGTTTATAGCCGTTTCCAAGGCCAATATAAAAAAGGGGGTTGATAGCGGCATCTTTCCGAAGCAGAAGGCTACCCTGATCAGGAGTGGGATCGAGTTGGAGCAGTTTACCCGGGTAAAGGTGAAACCAGCGGAAAAGAAAAAATCGTTGGGAATTGAACCAGATCTTCCTCTTGTTACGATGATCGGCTGCCTCAAGCCCCAAAAGGCCCCTCTTGACTATGTCGAGGTGGCGCATAAGGTGCTCCAGAAGAAAGATGCCAGTTTTATTCTGGTGGGGGATGGCGAACTGAGAGAGGAAGTGCGGAAGAAAGCTGTTGAATTCGGTCTGGGGGAACGGTTCAAGCTTCTCGGATGGCGCCGGGATATCCCCGAGATCCTTGCCGCTACCGATATCTTCGCCCTCACCTCTCTCTGGGAGGGGCTTCCACGCGTTTTACCCCAGGCCATGGCCATGGGTATCCCGATCGTTGCCACCGGGGTAGATGGGACGCCGGAGGCGGTTATCCATAACGTGAATGGCTTTATTACCAAACCAAAGGATACAAGGGAAATGGCCGGAAGGATTATCTATCTCCTTGATCACCCCAAGAAGGCGAAGGATATGGGGAAGCAAGGAAAAAAGATGGTTGGTGAGTTCGATATCCGGCGGATGGTCAGGGAACAAGAGGATCTCTATCTGAAGCTGCTGAGGGAAAAGGGGAGGGGAGCTCAATGAACTGGATCACGCTTTTTTTCGGCTTTGCCTTTGGTACCATCGTCGGGAGTTTTCTCAACGTCTGCATCCACAGGATCCCTCAGGGCAAATCCATCGTCGCACCCTCCTCTCATTGTCCCTGTTGCCAAACTCCCATCCGTTTCTACGACAACATCCCCCTGGTGAGTTTTATCATCTTGCGGGGCAGGTGCAGGGGATGCCAGACTCCTATCTCTTTTCGTTATCCTCTCGTCGAATTCCTCATGGGTCTTTTTTCCCTCATACTTCTCTTGCGGTATGGTATCTCCACACTTTACGTGATATACCTCGCCTTTTTTGCCTCCTTAATGCTGGTCAGCTTCATCGATCTTCCCCACCGGATCATCCCCGATGTGATCAGCCTGCCGGGGATCGTCATCGGGTTAGTCATCTCCCTGCTCCACCCCCAGATGTCGATTAAGGATTCCCTCATCGGGGTCTTATTAGGCGGAGGGTCCCTCTATGTAGTGGCAAGCGTCTATCACATGGTAACCAAGAGGGAAGGGATGGGGGGAGGGGATGTCAAACTCCTGGCCATGATCGGCGCCTTCATAGGTTGGAAGGGGGTGTTATTCACTATCCTGTGCAGTTCCTTTATCGGATCGGTGGTCGGCGTGACCTTGATGCTCTGGTCCTCGGCTGACAGCAAATATGCTGTCCCCTTTGGCCCCTTCCTCTCGCTGGGGGCCATCATCTACGTCTTGTGGGGTGAAGCCCTGATCACCTGGTATCTAGGATTTTTGCGGGCGGCTGCTGCTTAAGGTGCCGGTATGAAAGCACTCTTTCGAAAAATACCATTAGGTCTCGGGACGGAAATCGTCCTCAATATCGCTGTCCTCACGATGGCCTCGCTCCTGCTCGTCGGCTTTACCATCCTCAAGGTGAGCGAGCAGGAGATACTGGAGCAGAAGATAGCGGGCTCACGCATCATCCTTTTTTCCGTGCAGCGGGGTATCAACGCCTTTCATGGCGCGAATTGGCAGCAAGACCCCCGTCTCTTACAGATCCTTCTTGGTTTCACCCAATTGGGGGGGGTAGAGGGGCTTTGGATCGTAGATAAAGATCTGAAACCCATGATCACGCGGGGGAGAGGACAGCGGTACGATGACGCGCTGCTCAAGGCCATGACCCAGGGAGATGAGGGACTGCGCATGGAAAAAACAGGGATCCTTTGGTGGTCCTTGTACGACAGGCTCATTTTGACGGCCCCCCTGGTGGGTGAAGGGAAGATCATCGGCGGGGTGCAGATTGCTTTTGCCATGGCTGATGTCATGGATAGGCTCGTAGTCTTCCGACGGTTGTTCCTCATCCTGATAGTGGTGGATTCCCTCGTCATCATAGGCTTTGGGAGCCTTCTCTTGTCTCGGGTAGTGGTTAACCCCTTGAAGAGATTGGTTGAGGTAGCTCAGAGAATAGGAGGAGGAGATCTGGGTCAGAGGGCACCGATAGATTACGAGAACGAGATAGGCACGCTGGCCAAGGCCTTTAATCAGATGGTTGAGCGGTTGGCAGAAAAGCAGAAAGATCTGCAGAGGGCCATTAAACAATTAAAGGATACGCAAGAGGAGCTGGTGAGCTCTGAAAAATTGGCATCCGTGGGGAGAATGGCCGCGGGGGTAGCTCATGAGATCGGCAATCCCCTGACATCGGTATTGGGGCATACGGAGATTCTGCACAAGCGGCTGAAACGAAAAAAACTCAAGGATGGGGAGATCCTTTTGGACTTAGTGGAGCGGACGAGGAAAGAGACGGAGAGGATCAACCGCATCATCAAAGATCTGTTGCAATTCTCCAAGCCCCCCTCTTCCCACAGAGAGGATGTCGATGTAAATCGTGTGGTTCAAGATTCCTTGAAAGTAGTAAGCGTGCAAGAAAGGTTTCAGGCAATAGCCATTGATCTCTCGTTGGCGGAAAATCTGCCCTTGGCAAAGGGAAACAGCGACCAGTTGCAACAGGTCCTATTCAATATACTGATCAATGCTGCCGATGCCATGCCCCAAGGAGGATCCATATCCGTCAGGACCGAGAAGGATAAACTGTGGGTGATCATCGCCATCAAAGATACAGGGGTGGGGATTGCACCCGAGGATTTAAGTAAGATCTACGACCCCTTTTATACGACAAAGTCTCCGGATAAGGGCACCGGGCTTGGCCTCTCCATCTCTTTAAAGATTATCGATGAGCTAGGGGGCAGGATAAAGGTGCAGAGTGAAAAGGGCAAAGGCGCCGAGTTTATCGTATATCTCAAGAAGGCCACGAGGGGTTTATCGAAGGACACGAGGAACATGGGGGAGAAAAAAGAGGGGTGATACAGGGTAGAGGGTTAGAAATTCGACAGGGCCTCCCTTCCTGCCAGGAAGGCCTTTTTGTTCAACTCATGGAGTTTTTCCGGCAGGTGCGCTAAGAGACTTTTCAGCCATTGCTCCTGGTCGATATCCAGCAATCTTGAGAGGGCGCCTGAAAGCACCACATTGGCGGCCCGTTCGGTCCCCAACCCGGCAGCTATCGTGGTGGCAGGAATGATGTGAACGCTCTTAAAGTTATTTCTTAAGGTTTTTTCTATATCTTGCGGATATTCCATATCTCCAAGGTTAACGATTGGAGGGTTGACCTCGATGTCATCCACGAGGATGACGGTGAATTTATTGCAGTAATTCAGCCAGCGCAAGGTCTCCATCTTCTCCATCGTGCAGAGATAATCCACCTCACCCATCTTTATGATGGGTGAGTAGACCTTTTTCCCAAAGCGAATATGGCTGCTAACCGACCCCCCACGTTGGGCCATGCCATGCACCTCGCTTTTTTTGACGTCATAGCCGGCCTCCAAAAAGGTATCTGCCATAACGTCGCTGGCCAGGATTACCCCCTGTCCGCCGACGCCTGCCACCAAGATATTGGTCACCTTGCTATTCATGCACCGTTGCCTTTAGGATACCGTCTTTTTCTTATTCAACTGAAACCCGAAGGGGACTTCCGGCTTCATCCCTCTGATAGCCTCGATTTGGCAGACCTGGTAGCAGAGACCGCACCCGTTACAGAGCATCGCGTCGATCCATGATTGCCCTTTCCTCTTTTTGACCTTGCCGTCCGCTGTCTTGTATTCCCCTGCCTTGCCCGCATCCCAGGAAATAGCAGGGCAGCCCAGCTCCAGACAGCGACGGCAACCGGTGCAGACCGCCTCATCAACATACAGAGGTTCATTATTGGCCTTGATCGCCCGGCGCAATAAGACACAAGGGGCATCCTTGGTAATGATCACCGAGGTACCCTTTTTACTCGTCTCCTCTTTTACAACCTTGTCTAACTCCTCGATGTTGTAGGGATTGACCCGGCGGATATTTTCCGGTACAACACCGAGCGCCTTTGCCAGCTCTGCGTAGTCGACGGCGGTCGTCTCCTCCCCCGTGATTGTGTATCCCGTGCCAGGGTGCTCCTGGGCGCCGGTCATAGCGGTGATCCAATTGTCCAGGATGATCACTGTTGCATTGGCTTTATTGAACGCCATGTTTAACAACGGTGTGATCCCGCTGTGCAGGAAGGTCGAATCCCCGATAACGCAGACCATCTTGCCCTGTGCCTCCTCATCCAGGACCTGGCTCGCACCCTCACAGACACCGATACTCGACCCCATGGAAAAGCTGCTGCTCATTGCCTGAAGCGGAGGGAGGGCCCCCAAGGTGTAACAGCCGATGTCTCCGTGGACATAGAGCTTATTTTTCTTTAACACATAGAGCACTGCCCGATGGGGACATCCGGCGCACAGATTTGGCGGGCGGGGAGGAACCGTCCCGGCATACGCGGATTCCGGAACCCGGTAGTCCGGATCAAAGATCTCCGCCAATATGGTCGGGCTCAACTCACCGCAGAGGGGCACTCTGTTTTTACCTACGGCTATCGTATACCCCATGGCCCTGATATTTTCCTCCCAGAAGGGGTCCAGTTCCTCTATGACATAGACCTTATCGACCTTATGGATGAACTCTCCGATCTTTTTCTCGGGGAGTGGCCAAGACATGCCGAGCTTCAGGAAAGAGGCGTTCGGGAATATCTCTTTTGCATACTGGTAGGAGATGCCTCCGGTGATGATGCCCACTGACGTGTCCTTCATCTCCACCGTATTCCCCTCAAAGGTCTCAGTAAACGCTTTGAGTCGCACCAACCGCTCTTCTATTACCTTGTGTCTTTCACGCGCATAGGCAGGCAGCATGACATATTTTGCTTCATCTTTTACAAGACCTAGAGGGCGATCCGGCACTGTGCGCTCATCCAATTCCACCGGGCTTTTGGAGTGTGAAATCCGGGTTACCGTCCGCAGCATGACAGGGGTATCAAACGCCTCGCTGATCTCAAAGGCCTTTTTCGTAAAATCCTTGGCCTCCTGGCTGTCACTCGGCTCCAACATGGGTACCTTGGCAAATTTTGCATAGTGACGGTTATCCTGCTCGTTTTGGGAGCTGTGCAGCTCGGGGTCGTCGGCGGTGACGAGGACGAATCCCCCATTGACGCCGGTGTACGTCAGCGTCATGAAAGGATCTGCCGCAACGTTTACCCCCACGTGTTTCATGGATGCCATGGCGCGTGCCCCTGCCAACATTGCCCCCATCGCCGACATGAAGGCATCTTTTTCATTAGGCGCCCACTCTGCTTTGATCTCTTCATACTGGGTGAGATTCTCAAGGATCTCACTGCTCGGTGTCCCTGGATAGGACGAGGCAAAGAGCACCCCGGCCTCCCAAGCGCCCCGCGCTATCGCCTCATTTCCTGAGAGCAACGTTTTCTTTTTCATATGTCCCGGTCCCATTGATATCTATCCGATACTTAAAAGTAGCCTAAAGTTGTTATATATATCAATATCAAGCCTTATGTCAAAGGTGAGGGAGAGGATACCAGCTCTGAAAAGCTGATAAGCTGAATGCCTTCCTCTCTCACCGTGCTCATAAAAAGGGGATTGATCAGCATCTCGAAATCCTTCTGCCTCCATTGATCACCCCCGATGGCCGGGTGCACCATCAATTCCGTAACACCTACGGGGATTTCCTTGAGGGAGAAGGGAACGAGGGGATCGATAAGATGATGGGGATGCAAGATCCCCTTTTTGCGGAGTGCATCCTCCATCCATTGAGCTTGCCCTGAGGTGACGGGAATATCCTCCCGCCCCAAAAGTGCATACCCTTTTTTGCTGAAACGGCTGGCCCTTATGCCATGCCTGTCCATAGCCTCGACAAGAAGCTCAAAGATCTGAGGGAAGCCGTGGACATGGTGGTGTGTATCGATATGAGAGGGGATTAGCCCTCCTTCCAGAAAGGCCGTCACTTGTTTATCGATCTCTTTCTTTACCCGCTTGACAAAATCGGGCTTATTCATCATCTCCAGGAGTTTTGGGCGGGGGAATCTCTCAATACCAGGCGATTTCCAACCCAGCAATGGATCCAGATCTATGTGGATCCCTACGTGAAAAGAAGGGTTTTTTTTGATCTTCTCTATGGCCTGTCGAGAGTAAGGCCCTTGTATCAAGAGGGATGAATCTGTGACTACCCCTTTTTCATAGGCCATAAATATCCCGCGATTTGCCTCGGGAGAGATGCCTAGATCATCGGCATTGATGATGAGGAAGCGGGATGGGGTCATAAAAGATTCGATGGCAGATGGAGCCGGCGGGGAGGGTTGAACTCCCGACCTACTGATTACGAATCAGCCGCTCTACCACTGAGCTACGCCGGCCCTGAGTGATTCCAAAATACACCGTGAAAGGGTCTGAATGCAAGATGATATTCGTGTCAACAAAGATACTCTCATTGCCTAGAAAATAGACCAACGAAATCCCTCCCCACCTCCCTTTACAAACAAAAGGGAGGAGTTCTTCCCCCTTTAGCAAAGGGGGATGCAGGGGGATTTTTATGGTTCGAGGGTGACGCTCCGTCATGCCGCCGCCGGAGGTGACCCTTTGGTCAGAGGTGGCTCTGACCAAAGGGTCACCTCCGGTTTAGCCAATGGATTATCTAGAAAATCTTTGAGATTGTTACTCACTCGAATAGATCTCCTCAAGCTTCTCGAGAGAAAGTCTGCCTTTGATTATTCCCTTCGTATTTTCGGTATGACTCGTTCTCAGCGGTAAGATGACAATCCCATCTTCAGAGGTCTTTATCTCCACCTTATCACCTGGAGAGATACCGGTCTTTTTCCTTATTTCTTTTGGGATCACAATCTCCCCCCCCTTTAAAATCTTTGTAAACATGTTATCCCTGAAACATTTGTGAAACGAATTTTTGGTTTAACCATATAAAATTGTAATACAAAATGTCAAAGATGCCAAGGGCAAAAAGGTTAATTGTCCCCCTTGCCCATTGATGTTTAGTGTGATAATTTGAACCTAAATTATACAACAATTTTAGGAGAACACGGTGCTGGGCAAGCGGGTCTTGGTCATCGATGACGAGGAGAACCTGAGACACTACCTCCAGATGGTCCTGGGGGAAGCTGGGTACCAGGTGGCGACTGCCTCCGATGGGGCAGAGGGCCTTGAGAAGATGCAGCACCAGGCATGGGATATCATCTTGTGCGATATCAGGATGCCGCGGATGGACGGGATGGCCTTTCTCAAAGAGGTGAAGGCAAAGGGGTTGGAAGGGACAATCATCATGATGTCCGCCTATGGTACCGTCGATAGTGCTGTGGAGGCGATGAAGATCGGGGCCTATGACTATGTGTCCAAGCCTTTTAACGCCGATGAGATCATCCTGACCATTAAAAAAGCTGAAGAGCGCGAGAGGCTCCGAGAGGAGAACATCAGGCTCAAGCAGGATGCGCAGCAGGATTACGGCCTTGAAAATATCGTGGCCAAGAGCGAGGCGATGAGCAAGATCTTCGATCTCATCAAAAAGGTGGCCCGGTATAAGTCGTCTGTCCTCATCACCGGTGAGAGCGGCACCGGCAAGGAGCTGGTGGCCAAGGCGATCCATTATAATAGCGACAGGAAAGATAAACCTTTAATTTCGATAAATTGCGGCGCCATACCAGAGAATTTACTTGAGAGCGAGCTTTTCGGCCATGTCAAGGGGGCCTTTACCGACGCTGTCAGGACGAAAAAAGGGCTCTTTGAGATGGCCCATCAAGGGACGATGTTTCTCGACGAGGTAGGTGAGCTGCCGCAAAGTCTCCAGGTGAAGTTACTGCGCGTGCTCCAGGACGGCGAGATCAGGAGGGTAGGGGATACCATCTCTTCTCAGGTCGATGTCAGCCTCATTGCCGCCACGGGCAAAGACCTGGCCGCAGAGGTAAAAAACAACAGGTTCAGGGAGGACCTCTATTACCGCCTCAATGTCCTGCCTATCCTTCTCCCGCCCCTCCGTGAGAGGAAAGAGGATATCCCGTGCCTGGTCGAGCACTTCATCGAACTCTATAACAAAAAATTGGGGTTGCGGATTAAGGGCGCGTCCGAAAAAACAATGGACCATTTTCTCCAATATTCATGGCCGGGCAATGTGCGGGAGCTGGAGAATATCATCGAGCGGGCCATGATCCTGGCGGAAGGGGATACCATCAGCGCTGAGGTCCTGATGTCGCAGACGCGAGAGGAGGATCGAGGACCTGGTACAGTTCCAGCGGGGTTGTCCATCAAAAAGAACGCCAAGGAGATGGAGATCAGGCTGATCAAAGGGGCCCTGAAGAAGACAGGGGGCAATAGGCTGCAAGCAGCGCGCATCCTGGAGATAAGCCACAAAGCTCTGCTCTATAAGCTCAAGGACTATGGGCTGGAGGACTATGGGAAGGGGAGTGAAATAGTGAAATAAGGTTATAGATATCTCTACTCTGGCACGGATTTGGTTAGGGGGAAAGGGGTGCTTAGATGAAGCGGGGGGAGAGAGGGGTAACCCTCATCGAGTTGGCCGTGGTGATGTCGATTATCGCCATCATGGGCGTGTGTTTGGCCCCGGCCATTGGGGAGTGGTTGGAGGACTTCCGGATCAGGCAGGCGGCAAGGGATATAGTCTCTAATCTTCAATTTGCAAAAATGAGAGCCATCTCCAGCCGTATGGAATACAGGGTGTGTTTTGATCTGACAACTGAAGAGTATCTGCTCGAGAAAAATGACGGTGGCTGGACGCAAGAGGGGGGTGTGTTTCATGCGCCAAGGGATGTTGATATCGCCAGTGCGACGGGATTTGGCAATCCACCAAGGATCGAATTTAATCCCAATGGAACCGCTTCGAGCGGGCATATCACGATAAATAATGATCAAGGCAAAACTTGTAAGGTTTTTGTTCACCGTACCGGCAGGATAAGGATTGCTGAGTAAATTTTTTGAGCTATGTATATTTTTCATACCCTTATAGAAGAATTCCATAGTTGCTGGGTCACAGCCCGAATAGCAAAACTTAAAAATACTGTAAAATCAATATATTATAAACTCCCCATCCTGGCACAGTTCTTGGAGGAATATCAGGAAGGTGAGAAGGAGGCATTTTTTGAGGAGCTTTAGGAAGAGTGGAAGCGTAGGAGGGGTTACCCTTATCGAGTTGGCTGTGGTGATGGCCATTGTGGGTATTATGGCCCTCTTTATGGCCCCGGCAATTGGGGAGTGGATGGATAACTTCCGAATCAGACAGGCAGCCAGGGATATCGCCTCTACCCTTCAGCAGGCTAAGATGCAAACCATATCCACCCGCACAGCGCATTCGGTGACCTTTACGCCAGCAACGAGTACTTATCAACTCACCCCCGGCGGCAGTGCGACTCAAGTTCCGAAGGGAGTAGCTATAGCTAATACGGATTTTGCTGGCGATGTCATTCAGTTTAATCCCAATGGCACAAGTTCCAGCACTTCTGTAAATGATAGCATTTATATCAATAACACAAAAGGCAAGCAGTACCGTATCAGAGTTAGTCCTTCCGGTAATATAAGTATGCAGGAAGGATGGACATAAGATATTTTTAAGGAGAAATTATGGCTTTCTTGCGCCGACAATCACAAGGCTTTACATTGATAGAGGTTATGATCGCCGTGGTCATCCTGGCAGTTGGGTTGCTAGCCCTGATGGCCATGCAAATAGTGAGTATAAAGGCCAATGCCTTCAGCAGCGAGATGACTTATTCTACCATGCTTGCCCAGCAGCAGATGGAGACCTTAAGAAATCTGCCTTTTACCGATACAGATTTGACTGGGACTACCCCGCCAACTCCTCCAACTCTTCATACACTGCCGCTTCCAATCATCGATGGTAAGGGCGGCTCATATTCAGTTAGCTGGCAAGTCGAAAATACAACTGCTGATATGAAGACGATAACCCTTGATGTCGTTTGGCAGAGTCGTCGGCTCGGCACGGCAGCTGAACAGGCAACAGTAACTACCACGCTCCGAACCATAAGAAGCCAATGAGACATGCTATGATTGTAAAAAAAGACCATGGTGTCACCCTTATCGAGCTGATGATCGTCATGGTCATTGCCGCCTTTCTGGTGGCGGGGATTTACTCCCTCTTCATCACCCAGCACCGGTCATATACGGTGCAGGATCAGGTGGCGGGGATACAGCAGGATGCCCGCGTTGCCCTGGATATTATGGCCAGGGATATCAGGATGGCGGGGTTTTTGACAGAGGCAGGGAGCAGCTCTGGTTTTGGGGGCATCTCCGTAAATACTCATAATTTTGCTGTAGAACCCGTTAATGGCGGCACCAATAACCCTGATGAGATAACGGTGGTTTTTGCTGCTGAACAGGCCACGACAGTAATGAATGTGGTTGATAAGCAAGTTACCCTCGACACAGGCGGAGTTAGTCATTTTATTGGTACTGGCAAACCATATGTAGCCTTTGAGGGGGAAAATAATGTATATCAGATTAGTGGTATAGCCGGTGACACCCTTACCCTGACTAATGCTCCCCCTGCTTCTCTTGATGACCCAGGGTTCGGAACCCACGCATTACTTGTTAAGGCCATAACGTACAATGTACAAAATAACGCTCTTACAAGGGATGAGCATACCGGCGCTGGCGCACAGCCTTTGGCCGGTGATGGAGTAAATACTGTTGTTGAAGACCTGCAAATCGCCTACCAGGTGGCAGGAAGTAATGATTGGATTTTTGATGCAGATACAGCGGTATGGCCGGCTGGGAAAACTAACGCCGACATCAGGATGGTCAGGATAAATATCATCGTTCGGACGGTGGTGCCTGATCCCCAAGAGACGAGCTTCTTTAAACCCGGGTGCGAAGACCGGCCACAAGAAAATACCTTCACCGGTTGCCGCCGCAGGGTCTATACCACGGTGGTCAAGGCGAGGAATCTTTAATGGGGAACACTTTTTTTAAACGAGGTGATTTACGATGAACGCAATGAAAACAAGCATCAGGGCTTTAGACCTTACCTCAGAACGAGGGGCAGCGCTGTTAATCGCCGTGTTAATCCTCTTAATCCTGACCGTGCTTGGCGTCTATGCCGTCACTACCTCCACCCTGGAAACCAAGATAACCGGGTTTCATAAATGGCATGTGGAGGCCTTTTATGCAGCTGATGCCGGTTTAAATTATGCCGTGGCTCAGTATTCCTACGGAACCTTGATTTCCGGAACCGGGACCCCATATACTCAGAGCAATCCCCAATTTACCGTAACCCCCACCTATCTCGGCTCAACCCCTCCCCCTGTAGGGAGTGGTACGGGAACAAGGGCGGGATTTAAGGCGCACTACTATAGGACTGTATCAGTAGGATCGGATTCGGTAGGGATTGCCAACTCCACGGTTGAGATGTGGGGTTATCGAATAGGTTTTTAACTATAAGGAGGGCACGATGAAAAGGGCACTTATTTTTATCGCCATATGTTTCGCGACCATTATCCTTCCCTGCCTTTCTTTGGCAGCTGATACGGATATCTATAATATTGCCGACGACGTGAAACCCAATGTCCTGATTATCTTCGACAATTCTGGGAGCATGGGGGATAATGCCCCCTACATTGATACGGAGACATATAGCGGTACATACGTACGAGACACCATATATCAAAGACAGTGCGTCAGGTATTGGTGGATATTTTGTGTGGAGTGGTCATGGGTAGTATACGGGGGCACCTTTACCGACACAAACCAAGATGGCATCCATGACAGTAATACTTATATAAGAAAAGGGAACCGGTTAAACTATGATAATTTACCAACTCATAGAAAAATAGATATAGCCAAACAGGCAGTCAAGGACGTCATAGACGAGACCTGGGAGCATGTCCGCATCGGCATCATGCTTTTAAATGGTGATCACGATAGAGGTGATGGCGGCACACCATACTCAGCCTACCACACCGATAATTCCACTCTTGATACGGATAATGGCGGGGCGCCTATAGCCGATAGGGACGCTGCCGGCATTGCTACCCTCAAAACCTACATAGACAGGCAGACGGCTAATGGTTACACTCCCCTGGCCAACCGCTTGATCAACGCCGGACTCTATTTCGCACATACAAACGATACCTTTGGAAACTTTGTAACAGGATTTACCGATCCCATCGACCAGGACCACTGGTGCCGGGAAAGCTACGTCATCCTTGTGACTGATGGGCTGCCCACTGCCGAGGGGGATGACAGGGATGATTCAGATGACACATACGGTGAGTTTGACTATATCGAAGACTGGCTGGAAGGCAAAGGCGTAGCTGCAAACTACGACGGCAATGGCAACGACCCCAATGGGGCTGCCTATGAATTGGGCGGATCGGATTACCTCGATGACGTGGCTAAATATCTCTTCGATACCGATCTGAGACCGACAATAGATGGCGTGCAAAACATCATAACCTATACCATCGGCTTCACCGTCGCTCACCAACTGCTGCAGGACACAGCGACCAATGGGGGAGGGACGTATTATACCGCTAACACCGCTGATCAACTATCGGAGCAGTTGATCAGCGCCTTTGTGGACATCATCGAGCGGAGCCAGACCTTTACCGCGCCGGTGGTGCCGGTGCAGAGGACCACGAGCGGCGATATCATGTATGTCTCCCTCTTTACCCCCAAATCGCATGACAACTTTTGGCCTGGGTTCCTGGTAAGACTGAAGATCGGGGATGATGGGGCGCTCATGGGATTCGAGGGCGGCTACGAATCAGGCGACGAGGTGCCGGTAACCGATGCAGAGGGTACATTGGACGAGAACCTCGTTGACCCCACAAAGGCCCCCTATCCCTATTGGGATGCGCATCAGAGGCTCAAGAACATGTCTGAGAGGGATCTCTATACCTATACCGGGACCTCTGCCGATCTCAATAATAGTTCCAATCTATTTGTCACAGAGAATACAGCCGTGACAACGGCCATGCTGGACAACCCGGCCAAGCAGTCAAGTGCCGATCCGGGCACGACAGCCCGTAATGATCTGATCAACTACATCCACGGGGCCGATGCCTATAATGAGGATGGTGATAGCAACTACACGGAAAAAAGGGAATATATCTTAGGGGATATCCTCCATTCACAGCCGCTGGTCATTGACTATTCGAGCACGGAGCGGGTCATATACGTCGGCACCAATGACGGGATGCTGCATGCCTTTGACGACTCTAATGGCTCGGAGAAGTGGGGCTTTATCCCGCCTGACCTCCTGCCCCAGCTGAAGGATATTGTCGAAGGGTCGGTCCACCAGTACTTTGTTGACGGTTCTCCCAAGGCATATGTTTTGGACAATGACCATGATGGCACTATTGAAACGTCTGACAATGACAAGGTAATCATCATCTTTGGAGAGCGCAGAGGCGGCACGAGCTACACGGCTTTGGACGTTACCAACCCCGATGATCCCCAGTACCTGTGGCGAATCGATAATGCCAACCCAACCATTACCGGGATCCCGAATCCGACAACAGTGATCACGGAGATGGGGCAGTCCTGGTCTGAGCCCCAGATCGGGAAGGTAAAGGTGGAAACGACCGATACGATCGTAGCAATTATCGGAGGGGGGTTTAACGAAAGCACCCCCAGCCATACCAAGGGTAGGGGCCTGTTCATAATAAATGCCTTAACCGGGGCGTTGGTTAAGGGCTATACCGTCGCGGATTCCGGCACCTATCCGGTCCTCGCCAATATGACCTATTGCATCCCCAGCACGGTCCTGACAGCGGATACGAACTTCGACGGATACATCAACCGGGTATACGTGGGTGATACCGGCGGCCAGATGTGGCGGTTCGGTCTGCACAGGAACAATAGCTCGGATTCGAGGCTCGAGGACGGCAATGTGAACAACTGGTCACCCCGTCTCTTCTTTCAGACCACTACCGGCTCCAAGATCTTCTATCCCCCTGATCTGGTCTTGGAGCCGGGGTACACATATCTCTACTTCGGCACCGGTGACAGAGAAAACCCGGGCGCAACCTCAGGCACAAACAGGATGTTTGCGGTAAAGGACAGGAATGAGAACAACGTGGACTTTGCAGATCGGGTTGGAGCGGAGGGGAAGCTGATAGAAGCCGATCTTGTCGACCTCACGCTAGATTTAATACAGGAAGGGACAGCGCAGCAGGCAGCAGATACCTTAGCGGCTCTAGCTGCAAATGACGGCTGGTATATCACCATGGTGGGGACCGGAGAGAAGATCTTGGCAGCACCCGTTGTCGTCTTCGGCATGGTGCTTTTTACGACCTTTGCCCCCAATACCGATCCCTGCTCATACGGCGGCAATGGCTATCTCTATGCCGTGAATTATCTCAGCGGCGTTTCCATGATTGATTTCAATGGGGATGGAGAGCTAGACAAGGCTGATATCTCCGAACTGATAGGGCATGGCATCCCTACCGAGGTGGTGGTCACTATATCAGCTGATGGCACGGTAATAGCCTATATAGGTGCGGGTGGCGGCATTTTTAGGTTGGAGTTGCCAACTACATCGGGAAACTTCAATGTCGAATCATGGCGTGAGGTATTTTAATTATGTAACACACTAAGATAATTCTTAGGAGGAGGTTCTATGCACTTCTATAGCATAAAAAATATTGTGACAAAGATTTTTTTTATCATGTTTTTTGCCATGCTTATGCTTTCTCTCGTCGGCTTTCGTGATTTCGCCGGTGAGATATCGAAGCAAGGGGTGAAGTATAAATTTCAAGGGCGTATCCTCGAAAAGGTAACAAGCAAAGAAGGACAAGGACTGGTTGTGGAGAAAAGGCCGACTGTGGAAAGAACAAGGGCCACTGCCCGCAGTGAAGAGGGCAAGGGAGATAAAGGCGGCAGGATTTATGTCATTGTTACCGGTGAAACCAAGATCGGTTACACCGTAGATGGTTTTAGAAAGAAATACATAGGATTTGATGATCTTAAGATCGGCATGAGCGTTATGATAGAAGGGATAAAGTCGGTGCAGAAAGCTGATGGTCAAGATATTGTTGTTGTCCTAGCAAAGGATATAGAGCCTGTGGAGTGAATCATCGCAGGATTTCTCAGCTCAAACTTCACGGCCCATTATAGTAAAGCCCCTGCTACAATCAGGGCACACCGCCTTAAGAGGGGGTGTTTTTTTGTGGTACATTTTTATATGGCATAATTTTGTCACCTCGAAGGACGGAGAGGATCTTTTATTCCGCTTCTCATTTAACCCGAACTTTTCATAAAAAATTCCTTTTAAAATCAATACATTATCGTTATTACCCTGGAGCATGGCTGGCATTTGATATGCAGCCTATAGCATGGAGGGTGAGCAGGGGATGGGAATGATAGCAAACGGGAGACATCACAATGCGGCAGTTGAAAGATACGAAAGGTATGACCCTCCTAGAAGTCGCCATCGCCCTCTTTATCCTCGCCATCGGCCTGCTGGGGCTGGCCGGTCTGCAGATGGTGGCCTTGAGAAGCGACACCCTCGGTCACCAGGCGACCCTGGCTACGACCTTGGCCAAGGCAAAGATGACGGAGCTACAAAAGGCTGACCAGCTCACCGACGGCGCAGATCAGTATGTCGATAAGGCCAACGGGGTGACCTATGCCAGGCAGTGGTCTGTACAACCTGACGTACCGCAACCTGAGATGGCAACGGTGCGGGTTCAGGTGTCCTGGCGAGGGGCACTGCCGGAGGTGGCCCTTTGGCCAGCGGATCGCGCTGTTATGGTGAGCGCCGTGGCTCCGCTGGCTAAACCGCCGGAATCGTGAAAGGGGAGGGCGCTGGAATGGCGATTTTTGTCACTTTTGAGGACAAATTGGGGTATGTCTCCTCTGCGGCACCAGCGCTCCTATATGTTGATGACCTACTTCCCTGTAAAATCAAGGCCTTAGCAGGACGATGGCAGGGGAATTGTTGGCATCCAAAATGCAATTTAGTGAATGAGGTCCAATGGCTAAAGGGCCACCTCCGGCGCTGAAAGATGTGAGGATGAACTAGAGGACGAGAGATTATGAGAACCGCTGAAGCGAAATATCGGGTTATCTTCCTGGGGCCGGCGTTCAAGGACTTCAGCTTGGTGGATCAGCTGGTAAAGAACCTTCAAGACCACTGTAATCTCTCCACGCAGGTCGTCACCAAGATGATGCGGCTGGCCCCCCTCACGGTGAAAAACGGAGTCGATCTCAGAGAGGCCGAGCGATACAAACGTGCCTTGGAAGGGATGGGCGCCAAGGTGGAGATAGAACCGCTCGATGGCGGCGCTCAGGCGGCAACAGCCGATATATTCGAGAGAAAATAGCCGTGAGAAAGTAAGCACGGCACATAGATAAGCAGGAGATAAGAATAGAAGTTATCGAGTCCCTCCTTCTCACCCCCCCTGGAGGGAGTGGGGATACCAAAATCCCCCTCCCTCCCCCCTTTTTTAATACATAAAGAAGGATTCCAGTCCCGCACTTTAATTTAGATTTTATGGAAAACGGGATCCCGCATAGCGGGAGGTTCAAGGGGTCGAGTGAAAAAAAATTAATCCCACCACGGCTTGAACCCTTGCGAAGCTTAATCTGAATAAAAAGGTTCGAAAGAAAAACTGTTCGGATGGCGAGTTAAAATTGAAAACCTTGTAATGGATTAAAATATTCAGTAAGTCTTTAAATAAAAATCACTAGAACCCTCGAATCTCCCGCTATGCAGCCCCCTACCATTCGGATGTTCATATAGATGGGGTGTCGCAAAGCGACAGATCTGGCCAAAGGGCCACCTTCGGCCGCTGTCCATAAAATCTAAATTAAGGAGCGGGATTTATTTCTTTAAAAACACGGCGCCGGTGCTGGCGGAGCTGACCATCTGCGCATAGCGGTACATGTAGCCTGACTTGATCCGCGGTTCGGGAGCCTTCCATGTCGCAAGACGTCTTTTTATCTCCTCATCCGTCAGAAGCAGGTGCAGCCTTTTTGCGGGTATATCGATCTCGATGATATCGCCATCCTTAACAATGGCAATAGGTCCGCCCTCGGCAGCCTCAGGCGAGCAATGTCCGATGGCAGCGCCTCTGGTCCCGCCGGAAAACCTCCCGTCGGTGATGAGGGCGACCTCCTTGTCCATACCGATGCCGGCGATGGCCGAGGTGGGGGCAAGCATCTCCCTCATACCGGGTCCGCCCTTGGGGCCTTCATAGCGGATGACGATCACCTCGCCTTTTTTGATTTTCTTGGCCAGGATGACCTTTAATGCCTCTTCTTCGGATTCAAAGACCCTGGCAGGACCCTGATTTTTGAGCATCCCCGGGTCTACGGCCGAGGCCTTGACTACTGCGCCGTCCGGGGCCAGGTTGCCGAAGAGGCAAGCCAGCCCGCCAGTGGGGTGATAGGGGTTTCCCAAGGGCCGGATCACTTCGGGATCGAGTATAGACGCTGATTTAATATTCTCCTTCACCTTTTTGCCTGTCACGGTCAAGCAATCAGTGGTGATCAACCCCCCCTTGGCCAGCTCCCCCATAAGGGCGGGGATGCCGCCGGCTCGATGGAGGTCCTGGAGGTGGTGAGGTCCGCCGGGAGAGAGGTTGCACAAGTGAGGGGTCTTGTGGCTGATCCGGTTGAAGATCTCCAGGTCAATCGTCAGGCCTGCCTCATATGCCACAGCAGGCAGGTGCAGGGTCGTATTGGTGGAGCCGCCAAAGGCCATATCGACGGCAATGGCATTGGCAAAGGCCTCCATCGTGAGGATTGCCTGCGGTTTGATCCCTTGCTGGATGAGCTCAACTATCTTATTCCCGGCCTCCTTGGCCAGGCGGACACGGGCGGCATCCACGGCAGGGATGGTTCCATTGCCTGGCAGGGCTATGCCCAAGGCCTCGGAAAGGCAGTTCATGGAGTTTGCGGTAAACATGCCGGCGCAGGAACCGGGACCCGGGCAGGCAGCACATTCCAGCTCTGTGAGCTCTTCAACAGACATCCGACCTGCCGCTACCTTGCCCACGGCCTCAAAGACCGTGATGACATCCGTCTCCTTGCCCCCATGCCAGCCGGTGAGCATGGGACCGCCGCTCACCAGGATAGCGGGGATGTTCAGGCGCGCCATGGCCATCATCATCCCGGGAACGATCTTATCGCAGTTGGCTATCAAAATCAGCCCATCGAAGGGGTAGGCCATGGCCATCACCTCCACCGAATCGGCGATGAGCTCTCGTGAGCCAAGGGAGTATTTCATCCCCTCATGCCCCATGGCGATACCGTCGCAGATCCCGATGGTGGAGAACTCCAGAGGGGTTCCCCCAGCCATCCTGATCCCTTCTTTGACAGCCTGGGCGACGCGGTGCAAGTGGATGTGGCCGGGGATGACCTCGTTGGCCGAGTTGGCTATGCCGATAAAAGGCCTTGCCAGCTCCTCATCGGTGTACCCCATGGCCTTAAACAGGGAGCGGTGTGGAGCCCGCTCCAACCCCTTTTTCATGGCGTCTGAGCGCATGGCTGTCTCCTCATCGGACCCCTTCCTCTTCTTCCTTGAGCAGTTTGTAGTCGATGCTGTCCACCAGTGCCTGCCAGCTGGCCTCAATGATGTTCTCGGATACTCCTACCGTTCCCCACCTGGTCTCTCCATCCCAGGACTCGATCAGAACGCGGGTGCTGGCCCCGGTTCCTTCCCTGGCAGAGAGGACCCTGACCTTATAATCGAGGAGCCTCACCTCGGTGAGCTCAGGATAGAACTTTTCCAGGGCCTTTCGCAGGGCATTGTCCAGGGCGTTTACCGGACCATTGCCTTCAGCTGCCGTGTGTTCGACTTCATCGCCCACCCTAACCATGATGGTGGCCTCAGAAAAAGGAGGGGATTCCTCACCTCTTTTCTCAACTATCACCCGGAACCCCAACAAATCAAAGAACTTTTTATGTCTACCCACGGCCTTCTTGATGAGGAGCTCAAAGGAGCCCTCAGCCCCTTCGAATTGAAATCCTTGGTTCTCCAGTTCCTTCAAGGCAGCTAAGATCCGCTTGGTCGCAGGATCGCCTTTTTGCAGCTTAATGTTGAACTCCTCTGCCTTGGCGAGGACAGTGGCCTCACCGGAGAGATCAGAGATGAGGATCCGCTGCGTATTCCCCACCAGTTCCGGCTTGATGTGCTCATAGGTGAGGGGGCTTTTGCGGATGGCGCTCACGTGCACCCCCGCCTTGTGGGCAAAGGCGCTGTCTCCCACATAGGGTTGATGTTTGTTGTGCGGCAGGTTGGTCAGCTCGTTCACGAATCTTGAGGCATCTTTGAGCTTCCGCAGACGATCATCAGTGAGGCACCGGATGCCCATCTTCAACTGGAGCGAGGGGATGATGGAGCAGAGGTTGGCGTTGCCGCTGCGCTCCCCCAGGCCGTTGATGGTCCCCTGGACCTGAACAACGCCTTCTTTGATAGCCATGATGGTGTTGGCTACTGCCAGATCGGCGTCGTTGTGGCAGTGAATGCCCAGGGGAGTCTTGATCAAGCCCTTCACCTTTCTGACGATCTCTGCCAGGTCGAAGGTCAAGGTGCCGCCATTGGTGTCGCAGAGCACGATGCAGTCCGCACCTGCCTGCTCAGCGGCCTTGACGGTTGCAAGGGCATACTCCTTATTCTCCCGGAAGCCGTCGAAGAAGTGCTCGGCGTCGTAGATGACCTCAGGCACGCGCTTCTTGAGAAAGGCGATGGATTCGGCTATAAGCTCCAAATTTTCCTCTAAAGAAATATCCATAGCGGTCAAGGGGTGCATATCCCACGACTTACCGAAGATGGTTATTACCTCTGCCTTTGTCTCCAGGAGGGCGCGGATGTTGGCGTCGTTTTCAGGGGGCGTTCCCTTACGACACGTGCTCCCAAAGGCCACCACCTTGGCTGTGCTGAGGGGGATGGCGCCGACCTCTTGGAAGTACTGGATGTCCCTGGGATTCGATCCGGGCCATCCGCCTTCAATATAGTGGACCCCGAGCTCGTCAAGTTTCTGGGTGATCCTAAGTTTGTCTTCCACGGAGAAGACGATATCCTCCCCCTGGGTCCCATCCCGCAGGGTGGTGTCGTAGACCTTTACCTCTGGCCAAGGGGTCACCTCCGGCATGTCATCCATTCCCCTTGCCCAAGGCGAAGGCCTCGTGGAGCGACCGAACAGCCAGCTCTGTATATTTGGTATCGATGATACAGGAGATCTTGATCTCCGAGGTGCTGATCATCTTGATGTTGATTCCTTCCTTGGCCAAGGCGCCGAACATCATGGAGGCCACGCCGGAATGACTCCGCATCCCCACCCCCACCATGGAGACCTTGGCCACCTTGTCTTCAGCGATGACCTCCTTGGCCCCCAACTCTTTGGCCAGGGATCGAGCTATCTTGAGGGCCTTGGGGAAATCGGCCTTGGAGATGGTAAAGGCGAGATTGGCAAAACCCTCCTCCAGGCTGGTGGTCTGGATGATCATGTCCACCAGGATGTTCGCCTCGTTGATGGCGTTGAAGAATTGGGCGGCGATCCCCGGCCGATCCGGCACGCCGGCGATCTCGATTCTGGCCTGATTCACGTCATAGGTTACCCCTGAAACCAGTGCCCTTTCCATATCGCTATCCTCCTCGCAGACGATGCTTCCTTCACCTTCATGAAACGATGACCGGACGTGAATGGTTACGCCATATTTCTTGGCGAACTCTACCGATCTGGTCTGCAGCACCTTGGCCCCCAGGCTGGCCATCTCCAGCATCTCGTCATAACTGATCCGGTCGATCTTGCGCGCACGATCGCAGATGTTCGGATTGGTGGTAAAGACGCCGTCCACGTCGGTATATATCTCGCAGAGGTCCGCCTTGAGGGCGGCGGCAATGGCCACGGCGGTGGTATCGGAGCCCCCTCTGCCAAGGGTGGTAATATTCCCCTGTTCATCCTCCCCTTGAAATCCAGCTACCACGACGATCCGTCCCTGACGGAGCTCGGAGAAAATCTTGTCGGCGTCTACGCTGGTGATCCTTGCCTTACCATAGGCGCTGTCCGTGCCGATCTTTATTTGGTGCCCGAGAAAGGATTTAACCGGATGTCCCATAGAGTTTAAACAGATTGCGAGCAGCGCTGAGGAAGCCTGCTCTCCTGTGGCGAGGAGCACGTCCAGCTCCCTCTCATCGGGCTCCGGGGTGGCACCTTTGGCCAACGTGAAGAGTCTATCGGTCTCTCCGGCCATGGCCGATACGACGACAACCACGTCGTTCCCCTGGTTTTTGGTCTTAATCACCCGCTGGGCAACGTTTCGAAACCGCTCAAGATTGGCAACCGATGTGCCCCCGTATTTTTGTACGATCAAGGCCATCCTCGATCTAACCTCCTTACCATAATGTGCTACAAAGGAAACTCAGTATATACCTTCCGCTGCAACTCTTCAATCATCGCCTTGTATCGATCACCTTGCGCCTGTAACACGATCTGCCGGCATTCAGCGCCGAGATACCGTAACGTTATCCAGAGTGCATCACGGGGAACCGCTCGGGGAATCCTGTCCGCCCATTCTATGACAACCACTCCCTCCCCCTTGATGTATTCTTCATAGTCTATGCCGAGGAGCTCTTTTTCATCTTCGAGACGGTAGAGATCTATATGGAAAAGGCGCAGGGGGCCTCTGGCCAAAGGGCCACCTCCGGCATATTCATTGACAAGCGTAAAGGATGGGCTGGCCACCTCTCCCTCCTCAAGCCCTATGCCCCGGGCCAGACCCCTGACGAGGGTGGTCTTTCCCGTACCCAGCTCGCCGGAGAGGGCAATGATATCCCCCTTGGCAAGCATGCTCCCCAAAAATGACCCTATCTGCTCAGTCTCCTGGGGGGTGCGAGAGGTAATCTCTACGGTCCTGTCTGCTGGCACGGGCCTTCACCTCGCCCAAGGCATCGGGCAGGTAGTCGATGATGTCGCCGGCGATGAGGGAGATTTCTCCCAACTCTTGCGCGGCCATATCGCCGGCAAGTCCGTGAAGGTATACCCCCCATTGGGCAGCTGCCAGGGGGGGGAGACCTTGGGCCATAAGACCGCCGATCATGCCGGTGAGGACATCGCCGGTGCCTCCGGAGGCCATACCCGGGTTGCCGGTCGGATTGATGTAAACCTCCTGCTCAGGGGTGGCGATGACGGTCCTGTTGCCCTTGAGAGCAACGATACAGTTGTGCGACGTGGCGCAAGCCTTGGCCACTCCGATCCGGTCGGCCTGTACCTGTTGAGTGGTGATACCCGCCAGGCGGGCCATCTCCCCGGGATGAGGCGTGAGGACCACGGAACCCCTGCATTGTTTCAGAATCTCCGGTCGTGAGGCCAGGGCAGTGATCCCATCGGCGTCTATGACCAAGGGGAGGGTAACCTCAGGGAGGAGCTTTAAGATCATCTCCTGAACCTGTGATTCGGTGGAAATCCCCGGTCCCAGGGCTAAGGCTGTTTTCCCCTCCAGCAGCTGCTGGACCCTTCCCCATGCGTCGGCAGAAAGGTATCCGGTCCCTGCATCAGGCAGGGGCGCGGTCATGGCTTCGGTGAGCTTGGCCTCGAGGATGGGGTTCAGGCTGGCAGGGATCCCAAGGGTGACGAGGCCTGCCCCCGTGCGCAGGGCCCCTTGGCAGACCATGGCTGCCGCCCCGGTCTTGCCCGGCGAGCCGGCCAAGACGAAGAGGTGACCGTAATCCCCCTTATGGGCCTGGGCAGGTCGGGGAGCGAGGAGCCCCACATCGAGCTCATCCTGGTCGATGAGATGGGTCTTGATATCGGCCTCCTCTATGAGATGGCGGGGTATGCCGATGTCGATGACCTCTAGCTGCCCGACATAACCGGCGCCTGGTTCGATCACCTGCCCGATCTTGGCCAAGCCGAAGGTGGCGGTCAAATCGGCCCGGATGGCGTCACCCAACACCTGCCCTCCCGTGGCATCCAGCCCGGAGGGGATATCCACGGCCATCACCGGTTGAGGCAGGGAGTTGACGAAGGAGATGGTTTCTTTGAGAAGGCCCTTGACCTCTGAATTCAGCCCGGTCCCAAAGATGGCATCCACCATGAGGCTTGCCCCGGAAAACTCCTTTTTTATCCGCGCAAAATCCCCCTTGTAGATGACCTCTACCAACTCTCCGCCCATGGTGAGCCAGATCTGGAGGTTTGTCCCGGCGTCGCCTTTTACATCATCTATGGATGAAAAGAGGTATACCTTTGCCTGAATCCCCCAATTCTTCAAGTGTCTGGCGATGACGAAACCATCTCCACCGTTATTCCCACTGCCTGCCAGAACAGCGACCCATCCTGCGCGGGCCACGGGGAAATGGCGAGCCAGGAGTTCGGCAGCGCCTCTACCGGCATTTTCCATCAGGACGATGCCGGAGATGCCGCACTCCTGGATGGTTCTGCGATCCAGGTCTTGCATTTGGCCGGCGGTTACGAGCTTCACGTTACACCTCCAACAGCACGTGAGCGACACCGTATTCCGCTTCATGGGAGATGCTCACGAAGATCTCCTTAATCCCTTTTTCGCGGCAGAGCTTCTCAGCAGCACCCCGCACGCTCATGTGGGGGCGACCTAAGGAATCATTGGTGATCTCTATCTCATTCCAGGCTACCCCCTGGAACATCCCGATACCCAGGGCCTTTAAAAAGGCCTCTTTGGCGGCAAAGCGGAGGGCCAGATGCCTCCCCGGCTGCGCCTTGTTTTGACAGATCGATAACTCCTGCGGGGTAAACACCCGCTTGCAGAGGCGATCTCCCCACCTTTCCAGGGCCTTCTTGAACCTCTCTATCGTGATGATATCGACGCCGATGCCGTAGACCATAATATATAAAGATAGCGAAAAGTATTGCAGTTCTGATTCTTGATGCTAAGCTACCATTGCTTCTGATTATATCTTTTAATGCTGTCCAAATAGGATGCCGGAGAAAAATCATCCGTCAACACCGAAGCATTCTCATATTTTTCATTATATTTAAGCGCATATATTTTTTCTAAATCATAATTAAAATGATATTTGACTTGATAATATGCGGCTTTTTTCTTTAAATCTTTATCAGTTTTTATTTCTCCCTGATACGCGATGGCAATGACATTTCCTTGGGCTTGAAAAGTTTCTACGTTTCGAAAAACTTGTTTCACCGTAGCCAGGGAGCTTGAAAATAATTCTGTATTATCATGTAAATTTATCACCATGCACCCTCCAGGGCTTAGTCTGCCATTGACCAAGGCATAAAATTCTTTAGTCAAAAGATGGAAAGGGACGTAACCGCCCCTAAAAGCGTCCAGCATAATAATATCATGTGTTTGTTTTGTGTTGTGCAAATAGAGTCGTCCGTCATTTTCAATAATCTTATAATTGCTAAATTCCGCGGTATTAAAATATTTCTTTGCCGCTGCAATGACCCCTCCATCGAGCTCCACTGCTCGTATATAGGCATCATTTTTTAGAAATTTATGCAGGTAATTTGTCACTGTCCCGCCTCCTAAGCCTATCATCAAAATATTCCTAGGGCTATCAACATATAAAAGGCCGACAAGCATTACGCGAGTATAAAAAACAGGGAGTTCGGAGTCATCCTGTGTGTTTGCCGTTGATTCTGTATAACCCGTCCCATGTCGCACAAATTTCATTGTAACATATTCTCTATTTTTATAGATATATATATTATTATATTCCGTTTCGATTGTTGCTATAAGCCCGGACTGCTTATTTCCCAATGGATATTCCCTACTATATGCCAATTGAATATCCCTTTCCGAGTGAGAAGATGCGGGATATTTCTTATTGGCAAGCTCCTCATTTGTATTTTTCTGGACGGCAGTTGTATAAAGCAATAAATTATCTTTATATGAATCAGGAGATCTTAATTCTTGAGCAGTATTTTGGGCATTGTCCGCCGCATCGGAAATATAAAATGATCCGGTTATTAATATGCAATAAAGAAAAAAAACTGCAAAGGCGGTTATTTTTTTTCTGGTTATAAGAGATTTTAAAACAGTATTCATTTTTTGACCTTTCCTCTCGCTATAAAAAAAATAAAGCGCAAAAAATGAAAATGCGCAGAGAAAATTCAATATGGACAATGCATAGGTAATTAGCCTTGTCCCGATTAAGGGTATAAGGAAAAAAGTTGTAAATAATGTTCCAAATATATTACCCAAGGTCGATATGCCATATATCCTTCCAGATGCGCTGCCGGCATTGGAATTATGGGCGAGTACCAATTTGATAGCAAAGGGGGAAAAGATGCCTAAGAGTAACAAAGGGACAAAAAGCAAACATACGGAGGCAATGAGGCTATTGGCATGATTTTCAGGTAGTATGTTATATATATACGCACAAAGCTGGTTATGGAACATAGGGATCAACGCGATATAGTAAGCGGCACATAAAACCACCATACCTAAAAGAAGGGGGAAAGGAGATTTATCGGCAAGGGCGCCCCCTAAAAAATAACCTATTGCTAATGCCAAGAGGACGGTAGATATCAACGCTGCCCATATATATATTGAACTTCCAAAATAGGGATTCAAATATCTACTGCCAAGCATTTCTAATGACATCAAAACAATGCCTAAAAAAAATGCATTGATGTAGATAAAGAGATTAAACTTTTTTTTTGCTGCTTTCCTCGATGAAGTCATGTGCCTTTATAAAAACGAATAAAATGTTAGACTCCTTGAGGGGGGCTGTAACAACCACCCGGAGGCATTAAGGGCGGTTGTAGCTATTAGAAGTCACGGAATCTGCCGGGATAGAGGGCGCCACTAAAAACTTTTCAAAAATCTCCTAATTTACTTTCTTAAGATAAACTTTTTTACCCGCGACACCCTTTGAGTCCTTCGAATTCCCAAACATGATATTCTCCTTCACGGTTAAATAGAAATTATCAGGGTTCCAGCTTGGCTCACTTGGATTCATACAATTAATTACAACAGTATCAGGGGTTTTTAGAGTTATCACCGCGTCTTGCTTTATGTTTTTTCCGTCTCCATAGGTAAGATCCAAGGTGCCTGAATACTCGTTATTGCTAATTTTCTTGTTAATGTACAAGAAACCCTTGTAATTAGCCTTGCCTCCTTCCCATTCAACAAACCATTTGCCAACAAGGTTTGCCCCTTTATCAGCACAAGCAAGTCCCAAAAAAACGATCATCATAGAAGCTATCAAAATAAGATACTTTTTCTTCATATTTCCTCCTTAATGTTATTATTTTTTTCCTCCTTGACCCCATATTCTTCAGCAATAACGCCGGCTATGCCTCCAAGCTGGAATCGAAGGCTTGGATAATTATGTAACAGATTGTAGCATATTCTGCGGGCTAAAAGAAGACCTCTATCCTCGGCAAGCTTACGTATTGGATTACAGGTAGCTGTGAAGGCCGGAGAGGAGAAAGTTCACCCCGAAATAGGTAAAGATGACCGCACCAAATCCCACGATGGAGAGAAGGGCGGTCTTTCGCCCTCGCCACTCATGGGTGAATCGGGCGTGTAAGAAGGCGGCGTAGATAAACCACGTAATCAAAGACCAGGTTTCCTTCGGATCCCAGCTCCAATAGCTTCCCCAGGCATAACTGGCCCATGCCGCACCGGTGATGATACCGAGGGTCAGCATGGGAAATCCAATGGCAATGGCTTTGTAATTTATCTCATCTAATGTTTGAGAGGATGGTAGCCAGCTTATAATGGCGCGAGGGGATGACTTCCTTTTCGCCTGTATCATGTAGGCAATGCTTACCCCAAAGGCGATGGCGAAGGCTGCATAGCCGAGGAAGCACGTGATCACATGGATGGCCAACCAGTTGCTTTGCAGGGCCGGGATGAGGGGGCGGATATCGCTTTTTGCACCCGGCAGCAAAGAGGTTAAGGCTATAGCGACGGCGGCCAGAGGAGAAGCGATAACACCGATTGTCCTCTGGTGATATCTCATATCCACGATGAGATACACCAAGACAATGGCCCAGGAAAAGAATATGAGGGATTCATATATATTGGAAAGGGGTACATATCCGTAACCGGTGGCGTAACTTTCCCACCAGCGGATCAACAAACCCGCGAGGTGAACGAGAAAACCACTGAGGATAACGCAGAAAGCAACCGTGCCCATCGTCCGTTTTTTTGTGGCTATAAACAGCAGATAACACGAAAAGGCTATGATATAGATAAGCATGGCGGCGTTAAAGAAGTAAGGATTATACATCTCGTCTCCTCCTGAGTATGTCGAATTTATTGAACCAGATATTGAAAATAGTGTCAATGGTTATTATATTAAGCGTCAAATCGGATCTTTTTTGCTGAGAGGTTTATGGCTAAGCGGGATTATTATGAACTATTGGGGTTACCTCGTAACGCCTCCGAAGAGGAGATAAAAAAGGCATATCGACGGATGGCCCTGAACTATCATCCCGATCGCAACCCAGGAGACAAAGAGGCAGAGGAGAAATTCAAAGAGGCGTCTGAGGCCTATGAGGTGCTCAGGGACCCAAACAAGAAGGAGATATACGACTTTTACGGCCATGATGGCCTCAAGAGCACCGGCTTCACAGGATTTAGGGGCTTTGATGACATCTTTTCCTCATTCAGCGATATCTTCGAGGAGTTCTTTGGCTTTTCCCCTCGCTCCTCCCGAAGGGGTATGAGCCCTGGCGCCGATCTGAGATACGATTTGAAGATGTCCCTGTTCGATGCAGCTTTCGGCAAGGAGATGGCGATCGAGATCTTCAAGAGGGTGCGGTGTGAGGTATGCGATGGCACGGGAGCGCAACCAGGCTCCGACCCCCAGGTGTGCCCCCAATGCCATGGCAGAGGTCAGGTAGGAAGATCGCACGGCTTTTTTACCGTCAGCACCACGTGCTCTTATTGCCGCGGAGAGGGAAAGGTAATCGCCAATCCGTGCAAGTCATGTGGAGGGGCGGGATGGGTTAAGAACAGACAAAAAGTTGCCCTGCAGATCCCTCCCGGGGTGAATACAGGTTCCCGTCTCAGGTTGAGGGGGGAAGGGGAGGAGGGGGAAAGGGGCGGTCCTCCCGGCGATCTCTATGTCATCATCTATGTTGAACCCCACGAGTTTTTTGAGCGGGAGGAAGACGACATTATCTGCCGTGTTCCCATACCGTTTACCATGGCTGCCCTGGGGGGCGAGATAGAGGTCCCGACCCTGGACGGGGCCAAGAAGATCCAGATTCCCAAAGGGACCCAACCGGGAGAGATATTCAGGTTGCGGGGCAAAGGGGTTCCACATCTTCACGGCCATGGCAAAGGGGATCAGGTCATTGAGGCAGTTGTCCAAATACCCAAAAAGCTCAGCAAGGAACAGGCGGAGCTTCTCCAGGATTTTGCGGCATTGGAAGAAAAGCAGGAGGGGGCGTCAGCAAGAAAATGGCGGAAGAAGCGGTGACCGCCGGAGCCGAAGCCGGAGCCGGAGCCGAAGGTGGCTCTTTAGCCAGTGGCCCTTTAGCCAGTGGCCCTTTGGCCAGAGGGTAGGGGAGGTGGTGGCCGCCGAAGCCGAAGGTGGCTCTTTAGCCAGTGACCCTTTGGTCAGAGGTGGAAAGTAGTCTACTTTTCTATCCCCTTTCTGGATTCAATGCCTCTTTGATAGTAATGTTTTATTTCCACCATCTCGGTGACCAGATCGGCCCGCTCGATGATCTCTTGAGCGGCATGACGCCCGGTGAGAATCAACTCCACGTTTGCAGGGCGCTCATCCATCAATTTCAGGACCTCTTCTTTCTGTACAAGCCCAAAGTCGACTGCTACGTTGATCTCATCTAAGACCACGATATCGTATTCCCCGCCGGATATTACCCCACGCGCCAAGTCCATGGCCTCTTGGCAAAGCTTGACGTCCTCAGGATCGGGGTTTTCGCGGCTTACACGACACCCGCGCCCCATCTGCCTGATGGTGAGATAGGGAGCCAACCTCCTCGCCGCCTCCAATTCGCCATATTCGCCGGAGGTGGCCCTTTGGCCAATGTTCCCCTTCATAAATTGTATGATGAAGATTTTATAGCCGTGGCCCGCAGCCCGGCACGCGAGGCCCAAGGCAGCAGTGGTCTTTCCCTTGCCGTCGCCCGTATAGACCTGAATCATCCCCTGGGACAGCCTCTTTTCGCTCATGGAGCCTTTCCTGTGACCAAAGGGTCACCTCCGGCTATTTCAATTTTCCCAAGATGGCATTAGCGATGGTGTTTTTCTGTATCTCGCGAGTCCCTTCATAGATTTCGGTGATTCTGGCATCGCGGTAAAAGCGCTCGACCTCATATTCTGTGGTATATCCATACCCGCCCAAGATCTGGATGGCCTCGTCGGCCACCTCCACAGCAACCCTGCCAGCATAGAACTTGCACATGGAAGTAAGTTTGGGGTCTATCCTGCCCTGATCAAAATTCCAGGCTGCCTTGTAGAGGAGGAGACGGGCGGTCTCGATCTTGGTGGCCATCTCAGCCAGCTTATGCTGGATGGCCTGAAACAGGGCGATCTTGCGGCCAAACTGCGTCCTCTCCTTGGCATAGTTGAGAGCCCGTTCGTAAGCCCCCTGAGCAATGCCCACGGCCTGGGCGGCTATCTCGATCCGGCTTTCATCGAAGAATTCCAGCACCTGGTAGAAACCCCGGTTCTCCCCGCCGACGAGGTTCTCCACCGGGACCCGCACATCACGAAAGGAGAGCTCGGCAGTGGAGGTCATCTTGATCCCCATCTTGTCCCCGATGTCGGCGGCCTCGAAGCCGTCCCTGTCCTTTTCCACAATGATGGTGCACTGTCCGCGATATGAGGGGGTGACATCAAAATCGGACTGACAGAGGACGATGCTGAAATCGGCGATGGTCCCATTGGTGATAAAGGTCTTGGTGCCGTTAATGATGAACTCATCCCCCTTTCTGAGCGCTTGCGTAGACATGAGGGTGATATCGCTTCCATGATCAGGCTCGGTGAATGCCCCTGAAGAGATGGCCTTCCCCTCAGTAAGAGGGGCGAGGAACTTTTTTTTCTGTTCCGGGGTTCCAGACCTGAGAATAATCTCTGAGGAAAAATCGGACAGGCTCAGGGCAATCCCTATCCCCGAGTCCACTCGGCAAAACTCCTCGACCACCAAGACGTTCTCAAGGATGCCGTATCCCCCTCCTCCCCATTCCTCGGGGAAGTGGATGCCCGCAAAGCCTAACTCAGATGCCTTCTTCCATATCTCCCAGGGAAACTTGTGCTCTCGCTCCAGTTCGAGGGCCAGCTGCCTATCGAACTCGCCCTCGGCGAACTCCCTGGCAGCCTTCTGGATATCCCTTTGTGCCTCGGTGAGTTCAAAATCCATTATAAAATCCTTTTTTTATAATTTCCAGGATGTTTACATCTTCACGGAAAGCCGGCTCAGCGTGGCGCCTCACCCCTGCTTTCTACCGAATATAGAGCGAGCGATGACGTGGCGTTGAATCTCAGAGGTACCCTCATAGAGGGTGGTGACGATGACGTCCCGGTGATAACGCTCCACGGGGTATTCCTTGGTATATCCATAGCCGCCCAAGATCTGGATGGCCTTGATGGTCACCCTTCCGGCCGTCTCGGAGGCGAACAGCTTGGCCATCGATGCCTCTTTGCCGAAGGGCAGCTTTTTCTCTTTGAGAAATGACGCCCTCAAGACCAGAAGCTGGGCTGCGTCCAGCTCGGTATAGCTGTCGGCAACCATCCACTGGATGGCCTGGAAATTGGCAATGGGCTGTCCAAACTGCTCTCTCCCTTTGGCGTATTCGGTTGCATAGTCAATGGCGGCGTAGCCGAGACCCAGGGCCAACGAGGCGATACCGATCCTCCCCCCATCCAACTCCATCATCGATATCTTAAATCCATCCCCCTCTTGCCCTAACAAGTTTTCCTTGGGGATGCGGCAGTCCTCGAAGAAGAGCTCGTTCGTGGAAGAGGCCCGCTGTCCCATCTTCTCCTCATTCTTGCCGATGATGAACCCCGGCGTCCCCTTTTCCACCACAAAGGCGCTGATCCCCTTTCCCCGTTTGGCCTCTTTATCAGTCACCGCCCAGACCACGGTGATGCCTGATTGCCCTCCGCTCGTGATGAAGCTCTTCTGCCCGTTGAGGACGTACGAGTCACCATCCTTGGCAGCTGTTGTCCTGATATTGGCGGCATCGGAGCCTGCCTGGGGCTCGGTAAGGGCAAAGGAGCCGGCTGGATATTCACCGCTGCAGATTTTCGGCAGATGCTTGTTCTTTACCTCTTCGGTCCCGAACTCATGGATCACCTCCGCCACCATGTTGGTAACCGAGGTGGTCACTGCTGTTGCGGCACAACCCTTGGCGATCTCCGTGATGGCCAGGCTATAGGCGGTGGTGCCCACGTTGGACCCGCCGTACTCCTGCGGTATGTTCATCCCCATCAGACCTAACCTTGCCAATGATTTCAAAATTTCAAAGGGGAATTCTTTGGTCTCATCATGGTAAGCGGCCTTGGGTTTAAGCTCCTTTTCGGCGAACTCTCTCACCATGCCGCGGATCATCTCTTGTTCTTCCGTCAGGCTAAAGTCCATCACTCCTCCTATTGTTTTTCGCCGGAGCCGAAGGTGGCCCTTTGGCCATAGGAGTAAAATCCCCTCCCTGTCTTCTTCCCGGCATAACCGGCATCCACATATTTTTTGAGCAGGGGGCAGGGGAAATACTTCGGGTCGCCGAAACCTTCATAGAGGGTGTTCATAATGGCCAAACAGGTGTCGAGACCGATCAGATCGGCCAGTTCCAAAGGACCCATGGGGTGGTTCATCCCGAGCTTCATCACCTGATCAATGGCCTCCGCCGTACCCACGCCCTGATAGAGGGCAAATATGGCCTCATTGATCATCGGCATCAGGATCCTGTTGGAGATAAATCCCGGGTAGTCGTTGGCCTCCACAGGGGTCTTTCCCATCTTGATGGCCAAATCCTTGGTGACTTGGAAGGTCCCCTCCGAGGTAGCCAACCCCTTGATGATCTCCACCAATCTCATCACCGGCACAGGATTCATAAAGTGCATACCGATGACTATCTCGGGCCTCTTGGTAGCGGAGGCAATCCGGGTAATGGGGATGGATGAGGTATTGCTGGCGAGGAGCACACCGGGGCGACAGATCTCATCCAGCTCTTTGAAGACCGCGAGTTTGATCCGCTCATCCTCGGTGACTGCCTCGACGATAAAATCGGCGCCGGCCATCTCCTTGAGCAGGAGGGTCCCTTTGATCCTGGCCAGCGCTTCCTTCTTTGCAGACTCCGTGATCCGCTCCTTTTGCACCAGGCGGTCCAGGTTTTTCCCGATAGTGGTCAACCCCTTATCGAGCAAGACCTTGGCCACATCGTTGATGATGACCTGAAATCCGCCGGCGGCAGCTACCTGGGCGATACCGCCCCCCATCTGTCCTGCACCGATGACCCCGATAGTCTTGATCTCCATATCGTTACCCCCTTTGGCGCAAAAAACTACCGTTCAACAAGTAAAGAGACGGCCTCACCCCCTCCCAAGCAGAGGGAGGCAAGCCCTCTTTTAACCCCCCGCCTCTTCATGGCGTACAACAGGGTGGTCAGGACCCGGGCGCCGCTGCACCCGATGGGGTGTCCGAGGGCTACTGCCCCTCCATGGACGTTGACCTTCTCTTCATCGAGGCCCAACTCCCTGATGACGGCCACCGTGGAGGCGGCAAACGCTTCATTGATCTCGAAGAGGTCTATATCGCTTATCTTCAAACCCGCCTTTGCCAATACCTTGGGTATGGACTTGATAGGGGCAACCAAAACATCCTCTAACGGCACCCCGGCAGAGGCCTGGGCCACGACCTGCGCCAAGGGGGCGACGCCTAAGCGCTTTGCCCTGCTCTTGGACATCAGCACCAGGGCGCTGGCCCCATCGCTGATCTTGGAGGAGTTGCCTGCCGTAACCCTCCCGTCTTTCTTAAAGACGGGCTGCAATTTTCGCAGGGCACCCAGATCCGGTTCCCTTACCCCTTCATCGGCGTCGAAGGGTATCGCTCCCCCCTTTTTTTGGGGTATGTCCAAAGGGATGATTTCCTCCTTAAAGATACCCTCTTTTATCGATTGTATCGCCTTTTTATTGGAGTTGAAGGCAAAGAGATCCATATCCTCCCGGGTGATCTTAAACTTGTCCGCCACCAATTCAGCCGTGTAGCCCATATGGAAGTCATTGGCCAGATCCCATAATCCGTCGTGGACCATTCCGTCTACCAGCTTCCCATCCCACAACCGATACCCTTCTCGGGCATTCTCCAAGTAGTAAGGGGCCCTGGTCATGTTCTCCATCCCCCCGGCCACAATGACTTCTGCATCCTTCACCATGATGGCCTGGGCTGCCAGCATGGCTGCTTTTAAGCCTGAGCCGCAAACCTTGTTCACGGTGATACACCCTACCTCCCAGGGGAGTCCGGCCTTGATCATGGACTGTCTGGCGGGGTTCTGTCCAAGTCCGCAGGGGAGCACATTGCCCATGATCACCTCATCCACATCTTCTTTTTTGATCCCCGCCCTCTTGATCGCTTCGCTGATGACGAGTGCCCCCAGTTCTGTGGCAGAGAAGTTCTTGAGAGCCCCCTGAAAGTTTCCGAGGGCCGTCCTCACGGCACTGACGATTACCACCTCTTCCATGGATTTATCCCCTTCCTCTAATCTTGTACATTCGTTAGTTTTGTCCTGATCCTTTCCTTATATTCCCTAATTTCGCCCTTTAATTTTGTCAAGCTTTTTATACGGCTATCCGTCTCCTCACAGTGGTGATCGAGGAGCTCCATAAGCCTAGGGAGCACCTTTCTGTTGGTCCGGTCTATCCAGTAGATTTCCGCCAGTTCCTCCATCTCCGCCAGGGTCAGGCCGAGGAGCTTCAGGCGCTTGATGAACTTCAGACGGCGCAGGTCATCGTCTGTATATACCCTCCTGCCCCCCTCGACTCTCTTTATCGAGTCCAGCAGCCCTCGCTCTTCATAATAACGGATGGTTCGGGGAGTAAGGCCCGCCGATTTGGCGAGATGCCCTATGGCGTAGTTGTTACCCTTTTTATCCTCCGACACCTTCTGCTTACCTCTTTTTAGTTTGGTAAGTTCACATACTATCACAAAATTTAAAAAAGTGTTTGAGGAAGGGCTATATTCTTAGTACAACCGGAAGGTTATGTCAAGGTGTAAAGGAGGCCGAGGTCTCAGCCTCCTGCATGCGGATGGGTTTATTGCCTAGGGTAGGGCACGTCCCCCGAGTCTCGTTGCCTCTGCAGCACGGTAAAATGTTTTTTTAATAAGGTTATCAGCCGGAGGTGGCCCTTTGGCCTGCCGTTAAAGACCTTCTTTGTTTTCCCCTCTCCACGATATCGGCTATTGTCTGCCCCATTTCAGCGGGGTTTTTGACCACGACAATACCAGCCTCTGCCAAGACCTTGATCTTCTCTTGAGCACTTCCCGTCCCCCCCGAAATGATGGCCCCGGCATGCCCCATACGCCTCCCCGGGGGGGCAGTTAACCCGGCGATGAAGGCGACCACCGGCTTGGTTATGTGTCGGCGATAGTAATCAGCTGCTTCCTGTTCTGCACTGCCGCCGATCTCGCCGATCATGATTACCGCATCAGTGCCTGGATCAGACTCAAAGAGTTGCAGGAGGTCTACAAATCTAAGGCCGATGATGGGGTCCCCGCCGATGCCTACGCAGGTAGATTGTCCGATGCCCAGCTTGGTGAGTTGATCAACCACCTCATAGGTGAGGGTCCCGCTCCGGGAGATGACCCCGATCCGCCCCTCTTGGTGGATGTAGCCGGGCATTAACCCGATCTTGCACTTGCCCGGCGAGATAATACCCGGCGTGTTGGGCCCGATCAACCGGATATTTTTCCCCTTCATATACTGTCGCACGGCGATCATGTCCAGGGTGGGGATCCCGTCCGTAAGGCAGACGACGAGATCTACCCCTGCGTCGATTGCCTCCATGATGGCATCAGCAGCAAAGGGAGGTGGGACGAATATGGCCGAGGCATCGGCGCGGGTCTCCTTCAGAGCCTCCTTGACGGTGTTGAAGACGGGGATTCCGTCAAACCGTTGCCCTCCTTTGCCCGGCGTGACCCCTGCCATCACCGTGGTCCCGTACTCGATCATCTGTTTGGTATGAAAGGCCCCCTCACTGCCGGTGATCCCTTGGACCACTACCTTGGTATTCTCACTCACAATGATGCTCATCTTTCCTCCTCCGCCGATTTGAGCTCTTTTTTATATCTCCCACTTTACGTAAACTGTAAAATTATGAAAAAAAAATAATAAAGCAACTTTATCGCCCGCGCTTTATCGCGCGAATCAGCTATAGCTGTCTTACTAATTCCGCCACCTTCTTGGCGGCATCGCCCATACCCTCGGCCACGGTGAAACGCAGACCGGAATCGGCCAGGATCTTACGTCCCTGCTCCACGTTGGTTCCCTCCAATCTAATAAGGATCGGGAGCTTGATCTCCAATTCCTTGGCCGCTTCAACAACCCCTGCAGCCACGGTGTCGCACCGTAGGATACCGCCGAAGACGTAGATGAAGATCATCTTAACGTCGGGGTCGGAGAGGAGTATGCGCACCCCATGTTTGACCATGTCGGATGTCGCCCCTCCTCCCACGTCGAGGAAGTTGGCCGGCTCGGCGCCGGCAAGTTTGATAAGGTCCATGGTCGCCATGGCCAAACCCGCCCCGTTTACCATGCAGCCCACATTTCCTTGCAGTTTGATGTAGTTCAAGCGGTGCTGGAAGGCCTCAATCTCCAAAGGGGCTTCCTGAGAGGTATCCCGCAAGGACACAATATCGGGATGTCGATAAAGGGCGTTATCGTCGAAGTTCAATTTGGCGTCCAAAGCAACTATTCCGTTCTCGGTTACTACCAGGGGGTTGATCTCTGCCAAGGAGCAGTCCTTTTCGTTGAAGAGTTGGTAGAGCTTCAAGATGATCCCGGTGGCTTTTCTCACCACGGAAGGATCGAACCCCAGGGAAAAGCCGATCCGGTTGGCCTGAAAGGGACGAAGCCCCACTGCCGGATCTACCACCTCAGAGAAGACCTTTTCCGGGCTTTCAGCAGCCACCTGCTCGATCTCCATGCCGCCCTCTGCGCTGGCCAAGACCACGAGGCTTTCGCGGGACCTATCGATCACGATCCCCAGATAGACCTCTTTTTTAACATCCAGTGCTTCTTCCACCAAGATGGCCCCTACCGGCTTCCCCTCCGGCCCGGTTTGTGAGGTAACCAGTTGCCTCCCCAGGAGTTCGGAGGCAGCTGGTTCCACCTCGGCGATCCTCTGAACAACCTTAATCCCGCCGCCCTTGCCGCGCCCACCCGCGTGGATCTGTGCCTTGAGTATCACCGGGAAGGTACCGATCTCTTGAGCGGCATCGAAGGCCTCCCCGGTAGTCTTTGCCACTCTCCGCCGGGGAATCGGGATACCGTATGTTTCAAACAACGCTTTTGCCTGATATTCGTGAATCTTCATCTCGTCACTCCTTGTCTGTCCCTGACTGGCCTGGTTTCTTCCGCTAATCTTTCGGGTGCGAGGGCTCACATAACTCGATAAGGACACCCCCGGAGGTTTTGGGGTGGATAAAGCCTACCTTCATCCCATGTGCCCCCTTTCTCGGGGTTTCATCGATGAGCAGCGCTCCCTTTTCTTTAAAGGCCTTGAGGTCGGCCTCGATGTCATCCACCTCCAGACAGATGTGATGGATACCAGGGCCCCGATTGGCCAAATACTTCGCCAAGCCGGTTTCTTCTTTGGTGGGCTGCACCAGCTCTATCTTGGTCTCGCCAATGGCAATAAAACCCACCTTGGTGTCCATCCCCTCTATCTCTTCCACATCGGCGAGGTTGAGACCGAGGAACTCCTTGTAAAATTTGGCTCCTTCCTCCAGATTGGGAACCACTACCGCAATATGATCGATCTTCTTGATCATGCATCCTCCTTAGTCTCTTATCGTTTCAATCATGCCTCTCCACCGTGGCTTTAATGAAGGTGATGATCTCTTCAGTTGTGGCGCCGGGCTGAAATATCTCCCTTATCCCCGCCTCCTTGAGAAATTGGATATCATCATAGGGGATGATCCCTCCGCCGACGACGAAGATATCATCCCCTCCTTTTTTCCGCAACAGTTTAACCACCTGCGGAAAGAGTTGGTTGTGGGCGCCCGAGAGACAACTGAGCCCCACGATGTCTACCCCTTCCTGAATGGCCGTAGCAGCGATCTGTTCCGGGGTTTGGCGGATACCCGTGTAAATGACCTCCATTCCCGCGTCCCGCAGGGCACGGGCGATTACCTTCGCCCCGCGATCGTGTCCGTCCAACCCTGGTTTGGCGACCAAAACCCTGATCTTCCTCCCTCCCATGATGCCACCTCCTTCAGGTGATGATCGTATGCTCCTTATATTCACCGAATACCTCCCTCAGGGCATCGGCGATCTCCCCCAAGGTAACGTAGCTCTTTACCGCCTCGATGATATAAGGCATCAGGTTCTCTGTGCCTTGAGCCGCCTCTTTCAATCCCTCCAGGGAATTCCGGAACTTTTTGGAATCCTGCTTACCTCGCACCTTGTCCAACTTTTGCTTTTGATAGCGCTCTACCTCGGGGCTTATTTTGAGGATATCGGTAAAGGGTGCCTCCTCCGCCGTGAATTCGTTGAGACCCACGATAATCCTTTCTTTGTCTTCAATGTCCCTTTGATATTTGTAGGCGCTATTGGCGATCTCCCTCTGCATAAAGCCCGATTCAATCGCCTTGATGGCCCCGCCCATCTCGTCTATCTTGTCGATGTACTCCACGGCCCGTTCCTCGATCTCTTGGGTAAGAGCCTCCATGGCATAGGAGCCACCCAGGGGATCTATGATCTCGCCCACACCGCTCTCATGGGCAATGATCTGCTGGGTCCTCAGGGCGATGGCAACCGATTCTTCAGAGGGCAGAGCAAAGGCCTCATCCCGGGAGTTGGTGTGCAGGGATTGGGTACCCCCGAGCACGGCAGCCAGGGCCTGAAAGGCCACCCGCACGACATTGTTGTCGGGTTGTTGCGCAGTGAGGGTGCAGCCGGCCGTCTGGGTATGGAAGCGCAGCATACAGGAGGCGGGTTTCTTGGCCCCGAAACGCTCCCGCATGATCTTGGCCCACATCCTACGGGCCGCCCGAAACTTAGCGATCTCTTCCAGAAAGTTGTTATGGGCCCCGAAAAAAAAGGATAACCTCCCGGCAAAGGAGTCCACATCCAATCCAGCCTCAATAGCTGCCTCCACGTAGGCGATGCCGTTGGCCAGGGTGAAGGCCACCTCTTGGACCGCAGAGGAGCCCGCCTCGCGGATGTGATACCCGCTTATGCTGATCGTGTTCCACTGAGGGAGATGATCCTTGCTAAAGGAAAAGATATCGGTGATGATCCTCATGGACTCTTTAGGAGGGTAGATGTAGGTGCCCCTGGCCGCATACTCCTTCAGGATATCGTTCTGGATGGTCCCCCTCAGTTGATCCATGGGGACTCCTTGTTTCTCGGCCACGGCGATATACATGGCCAAGAGCATGGCAGCGGTTGCGTTGATGGTCATGGAGGTGCTCACCTTGTCCAGGGGAATCCCGTCAAAGAGGATCTCCATATCCGCGAGGGAATCTATGGCCACACCGCACTTTCCCACCTCGCCCGTACAGAGGGGGTGGTCGGAGTCATAGCCGATCTGGGTGGGGAGGTCAAAGGCCACGCTCAACCCAGTCTGCCCCTGGTTTAAGAGATATTTATATCTCTGATTGGTCTCCTCGGCAGTCGCGAAGCCGGCATACTGGCGCATGGTCCAGAATCTTCCCCTGTACATGGTAGGCTGCACTCCCCTGGTAAAGGGGGATTCTCCGGGAAGCCCCAAGTCTTTCACGTAGTCCAACCTCTCTATATCAAGCGGGCTGTACACTCGTTTGAGGACAATATCCGAGGTAGTCTTAAAGAATTCCTTGCGTTCTGGGGAACGCTCCAAGATCTTTTTGAGGGTGGTTTCCTCCCAACGGCGATATTCATTCTTCAAGTTGATCTTGCTCTTCATATTCCGCACTCCTTAATGAGCGATATGGCCCATACCCAGATAAAGAACAATGTGCCCCCCCGATTAAACTTCCAGAGTAGGGTAGGGGATTAAAAAAGCCTTAAAAGAAGCAAATGCCTCCCCTGATGACTGGCCGTCCTTATAGGGGGATGTTCCCGTGTTTTCTCGGAGGATTGCTGTCCACTTTGTTCTGGAGTATCTCTAAAGCCTGGATCAGCTTCGGCCTGGTCTCCTCGGGCTCAATGATCTCATCGACGTATCCCAGCTCCGCCGCCCGATAGGGGCTGGCGAACTTATCCAGATATTCATCTGCCAATTTCTTCTTGGCCTCCTCCTGGTCTTTTGCCTGTTCGATCTCCTTGCGGAAGATGATGTTCACCGCCCCCTCAGGTCCCATGACGGCGATCTCAGCGAGGGGATAGACATAGTTTATGTCCCCTCGGATATGCTTGCTGGACATAACGTCATAGGCCCCCCCATAGCCCTTGCGGGTGATTACCGTCACCTTGGGGACCGTGGCCTCGCAGAAGGCATAGAGGAGCTTGGCCCCATGTTTGATGATCCCGCCAAATTCCTGGGCCGTGCCCGGAAGAAAGCCGGGCACATCCACAAAGGTCACCAGGGGTATATTGAAACAATCGCAGAAACGGACGAAACGCGCTCCTTTCGTCGATGCGTTGATGTCCAGACAGCCGGCCAGATAATTGGGCTGGCTGGCTACGATACCAACAGATATACCGTTAAGACGGGCAAAACCAACGATGATGTTCTTGGCAAAGTGTTCATGGACTTCCAGGAGTTTGCCGCCGTCCACCACCATCCTGATGAGCCCGTGCATATCGTAGGGCTTTCTGGGGTCATCCGGAACGATGGTTTTGAGTCCCTCCTCCATTCTGTTGGGATCGTCTTTCGGCTCTATCCGGGGGGGCTTCTCCCTGTTGTTTTGCGGACAATAGGCAAGCAGTTCCCGAATGAGCCGTATTGCGTCGGCATCGTCTTCAGGGGCGAAGTGGGCCACGCCACTCACTGCATTGTGGGTCATGGCGCCTCCCAAATCTTGCTTGGTGACTGTCTCGTGGGTCGTGGCCTTGATTACCTCAGGCCCGGTGATGAACATGAAGCTCGTCTTTTTGGTCATGAGGATGAAGTCGGTGATGGCCGGAGAATACACTGCGCCACCGGCACACGGCCCAAGAATAGCTGATATCTGGGGTATGACACCCGAAGCCAGGGTGTTGCGGAGAAAAATATAGGCGTAGCCTGCCAGGCTTTCCACCCCCTCTTGAATACGGGCCCCGCCGGAGTCATTCAGGCCGATAAGAGGGGCTCCATTCTTCACGGCAAGGTCCATCACCTTACAGATCTTCATTGCAAAGGCCATACCCAGAGCCCCGCCGAAGACAGTGAAGTCCTGAGAGAAGACAAAGATCAGCCTGCCATTGACCTTCCCGTAACCCGTGACCACCCCATCCCCATAGATCTTCCGGCTCTCCATGCCGAAGTCATGACAATGATGGGTCACGAACTTATCCATTTCAACAAAGGTACCCTTGTCCATTAAGAGGTCGATGCGCTCCCGAGCCGTCAACTTTCCCATCTGATGCTGCTTGTGGATCTTATCCGCCCCTCCGGCCAGTTCAGCCTGTCTCCTCTTTTCCTCTAATTCTCTCCGGCGTTTTTCCCTTAAAGACATAGTGGCTCAACCTCCTTCATTTTTACTGCGGCAATATTTTTTGGATAATCTCCTCGACCAGCGTGTACGGATCTTTCTCCCTCTTCATCAAAGCCTCCTCCATGCGATCCAATTCGCCATTCCGGCTTAAGTGCTGTTGAAGCTTATTCAGCAAAGAGGATTTGAGGATCTCCAAAAACTCAAACCTCGCCCGCTCCCTTTCCCGCCGCTGATGAAGACCTTTCTGATGCAGCATGTTGTGGTGAAGGTGCATCCCCGCCACTAGTTTTTCTATCCCCTTTTCTCTGAGGGCCTCAGTTCGGTAGATGGGCGGTTGCCACTTGTCAGTGCGCCTGCCCCCCGTCTCCAACATGATCATGAGCTCCTGCTCGAGCCTATCCGCCCCTTCTTGGTCGCATTTGTTGATCACGAAGATATCCCCGATCTCCAGGATCCCCGCCTTTATCGCCTGGATGTCATCTCCCAAGCCCGGGATCAGAACCACGATGGCGGTATCGACCGCGTTGGCGATAGCCACCTCATCTTGTCCCACCCCGACGGTCTCCACCAGGATGACCTCTTTACCCATGGCGTCCATCACCTTGATGATATCATGCGTGGATCGGGAGATTCCACCCAGATGTCCTCTCGTGGCAAGGCTGTGGATAAAGACCCCTTCATCAATGCTGTGGCGTTGCATCCTGATCCTGTCCCCCAAGATTGCACCGCCGCTGAAAGGGCTGGTGGGGTCCACAACGATGACCCCCACCGTCTTCCTCTCTCCCCTGAGGACCTCGATTATCTTGTCCACCAGGGTGCTTTTGCCTACGCCTGGGGGTCCGGTGATACCGACGATGTGGGCCCTGCCTGTCTTTGCATAGAGTTTCTTTAGTTCGTCTTTTGCCGACTCCATCTCATCGTCGATATCCCTGATCAGCCGCGAGGCAGCCCTTATGTCACCCTTAAAGATCCTCTCAGCTAGGCTCATCCTCGCCTTTTTGCGACCTCCTCATGTAGTGAGAACTCCTCATTTTTTTTCGCTCGGACATGATATCAATTTGCGCAATTTTTTACTACTGGAGAAAATTTCACCCGTTCCAACGTGCCCTTGCTGATGGGGTAGGGGGTTTAAACCGCCATTTTATCCTTCGCTGAACGGTGAAGTAGCTCCATGCGGACCACATGCCTAGTATCCGCCGTTATTTTGAGGTTGCATGCGATAATCCACCGTGAGGGCACAAAAATAGACCTCATGGACTGTACTGTTGTACTGTACTGTACTGTTGTACTGTAAGGAAGGGGAATGAAATGCTTTCTTTTGGGTAAGTATTAGCACGCGGGGTCGAGAGACTTGGAAGCACTAACCCAGATAAATAACCAATTAGTTTACATAATATATCTTATCAGACGTAATATATAGGCATTTATATAGGAACGATCTCCCCTGAGATTTCATCATCTTGAATGGTCAGATAGCCAATGCTGGTTTTTTTGGCGAAGTGTTTATCCATCGGCGAGCCGGGATTAAAAAAGAGGATATCATCAACCTTGTGATTTGCGCTGGTGTGGCTGTGGCCGTAAATGATGCAGCGAACGTCGTCGTCATGAAAAACCTTTGCAATCCTCTCTTGTAGATCCTGCGGGCGTCCCCACCCGTGTATTAAACCAATTTTTATGCCCAATTTTTCAAAAATTATCCTCTCCGGCAGCAACTTGCGCAGCTCCGGAGGGTCCATGTTTCCGCAAACAGCTATGAGATTGCCGGCAATCACCTTATTCAGATAAAAATAAACAGCCGAACTGGTAAAATCGCCAGCATGAACGACTAAGTCACAATCAGAAAAACGGTCCTGCACTAGATTCATAAATTCCTCGGTGACGCTGCCGAGATGAGTATCAGATATAACCCCTATGAGCATTAATACAATTTCCTTATATTATGAGAAGTTATGTATAAAATTATATAAAATACTTTAAAGTAATTATTGATTAGCTCATTCATTCATAAAATTGTAGGTTAGTAGATTAAGGCTGTCAACACTCAATCCCTTCTTGATTAGCAGGGTGAATAGTGGTATGTAGATTATACTGATGGAATTCGATGTTTCGTGTGCCATTTTAGCGGGTGGTGAGAGTCGCCGCATGGGGCAGGATAAGGCTTTCATCCAAATCGGGGGCATCTCCCTTTTCGATCATGTCTACGGTAAATGCAGGGAGCTTTTTTCCGAGCTTATCGTTGTTACCAATCAACCTCAGCAATTTTGCAAATACCAAGCGCACACCGTTATAGACGCACTTCGCGGGGCCGGTTCTTTAGGCGGTCTCTACACAGGGCTCATGAGAGCGAGCAATTATCATACCTTTTGTGTGGCCTGCGACATGCCATTTCTCAAGCCGGAGCTTGTCTCCTATCTCATTGAAAAGAGGCTCAATTACGATATTGTAATTCCCATAACCAAGGAAGGAGTAGAGCCCTTGCACGCCCTCTACTCAAAGCGCTGTATCTCACCTATAAAAAAACTTTTAGAGAGGGGTGAGTTTAAGATCACGAGGCTCCTTTCTGAGGTACGGGTTTGGTATTGTGAGGAAGAGGAGCTTAAAAAGATCGATCCATCTCTTGCATCATTTACCAACGTTAACACCAAAAAAGACCTCTTGAAGATACAGAGGATGCTGAAAGGTAGCCAATGGGAAGCAAAGCTCGAGCTCTCCTAAAGCATATATCCTTGATCCTCTCACTGCTCGTTATCATCATTCTTGCCCCCCTGCCCTCTCCCGCTTCATCTCCGCAAGAACTACTGCATGTGGGTACGGGAGCCTTTACTGAAGGTTTTTATCAGGTAGCGGAGGCCCAATTTCGCGCATTTTTGCGGTCATATCCCCGGCATATCCATGCCCAAAAGGTTATGTATCTCTTGGGGAAGGCGCTTTATGAACAGAAGAAGTTTGCTGAAGCCAAGGCGTTATTTGTTGAAGTGCTAACATCACAGAAGGCCTTTCGAGCGAGTGATGCGGTATATTTCTGGCTGAGCCGCTCGTGCGAAAAATTAGATGATCTATCGAGCGCCCAAAGCAACCTCCTGACTCTTGTCACAAAGTACCCCCAAAGTCCCTGGTATCATCCTTCTCTCTTCTTGCTCGGCAAGATTTCCTTTCAGGAGGGACAATATAAGAGAGCGGAGATGTATCTCAAGAAGTCCCTTCAGGACCGCAATAGTACCTCTTCTCTTTCCCGTAGCGCCAAATTTTGGCTGGGACTCGCCCTGTATGAACAGAAAAGATACAAGGAAACAGAGGACTTTTTTCAGGAGGTAGCGGACAGCAAATCCAAGGAGGATCTTCTCGAAGAGGCCCTTTATTGGTGGGGAGAAACCCTTGTTAAGCTGCAAAAATATAACAAGGGGGCCGCGGTTTTCCGCTCCCTACTGGATCGTTTTCCCCAGTCCTCTTTTACCGCTCATGCCCTCTATGGGGAGAGCGTATGTCTGTACATGGGTGAAAGAAAAGAAGAGGCATTGAAAGGACTCTTGACCTTAAAGAATAGCTTTTCCCATACACCGCTGCTTCCTCATGTCTTGTTATTTATAGGGGAGATTTTCATCGATCTTGATAGATATCAGGAGGCCATAGAGGTCCTCAAGGAGTACCTCAGCCGTTTTCCCCAAGACCAGATGAGGGTACAAACACTCTTGAACCTGGGATGGTGTTACCTCAAGCGAGGAGACTTCGCACGGGTTAAGGAGATAACCTATGAAATAGTGAAACTTTCTCCTGCTGAACGAGAAAAGGCATTGGCACAATATATTCTTGCTGAGCTCAATACCTACGATGGTAACTGTCAAGAGGCCATGCCTTACTGGTTCAACCTCCTCAATACCTCGATGTATCGCCAAGAAGCCCTCTTTAAAATAGCCGTCTGTTCCTTTCAAGAAGGGAAGTATAAAGAGGGCCTGGTTAATATAGATCTCTTGCAGTTAGAATACCCACATTTTAACAAGATGGATGAAGTCCTTTGGATTCAGGGTGAATCATTCAGGGAACTGGGAAATATATCTGAGGCGAGCAAGGCTTATGTCAGAGCCATAAAAGAATATAAAAGGTCATCGTGGCATGCTTGGTGTCTCTATAGGCTGATAGCTATTTCCGTTGATGAAGAAGATATGCGTGCATCAGAAAGATATTTTGAGACCCTGCGTAAAAGACACCCCATCAATGAGCTATTCTATGAAGCGGCCCTAAAAGTGGGCATAAAAAAGGCGGAAAAGGCCGAATATGAATCATCTCTCAAGTACCTCACTATTGCTGCACATTCGCCGAATAGCACCGTAGTGAAAAATGCCGTCTGCTGGCAAGGGGAGATATATTTCGATCTCAATGAATACCAAAAGGCTTTGGATACCTATCAAAGGGTCGTTGCTGAAAAACCTTCCTCTGCAGATGCGCTCGCTTCCATGGCTTATGTGGAGATGGGAAATATTAATTACCTCTTGGATGATCAAAAGCACGCGAAAGAGGCGTATAAAAAGGCCATAGAAGCTTCTCGTGACGAAAAGTTTAAAGAAAAGGTAAAGTTGCTTTTAAAGCATTTAAAGGCGTCAAAGCGGGGAGGCACCTAATAGTGCAATGGAAGATTCGGGAGATGGACAGGGATCACTTGGAGCAAGTCATGGAAATTGAGAGGGCGTCTTTCCCCACGCCTTGGACCGAAAAGATGTTTTTGCATGAATTGTCCTCGCCTCTCTCCTTCCATTTTGTGGCATCCCACCGGGAAAATCGGCATGATCTCGTTTTATGCTATATCATCTTTTGGATGTTCAGTGGTGAAGTCCATATATTAAATTTAGCTACCCACCCCGCTTTCCGCAGATTGGGGATCGCCCGCTCACTCCTGCTCTTTGCTCTTGATTTCTCGTACAGCAGAGGAGGTATATGGTATCTTTTAGAGGCCAGAGAAGGAAATCAGGCTGCGCTACACCTCTATCAGAAGGTGGGGTTTGCTTCATATGGGGTGAGAAGGAAATATTACGCCGACACCGGTGAAGACGCCATCCTCATGGGGCTCTTCTACGGAGATCGAATATATGGAAAAAAAGACGATGAGCAATCCCGTCTACCTTAAGGGTGAAATCAGAGAAAATAAACGGATGGGATCGCTGTATCATCGCTTGAGTATCTTTCTTCCAAAGCCCATTGATCCTATTATACCCGGACAGTTTGCCATGTTGAGTATGGAAGGGACCAAGGACATCCTCTTGCCCCGTCCCTTCTCCATACACAACGTTGAGCGTAATGAAGGCGCCTCATCTCTGGATGTTCTTTTCAAGGTTGTCGGAACAGGGACGGCTCTTTTGGCCAAGCTGTCAATCGGTTCACCAATAATGGTCTTGGCGCCCTTGGGCAAGGGATTTCCGGACCCACCCTTAGGATATAAGACTGTTATCATTGCCGGGGGTATGGGCATCGCCCCTCTTTTCCTCTTGATATTGAGACTGAAAACAGTTTCTTCTTCCGTCCTCGTCCTGTATGGGGCAAAGTCCCGGGACGACCTCATCTGTCTGCCCGAACTCCTCGATATGGTTGACATAGCAGTCAAGATAGCCACCGAAGATGGAACCGAGGGTCAAAAGGGGCTCGTGACAGAACTCCTGGAACACGGGGAAGATGAGGCAGGGACAAAGACGGCGATGTACGCCTGCGGCCCGGAGCCTATGTTAAAGGCGGTGGCAGACCTTGCCGCAGAGCGGAAGATGCCCTGTTGGATATCCCTTGAGAGACGGATGGCTTGCGGTCTTGGCGCCTGCTTGAGTTGCGTCGCGAAGACCAAAGAAGGATATAAATGCACCTGTAAGGATGGGCCGGTATTTGCGTCGAAAGATATCATGTGGAGAGACAATGCCGAGCCTTAAGGTAAAGGTTGGAAGGTTAGAGTTGCAGAATCCGGTAATGCCTGCCGCCGGTACGTTCGGCTATGGCGAGGAATACGCCTCTCTCATCGACCTCAATAGATTAGGGGCCATCGTTACCAAAGGGATTTCTCTTGCACCCCAGGAGGGCAATCCTCCTCCCCGGATATGGGAAACCCGAGGGGGCATGTTGAACTCCATCGGCCTGCACAATGTCGGCATTGAACAATTTGCGCAACAGAAGTTGCCCGTTCTGCGCCGTTTTAAGGTTCCCGTTATCGTAAATTTTTTTGGCTTTACCATAGATGAATATGTCGCTGCAGCCAGGAGACTCAGCGCCCTGGAAGGGGTGGCAGCGCTGGAGGCGAACCTCTCTTGTCCCAACATCAAGGCAGGCGGTATCCATTTCGGAAGCACATGCATCTCAGTAATTGAGATAACAAAAAAATTAGTAAAATCAACGAATTGCGCTATTATAATTAAACTTTCTTCTCAAGTATCGAATATCAAGGAGATTGTTCTGGCAGCTGAAGGAGAAGGGGCCGAGGCCGTCACGTTAATAAACTCAGTCCCAGCCATGGCCATAGATCTCGATCGGAAAAAACCCGTATTGGGCGGGGTGACAGGGGGACTCACGGGTCCGGCCATTAAACCCATCGCCTTAAAGGCGGTCTGGGATGCGGCCTCGTCAGTGAAGATCCCCGTCATCGGGGCGGGAGGTATAATGGATTACCGGGATGCCGTGGAGTTTCTGATGGCCGGCGCTACGGCTGTTCAAGTCGGCACGGCAAATTTTATCAAGCCCACGACGATGGTGGAGATCATCGAGGGGATAGACGCTTTTCTTGAACAAAGGGGGCTCAAAAACATACGGGAGATAATCGGGAGCGCGCAGTTATGAATATGCGATGGGATGTATTCAACTGTCCCACCCCATTAAAAGAGGAATTGAGTAAACAGCTGGATATACCGCCCTTAGTTGCTCACCTTTTAATTAAACGCGGGATCACAACCCCTCAGGACGGGCAAAAATTCCTGTCGCCTGCGCTCCATCATCTCTATAACCCCTTTCTCATGAAAGATATGGACAAGGGGGTGGAGAGGATAATAAGCGCCCTGCAAAAAAAAGAGCAAATCTCGATCTATGGAGACTATGATGCTGATGGCATCACTGCTTGTGCCCTGTTAATGGACTTTCTGCGCTCGATGGGGATCAAGCCTTCTTATTATATCCCCCATAGATTGATGGAAGGCTATGGTCTTAACCCGGAAGCCGTCAAAAAGATTGCCGCCCAAGGGACAAAGCTTTTGATCTGCGTGGATTGCGGCATCAGCGACCGGGAAGAGATACAACTTGCCCGGCAACTGGGCATGGATACCATCGTCGTGGATCACCATGAGGTCCCCGCCCTACCCTCCCCAGCCTACGCCGTGCTTGATCCGCTCCGACCGGATTGCCCTTTCCCTTTCAAAGGGTTGGCCGGGGTGGGTGTGGCCTTCCATCTCGTGGTAGCGTTGCGCAGCAGGCTCAGAGAGAGCGCTTTCTGGCAGGACAGCCAGGAGCCAAACCTGCGTTGCTACCTGGACCTGGTCGCTTTGGGAACTATAGCGGATATCGTCCCTCTGGTGGACATAAACAGGGTTTTGGTGATGTATGGTCTTAAAGAATTGAAAGACACCGTTCGACCGGGACTGATCACGCTCAAAGAGGTGAGCGGCATAGGAAAGGAGGAGATCTCCACAGGACAAGTGGCCTTTCGGCTGGCGCCACGCCTGAATGCAGGAGGAAGGATAGCCACTGGTCGGCTGGGGGTGGAGCTTCTCCTCGCAGATGCGTACGGCCAGGCTCGTAGCATTGCCGCAGAGCTTGATCAGGCCAATCGGGAGCGTCAGGGCATCGAAGAGAGGTTGTATAAGGAAGCAAAAGAGGCTATAGAGCGGGATGGGCTTCTCGGCCAAAAAAGCCTGGTGCTGAGCTCGGACGCTTGGCATCCCGGAGTCATCGGGATTGTCGCCTCCAAACTTGCAGAAGAGTTCCGGCGGCCGACTATCCTAATCGCCCTGGAGGGGGATGCAGGTAAGGGATCAGCGCGGAGCATTGCTGGGTTCCATGTATATGAAGGTCTTCAGGAGTGTGAAGAGCATCTCCTGGGGTTCGGCGGACACAAATATGCCGCCGGCCTGAAAATCAGCCGCGATAAGATCGAAGTCTTTCGAGATAGTTTCGAAGAGGCCGTCAAGAGGAAATTGGGAGACGCGGATTTCATGCCGACTATTTCTATCGATGCAGCAGTAGACCTGGAGGAGATCACCCCTGAACTCTTAAACTATCTCTCTTTTTTCCCGCCCTATGGGTCGGCCAACCCCAGGCCCATCTTTTCCACGAAAGAAAAACTTCCGATCCACGATATCAGGATCCTGGGTAAAGATACTATAAAGTTCGCTCTGAGGGGGAAACAAAGGACCTATGAGGTTATCGGTTTCGGCATGGGGGCCCTCGGCGCGCAACTCCCCGCCGAAGTGCGGATAGCCTTTCATCCAAAGATGAATGATTGGCAAGGGGTAAAGAGGCTTCAATTAGAGCTGCGGGCCGTAGAAGCAGACAAAGAGCGTTGACCTTTTACCATTTTGGCATCCTGGGCATACTTCTTGAGCCCTTCGACGATGGCATCTGCTATTGCATCGAGATAGCGCTGGTCTCGCAGCATCCTCTCCTCCACGTGATTACTAATAAAAGAAACCTCAACAAGGATTGACGGCATTTCCGCTCCCACGAGCACAATAAAGGGGGCTTGCTTGACCCCGAGGTCTTTTGCCTGCCCGTATCTCTTGTGAAGGCTGCTCACCAAGGCCATCTGGACACATTCGGCAAGCTGGCGTGAAGGAATAACCTTCATAGGATCATTCAGTTTGAGGTCGGTGAGGATGATCTGTAGATCGCTCACCTGTCGAGGCGAGATGTTATTCTCTTTCGCCGCCAGTCGCAATGCATCCCTGTTAGTGGTAGTACCAATAACAAAGCTCTCTATCCCCCTGATGCTTCTATCCTTACAGGCATTGGCATGAATGGAGACAAAAAGTTTTCCCTCCTCTGTGGCGGCGACGGCGGTTCTATCCTCCAGGCGGATGAAGCGATCATCCTCGCGGGTCATGACAACATCCCATCCCAGCTCTTTTCTAACCTTGTCTCTCACCTTGGTGGAGATCCGCAAGACGACATCCTTTTCCTTGAGCCCTGTCGGTCCTATAGCGCCGGGGTCCTCGCCCCCGTGCCCAGGATCTAACACCAGTTTAAAGGGCTGAGGCTGCTGGGCCTGGGAGGGGAGAGGCAATTTGGAGGCCTCCTCTTTCTGGGGCGCTTGAGAAGTCCCCAAGACATCGATAACCACGCGGAAAGGATCGCTCAAGGGAAAGATCTTGTAGTCGGCAACACTCTCCAGATCCAGCACGACGCGCACGGTATCAGGGGTGTACTGTCCGGCACGGACCCTCTTGAGAAGTCCGGCCTCAATGGGTATGGGCTCTTTGAGTTGAGGGCTGAGTTTGGCAACGGTGAGGTCTATACAGAGACGCGGCGGTTTATCAAGCGCACTATCCCTTTTGAGGAGTTGCTCCTTGTAGACGACCTCCTGGTCGAGATCAATGACAATGCGGGTGTGCGTGGCACCTGACCAGTACCTGATCTCCTTGACTACGGCATATTTCTGAGATTTGATAGAGCGAGTTTTGGGAGCAGCAAGGACTTGATGGATGCTACCGAGAAAAGGAGTAGATGCTGAGAAACACAAGAGGATGAAAATGCATGCCGTCACCAGGAATTTTCTCATCATTCTTCACAATATATGCCACGGCCGCCGAAGAGACCCTTGAATAAGATACAACTGAGGTGAGGCAGCACTTCTTGCTAGGAGGTTATGGCCCGGCCCTCCTCGGCTGCACAATAGAAGGTGAGATAAAGATCAAGAGCTCCTTCTTGTTTTCACTTTTGAGTGACTTATGAAACAGCCACCCCAATAAAGGAATGTCAGACAAGAATGGGATACCTGATTTGTTTGGACCACTCTTTTCATACGTATATATCCCCCCGATCACCACCACCTCACCGTCCTTGACCAGGACCTCTGTCTTGGCTTCTTTCTTGTCAATAGATGGTACCCCTTGGACATCTGAGCTAAAGTCCGGGGAATCTTTTTTAACTATAATCTCCATCCGTACAAAGCCATCGCCTGTTACATGGGGAGTAACAGTCAGCTTGAGGTTGGCCTCGATAAATTCGTACCCGACTACCCCTCCCTCTTCTACGCTCGCCGGATATGGCACACGTAGGCCTTGCTCTATAGAGGCCTCCTTATGATCCAACGTCGTTATCCTCGGACTTGAAATTATCCTTCCTTGCCCTTTTTCTTCCATAGCCGAGATCTGTGCCTTCAGGTAACGCGTATTTTTTAAATTTGCGATAGCGAATTCGATAGCGCCACCTGCCCCCGTACCAACAGCGGCGGGCAAATCCACTAGCAATTCATCAGCATTCTCTGTATCTAGGCCTCCTAGAACCGATGAGGTAGTCTTGCCTTTGTCCATATCTGCTCTTCCACCCCACTGTATGCCCAGCTCACGGCTAAAGTCAGTAGAGGCCTCTATAATCTGCGCTTGGATTAAAACCTGGGGAGTCTGGGCATCCAGCTTGCGAACCAGTTCTTTTGCCTTTTCCAAGTTGACTTGAATGTCTTTTATGATGATAGTATTGGTGCGATCATCTACAGTTATGCTTCCTCTGCTGCTCAGGAGATCCTTGATTTTTGGGGCAAGATCCTTAGCGGCACCGTAATGTACCTGTATCAATTCGCTTTCGAGGGCAGCTAACTCTTCTTGGGCCTTCTCTGCCTCTGCCCTGATCTTTCTTTCCGCGCTTAAGCGCTCCAAGGGAACTATCCTGACGACGTTTCCTATCTTTTCCGCGCCGAGATTGTTCGCCTGGAGGACGATGTCAAAGGCCTGATCCCAGGGGACATCAACGAGTCGGACGGTAACCGTCCCCTTGACATCCCCGGAGGCAATGATATTCAGGTCGCTCACCTCGGCAAAGAGTCGCAGGATGTTGGCGATATCGGCGGCCTTAAAATCCAGGGTAATCTTCTTTCCGGTGTAGATCTTTTGCCCTGCTCCTTCTCTTTGAACGGGAACGGCTGGTTCAGCCTTCAGCGTCGGTGGAGCGATCTCTTCCTTTTTTACCGGCTCTTCTTTCTTTACCTCTGTCGGTCCTTCTGCTGCCTTTTCAGCAGGCGGCTTTTTTACGGTGACCACCTCTATTGGTTGTGGCTTTTCACCTTTGAACTCCTCAGCCCTTTCAAAGTCGACGTAAATCCTATCATTTTCCTGTTTAACGTCGAAGGCTACCATCTTTCTCAGCTTTACGACGACCTGTGTGCCCTTTTTAGCGCCTACCGTAACATTGACAGGGGTAATCAGGAGTACCGGGCTTGAGAACTCATGGGTATCAAGGGGCCTCCTGAGTTTTGGCGGGACCGTCATCCCTTGCACGTCCAACAATACGGTATTCTCCGGGCCCTTGGTAATTTGATAGGGGGCCTTTGCCGAGGTGGCAATAATAATCCTGGATTTATCCTCAAGCTGTTTAAAATCTATTCCGATGATCTCGCCGGTTACAGGTTTAGCAGCTACAGGCATTACAGGAGAAACCTTTTCCTCTTCCCTGACTACCCCCTTTTCGAGTGCCGTGGGCGCCGCTGGTGCCATTTCTGCTACCGCTTCCTTCTTTCCCAGGACGATGATGAGGGCATTACCGATGCGATCCACCCTGTAGCTGGGCAGGGATTTTAAGGGAATATCAAGGACCACCCTGACCTTTTTAGGGTAATCACCGAAACGCACTTTTTTCACATAAGGTGAGTTAACCGAGACCGGCTTTTTGCCGAACCGCCTCTTTATCTTCCAGACATCTATCACCAACCTGGTCGGCTTCTGTAAACCAAAAGAATCATAATCCCCTACTTGTCCGTCCGCTTTCAACTGTAAAATAATCCTATCTTTCCGCGAGGTATCCACAAAAACATCGACTAAGCTCTTGGCAGGAACCGATCCTTTCTCGAGGCCCTCCTCCTTTACCGAAGACGGCATCTCGCTCACCATCTTCGCCTCCCCTTTTTTCTCTTCTTCCTTTGCGAGAAGCGGGCTTTGTCTCCCCACGACAATAGAAAGGAGGTTGCCTTCTTTCTGGACTTGATATCTGACCAGCTTATTGAGGCTGATGGACACCTCAACGTCTCCATCGCGCTGAATGGCAGCGATCTCTTGTATAACACCATCGCCGATCGTTATGGGAATAGCGGCTTCCGGAGCCAATGTTGCCTGCGGGATATCGACCAGCAGCTGCAACGGTTCGGAGATGAGCCTAAAGAATGTATGGGACAAGGGGGCTTCCCCCTCAATAATCACCCGCTTTCCTTCGGCATTGTCTTCGATTGCTATCTTCTTAACAAGATTGTGGGGAACGGCGGTTGGTACCGGTAAGGGTTCTGCCTTTTCCCGGGAAGCACACCCTATTACCAAGAAGATGGCGGCGCATAGAAATGCCCACCAATACACCTTTTTCCTTTGTTTGAGGCTCTTCATCTGCCTTTTTCCTCCCCCGGGGGGTGTAATCTCAAAGTAATCTCTTTTTCCCTTACTTGACCTGTATAATCTTTATACCGCTCCTCGATGATCACCCGATCTTTGAGCACTGTCTTTACTTTGCCGAAATTCGTCCCGACGTATACCCCCTTTTTGATTATGTAACCCTTCCCCTCGGAATCCTCAACCATCGCGCTGCCCTCCCCGGTTCCAACGATGATGGCTACTAATTTTAGTTGGCTGAGATCATATTTCTGGAGGGGAGTAGCGGGTATGTCCTCACCAACGGGCTTAATAGGGGTCTGCGCGGCGATGAATGGCTGAAAAGGATCCCTCTTGCCTGTGGGGTCGTAGACATAATCAGGCTCGACTTCCTGTGTTGGCGCGGCGGATGGTGATGAGGTAGCCTGTTGGGGAGCAGGTTGTGGAGGTGGTTTCGCAGTTGCCTTTTGTTCCTTCCCTTTTTTGCCAAGGGGAAGAGGTAGCTGATCGCACGCAGGCGCACACAGGCCAATAACGATACCCAGGATGAAGATAATGTATGCTTTACCCCCCCCTTCTCGATCCATTCTTCTTATGCCTATCCGGCTACTTTTTCCCCTTTGGGGGTGCCGTCGCCCTCTCTACGTACCTATATGTCGTCGCCACACAGGAGGTATTCAACAGAAGTTCATCCTTTTTCTTTTGTTGGGCATTTGTAATGTTGAAGTTTTCGATGTTGACAATCCGGGGAAGGGTCCCCACATAATAAAAGAACATCCCTATTTTATGATATGATCCCACAAATTTTAGCTCTACGGGAACCCTGGAGTAAAATTGTTGAGATGTTTCCCCCTGGGGTTTGAACAACAGGACCTCCAATCCGGCCTCTTGGCTCATATTGGAAATGCCCTTCAATAGAGCAGGTATTTCCTTCTGATCCGGCAATTTGGTTATGATATTTTGGAGATCATCGTTCATGCGCGCCAATTCAGCTTTGAACTTATCCTTGTCCTTGGCGATATTGTCCTTTATATTCCTATCCCGGATGAGATCGTTCAACTTAGATTCTTTGGCAGCAATTCTTTTCATTTTTTGACGATGAAACCCTTGCCAGTAGGCCCCTAAGATGACCACCGAGATTAGGGCAACAATTCCAGCCTTGTGCAGTGTGGGCAGCTTAAGTATGGTATCCAGTGATAGAGCCATTTGTTCTCCTTACAGCACGGTTGAACAGTGGAGGCTGAACTTCATCAATTTCAAACCGCCTCTGTCGATTTGTTCAGTGATCTCCAGTTCTACTCCCGTGAAATATTTCGAACGCCCTAAGACATCCATAAAATTAGCGATGGTTTCGTTGTCCAAGGCCACCCCGGCAATCTTTAAGTCCTTTCCGCTCTTATCCAAAGATTCAATCCACACCTTCTCCGGCGTCCGTTGGCTCAACTCGCCCAAGATATAGGCTGCCCGTAACCTACCTTTGTCTAAATCTTTGATGACGGTCAGCTTCTGCTCAAGTTTGGCCTTTCTCTGCTTTAACTCGTCTATCTCACCTACTTCCTTGTCTAATCGAACGAGGTCTTCCTGAACCAATTTTAACTGGGTATCAATGCGCGCCTCACGTTTACCTGAGCTCCAGCTGAAATAGGCGACAATGATGAGGACGAAAACGAGGATAAGGGAAAACATGGTGAGCTGGAATCGGAGAGACTCTCTCTTTCTTGCTGCCCGGACGGGGAGTAGATTTATCTCGATCATCTTATATCCTTCGTGAAGCCAGCCCTACACTAACGGTCATCAAGGAACTAATTTCCTTAAGATATTCCGGATCGACGACACGCGGGTTGACTACTATGTTCGCAAACGGGTTGAGTATGGCTACCGGTATGTTCACCCGCTCGTAAACGATCTCCTTTAATCGGGGAGCCTTAGCGCATCCGCCGGTGAGATAGAGACGCGCCACCTTCTCATCAGGAAACGTCGCGGTGAAGAAGTCCAAAGATTTGGCTATCTCCAGGGCAATATTAGAAGAGACCTTGTTAAACACCTTGTCGATGACATGCGGGGATCCTTTTTCTGACGATCCACCCAATTTCAGATTTTCCGCCTCTTCAAAATTTACGCTCAGTTCCTTTTGGATCTCCTCGGTGTAGAGATTGCCTCCGATTGAGATATCACGCGTAAAAAGGGATTTCCCCCCTCTGACAATATTTAAATTCATTATGCTTGCCCCGATATCGCAGAGGGCAACCAAATCCCCTATTTCCAGGGGGTAGTTCAGCTCGTACACGTTCTCCAAGGCAAAAGAATCTATGTCAATAATCATGGGGCTCAAACCGGCCTCTCTGACGATGGTAATGTAATCATTGACGAAATCCTTCTTTGCCGCGACCAGAAGGATCTCCATATGTTCTCCCATGTCCTTTTCCGGGGTTGACAGTATCTGGAAGTCAATGCTTACGTCATTGATATCGAAAGAGATGTAACGCTCCGCTTCGATCAAGATATTCTCTTCCAATTCTGACTCGGACATCTTTGGCATGGTAATCTTCTTGACGATCACCGAGTGGCCGGAGACAGAAACGGCTACCTCCCGCTTTTTTATCTTATAGTGAGATATCAATTCCCCTATCGCTTCCACTACCGTAGTGGCATCCATCAAGCTCCCATCGACAATAGTCTCGGGCGGGAGAGGGGTGAGGCCCATATTTTCTACCTGGTAGCCTTTTCCCGTATCCTTGAGATCCGCGAATTTGACAGCGCTGGTGCCGATATCCAACCCCAGCACCATCTTCTTTTTTCCACCGAAAAAACCCATTGCTATATCACCAAAACTTTTTAGTCTAAAATATCAAACTTTTTTCTCAATGTCAAGTATATGATATATTTTCTTGACGTTTTTTCAAAAAATTTTGTGTTTTTATGAATTTATCCTGTATCGGTTTAGTTTCTCCCTTAAGGTTGAACGGGAGACACCGAGAATCCTGGCTGTTTTCGACTTGTTGCCCCCCTTTTCCTGGAGCACCTTCAAGATATAGTTGCGTTCGACTTCGGCCAAAGGGAGGAGACCATCTTTGCCCGTCCATTTCTCATCCGAAGCAGCAATACCCAGACCCCTTATATCCTTCCTCAGTTCTAAGGGGAGATCTTCGGGAACAATGAAGTCTCCTTTCGCTAAGATCGTTGCCCTTTCCATGACATTTTTCAACTCTCGAACATTTCCCGGCCAGGAATAGGCCAACAAAAGATCGAGCGCCTGAGGGTTCACCCCTTTTATCTCTTTTCCCATCTCCTTACCCGACTTTTCGATAAAACAGTCGGTAAGGATAGGGATATCCTCTTTCCTATCGCTCAACGGGGGCAACTCTATCACCATTACCTTGATGCGATAATAGAGATCCTTGCGAAATTCTCCCTTCTCCACTACTTGAGCGAGATCTCTATTCGTGGATGCAATTACTCTTACATCGACTTTAATATCTCTTTTTCCCCCTACCCGTCTGAGGGTGTACGTCTCCAAAAATCTCAACAATTTCGGCTGGAGAATAGGTTTCATCTCCGAAATTTCATCCAAGAATACTGTCCCCCCGTTGGCCAACTCTATCAGCCCCGGTCTGCTCTCTTTTGCATCCGTAAAAGCGCCTTTTTCATGTCCGAAGAGTTCCGATTCCAACAGCGCATCGGGAATAGCGCTGCAATTTATCTTAATAAGAGGCCTCTGTTGTCTTCGACTTTGGTAGTGAATAGCATTGGCAACCAATTCTTTTCCCGTGCCGCTCTCCCCCTGAACCAAGACCGGGGTTCGAGGGGTCTTGCCGACCAAGGAGATGAGTTCCCTCACGACATCCATCTGAGGGCTAATGCCGCGGATCTCTCCATCCTCTTTTTCGTCCTTGTGTTTAGAGCGCAGTCTGAGGACCTCACCTTTGAGTTCTTTGGTCTCCAGCGCTTTCTTAATCGTCAACCTCAATTCATCGATCTCAAATGGTTTATTGATATAATCATATGCCCCTGCCTTTATCGCAGTTACCGCAGTTTGCACATCGGCATAGGCCGTCATCATAATGACAAAGGAGTCACTGTCAATTTCTCTAATCTTTTTTAAAACATCCAGCCCATTCATGTCTGGGAGTATCATATCCAGCAAGATGAGATCGAAGATCCCTTCCCGCAGCGGATTCAGGGCATCCTCACCCGTCTGGACTGCGGTCACTTCATAGGACATCTTTTTCAACACATCTGCGAGGGTGTTGCACATCACCTCGTCATCGTCAACAATAAGTATATTGGGCCTAATTTCCACTGTCAGCTGCTACAGGAAGGCGGAGAATGAAGGTTGAGCCCTTTTCTGAAGCGCTTTCCACCCCAATTGTTCCTCCATGACCTTCCATTATTTTGTGAGTTATTGCGAGACCTAACCCTAATCCCTTGCTTTTAGTAGTGAAAAATGGATCAAATATTTTAGTGAGGTGTTCGGATACAATCCCCTTGCCGGTGTCCTTTACCTTGACCTGTATCCATCCCTTCTGTGAATCCATTCTGCCCACCTCCACCGTCAATATTCCCCCAACCGGCATGGCCTCGAGGGCATTGAGAAAGAGGTTCATGAATACCTGTTGCATCTGATTGGCATCCAAGGGAACAAGAGGCAGATCGCCGTCATACACCTCTTTAATGGTGACCTTCATCTTCTCCGCTTCCTTGGCCAGAAGTCCCTTTACCTCTCTGATGACATCCTTAAGGTGACAAGGGATGAGATCAAGGCGGCGGGGCTTTGCAAAGGAAAAAAAGGTGCGCAGCAGGTCGTTGAGCCTGTCGATCTCTTTTATGATTCTATCAATATATTCCCTCCTCGAGTCATTCTCTCCCAACTCCTCGCTTAAAGCTTGAGCCGTCGTTTTGATTCCAGCCAGAGGATTCCTTATCTCGTGGGCTAGGGTTGAGGAGAACTCTCCGAGATATGCCAATCGATCAATCCTGAGTATCTCCTCCTGCATCTTGTAGACCTGTGTCATATCCTGCAAATTTGCCACCCTCCCCCGCTCTCTTCCCTGAGCGTCATGATAGGGGACAATTAATAGCTTGAAAGGAGCGCCTTCTCTTTTTTTATGGAAAAAGATTTTTCCATCGCCTTTTCGTACGCCAATCTCCTTAGCTCCTTGGGGAAAGAGGCTGAGGAGACGTTTGCCTACGAGAAGATCTCTCTTGTGCTCCAGGATTTCTTCCGATGCCTTGTTAGCGAAGATAATCTTCCCCTCTCTGTTGAGCAGGACCACCCCTATCTCAATCCCATCTAAGATCTCTCTTACAACGGGGTTAGGGCCCTCCCCTCTAACGGTTTCTTCATAGTCTTTCATCACCAAGCTCTGAGCGTCCTTGTTAAGGAGATATCTGCTCGGCATCGAGTATCCATACTTTGCCGCTCTTCGATATTCCTTGCCCCAAAATATAGGGTCTTCCCTCACTGGGCTGATATTCGATTTCCTCCCGGGAGACGGCTTGGTCTATGATAATTGCAGCGGGGTGGTCTTCCCTTCCTCTCAAGAGGAGCACCTGGGGATTTTCTTCTGTCGAGGGCTTCAGTTTAAACACCTGCACAATGTTAAAAAGAGGGATCTCTCTATTTTTTAATTTGACCTTGCCCCTTTCACTGAAAAATTCTGATACCCATCTTTTTATCGGGAAACTCCTTATTATCTGTTTTTCAGGAACGCCGAAAATGATACCTGAGATATTGACAAGAGAAACTGCCAGGGCAGGTCTCCTCACGGCTTGTTGTAATTCAAGATCCGAGGGGCGATACGCCCCCCTTTCCAAGCGCTCGTCAAGCCCTGCTATCTCCTCCTTTTGTGATCCCCTCGGAAGGGAACTCAGTGTTTTCTGCATCTCGGCCCTAAAATCGCTTATTTCTTGATGTATGCTCTCCCATTTGTTCCTTTCTTCATTGACAATCCGTATCAAGTTTTCTATCTTATTCATAAATTTATCGAGCTCCGCAAAAGGGATTTGCGTCTCGACAGAAGGTTTCTGCGTTACCCTTTCCTCAAACAGTGCAATACGTTCCGCAGGAGGTCGTTGCGCTTCTATCCCTTCCGCCCCCTCCTTTGGCGCCCCTTCTATCCTCAGTTTCTGAAACTCCGCTATTAACTCCCGAACCACGGCCGCTTTGTCGATCTCTAAAGAGAATCGTTCATCGGTCATCCCTTTGACGGCCTTCCAGGACTTCTGCAAGAACTTTAAGGCAGAAGGGGTAAGTTTGCTTTCATCCATGATAAGTTGATGTAATACCTTTTGGATCAAAATGATGACCTTTTCAAGTTCCTCACCGACATAAGAAAGTCTTCTCAAGTCTTGAAGATGGGTTATTGCGTTGTTTATATGTTTGGAACTGATATCCCATTCCAAGGTCAATAATTGGGCTTCTACTTCCTCGAGTTTTTCCTTAAGCTCTCGGGAAGTTGTTCTTATCGTTTGTGCCTGAGAAGCCGGGGGGGGGGAGGGAGCAGGTTTAGCTGTTATATGAGGTTCTTGGATAGGAGAAAGGGTTGTTTTTGGCTGGGGGATGGGATTTGTCCGATCTTTTTCATTCACAAGGAGGGTGTCTACGGCTGAATCGATCTCCTTTTCGAGATCCGATAGATCCCCCCCGCCGTCTTTTCTGTTCATTACGTTTGTCCTTTTGACAAGACTTTCCTACTTACATCCCTCACCGTCAATTTGCTTATCTCCCGCAGGGTCTCGAAGACCCCATCCCCTTTGAGTGCGCTGGCAGTGAAGAAGGGCGCCTTGAAATGAGCGTTCAGGTCTCGTTCTATCTCTTCGATCGTTAATATGGGTATATTACTTCCCTCCAAGTCCCTCTTGTTATACTGCAGCACCAAAGGGATCTTGGTAGCATCAATTCCCTTCTCCTTGAGATTAATGGCCATGTTCTCCAAGCTCTCTATGTTCTTTTCCCTCTGCACGCGCATAGAATCAGCTACAAAAACAATACCATCGGCTCCCCTCAAAACCAGTTTTCGCGTAGCATCATAGTGCACCTGTCCGGGTACTGTGTAAAGTTGTACCCTGATCTTGTAATCCCTTATTTTCCCTAAATCAAGCGATAAGAAATCAAAAAAAAGCGTTCTATCTCCCTTGGTATCGATAGATACCAACTGCCCTCTGATATGATCGTTGGTGCTGTCATAGATATAGCGCAAATTTGTGGTCTTCCCTCCCAGACCAGGGCCGTAATAGATGATCTTGCATTGGATTTCTCCCGAACTGAAATTTATGAAGGCCATAGGATTACGAGCTACTCTCCCTTATTTCTCTCCATGATTTCCGTAAAAATTTCACGCAATTCATGCACCACTTTTTCTGTCCTCAACCTTACGAGTCCCAAGGTGGTTCGATCGTCAAATAAGGTCACCATAATGAATTCAGTGCCGATCTTGGAAAAATGGACGTTTTCGTTTTTTCCCTTATGGAAGAGGAGGGCAAATTCATCTTCTCCCAAGAGTCTCGCTATCTCCGAGGTGGCGCCGAAATTGGCTGCGGTAAGTGCGGAGAGGGCAATAACATCCAAGGTTGAAGGATCACCGCTGGAAGATATGAGTTGCCCTGATCTATCGATGAGCAAGGCACAATGGGCCCCTGAACTGCTTAACATCTTGTCCAGAGAGCGCTCAATCCGCCCAATATCTTGATCGGAAAGGATAATGTTCATCGCTGCCCCTATCTGTTCGATCTATTGAGATGTCTCATTTCAGTCCATCTACTTCTCCAATACTTATAGCATGTTACGGACCCTATGTAAAGTGAGAATGTTCAAAAATAAGCCAGTGGCTGAAAACTAGGAACTCAAAAACTCGGACATGGATGATTTTAAACCAAGGTCATCTATCTTTTCACCAAACTTCGTGACGGTGGGTTGAAGGGCGGATCTTATTTTCCTATACAATTCGTCCTTCGCCATCTCTACGGGGATATTGTCCAGGGTTACTTGAATGCAATCTCTCATGCCCCGGACAAATACTTCCGCCGTGATCTTGCCGCTAAATTTTATCTCTCCATCTCTATATTCAAATTCGGCTGCAAAGGGATCAAGAAAAGGATAGTCATCCGATTTTTCCACCTGGGCCCTATTGAAATTATCACGAAACGATCCTTTGCGCTTGGTCAATCCATCAAACAAGGATTCTATGGTCCCCATCACCTCTTGCATAACCTCTATAACTCCTTGAAGGCCGGAGGCTTGCATAATGCCCGTCCGTTCTGATCCGCTACTTTCCAGGCCGGCACGATATACATTGAAGGTTGCACCTCTCTCTTGAACATCGTCTATTATTTTATTCAACATATCCTTGCCGTATACCCCGCCGGATTTCTCATCCGACATCACCGCTTCTACGACTTCTCCCTCCTGGAAAACAATGATCCCCCCCCCTTTGCCGTCGCTTAACATGATGTCGATGTACCCCGAATGGTTCTCCTTGTTCAACTTCTCCATTAATTTATCCAAGCTGGTGAACTCCGTAGATAAGTCTTTATAGGTCGCTTCTTTCATGGATGTGCTGGCTAAAATCGTCACCATCTCCGGGGCCAGCCTATAGACATTTATCCTTCCATCCTTTTGCTTGGACATGCGGATAATGTTCTCGACCGCCTCTTCACCCCCTCTTCTCCTGCCCTGCGCTTCCTCAAACGCATTGACGATCTCGCCGGCCTCCAAAAAAAGGATTCCCTCATAATCCCAAAAGGATACTTGTACATAGCCGGTGAAATTGTCCTCTTTTAACGTTTGGAGAAAGATGTTGAGATCGACAAAGGCGGTTCTCAGGTTTTCGTGAACCATCTCTCCTCTTGGCAAAATCATCTCTCAGCCCCCTTTTTTGAGGAATTCAGACCTTGGACAATCTCCTTTCCAAGATATTTCGCGCTACAGAAAAAAACTCATCAGCGGTGGTCCTTGCCTGCAAAACGACCATGAGGAAAAGATGATTGTACCTCATGATGGTTGTTTGATTATTTTTGTACCTAAGGTTCACCCTCAATGGTTGAGAGTTTCCTAAATATTTGTCCAACCTCGAAGCCATGGTAAACATCAGCAACGGAATCGAGGTTTCACTTTCAGTAAAGGTTTGATCATCGATAGTAAGCACGTTCCCTTTGGTATCAATCCAGCTTCCTTTTTGAAAGCCCCCGACGTTAGTTAATATTCTCAACAATCTCTCCAGCGATTCTTTTATTGCCGCTTCCTTGTCCAGATCCTCAAAGGCTTGCTCAACCTCATGCAACAAGACCGTGCTATCTCTTTCTTCTGCCGCCGCTTCATCCTGTCTTCTCACCCCCTCCAGCAGAAGGTGTTCCCATCGATCCGCAATGGTTTCTTTGGGCGGCACTATCCCCATCTGTGAGTTGAACCTCCCCTCGTTCCAATCCAGTATGGTATACAGCGCTTCTTTCCCCTCTATATCGCCTACCTCGGCGTGAGCGATTTCGCCGTTCTGAAAGTAGATTAAGCCTCCTTCATCGCCTTTCGTGATGGTAAGGGACATGGTAAACCTGCCCAAGCACGCCATCTGGATGATATCAACGAGTTGGAGATCAACGACTTGCCCTACAAAGCCGCCTCTCTTCTCTTCCAGGGCTTTCAGGATAAGGGTTCTGACATCGGATATCTCAAAAGGTTTCTCTAGATAAAAATAAGAGCCCCTCCTGGTAGCCTCCTTGTGCACCTCCGGTGATCCATAGGCGGTCATAATGATCACTTTGGTTGATGGATACTTTTCCCGTATTCTCGACAGCAGATCAAGACCATTGATATCCGGCATCCTGATATCCGTTACTACCACGTCGATGGGGCCTTTTTCTAAGATGTTGAGGGCATCTGTCCCCGTGTTGGCAATGATAATCTCATACTGCCCCGTATCTTTAGCAAGGGTTTTAGTCATGCTCCACGTCAAGGTCTCTTCGTCGTCAACTACCAGTACCTTGCGTGCCACTTTTGCTGCCATATCTTATCTCCTGAGAATCCCGTCTTTCACACGATTGCTGTCCTTCTGTGCGCTATAGCTTACCTCTTTTTGCCCTTATTTGTCAAATAAAATATATTGGTAAGAAACAATTTGCTTGTCACAGTATGAAACGTGTTACTCAAGGCCACTGGCATTCTTTAGCCGGATTTTTTATTGATGTCCAGAGGTTATCTTGGGAGAGATTGTCAGCCTTCAAGGCTGGGTGCCCGGCGTGAATCTTTAACACGGCATCTTGAATCTTCTTTAAAAGGGTAGTTGGCGCTGAATATTCCTCTCGTCCTTACTAGCCCCTGAGGGCGCTGAGGGTCGTTTTTTGAAACGCGATCCGTTGCGTGTCATCGGCGATCTCTCCGCTAACCTTTTCCACCAACAGCGATACCTTATCCACGGGGAAACTGTTCCTTTCCTCCCCCATATCTTTAATCTCTTCGTCTAATATAACGGGGGCCACGGGTCCTATGATCTCCGCCAACTCTTTCTCCACAAGGTCGAAAAATCCCCCATCAACGACCTTTTTCGCCTTTCGTTGCGGCGCCGTCGCTACTTCTATCAGCCCTGACGAAAAAAGTTTATAGAGGTTCCGCGCAGTATCGTATTCCCCCATTTTTAACTCATCCGATATATTCCCTACCGTCTTTTTACCGTCGATCTGCGATAATACCGACCACGAGTCATGTTTGAGTCGTACCTCATCAGGGGCACGCTTTGAAGATAGTTTAAACACTATGTCTTGAGAGGAAATGATCTCTTTGATCTGTTGCCACTCCTCGAGTTGCTTGATCTTTTCCTCGAGCAGTGAGAGGGTGTTCTTCTCGATCGTTTTTTCCTCGCTCGTAGCATTTGGGGTAAAGTTAAAGTTGCCGTCCGCCCAGGTGAGAATGGCAAAAACCGCTTCCTCGCCTACTCCATCTTTGCAGATAGCGTGGACAAGAGCTCCTTTGTTAACATAGAGCTCGCCCTTCTCTTTACCCCTCTGAATGCTCAACACCCCTGTTTTCCCCTCAGACGCCAACAGCCTCACAATATCGATAACCTTAAATTGTGAAACGCTGCCTGAGAATGCCTCTGGCATTTGACACTCCTCCTATGCGGTGATTTTCAACTTTTTAAAAAAATCCTGCAACTCCGATTCCTCTTGAGCCTTAGCCAGGAGATCTACCTTTGCCGCTGACTTGCGGAGAGATTTCTGAATATCCTTGTCGCTCTTTGCATCATCGCTGATCACGTTTAAAGTAAGTTTAATTAAGGTAGTGTCGGCAGTATCCTCACAAAGAACCAGGATAAAAAAATTCGCAGCTATCTGGATGATAAGGTGTCTATCTTCATATACTAACTCGATATAATCGACCTCCTGTCTCATCTTTTCCAAGATAGCTGAGCACAGGGCCACTTCCTTCCCGAAATGCTCGATCCGTTCATCCTTGTATTGGAGTTGTGGCACCAGCAATTGACCCCCTTTACTATAGATAAAGGAATCCGTTACCCCTGGGATCTTGTTAAGTTCGGTCAAATCGATGCTCATACTTATATTTTAGCAATTTATATACCAAAATTGGCAACTTGGTAACTAATTGAAGTTAAAAAGAAAAACACAAACGCGGTGAGATGCGGTGCGCGGGGAGTGACGCTTTTTCACCCAGTGCTGATAAAAAATGGCCAATTATCGACCGCTTAGCTTGCGGCCTTTTTCTAGGGCCAACTGAAAGCACCCGCTTTCTCAAAAAATACGCTGAATAGCGGGAAACGAGGTTTCCCTTGACAACTAGATCATTTTTTCGGATATAATATAAGCACCACGGGAGAGGTCAATGGTCGGGGATAAGGATAGGATCTTCGAGCTCGCTCAAAAGATCACACAAACAAAAGGTCTGAAAAAGACCATCAAAGAATATCAACGGATCTTAGACAAAGACCCGGGCGACATCAAGACGAGGATCAGGCTCGGCGATCTCTATTTGCGACGGGGGAACCTAGATAAGGCCGTTAAAGAGTACTTCAAAATAGGAGAGCACTATATTGGGGAAGAGCTGGATTTAAAGGCCATCGCCATGTTCAAAAGGATACTCGTACTGAACCCCGGTATGATCGATTCATATTATAAACTCGCGGATCTCTACTATAGGCGCGGTCTCTTCGGTGAGGCCAAGCTTCAGTATCACAAGGTCCTGGAGATCGATTCCAAAGATAAGAAGGCGCGTGATGGCTTAAAGATGATCGAAACCAAGGCGGCCAAAGCCAGCGCCCCTGAAAAGAAGGTCGTCGAAGATAGCACGAGGGAGAAGGATCCGGTTTGGAACGCTATCTTACAGGAACTGCAACGACAACTATCGGCCCAATTGAGGCAAGATGATTACCAAACGCACTACCATTTGGGAATCGCCTTTAAAGAGATGGGCCTCCTGCAAAAGGCCATAGAAGAATTTAAGATCGCGCTCGCTGACCCCAATCAGGAGTTTTACGGTTATCTCATGCTTGGGATGTGCTATCGAGAAATGGGTAATCATAATGAAGCAATAGAAAATTTAAAGAAAGGATTGAAAATAAAGCCCCTCGTTACGAAGCAGTATGAAGACATCTATTATCAATTGGGGCTGGCCTTTGAGGAAGGCGGACAGATGAAAGATGCCCTGGAGGCCTTCAACAAGGTGATCGAACTCAAGGGAGGAAAGGCCTCAGTTGAGTTTGAATCGAAGGTACAAAAACTGAAAGAACAAGTGCGGGGTGTCTGACGGCCCTGCGATCACTCTCTTAGTCAGCATAGAGCATTTCGACAATGAAAAATCCAGACAAGAAAAAATGGATTATACTGGAGATCGTAAGGGACTATCTGTATTCCCACAACCGCTTCCAGTCCATCTATAAAAAATACAAGGCACAAACCTTGAGCTTTGACGACGTAGAAGAGTTTGTCACTGACAAAGACCCCACCGTCCCTCTCTTCAATTTGAAAGAATCGTGCCATATGCTCTTCCGATATCAGGGGGAAGAACAAAGCAGCGATGAGGAAAAATTGTTGGACCTCGCCATAGGCTCTATCTTCCATGAAGCCATGAAACTACGGGAAAACCTCTACCAACTGAAGGTATACAAACCTCGTTACCTGCAGATCCAGGACAGTCAGCAGGCGTCGGATTATGAGAGGAATCTGCTTCAAGAGTTTATGAAGATCGGGGCGAAGACCGAGAAGCGGTTGGCGGAAAGCATGACGGAAACCAAGCGGCTCTTTCGAGACACCCTCGAACAACTTGCCCACCTACTCCCCCGCTATAAGGATAACGCCGTGCTCATCAAATTTTTGTTGCGCAACAAGGACCTCCTGCAGCAGGCCTTCGGCAGAAGGAGGGGGTTGGAGATAATCGCGGATATGTTTTCAGGAGGCCTCGGCGAGGCCTATGATGTCGAGGGAAGGAGCTACTTGGCAAGTGAACACTACGATTTGGCTGCCCAATTTTTTAGCCAAGCCCAGAAATACAGGGCCCAGGATCAAGGGCTCAAAGGTCTCTACCTCTATGCATGCGGCATGGATGGCTATTACAAGAATAGATATCAAGATACCGTGCGATCCTTTTACAAACTCCTCCCCCTTGCCAAAACATTGGGAGATGGCAAAGGATATATTGAAAAGGTAGAAGAGGTATGCAGGAAGATCGGCCGTGAATGCCTGGAGGACAAAAAGAGAAAATTAGGCACCGTCGCCCTCCAACTCGCCGATAAAATAAGGAGCTTATCGACAGAGGCATAAAATCATTTTATTACAATGAGTTATATAACATATTTCACTAAACACATGAAGTTATATTGATACAAATCAGTGCCCTTTTCCCTTGCCAACCCCCCTTACCTGTATCTTTCCTAGAGATTTCTTAAGAACTCCTTTTGTCGGTACTCCTCGCAAAGGGCAGGATCTGTGCGCAGGGCTTCGAGCTCATGTCCCAATGTCTGAAGCAAGGTTGCCTTGTCAGAGGGCATCTGGCCATTTAAGGGGAGATAGTTGGAGATGTGATCGCTGAGAAACTCGGAGGTGACTTCGAGGCCTTCGATGATCCTTTTTTCCTCTTCCAGGATCAGCTCAGGAGAAGGCACGCTGAATTCTCCCCTTTGTTTCATTTCATGGAGAGGTGATCCAGGCTGAGGCACGAGGTTCCTCACCCTGATAAAGTGCGGATCGATCTTATTGAGGACCCGTGCGGTACCGTCGGCATGCTCCTTCCAGCGCCGGATGCCGCCGATCCCAAGCAGGATATAGAGGGAGAGCTCGAAACCCGCCTCTTTCGCCTTGAGTCCTGCCTCTATCTGCTCCTCCGGGGTAGCGCCCTTTTGGATAAACTCCAGGGTCTCTGCATCGCCGGTTTCAAGCCCCACGTGCAGGCGCACCAATCCTGCCTTGCGCAGCTGTTTTAAATCATCCAGGTCCTTCTTCGCGATGGTCTTGGCGCGGGCATAGCTGGTGACGCGCTCCAGACGGGGGAAAGAGGCGTACAGGGAGCGCAGGACCTCGGAGAGGAGTTCGGTCTTTGTCACGAGGCTGTTGGAATCCCCGATAAAGGCAGTGCGGGCTGATTCACCATAGAGCCGCGCAGCTTGTTCGATATCCTCCTTGATCTCCTCGAGGGCGCGGCGCTCAAAGGGGATATCCTTATACATGGAGCAGAAGAGGCACCTATTCCACGGACACCCCCTGGTGACGCGCAGCAAGAGGCTATAGGCCTCGCTCGGCGGCCTGTACGGAGGAAAATCATACCCCCTGTCTTTTAATCTCAATCTGCCGATAGCCATGTATTAAGTATAATACTCTGAGCTTCCATGAGCAAGGATATCAGAGATGAAAAAAAGGGGGCAGGTCATCATCTTGAACTCAACTCACCCTGCCCCTGTTTTAATCACCCTACCCTTTTGATTGCACTATGTGTCTGTTATCGAGTCTCTCCGCTACCTACGTGGCTTATTATCAACTTCTTTCACCACGAAGAACACGAAGAAATATGAATATTTATTCTCACTATTCGCAACCAAAAAGAATATAAAATATTTAGAATATTTTTTTATCGGCTACTAGACTTTATACTCCTTCGTGGCCTTCGTGGTTAATATAGCCGTTTCTTTTTTTTATCGCAAAAGGCACGAAGTTCACGAAGAAATCTAAGATTATTCTTATTAATTTAAAACTTCATGATCCCTCGTACCCTTCGTGGTTCATGCCCTCCTTTTCTCGCCATTATATCCACACCACGAAGAGCACGAAGTACACGAAAAATGCTTAATTCACTTGTCTTTCTCTATATGTAACTTCGTCTCTAACTTCGTATGTCTTCCTGAACTTCGTGGTTAATCCTCCGTTTTTTTACCACGAAAAAATTATAGTACCATCCGTTTGATGCCGTCCTTAATATATTTGACATTAAAATTCATCAAGAGGCCAATCGAAATATCAGACAGCTTCATATAGGTGAGCAATTGTGCCTCGTGTATTGGTAAAATCTTATCTATACTCTTCAACTCAACAATGATGCTGTTATCTACTAATAGGTCGACCCGATAACCACAATCAAGCCTAATGCCTTTGTATGTAACAGGAAGGGGATATTGTAACGTGAACGGTATATTGTTAATTCTCAACTCATGGGCAAGACACTGCTCATACGTTGACTCCAGCAAGCCGGGTCCCAGGTTCCTATGCACTTCTAACGCGCACCCAATGACGCGATTTGATAGTTCATCAAATTCCAATCTTTATACTCCTTTGTATATCAGCAAACTTCTCACCACGAAGCACACGAAGGATTCGAAGAAATACAAAATCTTTTTTATTTTTCACTAAAAAACAAAAAAATCCTTATCTATTTTAACCTTCGTGCCTCTTCGTGCCCTTCGTGGTTTACTCACCCCATTTTTTCACCACCACATCACCACGAAGACCACGAAGTACTCGAAGAAATCAATATCATTTCTTTTTATATTCAACCTTCGTGTATCTTCGCGCCCGTCGTGGTTAATACATCCGTTTCTTTTTTCACCACGAAGCACACGAAGAATACGAAATGGTTTTAATAAGCAGACTTTATATTTATATGCTTCGTGCCTCTTCGTGCCCTTCGTGGTTAGTTACTCTCTTCCCCATCGCGAATAGCAATAAATTCGCAAAGAAATATAAAACCTTTCTTTATTGCTTTTTGACCTTCGTGTATCTTCGTGTCCTTCGTGGTCCATTCCCTTTTTTTTGTGTCCTCCATGGTTAATAATCCTTCCCATGCGAGGACGGGACAAAGAAGTAGTATCTCCCCTGTTCAACGCGCAGCAAGGCGTCAAGCATCAGTCTGATCTCCGTAATATCAACGCTCTCGATCTGCACAAGGGCGTCGACAGCCTTCAATATGTCACGGATATCATCTTCGAACCCTTCTTTCTTCCCGTGATGCCCGTGCCGCACATCTTGGAGACACTGGATCGCATACTGCACTTTCAAGCGGTCTTTCTTCGATACGGTCAATGAATTCAAGGCATCGATGATATCGGCCGTCAAGGCCGCAGCATCCTTCTCCACCGTGATCTCGACGTTCGACTCATAGGCGGGTATAACGGTGCCTTGGGCCGTTAATCCCACCTGCGTTTCGATCACATAGGTGCCTGCTGCATCCGGCATAAGGGCATAGTAGCGGATGGTCTCGGTTTGGTGGGCTCCAAGAGCGATGGTGAAGGCCCAGGGGCTCTCCGTAATCCACTTCCCCGTCCCCGGATCGTAGAGCGGGAGCGCTGGCGGGAACGCCTCGGTGATCTGGGCCTCGATTGCCTCGTCCAGGCCCTTTATGGTGAGATCGATGGGGACGAGCTGGTACGGCAAGAATGTTTCCGCTTCCAATGTCCTATGGACATGGGCAACGGCGTTCTTGAGCAAAAGGGCGATCTGGTTGTAGGTCTTATTATTCAGGCTGAAACCCAGATCGAAGGCGCAGTAGATCGCCTTGCCTAATCCATATCCATTGATGGAGATAGCCGGTTGACTATTATGACCATGCCCGTGCGACTTGCGCCCAAAATATCCGTAGTTTCTTTCATCCATCCATCCGGCTATCGTGGTATCAGAGAATGCCTCAACCCTGATCGCCTTGCCCTCTGCCTTGATCGTGCCCTTCTCGGTTATCGGGCTCGGCACAGTCGCTATGGTGTGGAAGTTCCCAAAGAGTTGCCCTTTATAGCGCACCCCGAAGAACGGGTCATCTCCCTGGCCGATACCCTGACCGTGCATGAGCCAGAGGGATGAGATGATGCCGGTGCCGGCATAGACGCGCTCCCGCAGCTCATCAGCCACATCGTCGGCAAGCGGTTGACGATCGCCGAGGATCAGGATATCCGTGAAGTACGGATTTCTCAGCTCCCGCGCAAAGGCATCACTATCATAGACAATCAGATAACTATTTGCCGCCTCTGTTAGGCTGGCCTGGAGCAGATCAATCCTGATGCATTGCTGACCCCAACCATGCAATCCACCCTTAAACGCGCCCTTACCGATCACATCGGCTTGATGCCCTGAGCGACGATCGCACTGGTCATTCACCCAGACGAGGAGGTTGATGGGATCTCCGATCGCCTCAGTCACCTGGACGGCCGGCAGCACCTCAAAGCTGGCGGCAGCCAAGGTCCTCGGTGCAACTCCACCTTCTAAGACCACCTGGAGCTGGGCTTGGTAGACCTGGGGGGTCAAATCCGCGGTGGAGGTGTTGAGGTTGCCGGTGGCAATGCTGCCGGCAGGTACGGTAGCGGTCTTATCAAGGGTCTTTTTCACTGTTCCGCTTTGCGGATCAACGATAAGAACCCGTATCCCGATATTTTCGAGCGTGGTCGCGGTCTCGTTGGTGAGGGTGTAGATAAAGGCCACCTCCTGCCCCTGGTTTACGCGATTGGGGGAGACGGCAAGGGTGCCGGTAATCCTTTCCTCAGGAGTTTGCAGCTCTATGGTGATGGAGACAGAGATTGGCTGTGAGGCATTCCCCGCCTTATCCATGGCCCTGAACGCGATGATATGGGCGCCTTCATCCCCCGCAATGGGCTGCCAGGTATGCGAGTACCTACCGGCGGCTGGATCGGAAAGGGCAAGGGGTTTCCACTGCCCTGCGTCCACCTGATATTCGGCCTGCGCCACACCAGAGAGGTTATCCAGAGCCCTGACGATCAGATCAAAAGGGTCGCGGAGGACGCTGCCCGCGGCCGGAGAGATGATCTCCACGGCAGGGGATGCCAGATCGATATTGATATCCGCCACGGTAATGCTTGCGGTATTGCCGGCCTTATCAGTAACCGAGCCTGAGACCGTTTGCCCCTGCCCTTCGGTAGATACGACGTCTGCATCATAGCCGCCGATGGCTTCATCGACCCCTGACAAGGCATCCGATACCGCGTATTGGACGGTGATCGGCGCGTTATTCCATCCCGCGCTATTGGCAGCAGGCGTGCGCGAGGCCACGGTAATTACCGGCGGGGTCATATCGAGATTGACTACCTCGGTTATGGCCGCCGTATTCCCCGCCTTGTCTACGGCCTCGGCGACTGCCGAGATCCCCGCCCCTTCTTGCGTGATGACATCAGCGGCATAGGAGCTCCGGGCCTCGTCTATTCCGGTGAGGCTGTCGTTGACCGTATAATTGACTGTTACCTCGCTGTTGTGCCAGCCATGCGCATTCGGGACCGGAGAGACCTCTGCTTGAATGCTGGGCGGCCGTCTGTCGACGGTGATGCTCGCAATGCCGTAGCTCGTGACCCTGGTGGTGTCATCAGTGATAGTGGCATAGACATAGTAGGTACCGTCAACGACCCCAGCCATTGCCCAGGAATAGGCGTCTGCCGCCTTGTCGAGGTCCTCCTTCAGCCCGGCAATGATCAAGGTCCCATCCTCGCCAGTCGGATCCGCATCGTAGTACAGGGCAATATCCGCATTGCTGTCATGATCCGCATCCTCCCAGCGGATCACGGGGCCAGCCCCATTGGTCACGATCGGCCCTGAGGGCTCGATGACCATAACGGCCGGAGGATCATCGATGCCATCGTCTTTCACAAAGAACTGGGCAGTTTGCATCCATCCGCTCTTGGCGTCGTGCTCATCGATGGCCCGTGCCCGCCAGTAGTACCGGGTAATGTCCGTGAGCGGAGCCGGCAGCGTCCACCAGGTGGTTGACGATTGACCCTCCGCAATCAAGGCACTTAGCCCAGCATCGGCATATACCTCAAAGGCATAGGTGATAGCATCATAATCAGGGTCCTTGGCCGGATTGACTGCCAACAAGGGTGTCGGCGTGTCGACCCAGGCCTTGTCACCTGGATTGTAGAGCGTGGGGATAGCCGGCGGCTCATTGGCCGTGTTTGTAAAGAAGGCGCCAATTGTCCAGGGGCTGTCAGCCGTGCCGTCGCTCGCCTTGGCACGCCAGTAGTACCAGGTATTGTCCTCCAGCGCAGTCACGCGCCATGCCGTGGTATCGATGCCTGCGGGGATCACTTCCGAAGACCTGAGGCTAGGCGTGTCAAAGGTATGCGCCTTGTCCAGCTCAAAGAGGTAGCTCACTGCATCGCCATCAGGATCGGTGACCGTGGCGACAACCAGGTCGATGCCCAGGTTGGCGATTTCCTCCCCTATCACAGGTGCAACGATAGCAGGCTGCCCCGGCGTCCTGTTCTGGGTGTTGACCATAAACGGGCTCAAGGCTGTCTCAATACTGGCCCCATGCTCATCCGTAGCAATCACGCGCCAGTAATAAGTAACATTCGGACTCAGGGGGGTATTTATTGTCCAGGAAGTTATTCCTCCCTGCCCAGGCAGAATACCCGTGCTGGATGTAACCAAGGTGCCCATACCCTCATCGGCATAGACCTCAAAGGTATAGGCAAGGGCATCGCCATCCGGGTCAACGCTGTTCGTCACCTCGAGCACCGGTGTTGTCGAGGCAACTGACGCCCCATCCATCGGCGCGCTGATCTGGAATGCCCCCGGGGGCTCATTGGCCGTGTTGGTGAAGAACCTGCCATAGACCCAGAGGGTGTAGCTGAATCTGTCCCCTGCCCTCACCCGCCAGAAATACCAGGTGTTGTCTGCCAGCACGACAGGCACCTGCCAGGCGGTCTTTTCCTGCCCAGGGGCAACGCCGGTTGCCTGGGCTGACTGCTGCGTCATCTCCACGTCGGCATAGACCTCGAACTCATAGGTGATGGCATCCCCATCAGGGTCAACGCTGTTGGTGATCTCGAGCACCGGGGTCAGCACGGCCACCTCCGACCCATCCAGGGGCGCGCTGATCTGGAAGGGCCCTGGCGGGCTATTGGTGGTCTTGACAAAGAAGCTCCCTGTTGCCCAGGGGCTCACACTCACCCCGTCAGAGGCGCGTACTTGCCAATAATACCAGGCGTGCTCCGCCAGCTCTTGCGGTACCTGCCATGAGGTCTGCCCCTGCCCCTGCGCCACATCACCTGCGCGGGCAACAAGGCTCGTCATGCCGGCATCTGCATAGACCTGATATTCATAGGTCAGGGTATCCCCATGGGCATCGGTGCTGTTCTGGATCACTAAGGCCGGCTGCCGGCTCGCCACCTCATCGCCGGAGAGCGGCTCGATAATCACCGGCGTTGTGGGTATATGATTGGAGACGATCGGATCGGTAGCCAGGAGGAACTCGTCAAGGTCCGAGGTGCCGTCTCGGTCGAAATCGCCGGTCCCGTCCCTGTCAAGCGTATTAAAGTATTGCATCTCCCAGGCATCATCCATACCGTCGCCGTCGGTATCCTTGGCCGTGTTGACCCGGATCGTAACGTCGCGCACAGCCTGCAAGGCGCCGTCCGATGCCGTCATGGTGACCACGTACTGGCCCTTTTGTCCCACTTGCGGCGTCCAGGTAAATGAACCGGTGCCAGCACCGCTGTCTGTGAAGTTTGCAAGCGCAGGCAAGGGACTTGCGGCTAGGGTGGGTGTGGTGCCATCAGGGTCAGTGGCTGCAACGGTAAAGGAGAGGGGTTTCCCCTCTACGGCTGTCTGGCTGGGGATCGCCCCTATCACCGGCGGCTGGTTCGGCACGGATGTGCCGCCGGCAAAGGAGATGGTATAGGTGCTCTGGGCATTGACGTCGAAGAGGTTGATAAAGTATTGCCACGGTTGATTCTGAAACCTGGTCTTCGAGAGCCAGCAATTCTCCGGCTTGATGCGCTTGCCGTCCGAGCGGATGACCTCCTTGATCTGCCGCTGGCTGCTAAACGGGTCAGTAAGCTTGACGTACAAAAAACCCGGATTCGATGGCGTAGTGAGGGTATAGATATCGCCCGAGCCGGTCAGGGTCGAGGATGCGCTCTGGTCAAGCACCACCGTATCGACAGTCTCCGACTCGTAGACACGATAGACATCGCCGTCCTTGGCCAGGAAGTCCCTGATGATATCCCTGCCAGGCAAATCGACCAGCACATCCCTGACCAGGAAGTGGGTATTCACCGCCTCCAGAAGAGAAGTCAGCTCACCCCCGAGCTCGTCGGAGTGGGACCAGTCCGCGTCAAATTTCACGAATTCGCCGGAGAGGGTGCAGAACATGGTCCAGCGGGCTATGGCTGATCTGGTCGCAGCAATATCGCCGAATGCGGCCAGCAGGGTGTTGGTCGCTGGCTGGCCATTGACCTCGCATCCCGTGATCTCGAAGCCGATCAAGAGCCCCTGTTGATTATCCGTGATCTCGGGTTGGGCAGAGTTGATCTTGAGGTTCCTCGCCGTGCCGAATCCCGTGTTCTTTGCCCGCACGCCCAGGGTAAAGGGGATCGAGGGTTCGATTTCAGGAGTAAAGGCGTCGTCGCCATAGACATCCCTGGTCAGAAAGTAGTCGAGCACCAGGTTGGGCATGGGCTTGACCAGGATATAGTCGGGTGTCACCTCGGTGACATGCTCCTCCCCGCCGATGGTGTAGGTCAGGGTTGCCCCGACATAGTACAGCGTGCCCATGGGGTTCTCATTGGCCGCGCCCTGGGCAGGGATGATGAGCCAGTGGATGTCGGCAGCAGTAACCGGGTCGATGGTGCCATGACCGGTGACGTCGGTGATGTTCTCCATAGAATCTAGGCGGATGAAAAACAGGGCAGAGGTGTCATCGGGATCATAGCTGGCAGGTACGGTTGTGCCCTCGGCATCGGTGAACCTGACCTCGATGTTCACTGCCTGGAGGGTGATGTTGGAGAGGCCGTTGGTAATGCGCATGTGCGCGTCAAAGGCCTGCCGCTCTAAGGTCAGCTCCTGCGAGATCTCGAGCTTCACCTCGGCGCAGACGGAATCCGCAGCCAGGGCAGAGGAAGAGAGGATGGGCAGACAAAGAACGATGACTGCCCAAAGAGCGATAAACGATAGCTTTTTAAATATCTGCTCCTTTTTCATCTCCACACTCCAGCTACTTTCTTTTGTCCTCAGTCAAGGCCTGACCCCAATCTTACCCATTCTATTGTACATGTGAAGAGTTACTTCTCAGGAATCCTCTAGTAAACAACGTCCCCAACTATTTTCACTTTTTTTTATTTCTCATTTCCATGGTAGTCGTAGCGAAGTTCTCCCTCTGCCATTTCACAGTTGAGCCACTTTTCAAATGTTAACCACTCTTCTTCTATTTTTTCTTCGTCTCTTAGCCACAACACTGGCTTTCCTCGGCGGCTGATGTCCAGACACAGTAGATTTCCGTCAGAATATGACGCGACTGCGATTAGATGGCTTGGATGGCCTTGTTCAGAAATGAGTACCTCATTGCTCTTGACAACATCGTAATTATACTCTCCCTTCCAATCCTCTCCAGGCTCTTGGATGTTCCAGATAATTATATCGAAAAATTCTTTAGCAAAGAGTAGACCACCATTCCAACGCAGGAGAAAAGCCTTATATTCTTGTGGAAGCGATATGCCTAGAGACTTCTCGACACTCGCGATAGCTTTGTTCGAAGCTCCAGCATTGAGTCGGTGAACTCCAGGGTCATACTTTCTAATTTTTTTTAAAAAAATATCGAACATATTGCCTCGTACACTCAGTCTTGTTTTTTTGAATGTATCCCGGTACCACGAGCTCGGTGTTCGCGAAATGTTTTCGGTTCAATGTTGTTTGGAGGCATCTAAGGGGACGTAGTTAAATTCTTTAAATATTTTATCATCCTCTCTTCCTCTTCTTCCTTTTCTTCCAAGAATTCCTTCCCTCTCGCAACCGCATAATTGATGGCAGCAGGTGTAAGACCGA
>Ga0214473_10000117_pt1 | contig 113395 bp, 119 predicted proteins | sample RVTome_7_FD_203509 | JGI IMG/M metagenome (GOLD analysis project Ga0214473, IMG submission 203509) | Soil microbial communities from uranium-contaminated site in the Upper Colorado River Basin, Wyoming, United States - RVT98D197 | ecosystem: Environmental > Terrestrial > Soil > Contaminated >... | reverse complement strand
AGGTTGCGCTCTCCAAGGGAGAGATGTAAAATTCTCAGACCTTTTGGCATCGGGCACAATGTTCCCTTTTAGGGAAGGTTCTGCCAGAGAGGTTTTATCACAATTATATAGCGTTTCCATAAGGATTCAAAGGCGTCTCTGCTTTTCGGGCAGTAAAGAAAACACTATTTCTACGCTTTTTTCAGGTTACAATTTCAACATTTTTCTGGCCTCCCCAGGATCGAGGGGCTCCCGACCTAAAACCTTTCCGATGGAGATGATCCTCTCGACGAGATCATGATTGGTAGCCAACCTCGTCCTGTCCTCGTCATACCAGATATTATCTTCAAGACCAATCCGGACTCCGCCTCCCGCCACGATAGCCATCGTATTTAACTCTAGTTGATAATTGCCCACCCCTCCAACAGACCAGATCGATCCCTCTGGTAATTCCCTAACCATTAATCCAAGATGAAGCATATCAGCTTGAGCACAAGCAATATTGCCGAGAATCAGATTAAAATAGTAAGGGGGGTGAAGTAATCCTTTATCAATTAAATACTTGGCATAATTGATCATCCCCAGATCAAATGCTTCGAGTTCAGCCTTGATTCCTTTGTCTAACATTTTCCTCGCAAGATCCTGAATCATTTGTGGGGTATTGATGCTCGCCTGCTTATTAAAATTTAGTGAGCTTAAGGTCAGACTAGCAAAATCAGGTTTTAATTCACCCTCCAGATCAAGACAATCGGAACGCTTATCAAATTCAACAACATTTCTTCCCGAAGTTGAAACACAAAGGATTAATTCTTTCCTTTTCTTTCTGATTCGATGAATGATCTCTCCATAAATCTCTTTCTTGTACGTCGATTCACCTAAAACAGGGTCCCGTGCATGCAGGTGGACCATGGTAATCCCAAGGTCTGCAACTTTGTGGACTTCACTGGCAATTTCATCCGGCGTGATTGGAACATACGGCGTCATTTGTTTAGTAGGAATCATTCCCGTGGGTGCAAAATTGAGGATAAATTTCTTTTTAAACATGGCTGAGATAGGATAAATCTTTCATTCAAGATTGTAGGTCAAAAGGTTTTACCTCTTCTTCAAAATAGCGATGGAAACTCTTCTTTCTTCAACGATCTCCCTCTTCCAAGGAACGACCCTCAAGGGTGAAGGATTTTTATAGTATAAATTTACCATGGAATCAATTTCACTCCCTTATTCTTTCGATCTTCCATTCATTTTCGATCAGTCGTAAAAGGATTTCTGCTGTAACGAATTTTCCAACCCAATGTTCATCATCCATTTTTTTTAATTCATCAATAAAATCGGGGGTTACATAGCTCGAAATCAAAGAGTCCCGGGACAAAAGCCTATTAAACTCCGGCCCAAGTGGATTTGTGACCCAATTCTGCCAGTCCTCTAAGGGGACAGATTGATCATTCTTAATATAATTAAATATTTTATTTGGTGTTCTCCAGAAGATTCTAAATAGATTATAAATGAGCTTATTGTTTACTGAAAAAGCATTAAGTGGTATTCCCCCAATTAAAAGTTTAGAGAGTTCCCTATTTGTTTTAATAAGATTTGCTTGAAGCACAGCCTCCAGGTATTTATCCTTTTGAGGTAGTGACTCAGAGAAGCCTAAGGTGCTGAGGGATATTTCATAAGCCAGAGAGATAATTTCATCGTCCCAGAAGGGAGACCTTAACGTCGTATAATTACTTGCTACTCCCTGTTCTCCGGCGAAGTATTTCGGTGAAACTTCGTAAATTAAAAATGACATGTATGGTTCAGGCTGACTTATGGGCCCGTAAGTTTTTTCCAGTCTGTCCAAAGAGTCTCTAATGTGCTCCTCGAAGAAACCATAATTAATGCCAAATGCTCTTTTGAAAAAACTTTTGTTAATGCAAGGTGTTCCGCTTTGAATGGTGGCGGCCATATCTGCAGAGATAATGGATGGTATGTTCCCTAAACTCTTTACGTGATCTCTAAAAAGATGATCGCCGGCAATTCCTGTCAAAACCACCGGGAAATTGGTGCCATCATTCGTTAACATCCTATAAACATGGTTTAAAGTTGACCTTGTCACTCTCTCCAGACCGCCCGATAGATATACGGTATCATAAATTAGCTTGTTCAGTTGACTCACAAAGGCATCATCAAAGATAATTTGACGATGCTTTATTCCTAATGATTGAGCCATCTGAAAACTCGTTTTGAGATCGGTGCACCCTGCAACACCATAGGTATATGTCTCTAAGTTATTCCCGTGCCATGGATTGCTGTAGGCAAGAATGTTCCTGGAGTCCAAACCGCTTGTCAGTGAAATCGCTACCTTAGTGTTTGGGGGTATATATTTAGGGATCCGCTCTTCAAACACACTCTTTGCTTTTTGGATTGCATCCTTTCCTTCAATTAGCTTCTCCGACCTTCTAAAAGGTTGTGCATACTCATGGATTAAATGACGACCGGTATTTAGGTTATAACTGAGAACCGATGCGCGAGGAATTCTCAAGACGTTTTTTATGGGCGTTGTCTGGCCGACAGGGTAATTAAAATAAAGGAACTCATACAACCACTCAGGATTGAATTGCATCTTCTGGACATTATTGCAGTAAGTGGCAATGGTCGTTGATAATAAAATTCCTGAATCTGTTATACAGTAATAAAGTGGATATTGTGACCTTCTATCGCTAATAGCGTAAAGGTTGTTCTTTTCCTTTTCCACTATGCATAGCGCAAACTGGCCTTTCAGGTTTTTCAGGTTTGAATATTTGGCTTCAGCAATATTTTCGGTTACTTCAGCCCAGGGAACACTCTGAAGGCCGATCAAATCCCCTGCAAGTATACAAATGAATCTATCATTTTCAAAATACCTATTGTCACCGAAAAGGTCATTTTTTAGCCAGGCGATTGCCATGGCTGTGTTACCAGATTCTACGATTTTAGTTTTGCAATTTGACAGATAGTCTATAGTCCATAACAGCTTTTCCAAGTCCCTTCTTCTATTTCTCTTATCAAGTATTGCTATCAGTCCCGGCATATTTAAGAAATATTTAGCGAATTACACTAATGATAACGAATTTCACGAATAACCTATTCGTGTCATTCACTCTAATTCGTGCTATTCGTTTGTATTTTTAAGCAATTTATATTTTACTAAATAACAGAGTTTTAATAATTTCCTCCCGAATCTATGGAAAATATTGCCTTTATATTCCTTTAAAAACCAATACAGGTATAATCCGGGTAGGTAGTTGAAGTTATTTAACTCTTTTTCGCTCCCAAGATATGGAATTCCAATCCTTCGGATAATGGATGGGTCTTCTCCAAAGATATTTTTCTTATCAATTCGGTCACGGGATGACGCGGTAGAGGCCAGATAATATCTCTTTGATATTTCAATTGAAAATTCATTTTTCCCACCACCAGGCCAGCATAAAAAGGAAATTTTCTTCCTTAATTCCTTTTCCAAAATATTTTTTGATTCTTTCAGTTCCCACTCAAATCTATTTCTTTGATCCGATTCAGATTCATACCCATCGTTTAAGGCGTTTTTCCCTTTATATTCCTCCACTATCCGAAAGAGTTTTTCTCGCCAGGAGATATTTTTAAAAAAATCTTTTCCACCATTCAGTTTTACATATTGGGTGAGGAAGTCATTAAGGGACTTATCAGGGTAGTATCGTCTAACTGCGAGGGATTTTTCATGCTTATAGACCGGGGCTCCCAACTCAAATAAACCTTCTTGATTCTCAGTTAGGTATCTGTATTTTTTGCTGGTGTCTTTATTCCAATTCATCCAGACATAAGGATCACCAGGATGGCGAAAGTCAACAATCTCAGGACCAGTAAAATACCATGTATGCGTCATGGCATGGGACTGGATATCCATCACTCCATGCTTCTCCATTTCTCTCATTTCTCGCCAGGAAAGGAAGCCAAACGGAGTCAACTCCTCTTCCTTTGCCTTTCCGTTCCAAACATCTTCAAGATTGGGACGATAATCTTCGGTCGGGTCGACAAATTCAGGATTGACAAATATCGTCCCTTTAAACCCATATTTTTTAAGAAGCGGGTAAGCGTAGACCCAGTTATCTAAGTAGCCGTCATCGAAGGTTAAAACAATCGAATTAGGGGGGATTGGCTTTCCTTCTGCAACGTAATTATACAATTGCATTAGATCGATTGTGTTGAAACCTTTTTTCTTTAATATCCTAAGATGATCCTCAAAAATCTCGTACGGAATAGTAAGAAACTTCCATACCCAATTTGGATTTGGAATCCCAACGCTGTGATACATAAGCACAGGAACGGCCCCACCCTGATTCATTTCTGTTCTTCCAACTCGTCGATTACGAAACGGTGTTTGCCTGTGGCTGTTCGTCCGATAAATGGCTCTATGCGAACATTTAATTTGATTTCTGACCTCATCATGTCTCTTAAATGTGGCAGTATTTCTGATATGAGGCGGTCAACATGCTTCTGAATGTCAGGGATGGATTCGGTTTCCAGGACTAAATCCAAACTTTCCAGATTACGCTGGCGAAATTGGAAGCGTTTCACCCACTTCTGCCCATCCAGTAAATGAATGAAGAAACTTGGATAAATTATCCGTCCATTTAGAGTCCTAATATGATCGTTCTGACGTCCTAAGCTCATCTCCATCAAAGGGTAACCACGCCCACAGGGACAGGAACCTGTCTTTGGACTTCCCATATCGCCGAGGTCGTATCGAAGAAGCGGTTGGGCATAATTTTCAAGTGGGGTGACTATAATCCGCTTTGGTCCACCCGGATCTTCGGGTTGATCGAGAAACTCCACTCGATTGAGATCGACAAATAGGTGCATATTCCCTTCGGGGCATTCACAGGCGACGCTGGGGGTCTCGCGACTGCCATATTGGTTGTAGACCTTGCATTTGAAAGCCTCTTCAATAACCTTGCGATGACCCGGTAAAAGAACCTCTGCCGAGCAAAAAACCCCTTTTAAGCTCTTCGGTTGGAATCCTTTACTTTTCAGCCACTTACTGAAATCTGAAGCCACCGATGGATAAGCGTAGATAATCGTGGGATGATAGGTATTCAATGCTTTCCACCACTGCATAAAAACATTCTCATCATAGGAATAGACGGGTAATACCAAGTAACCCGATAGCACTGCTTTAATATGGGCCCAAAATGTTAGAGGCAACTCTTTGTCCCCACCTCCCCAGAGATGGAAGACCATTTCGCCGGGTCGCCACCCAGCCCATGAGAAGACTAATCTCATATTGGCTGCCATGATTTCATAAAGAGTTAAATCGCTCAGGAATGCCACTGGCTTTCCGGTTGAACCACCGCTGTTGTTTTCTCTTGCCCTTTTCGCATGCTCGGTTTCAGCAATAAGACCGTTATATTGGGTACGAAGAGTATCTTTTTCGAGGACAGGTAAACGATTCCAATCTTCCGGAAAAGCTATCTGTGTCGGGTCAATTCCAAGGTAATTAAAAGGCTGGCGGTAATAAGCCACATTTTTTGAGGAATGAATGGCCAGAGAACGCGCTCTTTGATCGCCAAATCTTAATAAATCTTCGCTTGACCACCATTGGCGTATGGCAAATTCCTTTGATAGTTGAACCACTCGTCCATATCGTAAGTTATATATGAGGGACGATAAATATTTAAGCATTGAATTGCCTAGAAAATAAAGACGAATAGCACGAATGACAGCAAATAACACGAATAGATTTTATTTGTGAAATTCGTTATCATTAGGGTAATTCTTATAAACTTTTATGGGATTCGTTCTTAATAATCATTTTCATCGTTTGTGGTTGACGAATTCGTCATCTAAAATTCATTTAGAATTTCTTTTTATTAATGAAAGATATAATTTTGTATAGGCATCTGTAATGGTTTTCAGGGAGTAATTTTTCTCAATGGTCAATCTGGCTTCTTGGCCTAAGTTACCTGCATATTCAGAATCGTCTAACACCTGGCAGACAGCATTGGCTAAAGAAGCTGGATCTTGTGAAGGAACCAATATACCATTCTTACCATCCTGAATTACTTCCGGAATACCTCCCACTTTCGTAGCAATTACAGGCAGACCCGCAGCCATCGCCTCCAAAATTGACATGGGGAATCCTTCTCTTTTAGAGGAGAGAACAAAGGCGTCTACGCCAGGCAAAAACTGTTCTACGTCAGAACGACTTCCTGTCATATGGATACAGTTCGTCAGCTTCTTTTGGACAATTTCTCTCTCAAGTTGCTCGCGCATTTCTCCATCACCGATTAAAATTAGATGAATATTTCGACCTTGCTCTTTCAATATCTCCATAGCAGACAGCAGAGTAAACTGATCTTTCGCCTCTGTTAACCTTCCGACCGATAGCAATACCTTTCCATCAAACTGATCAGGCAAGAAGTCTTCTAACACTTGATTCCGCGGCCCGGGGGCAAAGCGGGAAGTGTCGATTCCGTTTGGGATTACAGTGATTGATTTCTCTGGAACACCGATCTCCTTAACAAAGTAATTTCTAAGATCCTCGGATACTGCCGTAAAACAATCCACCAACTGGGCAGCTCGACGAACACCTTCTTGAAGTTTTTCGGAACGCGATATGGAATACTTGGCATGCTCTGTCAAAACCACGACGGGTATCCTGGCAATTCGCACCGCAGGCCAGATGCACTGCCACAGAGGAACATGATGGACATGCAATATATCAATTCTCAGTCTAATCAATGCAATTGTCAAAAAGAGTGGTTTAAGTAACCTCTTCATCCGGGTATGGTTGAGATTGCGGGTTGGTATATTCCGAGCTTTCAAAATCTGTGGCATAACTCCAGTCCCTTGATACATGAAGAGGATCAATGGATCAAAGATGGAGCGGTCCAGTTGGCCGCAAATATTTGCGGCTATCATTTCAGAACCACCTACGGCAGGAGAATAAATCAGGTGTGCGACTCGCAAGCGTTTCGGAATACTTTTAGGCACGCCTTTTTATAACTTTCGCTGGATTCCCTGCGACGATGGAATAATCGTCAACGGGTTGGGTGACAACACTACCTGCACCGATAATACATCCTTTTCCAACATCATCCATAATCACGGAGTGGTTTCCAATCCAAGTATCTTCACCAATCTTTATCTTCTTAAACTCACCTTTTTGGTATCTTATCGGGATATCGATTGACTCCGTTGAGTGCTGGTGCTTGCCGCTAAGAATATCCACATTGCTTCCGATTATGACATTCTTATTGATTTCTGCCTTACCGATCATGCAGTTAGCCCCAATATAGACACCCTCTTTGATCTCGCAATCCGTATGAGAAAAAATAGTTCCAAAACCAATCGAACAATCTGATGCACATTTATTTAGAGACAATTTATTAATTTCTCTTCTGGCATACTCCCCCATCAGACCAGGTAAAATGGAAAAAGCCTGAGATACCAGAGCAAACGCCCTATCCTTCCCAATGAACAGGCTTTTAATTTTGAAAGAAAGAAAAAATGGGAGGATTAAAATTCTTATTATTAAACTAAAAACATTTTTCATAAACTTTTTCAACTAAGAAAGCATCTCCTGATAAAGCGATAGAATTTGGCGAGCTCGATTCTCAGGGGAGAATTTAGGATAAAGTGTAGAAATACCACGGGCAGATAGAGAATCTCTTTTCTCCTTATTCAAAAGAAGTTCAATAATCGCCGTGGAAAGAGATTCCAAATCACCGGGTTTTACAAGGATACCATTCTTTCCGTCCTCAATAATTTCAGGCGTCCCACCAACTGATGTCGCCACGATAGGTTTATTGTGAGCCAAAGCTTCAAGCGGAACATTTGGCAGGCCTTCGCTTAATGAAGGCATAACAACGAGATCAAGAATCCGATAAAAAGGATGAGGGTTCAGTTGATGCCCCAAAAATATAACCTTATTTTCTAATCCCTTTTGCGCAGAGATTTTTTCAAGCATTTCTCTATCAGGCCCATCTCCAATCAAAAGCGCCTTTATATTGGTTTCCTGTTTGCAAACTCTCTCCCAGGCATCAAGAAATATCCTTTGACCTTTCTCCTTGCTAAGCCTTCCAATAACTCCAACTAATAGAGTATCGTCGTCATAGGTAAATTTTTTTCTCAAATCCAGATCAGGGGGTTCTTTATAAAAACCATTATCCTCAATGGCGTTATAAATAATGGTAATTATTTGCTCGGGAATCCCGATTTTTACAAGCCTATCCTTCATGGCTTCAGAGACTGCCACAATTCTGTCCGCACCTTTTATAGCCCACCTGTCAATTCTATTATAAATCCGAATCTTAAGATCCTCATCTGTCCATCCATGAACAAAACATAACCAGGGGATTTGAATGGATCTCTTCATAAACCTGGCGATAAAGTTTGCCTTATGCCCATGCGTTTGAATAATGTTGAAATCATGTCTCCTGATCAGCTCTCTCCCCTGAGAAATAAGGGCTGGATCATAATAATATTTTTGTTCGAACAAATGTAAATTGACACTCCGTTTTCTTGCTTCGCGAACAAAATCGCCGCTATCTAATCCCTTTACCGAAAAATTACAAAGCAGATAATCAAACTGTTCTTTGGGTGCAAAACTTAAAAACTGAAAAAGGCCCTTTCCAGGGCCTCCCACAATTGAAGTCGCGATGATGATCAATATCTTAGGTTTGAAATTTTCTGTCATGAGCCCTTCGATGTGAAGATTTTCTTTTCGACCAGCATCTTTATTAAAGTTTTAGTTCTTCATGCACTTTCAAGTAGGATTTATAACGTTCCTCACCCACTAATTCCGCAAGTTCTGGAGGGATTGGTAGCTTACGGATAATTCGCATTGGTTGCCCCCCGATTTGGCAAAATGGTGGGACATCTTTATTGATGTGCGTTCCTGCCAGAGCTACCACACCATCACTAATTGTTACACCTGGATAGACATAAGTACTGACAGGAAGCCAGCAAAAATCACCAATCTTTACAGGTCGAATATCTTCCGGTGCAGGACTTCCGCCGCCACTTTTCAAGCGGTTGAGTACATTCGTTGAGTGACCGGGATTGTCGGTAATTAGTGTGGAGCCAATCGCGCAGTTCCTTCCTATTCTAATCTCACGACCTACCATAATCCTCACAAAAGGCCCAAGATACGTATTGTCTCCGATGTGTAATTCTGGTTTGTCAAAAACCTTCAAGCCTACAAAACCCGTGTTATCAAAAATAGTCACTTTAGAACCTATATATATTTGTAAGTCTCCAAATATTCTTGTTGTTCCATTGCCAGCATATTCCATTCGAAATCCTGGGCCAACTGAGACACATTGAGATTTAAACATTGGTTCGTAATACACGATGCGCCATAAGTTGTGCCAGAGACTCGTTCGTAGTGTCCATTCGGCATATAATAATGAATGTAACGGTCGTATACATGGAATGGATAATCCTTGAACCCATTTCCCGAATCTATATAGGCGATCATAAAATGGTGTTTCTCTTCGCCGTATAGCCACTGAAATATTCCGCCAACTTTTGCTCACTTAATGTCTCCAGTTTAGCTACAAATTAGTTTTTAAATACTACATATCCTATTGTCTTTTTTTTCAACTTACAAAAATTACCTCGATATTTTGTCCCACTTTACAGTTTGTTGGCCGAGAATGAATCTCTTAATTCCAATACCGGCTGCAATATTCAGGCTGCAGAAATAATACGGGAAATAGAATAATGCTCTCTTTCTAAGATTTTCTTGAAGTGCTGCAATTATCGCGATCGAATAAAATACTAATTGCGCAAATAATATTAATTGATAAAAGTGGCTAAACAATAAAAAAAGGTTGGTGACGAAAACGCCCAGCATGAAAATTGGCGCTAACCATCTCAGGAGTTTGTGCGAAACGAATTGAAAATATACAATCGGATGATTTAATGGATTCAAAACATTTCCAAGTATTCCTATGGCCTGAAATCCCCCAGCAATCATTCTTACCTTTCGCTTGAACTCCTGGCCCACAGATGACGCCGCCTCCTCATAACCTATGGCTTTTGGCTCGTAAACAATTCTATATCTTTTTTCAATGACACGCATAGCAATAGTGAAGTCGTCTACGATTGCATCCTCGGGTAAAGGTGAAAACAGTTCTCTTCTGATGGCATACATCGCTCCATCTGTACCGATCATAATGTTGAAACGACTTTCGTTCTGGTGAATAAAGCGCTCATATTTCATGTAGGCGCCTTCACCAATTGGTTCTTTGGAATCTTTAGGTTTTTCCAGAAGAACTTTCCCACAAACACAGCCGATAGAAGGATCGGAAAAATTCCTGACCAACATTTTTATGGAATCAGGTTCGTAATGGATATTAGCATCGGAAAACACGATAATCTCACTCTCTGAATTTGCCACTCCAAGATTAAGGGCATGAGCCTTTCCTCTGCGGGGTTGGTAATGAATAAACTTAATTCCTGACCGGGATGCAAATTCATTAATTATCTCGTTTGTACGATCCACTGAACCGTCAGAAACAATGACAACTAAAAGCAATCCTTCAGGATAATCAATTGCAAGGCTATTTGTTATCTTCTCTCTGATGACTTTCTCTTCGTTATGGGCTGCAACGATTAATGAAACTTGAGGAAGCTTAGGATCCCCTCCCCCACTAATTTTCTTGGGATTCAATCTTGCAAGCAGGGCAATGAGAATTGGATACCCAAGATAGGTATATCCCAGGATAACAGCAGAAATCCAAAAGATGTATAGAGCAACACTCAGCATGTCGAAGATGACTTTCTATTGATCGCTTCTTCTATATATTGGGACATTTGTTCTGCCTTAAAGGACCAATCCTCCCCTTTTAGTATTTTCTCTACCGTAATCCTATCGATTGGTTTTGACAGGGCTTCTGAAATCTCTTCGAGAAACTCCTCTTTTGTCCATCCGATTCGAACCGCCTCTCTCAGTTTAAGTACCTCTGGAAGAGGAGTTGAAACAACAGGCTTCCCTGTAGCAAGGCACTCTTTAAGCTTCAAAGGATTAATGTACCTGGAAAGCTCATTCACTTTATAAGGTATAATGTAAACATCAATTCCAGCAAGATACTTCGGAAGTTCATTGTACGGCACAGGCGGGAAGAAATGGAGATTTGAATTCTTTTTCAACGTTTCCAAATCTACCTTCACAGGTCCAATGAAAACGAAAGACCATTCAGGTTTGCTAACTGCAAGATATTCAATAAGATCGGCATCCGGTCTTTCATCAAATAGTCCAAAGTATCCGATCACAGGTCTATATAATTTTTGAATGGATGAAATGGGTTCGAGGCTCTGGCAGGATTTAAAATGGCCAATATCGACTCCATGGGTTAATAGATAAGTAGGAATGTTTGGCTTATTTTTTGACTTTTGGAGTTCCTCTGATGTTGCAACAATCAGGTGGGCTTTCTGAATGAGCCGTTTCTCTGTCTCCTCGACTAATCCTTTCATCACACCGGGCCATTTGGAAAATTCATCCACACAATAATAGATGTCTATGAACTCTCCGAATGAACCTAAGTAGTCAACTGCATTGGGAAGCGTCGTTAGCAGAATCGGCCTATCGAACCTTAAACGCTTCATCTCTTTTTTTACAGCATGAATGACACTTATTCGATTGAAAGTACGGACACTCGGAATATTACTATAGGGTATCATCACAGGAGAGATTACCATCAAATTAGCTTTGAGGTTCTCCTTAGAAGTCGACCTTCCAAACCACGACCCTATTTTTTCAACAGATCTCCAAAAGTCATAAAGCGTAAACCTGGGACGCCTCATCCCTATTGTATTGACCCAGAGAATTCTATTTTGAGGGAGGAACTTCTTCATGATGTGCATGCAACTAAAAGGGTGCCTTCCCCAGTCATCAGAAAATACTATAAAATTGGCTCCTTTTATCATAAGTCACTTTTCCATTTCGGGCGCCAGAAACCGAAATGCGTGATTTCGCCAATTTTATTAAATTCACATTTTGCAATTGATTTGAGCGCGTTAATGTTTGTTCCATGACTCACTACATAGAGCCTTTTATAATGATTATTTATTAGCCAATCACTGACCACCTTTACTGTCAAAGGATAAAGATTTAACCCTCGAAACTCCGGTAGCGTTACTATATAATTTATCTCTGCTTCTTTTTCCCCCAGGTCAAAAAATCGACTCCCTTCATTGGCAAAAAAGACCCACATAATATGCACTGCCTTTTCACCGACGAATCCAACAAAGCAAGTCTTTGACCCCTCGAAGATATCACAGAAGAATTCCTCCGGAAGCTTCGGATAGTTTTGTCTTATCTCTCTCAGCTCTTGAAGGGATATCTGTTTGATTATTATATCGTCTCGTTTCGGAACTTCAGGGAAAGGATGATCAAGCTCTCTACGGAAAAGGAAAAACTTGTTAACCTTTAGATACCCGAAGTAGAACCAGTAAAAGGTTTCTTTTATCCCCTTAGAACGAATGGTTGCGATCCCTTTCTTGATAATGCTAAACATGATTTAAATCTGATCTTTTAACAACATAATTCAAGGCAATGGTCATTCCTATTAAAAAATATATGACTGTGCTGTAGGCTTGCGATAGAAAAAAACCAGAAGTGATATAACCTATAAGTGATACTTCAAGACTATCCCTAAGGGCTTTAATGGAGGGGTCTATTGATTTAATTTTCCTAAGGGTTTTCAAAAGGTAATAAAAAAGTAAGATAAAAAGAATGAGCCCTCCTACTCCGAGCTCACCGCCTATCTGGATGAATGAATTGTGAGCAGTTTTCCATGGTTCTTTTTGACGGCCCGTATCCTCACGTGATGAACCCTCAGCAGTTGCAAAATTACCAATCCCAATTCCTGTTATGGGATTTTTAGTAATTAATTTAATTCCTCTCTTCCAAACTTCTATTCTACCAGAAGGACTATATATGTTATAGTCATCTCCGGGTTCTACAATGGTTTCCATCCGTTCCCAATAGCCTGATGGCGTTGCAAAGGTGAAAACCGCAAGGAAGATTAACAAAATAAAACCTGCTAAACCTTTACTTTTTTTAATCGTCTTGAAGAGTATCACTGCACCTATGACAAGCAGTCCTATAAATCCCCCTCTTGAACGGGTTAAAATAATGACCGTTATCATCAGACTTGCGCTCAGAAGGAGAAAAACCTTCTTCATTCCTTTTTCCTTAAAAGAATTGAAAATAACAAAAGGCAACACACACACTAATAAAAAGGCAAAGTCATTCGGATCATAAAACGTACTCGCCCTGATTCTGGTGATACCGGTGCGGTTCACAAAGCCAATAACAGCGAGAATCGAAGAGGAAATAATAAGCGTAAAACCTGTCTTATATATCTGATTAGGTGTGACTAATATGTATGCAAGGATGAAACAAAGAATAAAATTTTTAACATAAGCATTTATTATAAAATCGACACTTGCCCCTGGCCATACGCCAAAAGGAACACTCAAAAAGGCGAAGAGGAGTATTCCTGATATGGATATTATTTCAGGGGATTCCCTCAAGGTAACCCTGTTCTTTTGACCAGAATGGAGAATGAATGCAAGAATCATTAAAATACCGAAGATTTTACCAAGATAGAGGTTAATTGGGATGTATTCCTGAATTCTGCCTATAGCGATAAATATATAAAGAATTGTTGCCCACACAACAAGTGGAGTAACCTCATTCTTTCGAATCGTATTGGCCTCAATTGATTTCATAGTTAAACCAATCTCCCAAATACAAGCTTTTTAAAATTATAAATCTTATTCTTTTCGGTCTGGTTGAAAAAGTTAATGATAAACAATATAAATGGGAAAATCAGGATTAAGATAGTTTTGAGCATCAGGGAAGGTATTATGGAATCAAACTCCACATATCTGGAAACGGCAAAAACGAGTAAGGCTAAGCCAATAAGTTTAGCAATCCTCAAATATTCCACTTCGATAGGATAGACCTTATAGGAAAAATAAAAGGTTCCTCCAGCCATAAAGAGAAATGAAACGAATGTAGAAAGGGCGGCACCCATGATCCCCATATTTGAGATGAAAAAATAATTGCAGATCAGGTTCAAGATCGCTGATGAAAAAGTGATCAGTCCAATCCATTTCGTCTCATTTTTAATAAATAACCCGGCTTGAAAAACGACGTTGATACCACTCATTACATATGCAAATGCGATCAAGGGTACAACAGCATAGGCTCCATAGAACGGAGGTGCTGCTATGATTCTGAGAATCTCTTTAATAGGCACAGACACGAGAAGCCCTGCGAAGATCAAGGCAAATGCAAAATAGGTAAGCACTCTACCCATGATCTCTCTGGAATTGGGTTTCTTTGCAATCTCATACATATATGTCTGCCATATCAGGTTGAAAGGGTGAATCACTATGACGCTCAGGATAAATCCAAATTTGTAGCCAAGTGAGTAAATCCCGACGTCTGAAAGTGAACAGAAATGTTTGACAAAATATCTATCGGAGAAATGCAGAACAAACATACCCAGACTTGCTGGAATCAAAGGAATGCTAAATTTAAGAACTTTGCCCACCATTTCAAATGAGAAGGAGAATCCGACCTCCGAAAATGTCCGCTTTAGCAGAAAAATGACCAATGCTGCGAATGTGATCGCAGGACTGATCAGAACACCCCAGATGCCCCATCCCATGTAGACCACAAAGAAGATGTTCAGCGAAATCATAAATGCAAAATTGATAAGACCAATAAATACATAAAGCCTTGATTGTTTCTTAATCCTGATCAGTGCGAAAGGTATTTCAATGATCAGACTCAGGGGATATACACACGAAAAAAATCTTAAATAATTTATGTAAGCCTCCGAACCAAAAACAAGGAGTGTAATTGGCCGGGCAAATATATTAAAAAAGATTGACATCGAGATACCCAGAACAAGCATGGAAATAAGCGCTGTGCTGATGAGACAGTCTTTCTCTTTTTGAGTTTTATAATCATGATAATACTTGAAGACACCCTGATTAATCTGCATTCCTATGATCAGGGCCGCAATATCCGCCGTTAGGGACAGCAGTTCTATTGTCCCATAGTCCGCCGGGGTAAGATAGCGTGTATAGATGGGAATTAATAAAAACCCCACGATCTTGGATAAAATGACCCCAAGCCAGTAAATAAATGAATGACGGGCTAAGTTTTTGATTTCCTTAAACATGTCTTTAAAGGCATTTTATAATTGAAATTCATGCCAGTAATTTCTCTATTTTTTTGATGTCATTTTCCCTTAAAAAAGTATGAGTGGGCAAGGTAAGAAGCTTCTCCGCCACCTGTCTCCCATTTTCCTGATGTAAAGGCCGATTGAGGTGTGAGGAAATTCCATCGATTTCTCCAATTGAAGAGGGATACATGAAGTGACTCCCAAGTTTTTGAATTTTCATTCTTTCGTATAATTTTTCCCTCTCATCTTTATTTTTCAGAAGTACAGGGTAACGAAGATATATCGGGCTTGCCCCCTCCAATTGCTCGGGAGAAATAACTCCGTTGTTCTTGTTAAGATTCCCGGAGTAACTTATCCCCTTCTGGAAACGACGGGTATTTTCTTCATCCAATCTTTTCAGAGCAATTAACCCCTGTTGAGCCTGAAAGTCTGTGAATGGCCCAATATGAAAATTCGGATCATAAATTGTCTCTCCGAGGCGTAAAAAAGGAAGCATTTCCAGAATCCAGTATAACCTTGGATTAAGAAAGATGGAATAGGCGATACTTTGAATTATCGGCTTAAAATTATGATTTTTGAGTTTTGAATTTTGAGTTAAAACCCTAAACTGTGAAGATATCTTATCTGCCAATTGATCATTATTAGTGACGATGATACCTCCACCCATCGTAGTCATGGGTTTACCACGCCCTAAACTGAAAAACCCTACATCACCCATTGTTCCCACATATTTGCTATTCAGCTTGGCGCCCATGGCCTGGGCAGCATCTTCGATTACCCAAACCTTTTTCCTTTTGGCAATCTCCATGACTCGGTTCATATCACAGACCAAGCCGAAAAGGTGGCATGGAACGATTGCGAGGGTCCTGTCTGAAATGATTTCTTCAAGTTGTTCATAGCTAAAATCTAAGGTTTCGAGTTTGATGTCACAGAGGCTGATTTTAAGGCCAGCTCGAACGATCGCTGCCGGGACTGAGAAACAAGTGTATGATGGAATGATTACCTCATCCCGATCATCCTCTTTTTTTAGAGCCATCAGGATGGTTGCAAGAGCGGCACGACCTGAGTTGATCAAAAGGCAGTGCTTCACACCAAAATATTTTTGTATAGCTTCTTTAAAGTCATCAATTATATGGGGATTGGTCAGAGAACCCGTCAAACTCTTGAATACATCGCTAAGATAAATCTTTGAACCCACGGGGGGGAGGGAGTAGAACATACTTTCAAATTTTGAGTGTTGAGTTATGAATTATGAGTTATAAGTTTTAAGTTTTGAATGTTGAGTTGTGAGTTATTAAAATCAAGTTTTGAGTTATGAGTTAAACAGTGAGCGGTGATCAGTCACGATAAACATTAGCCTCTAATGGTTTAGAGGGTTCAGGATTGAAGGATAGAAATTAATTTCAAGACTTTTCAATGAGCTTCAAGAATTTGTCTACAGAGGTTTCAGATATGCCGTATTTTAATAGGAAATCTGAGACTTCTTTGTCGAACTTAACGTCATCATCCCTGCTGACAAGATATTCTGCTTTACCCTTTATAGCTGTTTCAATAATAAAATTATCGTCCTTGTCCCGACAGATTTCAATGTTTCCAGAAAGCAGCACATGCTCTGACCGTTCTTCGATGAGAGTAAGAATTTCTTCTATATCCCCTGATGTAACATCATACTTTTCTCTTATTCTCGGACGGTTGAGCACATCTGCAAGCTCCTCAAGGATTGGTTCGGAGACAACTACCTGGAAGATACCTTTCTCAAAAGCTTTTCTAATCCTGGCAGGGTATCCAAATGGGTTAATTAAGGCAGAGACCCATATATTGGTGTCAATAACTACCTTGATTGCCACGTTTTTCTTCCCGGACTTCTTTAATGGCCTGAGATATGTCGGCTTCTATCTCTTCGGAAGTATACTGATTAGCCCTTTTGTGTATCTTTTCTATGATGCGATTAAACCGCGTCTGCCACTGATCCAGGGAGAAAATCTTTATTGTCACCTTTTCATGCTCTTTCATTTCAATTTTTTCTAAAGGCTTAAAAACGCCGTTTTCAAATACGGCATTTATTACCTCGGCCATAATTCAACCTCCTCCTTATCAAATTGTCACTAAATTAGTATACTAAACCTATCATAATACAGAGTCCAAGTCAAACTTACTTCAAGGGAATGAGTTAATGAGTTTTGAATTATGAGTTAATGATCCAATAAATTATAAAGTTAATGAGGTAATGGGTTATTAAAATCAAGTTTTGAGTGTTGAGTTATGAATTATGAATTATAAGTTTTAAGTTTTGAATTTTGAGTTGTGAGTTATTAAAATTAAGTTTTGAGTTATGAGTTTTGAATTGTGAATTACAAGTTAATGAGTTATTGAGTTAATAAGTTACTGAGGGAGGTATTTTACGATTTTTGGACCAATGATGTTTGCTAATGGCAAAGGGAGGTTTTGCCAGATTTTAATAAATGCTCTGAATTTGGGATTATCCGGATTCAACTCTGGTTTTTCTCCACCGTTTGCGACCCAATAATACCAGTAGAGTGGGATTGCTTTTGGGTTCCATTGTTCTTTGAATTTATGCGTCCCTTCTTCTGGGCTTGAACGACCAAAGTCAAAGACCCTATATCCTTTCTTGCACGCATATTCTAAAATTCCCCAATACAAAAGCATATTTGGACTAATTGAATTAAATTTTCGTAACGTGGAAGCCCATGGGACATGAAGTTTTTCTTTAAAACCTATAATAAAACCTGCCGCCACGGGTTTATTATCTTTTAAAACCACACCAATTTTAGAATCTTCAGGAAATCCCTCTAAAATATTTTTAAAAAGAAGTTTAGAATTGACTGGAGTTCCTAAGTCTCTCATGTTGGTAGAAAAGATTTCATAAAAATTCTCAAGCTGATCGAGCCCCCCTATCGCAAATTCACACCCTTCTTTCATAGGTTTTTTAATCTGACTCCGGAGCTTGGATTTGAAAGAATTCCATAATGCCTCTGACGAATCGGGTAGATCTAAAAGCAAAGTTATTTTATGAGATTTAACCATTAAATTATTAAATACCCCCCCATTATCTGATGGGAAAAGATTTGCCTGACGGAACTCAACGAAATTGGCCCTTTCTTTTTCTGCGATTTGAATTGCTTTTTGAATCAGTGATTTTTTTGCCTCCAGCGAATCAGCATAAACCCCCACATTGTCAAATATCGGTAAAGAAACAAGAAATCTTCCAAAAAATACGCTTTTAATCAATACTAAGGGCAATATACCTAAAATTTTGTTTAAACCAGGTTCTTTGTCTTCTATTGAATAAAGATAATAGGTCCTGTGTTGATAGGTTTTTTCAAAAACATTTTTCCAACCACTGAGGTGATAACAGGTCCCCTCTTCCTTACTCGTTACAAAATAATCCCAGGCCTCTTTCATCTCAGGAGTGAATAATCTAATTTCCATCGTTTGTTTAGTTAATAAGTTACTAAGTTATGAATTATGAGGTGTGAGTTATTAGTTCTAAGTTAATAAGTTAATGAGTTAATGAGTACTATAAAATTTTAAATTGTGAGTGTTGAATGATGAGTTAGGAATTGGGTTAATAAGTTATTAAGGGAATAAGTTACTAAGTTGATATGTGTTGCAGTATTGCTGTTCTGTTATTAATATTATTTAGAATATTAAGCTCTACCATAGATATCCTCTAAGCGCTCGATATCATCTTCTTCGACATAATCACCATTTTGAACTTCGATAATCTGAAGGACTACCTCTCCGGGATTCTCCAGACGATGTTTCGTATTGATGGGGATATAGGTACTTTCGTTCGTGTGAACTAAATACGTTTCATTCTCTCTGGTTACCTTAGCCTCCCCCGATACCACCACCCAGTGTTCACTTCTTTTCCTATGGAGTTGAAGACTCAACTTGGCTCCAGGACCAAGAACGACTCTTTTAATTTTATATCCATTCCCTTTCTCCAGAACTGTATAACTTCCCCAAGGTCTCTCAACGGTTTTATGAAGGAGATGTTCCTCTCGACCATTTTTCTTCAAGGTCTCAACAATCTTTCTAACTTCTTGAACCCTATCCTTAGGAATCACCAGAGTTGCATCAGGGGTATCTACTACTACCATGTCTTTCAGTCCAATCGTGGCGACGAGTCTTTCGCCAGAAAATACGATTGAATTATGGCTCCCGATATCGATTGTATTTCCCTTGAGGATGTTTCCTGAATCATCTTTTTCAACGACTTCATCTAATGCGGTCCAACTCCCTAAATCAGACCATTGGAAGGTGCCTGGAACCATTAGCACATCGGCACTTCTCTCCATAATCCCATAATCGATGGAAATGCTTTCCAAATTAGCATAGAGCATCGATAATTTCGGATTTCGGATTTCGGCCTCCGGCTCAGGCTCCGCCCCAGAGGGGCTCATGCCCCGGAGGGAGAGCCCTCTGGCTCGGAGAGATTTTGGAATTGAAGGTTTGTTTGGTTTATCTGTAATGAAAAGAAGAGATTCAATCTCTTTTAAGGTCTGGTAAAGAGAAGGTAAATGTTTTTCGATCTCGGAGAGAATTTTAGAGGTTTTCCAGATGAAAATGCCGGAGTTCCAAAAGTAGTTACCATCGGAAAGGTAAGACTTTGCTGTTTGAAGACCGGGTTTTTCTACGAAGCGTTCAACCTTGAGAAGTCCATTCACTCCAGCTTTTGTGTTTTTATCAACTTTGATATACCCATAACCCGTTTCAGGCCGGTTGGGTTTGATACCAAAAGTGACGAGATAGTCTTCTTCCGCCCCCTCAATAGACACCTTCAGGTCACTCAGGAACTTCTGGGCGTCAGGGATAGCATGGTCAGAGGGCATTACAACCATTATGGAATCAGGGGAAAGGTTATTAAGGTAAATGGCGGCCAGACCAATGGCCGGAGCAGTGTTTCTTCCCAAGGGTTCTTTGATGAATTGAATCTTCTTGGCCAAAAGACCTAAGGATTCAAGATGAAATTTTATATCCTGGGCCTTATCTTCTGTCGTTACAATCCAGATATTCTCCGGAGGAACAAACCCATTGATCCGTTTGATGGTCTGACGGATCAGGGTATCCTCTCCCACTATCTGCAACATCTGCTTGGGGCAGGTTTCCCTGCTTAGAGGCCAAAAGCGAGTGCCAGAGCCGCCAGCGAGGATAACGGCATGGACGTTATTAAGTAATTGAGTCATTGGGTTATTATGTTAAAGTTTTAAATTTTGAGTTTTGAGTTATGAGTTAATAGGTTAATGGGTTATTAAGTGCTGGAGCGCTGCGGTCCCCCTTAAAAGTTAATAAGTTAATGGGTTAATAAGTTATTGAGTGAATGAGTGATGAGGTAATTCAACATTCAAAACTTGGAACTCAAAATTTAAATGAACGCCTATGAATTAGGTTCATGCTAATAACATTACATCGATTGAGAGGGCTTTTGCTGATTTCGAAAGGTTTTTGTCAATGGTTGCCAATTTCAGTTTTCAGAGGAAGCGACTGCTAAATGGAGGGCATCAAGGGTTCTTAATGGATATCTGAACAACCCTATCCAATCTCTTGCCAATCTATAATGGTGGTCGTTAACAGGTAATCGGGTATTAACCGTATGATCAAGATGTGACATAAACTTTGATGCTACCCGACCTGCATCCGCTCTGGTCATTCGTGCTTCCCGGACTTTCCTTGATAATGCAGCGAATAACTCGACTTCCGTGAGTGTGCTGATAACCGGCTTTTCCTGGGAAATGAGAAAGGCTTCGGCCTTTCCACTCAATGGTTCAGGGCAATAGTAGGCTACCAGAACACTTGTGTCTACATAGACCATCAGAAGCGTTCCTCTTTTCTCCCCTCCAAGACAGTGGTACTTAAAGGTTCTCCGCTTATTAGAATGGAAGCCCGAAATTCTTTTAAGCTCGGAAGGCACCTACCTACTCCCGAAGGGGGGACGAGGCGGGCAACCTGTTTTCCACGGCGAAGAATGACCACCTCTTCGCCTACCTCAACAGACTTTAGAAGTGAACTAAGTTTTCCTCTGGCTTCCTTTGCACTAATCTCCCTCATAAAACTTCTCCATTTGATCTTTTATTGAAGTGTACACTTTTTATTACGAAATGTCAACCTTGTATCTTATATGCAAGTTAATAAGTACTATAAAATTTTAAGTTGTGAGTGTTGAATGATGAATTTTAAGTTAAAGAGGAAATAAGGTAATGAGTTAATAGGTGCTGCAGTGCTGCCGTTTTTTAAAATACAAGTTAAACAGGAAATGAGAGAATAAGTTAATAAGTTAATGAGTGAATGAGTGATTTAATTTGAGTTTTGAGTGTTGAATTGTGAGTTATAAGTTTTGAGTTATGTGTTTTGAATTTTGTAATATGAAACAATTCAAAAGACCTTACAGGTTAGTATAGGAAGCCGCATTCATGACCTCGATCCGATCAGCGGTTTGGAAATTTCTTTCCCCCAAATACAGGAGGTATCCTTGATCGATCATTCCATCCGATAGACATTGCTGGAGGGTTCCCCAATCTCTCCGGGTAACGGAGGTCGCACACTTGAATTCAAAGCCGATTCTCTCCCGCCCCCTGTCAATGATCAAATCTATTTCGGCGCCTGCATGGGTCCGATAGAAAAAGAATTGACTCCCGGAGCGCCGGATCTGCTCCATGGAGATAATTTGTTCGATCAGGTAGCCTTCCCAGCTATTGCCCCGGAGGGGAGACTCCAGAAGAAGACGCTCATTAATGATACCCATGAGATAGTGGAGGACCCCTGAATCCCGAACGTATATCTTCGGAGACTTTACAAGGCGTTTACCGATATTGGAGTAATAGGGCTGCAACCGACGGATAAGGTAATACCCTTCAAGGACATCAAGGTAATGGTTCACGGTATGATAACTTACTCCCATGGACCGCCCAAGTTCGGACGCCTTGAGGAGTCCACCCTGTTGGTGGGAAACCATTCCCATCAACCTCCTCATCTGAACGGGTGATAACCTGACATTTGATCTTGGAAGGTCTCTTTCGATTAACATCCTGACGTAGTTCTCCTGCCAGCGGTGCCACCGCGTGCTATTCCTTTCGGCGCAGGCATCCGGGTACCCTCCCCTTACCCAATGGGTCATCATTTCCACGCCGAGATGAGCCGCCTCAGGGTAAAGAAATGGCGTAAGTTCAATAATTCCAACACGACCCGCGAGGCTTTCAGAAATGCCTTTTATCAACAAGGGGTTCACCGAACCAAGCAGAAAATAACGTCCCCGCTGCCCCCGGTTTTCATCAATCTGGGCGCGTAGAATTGGAAATAACTCAGGAAGTGTCTGTGCCTCATCAATGATCATGGGCCCCTTAACTCTTTGTAAAGACAACTCAATATCGCCCATAAATATCTGCAGGTCAGAGGGTTTTTCGAGATCGAAATAAGCTCCTGTGAGGAAATGCTTCGCAAGGGTCGTCTTTCCGCACTGCCGTGGTCCAAGAATTAGTACGGCTGGAAATTGCTCTGCAAGCTGATTGATAAGTAAGGTTGCCTCTCTTTTTATCATGCTTGAATTATAGAATTATTATTTCTATTTTTCAATGATATAATTAAACGATTCAGACCAAATAATTTGCTATGGGCTGCCTTATCAAATTAAGGGACGTTCCAAGTTGCAGGTTACAAGTTACGGGTTGAGTGTTATCTACTGAGTTAATAAGGGAATAAGTTAATGGGTACTATAAAATTTTAAGTTGTGAGTGTTGAATGATGAATTTAAAGTTAAAGAGGAAACAAGGTAATAAGGTAATGAGGTAATAGGTTATTAAGTTATGGAATACTTGACATTTCTGCATATGTATGCAATCATATATATGTATATGGCATAAAATTGGGGGAAATGGTTATGAAACGGACAACCATATTTGCCGACGAGAAATTGTTAAATGATCTCAAGCAGGTTGCTGATGAAGAGGGTATCAGCACAGCCGAGGGTATAAGGCAGGCCCTCGAAAAATTTGTAGCACAGCGCCAAAAATCAAGAAAAAAACTTTCCTTCGTTGGAATAGGCCGAAGCGGTCGGAAAGATGTCTCCGAACGATGTGAAGAACTTCTTTGGACGAAACCGGAGACCGAGGCTTGATGGCTACCGTACTGGTTGATACCGGCATTCTTTTCGCTATGGCTGATCTGGATGACGCCTGGCATGAACCTGTTAAGGCATTCCTTCAGAATATTACCGATGTCCTTGTTGTCCCCATCACCGTTCTTTCGGAAATATGTTATCTTTTGAATACTCATCTCGGTAAAGAATCAGAGAGAAAGTTGATAGCTTCGATCACCCAGAATGAATTAAGAGTTGAAGGCTTAACCACTGAAGATTTTCGTCGCTCTTTACAACTCCTTGAAACCTATTCGGATGTTAATATCGGCTTTGTGGATGCCTCCATGGTTGCCATAGCTGAACGATTGAAGATCCATCGCATCTTGACGACCGACCGAAAACATTTTTCTATCATCCGTCCCCGTCATTGCCGTTCCTTTGACCTTCTGCCTTAACTCAGATTGGCTTACCCGGTGCCATGGATGGATTAAGTTAAAGAGGAAATGAGGGAATAAGTTAACAATACATCTTTGGGGTTGCTTTGGTTTGAAAGAATTTTATTTGAGTATTTTTATGATAGCATCTTTATATGCTGAAAAATCATTGAGGTCTTTTTTTAGAATTCCTACGACTATTTCTGTACCGACTTTATCATAACGATGGACTATAATGTTTCTAAATTTGGCCATCGTTTCCATCGTTTCAAAAAGATCTTTATTCAAAATGCCGTTTTCATATAGAACCCTAAAGGTGTCGGCATAGGTTGCGGGGATACGATATCCTTTATCTGAAATGATATGGCCTGCAACATCTGCGCACGTCTCTATCATCATCTGCAATGTTCTTTCAACAACCCTTTGGGCTTTCCAATCCTTTGAATACCGATCTACAGTAATACTGGCATATTCCTTAACCTGCCCCAGGTACTCCTCAAGCTCCGCCAGTTTTCTTAAAATTAGGGTTTTATCAACCACTTAAGAATCTCCTGTTCAAAATCTCCCTTTCCAAGATCGAAAAGTCGAAATATTCTCTCATTGTTAATGATTCGTAATGATGCCTGAGGAAGGGTTCTCGATCTACTACGACTTTTTTGTTTTCCAATATTCTCATTCGAAGTGGAAGGGCAGCACTATTCAAGGCAACAAGATCAATTTCGTCTGTTTGTAGAATGTCGATCAATGTCCCAAGGATTTCCATTTTCTTTTCTTGAATATCCGAAGGTTCTTTAAGATAAACTGCAATATCCACATCGCTCAAAGAGAAATTCTTTCCTTTCGCAAAACTTCCAAAAAGGTAGGCGAAAATTATATCTGGCATTGATTGGAGATAGGTCAGCGCCTTGGGGATCAAATCTTCAATATTTGCGGGTAGTTTTTTATGTCTAATCATTACAATCAATCCTTGATTTTATATAATCTAATCTTTTTTATCAGGTTGTCAAGAAAATTATGTGCGTTTTTTCAGTGATCTTTTTGAGTGACTAATTGTCCGGTAACAAGTAACCATAAATCAGTAACGAGTGAGAAGCAAAAGATTTTAAATGGGTTACTAATTTTGAGTTTTGAGTTATGAATTTTGAATTGAGTTCATGAGTTAATAAGGTATTGATGACAGGTCTGGTATTGGTAGTTTTTGAATCCTTCAAGAAATGCCGACAGCTTCGAAAATGTGGACCCCATATTCGTGTAATGCCTTAAGCGGTAGAAGAATGGCGCTGCTTTTACATGGGGTTGGTCTGGATCAATTTCCCAGGGATGCATATAAAAAAGATAAGCCCCTTGTTTCTTCAGGATCGACTGAACCCCCTGTTTGAAGAGCTTTAAGGGAAACAAGCGGAAGTATCCTCCGCCCCCCCAGGGAACGACTTTTCCCCCAATCCTGACGTTGCTAACTGGAATTTCATAAAATGATTCGGATATTTTATGTAAAATGCCATTCCCATGATTTGGTTTTAATTCAATCTGTCCATATCGTTTGTTCAGTTTAAAAGAATTGAAACTTGAATCATAAAGGTAACCGGCTTCTTCGACGAGGCTCAGGATATCCCGGCTGATGGAAAATCCCGGCGCTCTATATCCGTACACCGGACGGCCCGTGATATCTTCGAGAAGTTTCTTGCTTTTTGACAAGTCATTTTTAATATCTTCTGCAGATTGTTCCCTGCAAAGCACATGGTCATAACCGTGTGAGGCCACCTCATGGCCCCGTGCCTGTATTTCACGGACAAGATGGGGGAGGCGCTGTGCAATCCATCCTAATACGAAGAATGTTGCCTCTATAGAGCCGTTAGGCGTAAGGCGTGAGGCGGGAGGCGTATTGATAGAGTCGAAAAGATCGAGGAGCTTATGGACGTTTTTTTCGACGCGTAGCTCACAGTCCGGCCAGGACGAGAAAGGAATGCACTTCTTGAAGTTTTCGACCTGGAACCAATCTTCCACATCAATGGTGATCAGAATCGTTTGAGACATATGGAAATAAATGAGTTAATGAGTACTATAAAATTTTGAGTTGTGAGTGTTGAATGATGAGTTAAGAATTGGGTTAATAAGTTATTAAGGGAATAAGGGAATAAGTTAATGAGTTATTGAATTTAAGTTTTGAGTTATGAATTATGAGTTGATTTTCAGTTTTAATTCAACATTCAGCATTCAACACTCAAAACTGTTTAATCCGGTATATACTCTTTAAGAAGAGGAAAAAACAGCTTGATGAATTCGGTTTGAGTTTGAAGGGCTTTTTCGGAACTTCCTGTCATAGGATTATTCACACGGATTAAGGCTCCATCCGTCCTTTTCTTTGTCAGGCCATCCCAGATGAGATAGATTTTGTTCCAGTATTCGCTTGCATAGACACGTCCTCTCCCGTGATACCAGAAGAGATAGAGCTGACGTTCCAGTCCTTTTCCCATAATGAACTTGTTTACGGAAACTGTTTCAGGGTTATGTCCTGGGGCAGTCAACGGATATGCTGAAATGTTGACCGGAACCCACCCTGCTCCTGGAAGGCACTGTCTGGGTGAATGAATCCCCTTCCCTTCTCTCTGTGATTGGAAATAGCCGATATAGAGGCCGATGATCTCCCCTTTAGAGTTACGGTAATTCCTCATCATGTAATCATCCACCTGAAGGATCTCCATGGACCGGCCTTCGATTTTTTGTTCACTAACGGAGGTCCAATCGCCCAATACTTTCGGAAATTCGGCCAAATTCTTCCTTGGGAGGGAGATGTCGGGCTTACTAAGATAATAGTTGATGCCGGCGGAGGCCAACAAAATGAATATAACAATTAAAAGTTTTGAGTTTTGAGTGTTGAGTTTTGAATTGTTTTTCATAAAAAGCTGATTATAAGTATTGAGTGACGAATGTTGAATTATAAATTGGAAGGCTTTTAAAGTTTTGAATGATCATTTAACTTCTTAACTTTTGTTTGGGATGTCTTAACTACTGAGGTAAGGATTCTCTTGATTTGGTTCGATTCATCAATGGCGTCTATTATTTCTTTTAAAAGAGTCTCATCTTTTACTAATCCTGAATCCCTCAGTAGCCTAAACCAGTAATTTGTTTCACGGGCTTCTTTTGATGCAATTGACATCTTATAAGTAAAATCGCTTCTGCTAAATCCAGCCGAGGCCTCTTCCGTATTGGAGCCCATTGCTGTTCCCGACCCTAGCAGTTGATCTATTACTCTGAATGTCAGTACATTTTTAGGTAATTTATTCACAATATAAAAGACTCTTAGAGCAAATTTATAAGTCCTCTTCACGATATCTCTTTTGTCTTCTTCGGTTACTTGGAAGTCTTTTTTTTCCATCTCATTAAATTCAAAACTCAAAACTTAAAATTCAAAACTTATTAGTCTTTATTTTCGAAAGAAATCCACCAACAGCAAACAGACACACAAACGCCACCACAAACAGAATCCATCCCGAAAAGCCATGGAAGAAGCCCTGGGCCACTTTGTCGCCATAGTAATGGGCGAGGATTCCTGTCCCGGATACACGAGCGGCATTAGCAATGATGGCAATCGGGAATGTTGAGAGAACCAACAACACCCTTTTCCAGGTTGCCTTCTGGCTTATATAGGCAAAAACGACTGACAGGGCCAGGAGTGAGATGAGGGACCGAATGCCAGAGCATGCCTCTGCCACCTCTAAGGAGGTATTTGCAAGTAGCATGACATTACCTTCCCTAAGCACCGGGATGCCAGTTAAATAAAGGGCGCTTGCCGCAACCTTGGAGGCGAAGAGTTGCATGGGGAATGTAATGCGATCCATCAGAATGGAGGGGATGGGGATCATAAAGATTAAAAAAGCCAAAGGAAATAAAATGGGTTTAAAATAATCTTTACCGAGGAGGTAAAGGATGATCCCTCCAATGACCAGGAGAAGAGAAAACCTCATGGTGAAGTACTCAGTGGCAAGGTTGCCTAAGAGGAGAAGGAGAATTCCAAATACTAAAAGGACCACGCCTGTCCAACTACCGGAAGGACTTAGGACCGAGAGTTCCTTTCGTCTTTCATAAATGAAATAGAATGAAACTAATGGAATTAAAAATCCATGAGAGAAATCAGGCAGGTGGATCCAATCGGAAACCAGCCCCTGGACGACACGAAAGTAGAGAATGGCCAGAGAGGCAATAATGATGGCAAATTTCAAGAGCGCCATTCGGTTTGAGGTTAGAAATTTGAGAAGGACAGTGGGCATTACAGATATTGAGTTAATGAGTTAATAAGGGAATAAGTTATGAATTATGAGTTATGAGTGTTGAGTTATGAATAGTTATATATTATGTTTGGAGAATGAAGAATTTTAAGGGAATGACTTTTGACATTAAATCAAAATCATTATCTTCATGAAGAAGGAATAGATTGTTTTCCAATGCAGTCTGAGCAATAAGGCAACCAATCGTACTTCGTATCGTGATTCCTTTCTTTCTGCAATCAAGATAGATCTTTGCAGCTTTTGCAAAAGACTCAATTGGGTCTCTTAGATGATAAAATCGTTGAGTCTCCAGGTACCTTTTCAAGGTCAAATATTCTTTTTCTGATCCAGCACCCTGCAAAACCTCCTGAAAGATCAGTGAATTGATTCCAAACGGAATCTTTCTTTGTAGAGCAAAAATAAATTTCCTGCTGCTTTCACTATTTACACCCCTAAAATATTGAATCAAAACCGAGGTATCGACAAGGATCATTTTCCTATCCGCAACGCCTTATAATTGTAATCCTCGTCAAACTCAATCTTTCCCCCCAAATCCATAAGGTCCAGTCGCTTTCTGTTTTCGACAAATTCTTTCAGTGCCTGATTCACAAGCTCTTTCTTTGTCTTCGCTCGGCTAAGCTTAAAAGCCTCCTCTATCAGGCTATCATTAAGGACGATGTTGGTTCTCATAAAAACCTCCTTATGTGTATAAGGATACACCCCAAAAGCGTATTTGTCAATAATTATCTATTCTTGCATTTTAAGTTGTGAGTTATTGAGTTAATAAGTTAATAAGGGAATAAGTTAATGAGGAAATAAGGGAATAAGTTAATGAGTTATTGAATTTAAGTTTTGAATTTTGAGTTGCCTCTTTTAAAATTGACAATATACGTTCAACGTTGCGTTCGACGCGGGATTCGTAGTTGTCCCAGTCTTCATACTTTATGACATTTGAAAAGACATGGACCTGGAAGTAATCTTCGATGTCGATGGTCAAAGCGTTAAGCATAAAATTATGAGTTATGAGTATTGAGGTTTGAACGCAAGGAGTTAAGGAGCGACTTTCGGAATCGTCGCGCCAGAAAGAGCAGGCCTGTTCCTGCAAGGATGAGCGTCGAAGGTTCGGGAATGGGCACGACATTAAAGGTCAGACTGCCTGAATTATCAATGGTATTGCGTTTGGATGGATCACCATCGAGTCTCCCATCGGCAATCCAGAAAATCAGCTCTCCTCCTTCAGCTAAGGCTATATCCATATAGTTTCCAAGATTTGCCCCTAAAGCCACGGCTGCTGAATCATACAGGTCCTGAGACCCTAACGTATAATTATCACCCCCGACGGCATAGATTTGAAGTTGCCAGAGCCATTTCCCTGCAACATCCGAGCTCCAGATGAAAGAATCATACTGAAAAGATCCATCCACAGGTGATATTCTGTATACTCCAGCCTGGGGGGCTGTAAAAAGGTCTCCTACAATTGTGTCGGAAGACCAGATATTGCCAGCGGATTGCAAAAACCATGGCCAAGGGATATTATTTAAGGTAGCATAAGAATAAACATTAGAAGAAGAAGTCCACTGGTTTGAAACCTCGGCCGTAGTAATGGTCGTCAGAGTCACCCCAGAAGAATCAACAAATTTAAGATAGGCTTCTTGTCCGGCGAATTGACCGGCATCATCTATCCCCTCAATCCTCAGCTGAATGCCTAAAGCAGAACCCTGCAAAACTCCTATTAGTGAAATGACAAACAACGCGATAACAAAGCAATGCCTGATTGCACATGTTCTCATTTTTCCCCTCCTTCTTGTTTCAATGAAGCGCTCCCGGCTTTTTGCTGGAAGCCATAAAAGTCCAATTCTTTACGCTCTTACGGAAAGCCTTCAATGATTGCGGAGAAGATTCTATTCTCCAATTGCATTCTTTTTTGGTATTGAACCATATCAAGGCCTTGATCTTAGAGAACTTGTCCCCTAAAAGTTGGAAAGCCTCTCCAATCCACTTACCTTTATCTCCTCCTTCTTCGGCGCAACCCACCTCTGCAATCATCATCGGTTTTTCCGGAGCTAACGAAGCTAATTCCCCATAAGCCTCCCCGAAAATCTCTTTGAATCCTTGCCATTTGGACCATTCCTGGGTCTTTCCCCAATTATACCCATCCAGGGCTAACCAATCAAGTTCTTTCGATCCTGGATAATACCGCCAAATTTCGTTACCGGGTTCATCGGGAACTGAATGAACATAAGGTGACCAAACCCACATTAATTGGTCATTCACTGTCTCACAAAAGATGGATCTGATATAGCACCATGCCTCGATATATTCTTCAGGCCGATTCCCATTGACCCCTCCACACCAGGGATACCAATTTCCATTCATTTCATGCATTGGGCGAAAGAAGATAGGGCCCGAAATCTGCTTCAAATCACGAGCCCAGCTCCGAATATAATCGTCATATTTCCCTTTCAATATTTCTGAGAGTGAATAATCGGGTTGATCTTCAGGCCTGGCATCCTCCTGGGGCCACTGCCATGGCTCCCAGGTAATCATTGGGATGTATCCGCGCCTTAAGACCTTCTGAAATCCTGAAATATCGAGATTCCTCCTTCCTGAACCCCAGGCGACATAGAAAGAAAGTATCTGAACCCTTTCTCCCAGGAGCTGTGTGTATTGAAAGGCTTCTTCCGTCGCTGAATGGATACCGTCAGGAAGGTAAAGGCCCACCCATAGTTGAACCAAATTACTTACCAACCAGGTCTTCCATCTCCTTTTGTGAAACTCTGGTAATCCAGTATGGGCCTTTGAAATAACACTTCTCCCTAATTTCCTCTCCGGTTTTCTGGGCTTCATCCTGGTTCCTAAAAAATCCCACCCGAACTCGAATCCACTCTTCCTCTTTTACCATTGCAGACCCGCTATAGGCTGGAAACCCTGAGGCCATCAATTTCTCCTTGAAGGCCACGGCCTCCTTTTGAGTCCTCACAGCGGCCACCTGCACAATCCATCGATTCTCTTTAACAGGAACCTTTTTCTCTTCTGCTGGTTCCTCCACTCGAGCCAGCTTTATATCCTCTGTTCCTTCTTTCTTCTCAGGAACATAACTTTCATCTTTTGGCCGTTCGCTCTTCTCCTCAGGAGAAGATATGGAAGCTTCGATGGGAGGGGTGACTTTTTCATGGATCATGGTCGCATGTTTTTCGGCTCCCTCTATGAATAAAACCTTTTGCCGAAAATTACTTAGTAATCGATTCACTTCAGACATATCGGCAACCGTAAAGAAGAAAGTAATGAAAAGTGTCAAGAGGATGGTGATTAATAGTTCCCTTGCTTTCAAAAAAAAAGAAGGCTCTTTCTGCTTTTTTAAAGAGACCTCTTCTACCAAGCGATGGTTTTTAATGGCTGCAAGACAAATCCCACTCATGGTCCAAATAGACCAAATGCTCCAGACAAAATTTAAAAGATAAAAATCCCAGGCAATAACTCCCTTAATGAAGGTATAAATCACTGAGAAAATAGAAAGCAAGATAATCCCGCCTTGAGGAAGAATGGCCAGCCAAGGGTTTTTCTTTTCTATCTTTCCAATTGGCTTCACATTTACTTGATAAGAGGGCTTCTTTTTTCTTGAGCGAAGGGCAATCCAGGTGGCATGGATAAAGGTTGGAAAAAGCCCAGTCCACATCTGGAATGCTTTCATGTATGGGGTAGGATAACTAATTATTCCATAGGCAACAGACATGGCAATGAAATAAGGAAACCGGTGGAGAACATAACTGCGGACAGGAGCGATCAGGACAAAATTGTTGGTGAGAAGAGCCAAGATTGGTGCCAGAAAGAAAAGAGGCATTACAAACGCAGCTACCAGGTAAACAAAACCCAAATTGAAATATTGGAGTTTCTGTTTGAACGTCAAACCTTTCCGGGAAAAAGGGTTATTCCAAAATAACATCCGTAAAGAATCAGCAGCCCATTGCTTACGCTGTTTGTAGACTCCGTGGATATCAGCAGGAGCACTACCTTTGGTTAAAGGATAGTTGTAATAAATTGACCGCCACCCTCGATCGTGCAGGAGCATGGAGGTATAAACATCTTCCACCAGGTTCCAGGTGCTGAACCCCCCAATCTCCTCTAACGCCTTTCTTCGGTAGATCACCCCTGATCCACAGGAAAAGGCTGCGTTATCGGTATCTTTCCCAGTTTGCATTACATTATAAAAAATACGATCCGCATTGCCAAAAGGATCCCCTTTAGGAACCTTAAAATCCTGTTTGGTCTGGACAAAGCCGACCAATGGAAACTTAAAATATCCGATGAGAATATTCACAATTTGGGGTTGGGGGACCTGGTCCGCGTCCAGAGTTAAAATGAGTTCTCCAGAGGTCCTCTGAAACGCATAATTGAGATTTCCAGCTTTTGCATGGCTATGGTCTTCTCTTGCAAAATAATTGCATCCAAATTTCTCCGCGATATTTTGATACGTGACATCCCCTTTATCATCGAGGAGATATATTTTTTTTATTGGATAATCGATATTTACGGCCGCCTCAATGGTCTCCCTCAGGATGTCAACAGGCTCGCCGGCAACCGTGATAAAGATATCAACGGATTCAGGCTTTTCCAGAGAAATCCCTTGTGAAGAGTGATACCTCAGAAACCACGCATTGAAGGCAAAGAAGGAAAACAGGACCAATCCAATGAATTCTGCCAGAAAGAAGATGAAGGAATAAAGTCCTGCCTCCCAGTTGATATACTGCGCATGCCATGACAGGTAGTAAATCCCTATCCCCATTGTGATGAAGGTTAAAAATTGACCTGCTAAACGCCGCTTGCGGTCCTCTCTTTCGAAGTAACGGAAATATATCCGTGTCCCCAGGACATCCGACCACCATCCTTTTACTCCCTGCCAGGTCTTCTTCACCACGGTTCTAAATCAATCCACTGTAAAAGTAGGTATATCAAAATTAAATCGATGTGCTTTGCAAGAATTTTTTCCCTGGAATATGGCAAAAAGAGACTAAAATTTAACAGATAACTCTAACCCCCCATAAAGTCCGCTGCCAAAAGTTGAATCATGCTTATAGCCGCTGCGTAAAGCAAAAGAAATTCTCTTTGGGATATGATATACCTCCAGTATGGGTCCACCTCCTACCATATGAAAGTCAGGGTTTCTACCATAAAATTGCTCTATGCCGATATTGATTGTATTTTCCTTCTTGAAATCGAGATTCGTTATCTGCCGCTTTATTCTTCCCCTCTCGTAAAAAAAACTGTCCGTTCCACTGAAGCTGCTGAAAATGTTAAGGTTCGTCCTTCGAGAAAGCCAGCTGTCAAATTCGCCCTGGACCAGACCTGAAAAGGTATTCCCCCTGACATCAGCGCTCCTCACATCAGGGCTTAGATTCGTATTCCTGTATTCCACCCCCCCAAAGAGGCCTAGCGTCGTTTGGCTGAATGATAATTTGATCCCGGCCACAGTATAAATTCCCGAAGAGTTAGCCCTCACCGTGTCATCCCCGGACCGGAACTTATAGGTGAGGTAATTAGGAATTACTCTGCCTGAAATGGACAGATTCTCGTATACCTTCTGAGTCACGTCCAAACCAAGGTAGGCAAAACCCTGTCCTCTTGTGTCGATGTCGCCACCTGAAAACAGGGAGGACTCGGCTGCAATAGCCAGAGGACAAGAGAACATAATCAAAGAACTGCAGGCCAATATAAAGCCCAATATTATTCTTTTATTCTTTAACATGGAAGGCTCCTGAAACTTCACTTTCAATTTTAATTCTCCTTATATTTTGGGGTATCATTGTCAGATTTAAAGGAATATTTCAAATAAAAAAGGCAAGCTACCGCCGATCCGGATTGGGGGTGATCCGATGAAATAATTCATAATATGCGGCCATATTAATTTCTGTGTTCAAATAATGTTGTTCTGCCGTGCTACTGTTCAATTTCAGACAACCGCAGCACTGAAACACTTTTACGCTACTTTCTCAAGCATGGAGTAATGCATTTCTATGGCCGGCTGGTATCCAATCAGATTCATTAGGATCCTAACCCGCTCGTTATCGGAAACCCACCGGTCAAAAACTCCTAAAAGATCCTTTAAATGGCCTGACTTGATTCTGACCAGATCGTGAGGTTCAAAATGACAGGCCTTTTTTACAATACCATGAATATCGGTTCTTTGCTTGATCAGTGCGATCACTTCTTCAGATACCGGAGTGGGGTAATCCCCAAAACCGAGTATTTTCTTAACCCCCCTCCCCCACCTCACCAGAGTATAATCTTTATCAAGATCCAATTTCCCGAATATATAACCGGGGAAGAGGGGCTTCAGTTCCTTCACGATCCTCCCATTTCTTGGCGAAAAGGCTTCGATCAGAGGGCTGAAGATCTCCACTCCTTTGGTGGAGAGATAAGAAAAGGCCTCACCTTCTTTTTTAGGTTTGGTCTGGATGACATACCAGTTCATAGTTTCAAGTTCCGAGTTATGAGTTATGAGTTTTGAAATAAAATCCCGAAATCCGCAATCTCTCCGAGCCAGAGGGCTCTCTGAGCCGGAGGCCGCATTCCGAAATCAGAATTACCTCGCTCCTTTTCCGAATAATACCACTTTTACTGTCTCAAAGATGATCATCAAATCAAACAGAGGGGATAAATTCTTAATATAGTAAAGATCGTACTTAAGTTTCTCCAGGGCATCCTCCCTGGAGGCCCCGTACCGGTATTTGATCTGTGCCCATCCTGTGATCCCTGGCTTGACCGAGAAGCGCTGATCGTAATACGGAATCTCCTTTTTCAGTTGTTCAACGAAAAAGGACCTCTCAGGTCTCGGGCCGACAAAGGACATATCCCCTTTGAGTACATTGAGCATCTGCGGAATTTCGTCCAGCCGCCACTTCCTGATCCAGCGGCCAATACGGGTAATCCGTCCATCATCCTCTATAGCCCATACCGGACCATTGACCTCAGCGTTTTGAACCATTGACCTGAATTTTAGAAGTTTAAAGACCTTTCCGTTTTCTCCCACCCTTTTCTGTTTATAAAAGACCGGCCCCCGGGAGTCAATCTTGATCAGGATAGAAACAATCAAAATCAAAGGAGAGAGGAGGGCCAGTCCAATCAAGGAAAGGGTAAATCCCGTGACTCTTTTCATCCAAACCGTTAATTTCGATTTTCTAAAGCCATCTGAGAAGATGAGAATACTTGGCCGGAGGTTCTCCACCTGGAGCCTTCCTGTCAGATGCTCGTAAAATTCTATCCCCTCCTCTATGGCAATCCCTTTCACCTTACAGTCCAGGAGCTGTGTTTCAGGGAACTTCCCTCTCCTTTCTTCGAGGGCGACAATGATCCGGTCCACACTCTCTCTTGTAACAAGGTCGAGAATCTGAGACTGGTCACCCATCACGGTAGGGTTGATTAATTTTTCTCCAACTCTCTCCGGGCTATCTGTAATAAATCCAATGACCGTAAATCCGGTATCTCCCTTCTCAATAATATCCTTTGCAATATTTTTAGCTAACGGACCCGTGCCAATAATCATGATCTTCTGATCCAACCTTTTCGTCCGCAAAATATGGTTGTAGAGGATCCGCCAGAAGACAATGACCATCCCCATGAAAATGAGGCTGACGAGAAAGATCCCCCTGCCGATAATGACGACGGGAAATAGGTAATAAATCGCAGCCAAAAGGATGGAAAATACCCCCAGAGATTGAAGGAGCCGGATGGACAATTCCAGATTGCTTCGAAAGATTCTTAAATCATAAAGGTCGAAATGGTACAGACAGAGCTGGACTAATGCAACGATCAGCAATGCTTTCGGAAAAAGCCCTTCGTAGTTTGAGAAGCTTCCGGGGTCGCTGAAAAAACGCAGATAGGCCCCGAGGACCACCATCCCCAGAATGAAGAGGCTCTCCAGGAAGAAGAAGAACAGTTTGTGTATCGGAATATAGTGGTTAAAAATTTTCAGGATCATTTATCATCACTCTAAATGACGCCGGCATTAAATGCCGACGCTACGGCTATCCGTTCTTTCGGGTAAATCGAAACCGTTTCCCCCACCGGCTTTGCGGCTTCGCCTTGCTTTTGCCATATCCATACTGGTAATAGTATCCATCCGAGCCAAAATAGCGGGAGGAGAGACCGGAGGATTTAAACTCCACAACATTGAGAACAACCCCCAGGATCTTCTCCTTTTCCAAGCTGGCAATTGCCTGTTTTACGGTCTCCCTGGGTGTCACTCCCGCCCTGACCACGATGATGATCCCATCGACCAGTTTCCCCAGGACCTCGGGCTCAGTGGTGGCCAGAAGAGGAGTCGAATCGAAAATGACATACCGGTCAGGATATCGTGATTTCAACTCATGAACCAAGGCCTCCATCTTATTCGATCCGATCAGTTCGGTGGGGTTATCTTGAACGGCCCCGCCGCAGAGGACGCTGAGCCTTTCCACCTCCGTCTTGATCAGGAGCTCCGGGATATTCTCTTTTCCAGTCAGATATTCGGATAAGCCTTTCCTGCCGTTCTGGCCGCCAAACCATTGTGAAAGAGTGGGATTACGAAGATCACAATCCACCAGCAGGGCATGTGCATGGAGATCCGTAGCGATACCGGCTGCAAGATTGGCAGAAACAAAGCTCTTCCCTTCTGAACTCGTGGCGCTGGTCACCATGATGGTTTTTGGAAATTCGAGGCTTTTATGCCTGAAGAGATAGGTTCTCAGTTTCCGGAACTGTTCAGCCGCTAAGGATCCGGGCTGGTAAAAAGAGACAAGTCTCTGGTCAAATACCATCCCCGCCCCACTTAAAAAGACAGGGGCCGCCTTCTGTCTCTCCTTCTTTTCCTCTTCCTGAACCTCCATCAAGAGGGGAACCTCCTTCATAGCCCCTCTCTCTTTCTCCTTCTCCGCTTTCTCTAACGCCTTATAGATTTTGCTCACGGTTCCTCCATTCCATCTTTTCACCCCCATCTTCACCGCTCCCCCTCAAGGGGGAGGAAAATATCGTGCCTCCTGATAGCGGGAGGTGGGAGTATAAAATACTCTCCCTTATCTATTGGGCAGAGGGAGAATGCGATAAATCCTTTCAACGACATTTTTAATCGTTTGTAACCACCCTGCGATATCCAAATGTTCGCTCAAAAAGAATCCGAATTTCCATAAAAAGAAGAATCCCAAAAGACATAAACCCGCAAAAATTCCCCATAAGAGGAGATTTCTGATTCGTCTTTGATTCTTTGGCAGGCCTATTCCTTCCAGATTATGGATCACCTCATGAATGATCCTGCCTCCGATCACTTTCTGATCGGTTGCATATCCTGTCAACAGCGCATTATCACAGACAATATTGATCAATCGGGGAATCCCGTTAGAATAACTGTAAATCTTATTAAGAGCCTTAGGGGTGAAAAAATTCGGATCGGCTGCCCCTGCTATTCTCAACCTTTTCTTAATATAATTTCTTGTCTCTTCCTTATTGAGGGTCTGGAGGTGGTAACGGAGGCTCACTCTCTGTTTCAATTGCCGGAATTGAGGACGACTCAAAATCTCATTGAGCTCCGGTTGTCCCATCAGGATGACCTGGAGGAGTTTACATTTAGAGGTCTCCAGATTGGTGAGCAGACGAACTTCCTCAAGAAGATTCGGGTCAAGGGCCTGTGCCTCATCGATGATCAACACCACATTTTCATTCCGAGAGTAACAGGCCAGTAAAAAATGGTGGAGCTGAGAGATGTATTGCCCCTTCGACTTCTTCTGGCCTTTCAAACCCAGATCCTCGCACACATAGTGGAGGAAATCCGTGGAGCCCAATTTGGGATTGAAAATGTAGGCTGTTTTGGTATTCCCGTCCAGACGGCTCAGGACCGTCTGTACAAGAGTGGTCTTCCCGGTTCCAACCTCTCCGGTAATAACGGTAAACCCCTTTCTCTCCCTGACCGCATAGGTGAGGTGGGCCAGGGCTTCTTTGTGACTTTCACTGAGATAGAGAAACCTCGGATCCGGAGTGATCTCAAAGGGCTTCTCCCTGAAACCGTAGAATTGATTATACATAGACTAAGCAGCCTTTTTTTCAATCTTGGGTATATTCGCCAGGACCTTGAACCCGAGGGTTGCCTCCAAATCCTCCGCATCCCTGAAGGAGTGGTCCATCTGCTCTCTAAAAAAAGCCATGCCAAACCCGGAACCCATCCCCAGCAATAAGCCAAAGAGAAGGATTTTCGGGATATCGGGTCGAAATGGCTTTCCTGGAATCCTGCCGGGGTCGAGCACCTTGAATTGCTCCCCTTTCTGACGCCGTTCCAGATTCTCAGCCTGCTGGGCCTCTTCGCTCTTCTTCAGCAGGGTTTGATAGACCTCTCTGGTATTCTGGTAGTCCCGGGACAACTGGGCCATGGCCAATTCCCGCATGGGTGTTATCTCTATTCTCTCCCGGTACTTATTAATCTGAGCCTTGACTTTCACTTCTTCCTCCTTCAACCTCTCGATCTCCAGTTCTGTTGCAATCAACTGGCTCTCCATCTCTTTATAGCGGGGGTTGAGTCTCAGGTAGGGTTTCTCCTCTTTTGCCTCTTTCTTTGCCTCGATTTTGGGCGCTGGCAATGGAGAAACCGTGATCGGAGCGGATTGATCCTGCTTTGATTCGGACTCCTTCTTCTCCTCTGATTCCTTTTCCAATCTTGCCTTTTCGATCTTTGCTTCGAGATCCACAATCTTCTTTTTGATGATAAGAATATCAGGATGTTTCTCGGTATACTTGGCCTGGAGGTCCGCAAGGAGGTTTTTAAACTGCTCGATCTGGAGTTCCTGGGGATCTTTTGCAACCGGTTTGAGTTGAAGCCTTGCCTGAATTTCCAGCGGATTTAACCCCGGGAAAGAAGAGAGTTGGGTAGATTCCTCTCTCTTGCCGGTCGCGGAAGCAAGCAGAAGCTCGGTGTCAGAGAGCTGTTTCTGGATGATCAGTTTTCGGTCCTGAGCCGATCTTATGTTTTCACCGATCCTCTGAAAGTTGAATTGAAGTTGTTCGAGGACTTTGAGATTGGCTTCCCTCTGTTCGGGAAGTTCACCCATAAATTGCCTTTTAAACTGCGTGACCGTCTTCTCATTTTCTTCAAGTTTTGCCTGGGTGGCCTTCAACTCAATGGAGAGAAATTCCGTTGTCCCCTGGGCCTGCATCTCCCGCAGCTTCAGGTTCTCTTCGATGAAAAGGGAGGCCAACTTGTTGGTGACCATCGTGACCATCCGGGGGTCTTTGCCGATATAGGAGATGCTGAAATAACCCTCTTTCCCCTTGATCTCCACCCGGATATTGGCCTTCATTATCTCTACGATCTCCTCCAGACTTTTCGATTTAGCCTCTTCAGGATAGAGTTTGAACTCGGAGATGACCTTTTCCAGGCGGGTGCGGCTCATAATTTCCTGGCCGATCGACTGCAGGCGCTCCTCAATTTTCGAGGTGACCGTGGGCCTTACGAATGACTCCGGCACCTTCTGTGGGGTCACCAGGATCAGGGTGGAGGCACGGTATTCCTTTGGGGAATATAAGGCGTAGATAACGGCTCCGCTCAATACGATGACGAATGGGATGATGATATACCAGATTCGCCTGAGGAAAATCTCAAAATAATCATGAATATTGAACGACTTTTCAGGATTGATCATTGCTCTGTCTCCTCCATCAATAGGTCGCTGTTATCCTAAACATTCCTCGATATTCGCTATAATCGAATACATTCATATTTGAATGGTTCTCCCGATGAGAAACATCTAATGATAAAGTCAACCACTTGAGAAGCTCATAGGATGCATTCCCTGTAACCCCCCAGATTTGGTCGGTCCGCCCATCACCCAATTTTGCTCTTTCCAATGAACCCGATAGCCCCACATCCATCCTCTCTAATAATCTATGGGTGATCGTTCCAACAGCCCGGTGGTATTTGTTAAAACCCAGATTCTCAGCGGTAAAGTAATCCTCTGTGTATCCACCTTGAAATGAGAGGGTATAGGTTGTTTTTTGTGCCTTCTCTGTCAGGCTTATATCATAAGAAAACCCACCGGTCGTAGAGCCCTTCTCTGGATTTTGCCAGAAATATCCAAATTGAGCCCGGCCAGAGAGGGTGGGGTTGAAGGCATGTTCGATCCCAAGGGTTGGCCTGTGGACGTCGTAATCGATAGAAGGAGAATCGAAATCTCTCTTCAGATAGGTATAGTCTCCAAATAGCGAAGTCTTTTGATTGAATCGGTGGGTGTAACGGCCTCTTCCCATATGCCCGATGAAGTCTGGGGAACGATCGAAATTTCCAAAAGTAAGTCCATATTCTAATGAAACCCCATTTCTGATGTTGAACCAGTAGCTCAGTCTCGGGTTAATGAAGTCCTCCTGGCTGTCTTGATATAGACGACTGTCGTTTTCATAGATGTTGTTGCGGTAATTGAGAGAGACACTGTTCTCCTTTCCAAACTGGTATTCCATAGAGGGTTCGAAAACATTTCGAAGGTAGATTGTTCTTTGCCCCCTCTGAGTTGAAAGAAGGTACTGATTCTCCAGAGCCGTGGCAGAATATTCCCGCTCCCTGCCTTCCTCAGACCGGATGAGATAATCCATGACCCGGAATGTCAGCCGCCTGTCCAATGTATACCAGGCATTTAATGTTCCTCGATGACTGACAAAATTGTTATCCTTCTCTTTTCCATAGTAGACCAATCCAAGCTTGTAATCTAAATCAATACCATATTTTGTATCTGTAGAAGTGGAAGCGGGCTGGAATTGGCCTGTTTTCTCTGATCTCGGTAAAGTCGAAAACCTCAGTCCCGGGTAGATGGTGGTAATGAAGTCGGATTTTCTGTTTTTAGAAGTGAGGTAGATATTATCGCTGTACTCTTCTTCGACAGTGATGGAGGGCTGGAAGTGAAGAAGAAGATCCTTCATCTCTGCATGGGCAAACGAAGTTATCACCAAAAACAAAGCAATGAACCAACCGGTGCGGCTTATTGTTTTCATTTTTTTCATTTTGCCTCCTGACCCAATGAATTTTTCATGAGAGGGATGACACCCTCGAACCATGAAAATGGTTTATGATTATAATTTGTAGGGGCTGCCCTCGGTGGACGCCTAATTGAGAGCCCGTAGAGGGGCTCCCCTACATCTACTTTCTGCATAGGAGGGTCAATGCATCGACGTTACTCTATGCGCTATGCTCCTTGCCCTTAGCCTGTTTATATTATGGAACAATAATGGCATCTCCCGGTTTCAGAATGATATTCGAACCAGGGGCTTCTCCACTCACAATTTTCTTGTAGTTGACGGTGATCCGTCTCTCCTTCCCATCTTCCTTCCGGATGATTAAAACCTTTTTTTGATTGGCCCAATCCGTAAATCCTCCTACCATGGGAATGATCTGAAGTATGGAGGTTTCACTTCGCAGCCGATACACCCCGGGATTTCTTATCTGGCCAGAGACATATATTTTGAAACTATTGGCCTCCATCACCATCACCGTGATATTAGGATCCCCTATAAATTCTTTAAATCGTTGGGCCAATATCTCTTTCAATTGTAGAGGAGTCAGGCCTTCGGCTTTAATTTCGTCCACCAGGGGCAAAGAAATAATGCCATCCCGCCTTACCGGAATGGTTCTTGATAGATTCTCTTCCTTCCAAATGTTAATATAAAGAATATCCTCTGCCCCAATGATATAGTTTTCGCTATCGGCAGCCACCTCGGCTTGAGCCTGTTTTTTTAAAAGGGCCTCTTTCTCTGCTTTCTCCGTTTGAGGGTAAGCCACTGAATGATAGATCAAAAGAATCCCTATCACAATGATTCCAAAGGACATTAATTTTTTCATTTTCCAACCCCTTCCTTTCGACTTCGCCTCCCCTGTCTGCCTCAAGCGGCGGGAACGATGCGCATCCAAATTATTTTTCAATTAAGAGGGCCCTGAATTCAGCGCCCTTTTAATGAGATCCATCGTATCGGCTCCATTAATGGGAAAACAGAGTTGATCAAAAACGACCTCAAACTCTTTGTCTTTAAAATCGTAATTCCCGAGAGTGTTTTCAAACCTGGATTTCACATGGTCTCCTGCTTTAGAATCTGCGTAAGGGAGGAGAACGGCGAGATGATTTATTTCGAGAGAGCCAATGATATCGCTATCCCGAGTCTCCTCAGCCAAAATATCGCTCAATATCCGGCCATAGGCGTCCTTCTCCCCTTGGACATCATTTTTTGAAAATGGTTTTATTTTGAGGAGCATAAGGCAGAGAAAGTTTTGGTAACGTCGAGCCCGCTTCACCTCAAGGTCTAAAAGAAAGAAGAAAAGATCTCGATCTAATACCCTTCCGTAGGATGATCTGAACTCTCCCATTAAGGTCTCCCTGTCACCCGTCATCACATCCCTCCAGTCCCGCTTGAGATGGGTCCAACAGTTGAACCGGCAATCTCTCCCTTTCCCTGATACTCCCTGCCTTTATTCAAATGGTATTTCTCAACTTTATAGAGCAACGCCTTGTAACTGATACGGAGTAATTTGGCCGTCTCCTTTCGATTCCAATGGGTCTCATGGAGGGTGGCATGAAGGAGATCTTTCTCCGCTTCTTCACCCGCCTTTCTTCCCACTTCCTTCAAATTGAGGAGCGGTTCTCCGATGCCGTGGGGCCTTAAGGATTCGACGACGATCTCGCCATTCCCCTTTTTTCCGAGAAGCATTTGAATGACCGCCTCTTCATCCGATGTGACAACCCTCCGCTTGACGATGTTCTCTAATTCCCGGATGTTTCCCGGCCAAAGGTATTCTTTGAATATCTTGGTGGCTTTCGTCGAGAGGGGGGGGACATCCCTTCTATATTTCTCTTTAAAAAATTTGAAAAAATATTGGGTGAGTGGAAGGATCTGTTCCTTCCGTTCTCTTAAGGGAGGAACCGTGATGCTGATGACATTAATCCTGTAGAAGAGGTCCTCACGGAAAAGCCCTTCCATCATAGACCGTTCCAAATTATTTTTAGTGGTGACGATGACCCGGGAATCGATCAGGACATCCCCATCTCCTCCCAATCGAGAAAATTTTCCATCCTGGAGGACTTGGAGAAGTTTGCCCTGAATGGAAATGTCTACCTCACCGATGTCATTTAGCAATATTGTTCCTCCATGGGCAAGTTCGAACTTCCCCGGCTTCTTGAGGTGGGCTCCCGTAAAGGCCCCCTTTTCAAACCCAAAAAGCTCGCTTTCAAGGAGGCTTTTAGGAATGGCAGCGCAATTCAGTTTTACAAAATGGTTTTTTGTCCTCGGAGAAATATCGTGAATCGTCTTGGCTATTAATTCCTTCCCCGTTCCGCTTTCGCCTTTTATTAAAACTGTGACATCGGTTTGTGCGACTTGATCAATAATGTTTTTGACCTTTTTCATCTTTAAATTATTAGAAAAAATGATTTTAGAAAAGTCATTCATAACGATTGATTTGAAGAGCAATTAAAGTGCCAAGCAAAGATAATTTATCGCTAATTTTCTAACCCTTGGTAACTATATGAATTTCATTGCTTAAAAGTTGAAACAAATTACACATTATTTCTAAAAAAAATAAAAAAGTGGTAACGATTCGGGAAAATGTGGTAAAATGTTACCACTTTTTCCCCTATTTCGTCTAAAAGGACGGTGAGCCCTCTTTTTGGAAGATATTCTTATTTGATGTTTCTACTTTATGATCAACGATCAACTCCTTAAAATGATTTTGAAATTTAAGCCGTCAGAGGGAGAATGAGTTTGTCAAGGCCACCATCTTTAATCTTATAGAGGAGGGCTTTATAGCTAATATTGAGGAGTTGGGCTGCTCTTTTTCTATTCCAGTTCGTTATCTGCAATGCCTTGAGAATGGTCTCGGATTCCGCTTTGATCGTGGCTTCTCTATAGGCATCTTTCAACGAAGGCCAGGCTTTGGAATGGGCGATGGATTTTTCTTTTTCGATGGTCGCATTCTCGATGATCCCATGAGTTAATTCATCCATAATCATCTTTTCGTTTTCAAGAATCACGTAACGCTGAACGACATTCTCCAGTTCACGAACATTTCCCAGCCAATGATGTTGTTTAAAAATCCTCATGATCTTGCTCGATAAGGGGTGTACCTTTTTCTGGTATTTTTTGCTGAATTTATCTAAAAAATATTCAATAAAAACAGGAATTTCCTCCTTCCTCTCCCTCAGAGGTGGAAGGGTAACGTTGACGACATTTAAACGATAATAGAGATCTTCACGAAATCGTTGATGGTTCACCATTTCTTCGACATTTTTATTTGTAGCAGCCAATACCCGAACATCCACCCATATATCTTTCTTCCCTCCTAATCTTGAAAATTCCCTGTCCTGAAGCACTTGTAGAAGCTTGCCCTGGAGAGAGGGGCTCATCTCTGAAATCTCGTCTAAAAAGATCGTACCGGTGTGGGCGAGTTCAAATTTTCCTAGTTTCTGCCGGTAAGCCCCCGTAAAGGCACCCTTTTCATAACCAAATAGTTCACTCTCCAAAAGTTCTTGCGGAAGAGCGGCGCAATTCACTTTGACAAACGGCTTTTCTTTCCGAAAAGAATTGAGATGGATCGAGCGGGCAACCACCTCTTTTCCAACGCCGCTTTCCCCCTGGATCAGGACCGTCACGTCTGTATTGGCGACCTGATCAATCAGCTCTTTAATTCGATGCATTTTTTCGCTTGCATAGATAAAAATCCCGTTCTCACGAGTCATTTCGCCGACTTCCACAAAAGCGGGGAGAGCGGCAGTAGAAGCCTTTTCAGAACGCTTCATTAAACGGTGTATTTCATTTATCTCTAAAAAGAACCTTGAAGAGGTGAGAGCCATTCCGACCTGGTTGGAGATATAGGACAACACCCATTTATCTCCTTCGTTGAATGCTCCTTTTTGGGAATGACTGATGTTAAATACTCCCACCACTTGATCCTCTTCCCGGATGGGGAAACAGATCAGGGAATTTACTTTTTCGCTCAAGCCATGTGCTTTTACAAAATGGGGTTCATTCTTAACATCATTCAGCATGATGGCCTGTCCTTCTTTGAAAACTTTTCCCGCAATGCCCTCTCCAGATTTAAATCTTTCTCCATTTTCAGACTGTTCGGTGTAAAAAACACTCTTTTTTTCATCCTTCCCTCGGGCTGAACGAACCACGAGATATCCAGTGACAGGGTCTTTCAACATCAGAGAGCAGTTTTCGGCATCGGTCTCTTCGATCACAACATCCAAAATTGCCCTGCAGGTTTCACCAAAATCAGGCACATGATTCATCGCTCCCTGAACCTTCTGGAAGAGTCCGAACCCCCTGTTCCCTTTACCCATGAATAAAGGAATGTCTGAGGCATTTTCAAATCTTTTGGATAGAGAATTCAGTTCCATGATTTCACTCCTCGATCATTTTTCGAACCTATTCTGCCTTCGGTTCGGTTGGACTACCTTCCCACTCTTACCTGCACAAATTTCTTGCGCTGTTTCAATCCGCTTTTAAGGTAAAAAAGGATTTTTTCGTAAGGCATCGGCTTGACAAAGAAATCGTCAACTCCTGTCTCGATCACCTTCTGATGCTCCTTTTCGCCAATCTTTCCATCCGCCATCATCATGACATAGAGTTTGGGGAACCTTTCCCTTATTTTTTTAATGATTTCAAAAAGGTAAAGATGATCCACGTTAAGATCAACAATGACCCCTGAAACTTCGAATTCCTGAAAATTGGTTAATAGCCTATCAATGGTATTGACCGGGAGTACAATATATTTCTCTTTTTCTAAAAAGGTTTTTAGATGAGAGGGATCCCTGTGTTCTTTATTGAGGATGAGAATGGTTTCTTTTGACATGGGTAGAAAAAGGTTAAGTTTAACGGTGACGAGGCCTATATCTTTAATAAAAGCCTATGTTTATCGTCTTTTAATTCTTTGAACATAACCTTAACCAATTGACCTTAGCTTCGAATTATATAGCAATAATAATACCAATCTATTGGCTTCTCCTAAAAACTTTGTAATCTATCGATTTGATTGATGATTGATGAGAGAAAGTCTTTGAGAAATATTTCGATAATTGTTCAGATGAACCTTTTGGCGCTTTTTGTGAGCCAAATGGCATATCGGTGGAAAATAATTTAAATCATTTCGGGGAGTTTCGGTTCTGGAGCAAAAAGGAAGAACTATTGACGGGGATATTCCTTTTGCATCTCTTGAACGACACCTCCGAGGGGTTCTGGAAGATCAAACTGATCAGGATAGGTAAAACATTGAATTGATGAGGCTTGAACCATCGTTCTTAAGAGATCGTCAGATATCCATGAGGGATCATTTCGAATTAAATGTGAAAGCCTCCCCCCCAAAACTTTGGAACCCATCTGGTTGGTATCAGGAAGTAGGAGAGCAATCTCCCCATTATTTTTTATCATGAGATCCTCTTCCCTTATAAATTTTCTAATCCTCCTTGCAAGTTCACCATAAAAATAGTCGTATCGTTCCCCACCCTTCTCCTTCGCCGGGATTTGGATGAGGAGAATCGAGAAAGGATGGCAGTGCCGTCTCGATTTCTTTAATTCCTGTCGAAGACATCTTTTTAAAAAGATTTTGCTGAATATCAATTCCTCAATATTTCTTGCGATGGGATCAAGGAGGTTCAATCTTTCTAATTGGTTGACCTTTGCGATCACCTCTCTTTGCCTCAATCCCTTTTTAATACGGGTGATGATTTTTTGAGGGGCATAGGGTTTCAGAATAAAATCATCGACTCCAATATCAAATACTCTCTCATAGGTTTTCTCGTCTACGGTCGCATTGGTCACCACCATGATGTATGTTTCAGAAGATTTCTCTTTCATCCATTGGATCATCTTCTGGAAAGCCTCAAATGGAGGAAGATACTCCATGAGGACCACTGAGTATGATCTTTTATCAAAAAGAAGGTAGGCCTCTTTTATTGTGCCCGCTGTCTCGACGAGATACTTCTCCTCCTCTAAAATCATCCGGTAGACATTGAGGAGGTTTTTAAAAGGGTCGATCAAAAGAATCCAATCCTGGTCCATCATTTTTCCCTCAAAAGATGCGAATGACTTAAATCATCTCTTTTTAGAGACTTGAGATGATATTTCTTGATCCGGTTTGATAGCATTTTCCTTGTAAATCCAAGCAGTTCTGCTGCCTTTTCTTGATTCCAGTTGGTCTCTTTCAATTTAGTAAGAATTGTTTTTTTCTCAAGATTTTCAATGATCTGTATTAAGTGAACCTTCCCATTTTTCTCAACCCGAACATGTTCCACATTTGAAATAAGATGGGAGGGCAGGTCGGCGGTGGTTATGATATTCTTTTTACGAAATACAACCATCTGCTGAATAATATTGGCTAATTCCCTAATATTTCCAGGCCAGGAAAATGTTTTGAGATGTTCGATTACCTTCGGTTCAATCCTGATAGGAGTTTTCTCATCCCGATATTTCCCAAGAAAATAGTTTATCAGCATGGGAAGATCGGAGAGACGCTCCCTTAGAGGTGGCAGAGTAATGGGAACGATACTTAACCGATAGTAAAGATCATCTCTAAAGTTTCCTTTCCCAAATTCCTCCTTAAGATTTCGATTGGTTGTGGAGATGATTCGAACATCGACCTTGGTCGACCTTGAATCCCCCACCCTTTCAAACTCCTTTTCTTCGATCACTCTTAACAGGGCCTTTTGAAGATTGACTGGAATTTCACTGATTTCATCTAAGATCAAGGTCCCTCCATGGGCGGCTTGAAAGCGTCCGATCGTATCCTTGACCGCACCTGTAAACGCTCCCCTTTTGTGACCAAATAATTCCGTCGTGAGAAGGCTTTCCGTGAGCGCTCCACAATTGACGGTCACCAACGGTTTTTCCCGTCTCGAACTATTGTAATGGATCGTTTTTGCAATGAGGTCTTTCCCCGTCCCGCTCTCCCCCTGAATGAGAATGGTCGCGTCGGTCTTGGATACTTTTCCAATCGTCTCAAAAATCTCAACCATTTTGGGGTGATTTCCGATGATATTGGGGAAAGAATATTTTTCAGTCACTTCTCTTCTAAGAGAATCGATTTCTTTCTCCATCTCCTGAGTTTTGATGGCTTGCAGGATGATGGCGATAAATCTCTCTAAATTATTGAAAATCGGTTTTTCAAAGAAATAGAACGCCCCTTGCTTGAGGCTTTCGACCGCCATCGAAACGGACCCATAAGCCGTGATGAGGATCACAGGAATGTTTGGATGATTCTTTTTTACCTCGGCGAGGAGCTCCAGGCCGCTCAAGTCAGGCATCTTCTCATCGGTCACGATCACATTGATGTGATTCACATTGAGCGACTCCAATGCCTCTCTCCCGTTTCCGGCCGGAAAGACATTAAAACCCTCATCGGTGAGAACCTCACATATTCCAAAAAGAGAATTGGGTTCGTCATCGACCACTAAAATAGAAGCTTGAGACGTCACGATGCATCTCCTGGGGTATCTTCTTGTGGGCGGGTGATGGGCAACCTCACTTTAACCGTTGTTCCCTTCTTTTCTTCGCTTTCGATATGGATTGTCCCATGATGACGTTCGACAATGATTCTTCGACAGAGGGCCAACCCTAACCCATTTCCCCTGGGTTTGTTGGTAAAAAAAGGACTGAATAGAAAGTCCATCGCTTCCTTCTTTATTCCTACCCCCTGATCCGTAAAAACAATTTCTATCATTTTGGGGGATTCATAGGTCTGGGAGGCCTCGATCAATAATTTCCCCCCCTCAGGCATCGACTCAAAGGCATTTTTAATGATGTTTAAAAAGACTTGTTTAATCTCCTCATAATTGACATAAACCTTTGGGAGATTAGGGTCAGCTTTGACGGTGATCTCGATTTTTTTTGATTCGGATTCAAGCATGTGAGTTAGCATGCTCAAGGTCACTGAAATCACCTCCCGGAGGTTCACCTCGGTGAAACGAATGAAATCGGGAGGTCTTACGAAATTGAGGCATCCCTGAACAAAATCATTTAAGTGCTGAACTTCCTCATGGACGATCTTGATGGATTGATTGAGAAATTGATCCTCTAAATTACAGCGCTTTTGGATGATGGCCATGGCGCCCTCAATGGCATGGAGGGGATTGCGAATCTCATGGGCGAGGAATGGGAAAAATATTTCAAGAGAGGGATAGGGTTTAAACTGTTTATCCTCCTGCCGGGCATCATGAATCGCCAGGGCGTTCTTTATCGCCTTGATAAGGATCTGGGGTTCCACAGGTTTTGTGAGAAAATCGATAGCCCCTTTTCTCATCATGTCGATGGCCATCTGGTCTCCTCCATAACCGGTGATGACCACCACGAGAATATCTTTATTGACCTCCTTAACCTTCTCCAATACCTCTTCTCCCGATATGTCAGGCAGTTTCATATCAAGGAGAATGAGCTCCGGATTCTCTGTTGACGCTTTTTCAATGGCTGTTTTCCCATCCAATGCAATGGAGATTCGGTAATCCTCCTGTTCCAAAGCTCTCCGGATGAATTGAACGAAGTCGATGTTGTCATCCACCACTAATAGTTTTCTCTCTTTCTTAATCATATAGGCACCATGATATAATAAAATTTGTTGACAATCAACTTAAACTTTTTCAGACTCCATGGGGGGAACCAACGTTTGTCGTTGTCGAAGCTCGTATTGAGACTCGTGAATAGAATCTGGATGCTCATAACCGATGAATGTGTCCCCGGATTTAGGTTAGGGTAAGGAGGCCTGTATCAATTAGAGACAATGAACGTTAAACGCTGAACGATGAACAGTGTATCATTCTTTTTGTTCATTGTTCGTTGTCCATAGTTTATCGTTCGCCACGGGCTTCGTCACCGCAACCCATTTCCTTTTTTGAGGTCTCTGAAAAACCCTTCAAATCCTTAGCAGAGACCTCTGATTACACAGATTTCAAAAAAAGATTAAACAGATTTTCTTGATTTTAAAAGCATTTATAATCCGTGTAATCGTTTCATCATCCCTGCCTACCGGTAGGCAGGGATGGAATCAGAAATTTCTGGACTTTTTCAGAAATCTCTTTTTTGTTTCTTGACACGGAAGTGAGAAAAGGCTATGGAGGACCGAAGGAAAGGGAAAATGGTTTGGCCAAATCAAGGCCAATAGCGTAGTCCGGAACAGGACAGGCCGGTCGGAAAGGGAAGGGTTCGATGGATCAAAATGTTAAGGAAATCATCGGTGATCTTAAATCTTACCTTAAATACCTCAAGGGATTGGGGATCACCGAATCGCCTCTCTTTAGTAACGGGAATGAAAAAATCTATCAATCAGAGGCTTCGGCCGGTGTGGGGGCAATTCATGAATCGCCCCCACCGTATAGAATGGCAAACCGTTCTTCATCTAAACCTCAACGTCTCGAAGAGGTACGAAGCGAATTGGGAGATTGCCGGAGATGCAAGCTTCATCGAACGCGTCGCACGATTGTTTTCGGAGAGGGAAATGAAAAGGCAAGGTTGATGCTCATCGGAGAGGGTCCTGGCAATGACGAAGATGTTCAGGGAAGACCCTTTGTGGGGAAGGCAGGACAGCTGCTAACCAAAATTCTTCAGTCCATCGACATCGAAAGGGAGGAAGTCTATATCGCAAATATCATCAAATGCCGGCCTCCTCAGAATAGGAACCCTGAACCCGATGAGATAGAGAATTGCTATCCTTTTCTTTTAAAACAGATTCAGGCGATTAGGCCCAGGATTATCTGCGCCCTTGGAACGTTTTCTGCCCAGACCCTTCTCAAGACCGATGTCAAGATCACAGCGCTTCGCGGGAAGGTCTACGACTTCTCCGGCATCCAGCTCTTTCCGACCTACCATCCTGCCTACCTGCTCCGGAATCCCGAAAAGAAGAGGGAAGTCTGGGAGGATATGAAACAGATCGCCAAAGCTCTGGCCAGTTCGTCATAAAGGGTGAACCGTTACCTCCCGTGTAAAGATTAGAGGCGATAGTTCAACTGAACTCCCTTTTCGCTCAAGGTTTTCAGGATGGCCTCTGTAATCCCTTCCACCAGCAGTTCCAGAAGCGAGAACTTCTTTTTGGGGTAGAGGACCAGAGGTTTTCCCTCGATCCCCACCATCTTAGCGGCTGTATCGATGGCGTCCTGAAGGTTTCCAAGCTGATCCACCAGCCCAAGCTGTTTTGCCTGTTCCCCGGTTAAGATTCGACCGTCCGCAACATGAGCGACCTTTAAACGGTCAATCTTTCTTCCATCGGCCACAGCCTGGATAAATTGTTGATGGACATTGTCAATGACCGATTGGATGAGTCTCTTCTCTTCGGGGGTCATTTCCCTGAAAGGGGATCCGATGTCTTTGTGCTCGCCGCTTTTTAATACCACGCCCTTAATCCCGATCTTCCTGAAAAGCTCTTCGATATTGGTGAATTCCATCAGAACGCCAATGGAACCTGTAATCGTTCCGGGATTGGCTACGATAAGATCGGAGGCGCTCGCAATATAGTATCCGCCCGAGGCGGCCACCGAGCCCATGGAGGTGATCACCTTCTTTTTTTTATTCGATTTAATCTTCAAGACTTCCCGATAAATTTCCTGTGAAGGCCCTACCCCTCCGCCCGGAGAATCAATTCTCAGGATGATGGCTTTCACCCCCTCATCGTCGTTGTACTGGTGTAGCTCTTCGATGATGCCCTGGGATTGAGTGATTAGCCCCCGGATCTCAACCACCGCAATCTTATCGCCGAAAGCGAACTTGCGGGAGCCGGATCCGGAAACATACTGACCGATGACGAAGAGGAGGATAAAAAAGAAGGCCAGTAATCCGACGATTGCAACCAAACCCAACAAAATTCTTTTCCGTTTCATAAGTACCTCCCCATTTAAGAAAGAAAGCGTTTAGCCTGCCCTCTGCAGGCAGGCGCTATGCGCATAACCATCATCAAAGCCTACCTTTCCAATTCAACGTTAAGTTCTATTTGGAACTCTTTGATCCATACCTCACATGGGTGATATTCGAATGGTTTCAAAAGGAGCCGCCTGAAAAACCCGTATCCATTTCGCTTTAACCAGTTCGAGGATGGCCAGAAAAGTAATGACGATCACTCTGCGCGAGGCCTGTTCGGGGAAGAGGAGATGAAAAGGAAGGCTCCGCTTCTCCTTCTGAAGAAGGAGAAGAATCTCCTGAACCTTATCCTCGACGCTGAGTCGATCCAGAGTCACTTCATGGAAAGATTCCACTGTTGACCTTTCGAGAGCCTTTCGAAGGGCGTCGATGAGATCGAAGAGGTTTGCTTCGATTTTCTCCTCTTCCGGCGCCTCCTCTTCCGTCGATGTCAAACGGATAAAGACATCCCGGTCCAGCATGGGTCTCTGGAGCAGTTCCGTGGCAGCCATCTTATATTTCTGATATTCCAGCAACCTCCGCACCAGCTCGTCCCTGGGATCTTCTCCTTCCTCCTCTTCTTCCACGGGAGGCTGGGGAAGGAGCATCCTCGATTTGATATGGAGGAGAGTGGAAGCCATAAGAAGATAGTCTCCTGCGATGTCAAGATTGAGGGTCTTCATCCATTTCAGATATTCCAGGTATTGTTCCGTGATCAAGGCGATGGGAATGTTGAAGATGTCCATTTCATTCTTCTGGATGAGATGAAGCAGGAGATCGAGAGGGCCTTCAAACATCTCGAGCCGGACCGTATAGGGAGATTTCTCCTCTGAATAGAAGTTGTTTTCGGACATCATTCCATCCCGAGAGATTTGGTCAAGTATTGTAACTCATCCTGTCGTGTGATCACTTGTTCGTCCAATCGGGCTTTGAGAAGATCCTCCAACCCCTTCCGAATAGAAGGCCCAGGTTTGATTCCCATTTGAACCAGGTCGGCCCCTCTCAATATCGGTTTCGTATCCTTCAACTGGGTGAAGTAGAGGGAGATGTATCGACGGGTGGCCATCTGGGTCGTCTTGGCCATCATAAACAGCTTGACCTCCGTTGAAAGGGAATCGAGAACCATATAAATCTCCGAACGTTTGGGTTCTCTGCCGGCGCTGATCCAGGAGTATATGTGGAGCAGGGCCAGATCGCCCTGGCGTTTTCCTTCAATCACACTCCTTTTCAGCCGATCATTCATCGCCAACCGTTCGCAGATCTCCAGGCTTTCCTGTTCCTTGAGGAAATCGATGAGGCCGTAAAAGTAGATGAGCCAACGCTCATATCTCCCTTCGAGGAAGAGAAGGTCAAACCAGGAGATGACATGATGAATCTGCTCGAAGAGGACAGTCTTCTCCTCGTCCAATTTGAGTTGGGGATGAAGAAAATGAAAGAGGTTGAAATCTCTCATCCGTTTCATTGCGGGGATGGGATCCTCTTCCTGGCAGATGAGGATAAACTCTGAGAGAATCCGTCCCCCTGAAAGTCGGTCAAAGATGGACATCTTGACCGCATTCTTCATCAGATTCTGGGTATGTTTCCCGATCTGGAACCCCAATCGTTGTTCGAAACGGATCGCCCTAAAGACGCGGGTCGGATCCTCCACAAAGGAGAGATTATGTAGGACATGGATCACCTTCTCCTTAATATCTTTGACCCCGCCGAAAAAATCGATCAATTCTCCGAAGGACCGGGGATTGAGGTGGATGGCCAGCGTATTGATGGTAAAGTCTCTACGATAGAGATCCGCCTTGATCGACCCCATTTCCACCGTGGGAAGGGCGGCCGGAGAGTCATAGACCTCCAGGCGCGCGGTCGCCACATCAACCTTAATGCCATCCGAGAAGAGAATGAGGGCGGTCCCGAATTTTTTATGAGTTCGAATCCGGCAGTTAAATCTTTTTTCGAATTCCTCAGATAGACGAATCCCATCGCCCTCCACAACGATATCGAGATCGAAGTTTTCCACCCTCATCAGGAGGTCCCTTACAAAACCTCCCACGCCGAAGACCGAATATCCCAAGTCATCCCCTACACGGCCAAATTCTGCAAGAAGGTTCCGTATCCTTTCCGGAAATCGCTCCTCCATCAATTTGGAGATCATCTTCTTTCGTGCATAAAGGGGTTGAATCTCTCTCACCGATTTGATCATCCCCTCGTGGAGGACCTGCATCACATCGCCGATGGCCACAACCCCAACGAGCCGTTCCTTTTCGATGACCGGGATGAGGTTCTGGTTCTGTCCGATGGCCAATTCCTGAATTCGGGAAAAAGGGGTTTCCGGAGAGATGGCAGAGAACTCCGTCATCATATACTCTTTCACAAGGGCATCCTTTAAACCGTGACGAACGGCCCTTTCCACCACTTCCTTGGAGATGAGTCCAACCACTCTCTCCTCCTTAAAGACCGGGAGGATGTCGAGGAGATATCGGGAAAGGATCTCTCCTGCCTCCTCCAAGGTACGGTCGGGTTCCACCGTCTTGACCGGATAGACCATGAGGTCCTTGGCCACCTTTCTGGGCCTGACGACCTGTCTCAATATCTTGAGCAAGTGCCCTTGCGCCTCTAAGAGCGCCATCCCCTTGATGGTGGCTGAAGCAGCAGTGGGGTGGCCGCCGCCTCCAAATTCAGAGGCTATCTCTGAGACATTGACTTCCTCAATCCTGCTCCTTCCGATCAGGTAGACACGACCTTCCATCTGGACGAGGACGAAGAGGACATCGAGGTTCTCCATATCCTTTAACTTATGGACGAGGATGGCAATGTCACCGATATACCAATCCACAGATGCCTGGGCAATCACCACATCGATGCCGTGGATATCGTACCGGGTAGCCGATTGGATCAGGTCATTGAGCAGGAAAACCTGTTCCGAGGTGAGCTCTTTGGTGATTACATTCGACAGGATATTGAGATTGGCTCCTTTTCCCACCAGATATCCTGCTGCCTGAAAATCCTCCTCTCTGGCCGAGGAGAAGGTCAGGTTTCCCGTATCCTCATAGATGCCAAGGAGCATAACCGTGGCTTCATCAGGTGTGATGCCAACCCCTTTTTTCTTCAAGAGGTCCAGAAGAAGTGTGACGGTGGCTCCCACTTCCGCGACAACCTCGAGAGAGCCCCGGATATCCTCCGAAGAAGGAGGATGGTGATCGTAAATATGTATATCCAGACCGGGTTTCATAACGATCTCTGAAAATTTCCCGATCCGGCTGATCTGACGGGTGTCGACCAGGATTAATCTTTCTACCTGGCGGAGGTCAATATTTTTCACCCGTTCTACCTCGAGGGCATAGAGGGTGGAGTGGATGAAGAACTCTCGCAGGCTCCTCTCCTGGGAACCCGGAAAAACCAGGACAGCTCCCGGATAGAGTTTTTTGGCTGCCAGCATGGAAGCCAGGGAATCGAAATCCGCATTCGTATGGGTGGTGATAACTTCCATAAAATAATCAATTAGCAATGAAAAATTAACAGCGCAAAGTTAGCAATGTTAAAAACCACCTGAATCCATAAAATAATCAATTAGCAATGAAAAATTAACAGCGCCAGCGCAAAATTAACAATGTAAAACGATTTGAACTCCGTTTTGAAATGCTAATTGCTAATTGACTATTTTGCATTTTGCAATGATTCTTCCTTAGCCTCTTGGGTGATATCGTTGATGAATCTTTTTCAGTCTTTCACCTGTCACATGGGTATAGATCTGTGTCGTGGAGATGTCGACATGCCCAAGCATCAGTTGCACGGAGCGGAGATCCGCTCCCCTTTCAAGGAGATGGCTGGCGAAGGAATGGCGGATGAGATGGGGAGCGATTCTTTTTCGGATTCCAGCCCTCCGTCCGTAGGCTTTGATGCTCTTCCAGAAATGCTGGCGGCTCATAGGCTTTCCGGATCGATTGACAAAGAGAAAGGGACTCTCTCTCTTCTTTAGAAGTCTTTCCCGGGTTTCTCCCATATAGCGTCGTGCCCATTTCATCGCTTCGTTGCCAATGGGAACGATCCTCTCTTTTGAACCTTTTCCGTAAATGAGGACATAGCCTGCCTCCAGATGGACATGATTGACCTGGAGTTGGGTCAGTTCAGACACCCGCATTCCTGTGGCATAGAGCATCTCCAGCATCGCCCGGTCCCTCATCCCCTGAGGGATCTGAGTATCGGGTTGCTCCAGCAGCGTTTCCACCTCCTCCAGGGAAAGGATTTCCGGCAAGGTCTTGGCGGTCTTCGGAGATTCGATCTCTTCAGCCGGATTGGCGCTCAGGATGGACTCTTCGGTCAGGAACCGCATGAAGACCCGGATGGAGACCAGATTCCTCGCCAGGGTTTTGCTTGAAAGGCCCTTCTTTTTCAGGAAGAGAAGAAATTCCCTGATATCGAGTTTGGAAATCTCCCTGACCTCTTCCATCCCTTTTCTCCGCAAATAATTTAGAAAGCGATTCAGACCATGGCTGTAAGCCTCGATCGTATTCTTTGAAAGGCCTTTTTCAACGATGAGATAATGGAGAAATCGATCCAACGATTGATGCATCGCCGTCCTTCTTTTAAGAAGGGAAGAGAAAGAAAGAGCAGGGGAAAGGGCCCCCTGCTCTATTGAAATGGAGAACCCCTATGTTTTTTATTAGACCCCTGTGTGGCCAAAGCCCCCCTCCTGCCTCTGAGTGGGGGGAAGATCATCCACCTCCACCAGAATCGAACGAAACACTCGGGCGATGACCATCTGCGCGATTCTTTCGCCGTTACGGATGGCAAAAGGGTCCCTCCCGAAATTGATCAAGAGAATTCCCACCTCCCCGCGATAATCCGAATCGATCGTCCCGGGTCCATTGACCAGTCCAATTCCCTTCTGAATAGCCAACCCACTGCGGGGCCGAATCTGTCCTTCAAACCCTTCGGGGATAGCCACCGAAATCCCGGTCGGGATCAGTCTCCTCTCTCCTGGCACCAGAGTGACCTCCTCTTCGAGAGAGGCAAAGAGGTCCATTCCGGAGGACCCTTCGGTCATATATTGAGGAAGGGAGATGGCGTGGTTTTTTTTAAGCCGTTTGATATAGATCTTTACTTGTTCCATTGACCCCATGGTTGCAGATTTCCATCGAGATGGCTTCCATCCATGGGTCCCAGAACGGTGAGGCAGAAGTACTGTTCATCGAAGATATGGCTGGCCAGGCTTTTAACCATCCGCTCATCGACCTCATCAATGCCCTTAAGGATGGACTCCACAGTCTGATAGGTTTCAAAGTAGATCTCATTTTTTGCCAGTCGGGTCATTAAATTGTCAGAGCTCTCCAGGCTGAGGAGAAGATTTCCCTTCAGCTGTTCTTTGGCGACCTCCAGTTCTCCGTTCTTGAAAGGTTCCGCTTTAAGCCTTTTAAACTCTTTGAGGATGAGTCGAAAGACCTCTTCGAATGAGTTTTGATCCGTCCCCGCGTAAACCACGACCAAACCGGTATCGATGTAAGTAGGAAGATAGGAATAGACAGAATAGGCCAGACCACGGTTCTCCCTGATCTCCTGGAATAGCCTCGAACTCATGCCTCCCCCTAAAATTGTATTCAACACATAAGAGGCAAACCGAAGGGAGTGATTGTAATGAAGTCCATGGGTGCCCAAGCAGAAGTGGACCTGTTCCAGATCCCGCTTTGAGATATGGGTGGTGGAGATCGAAAGGGGTTTCACCCTTTCCCTTACCTGGGTCGATTTCGAAATCTGGCCAAAAGTGGCTTCGATGAGGTCGACCACTTCCTGATGTTGGAGATTCCCTGCTGCACAGACGATGATCCGGTCCGATTGATAATGGGTTCTAAAAAATTGCTCGATTTGATCTCGCCGAAAGGATTGAACCCGTTCCGCGTTCCCGCAGATCGGAAAGCCAAGGGGGTGATCTCCCCAGCAGGTCCGATTAAAAAGATCGTGAACATAATCATCGGGAGTATCCTCCACCATCTTAATCTCCTGGAGGATGACCATCCTTTCCTTCTCCACATCCTTTTCATCCATGAGGGAATGAAGAAAGATATCGGAGAGGAGGTCGATGGCAAGAGATAAATTCTTGTCGATCACTTTTGCGTAAAAGCAGGTATATTCCCTGCCGGTAAAGGCATTCAGCGTACCCCCGACCGAGTCGATCTCTTTGGCGATGTCTAATGCGGTTCTCCGCTCGGTCCCTTTGAAGAGGAGATGCTCGATGAAATGAGAAATTCCGTTTTCTTGCGGCTGCTCATCCCTGGAGCCTGTGGTGACCCAGATGCCAATGGATACCGATTTGAGGTAGGGGATTTCTTCGGTGATCACTTTGATCCCGTTGTTCAAAACGGTCTTCTGATAACCCGGTCCATCCGGCATCGATACAGAATTTAATGAAGAGCGCATATTTTTCTTGATCCGATCCATGTTCAGACCTTTTCCGATCCCTTCTCCTCTTTCGAATGCATGGCCTCTTTCAGGGCTGCCTTTCGGCTGAGGCGGATTCGACCCTGCGGATCAACCTCGATCACCTTGACCGGGACCTCATCCCCTTCCTTCACGATATCGGTCACCTCTTTGACATGGTAGTCCGCCAATTGAGAGATGTGGACCAGGCCATCCGTCCCCGGAAAGATCTCGACAATGGCGCCAAACCCCATGATCCTCCTCACCTTGCCCATGTAGATCCCCCCCACTTCCACTTCCTGGGTGAGCCTTTTGATGATCAGGATAGCTTTTTCAATCGATTCATAATTGGGAGAGGCCAACTTGACGGTGCCGGAATCCTCCACATCGATTTTCACGCCGGTCTGATCGACAATGGACCTGATATTCTTTCCTCCCGGTCCGATGATGTCACGAATCTTCTCCTGTTTGACCTGGAGGGTGACAATCCTCGGGGCATGCCGGGAGAGGTCCTTGCGGGGTTCAGAGAGGGTCTCCTTCATCTTCTCAAGAATATAGAGTCTTCCCTCTCGCGACTGCTGGAGGACACGGCCCAGCACCTCTTTGGATATCCCCTTGATCTTGATGTCCATCTGAATGGCCGTCACCCCTTCGGCTGTGCCCGCCATCTTAAAATCCATATCGCCGATATGATCTTCGTCTCCCAGGATGTCGGAGAGGATCGCCTCTCCTCCGCTTTCAAGAATCAACCCCATGGCAATGCCGGCGACAGGGCCTTTGATGGGAACGCCCGCATCCATCAAAGAGAGGGTTGCTCCGCATACGGTGGCCATAGAAGAGGAGCCATTCGACTCCAGGACCTCTGAGACGATTCGAATCGTGTAAGGAAATTTCTCGCTGGAGGGAAGGACGGGAAGGATCGCCCGCTCCGCCAGGGCTCCATGGCCGATCTCTCTTCGAGAAGGCGATCTCAAAGGAGAGACTTCCCCAGTGCTGAACGGGGGGAAGTTGTAGTGAAGCATAAAAGATTTATAGGTCTCTCCCAGTAAGGAGTTAATCTTCTGTTCGTCTTCAGAGGTGCCAAAAGTGACCACGGCCAGCACCTGGGTTTCTCCGCGCGTGAACAGGGCAGAGCCATGGGTCCGAGGAAGGATTCCGACTTCGCATGAGATGGGGCGAATCTCCGATAGGGCCCTCCCATCGATCCTCTCTCTCTTCTCCAGGATCCATTTTCTCTTCAGTTTGCGGTCCACCTCTTCGAAAACTTTCTTCACCATCTTCTGGGACGGCTCATCATCCGCCTGACAATCCTTCAGTGTGAAATTAAAAATTTCCTCCAGATGCTCGCGCCTCTTCATCTTTTCCGGGATCCGATAGGCCTCCTCTAATTTCTCTTGCGTGATCCCCGTCACCTTTTCGATAAGGGCCACGTCTGGTTTTTTGAAGTCGAACTCCCTCTTCTTCGTTCCACAAACTTCTCTTAGCTGTTTTTGGAGTTCGATGACAGGTTTAAGGGACTGATGGCCGAATAGAATGGCCTCCAGGATGACCTCCTCTCTCACCTCCTTTGCACTGCCCTCGACCATGATGATCGCATCCTCGCTTCCGGCGACAAAGAGATCGATGTCGCTTAGCTCCAGTTCGTCGGGCGCGGGGTTGAGGACATATTCCCCATCGATTCTTCCCACTTTTGCTCCCGCGATTGGAACATCGAACGGAATATCGGAGAGATAGAGGGCGGTCGAAGCCCCGATCATTCCCAGAACAGAAGGATCATTATCCGAATCCGCAGAGAGAACCGTTGCAATGATCTGTGTCTCGTTCTGGAATCCTTTCGGGAAGAGAGGCCTCAAGGGTCGGTCGATGAATCGGGAGATGAGGATCTCACGGTCGGTCGGCCTTCCCTCCCTCTTAAAAAATCCTCCGGGGATTTTTCCCGCCGCATAGGTCATCTCCTGATAGTTCACCGTAAGGGGGAGGAAGTCAATCCCCTCTCTCTTCTCCTCCGATGACACCGCTGTGACCAGAACGACGGTCTCGCCATACTGAACCACCACAGAGCCGTTTGCCTGTTTGGCCACCTTTCCTGTCTCCATGGAAAAGGGTCTTCCCCCCAATTCGATCTTCAACTTTTGCATCATAGGCTTATTCACTCTCCTTTGTGTTCAATTTTTTAAAAAAATCATCCGTTCTATTTTCGGAGCCCTAATTGATCGATGATCATTCGATAACGATCTATCATGTTCTCCTTAAGATAGTTGAGAAGTCTTCTTCGCTGTCCTACCATCTTCAAGAGCCCCCTCCGCGAGTGATGATCCTTCTTGTGACCTTTGAAATGTTCGGTGAGATAACGGATCCGTTCACTGAGAAGGGCAATCTGAACCTCTGGTGAGCCGGTGTCCTTCTCATGAGCCCTAAACTTGTCAATGATCTCTTTTTTCTTCTCCTGAACCAATGCCATGAAATTCCTCCTTCGATTTAAATAGGATCTTTCCCCTCACCCCATCCCTCTCCCCCTATGGGGAGAGGGATGCCTGCCTGCCGGTAGGCAGGGGGTGAGGGTTGAAATACTCTGATGGGACGAAGGGCGACCCTGTCCGGGTCTGCCTTTCCGATCTCCCCGCCCCTTAATGCTGACTGTAAAATAGCCACTAATCCCTCTTCAGGAGAAGACATCTTGAGCCACTGTCCTTCCTCAAAGGGAGGAAGGGTTTGTGGGTCGAGGTCTCTCACGATCATCTCCTTTCCATAACGGACCTTCCGGATCAGCCGCTCATCTCCGATCACTTCAGGGAGGCCAAACAAAACCTCTCTCAATGGGATGAGAGAATCATGAAGGGCCTCATCCCCCGGAAGGGTCTTCAGCCTCTCCATCGGAATGGCCTGTTCGAGAGTAAAGGGACCGCTCCGGGTCCGTCTCAAAGAGACAAGATGAGCCCCGCATCCGATCCGTTTTCCGATATCCCTTGCCAGGGCGCGGATATAAGTCCCTTTTGAACAGGAGACTCTGAAATGGATCATCGGAAGATCGATCTTCCGCACCTGGAGATCGTAGACCTGGACCTCCCTCTCTTCTCTTTCGATCTCTATCCCTCTTCTGGCCATCCGGTAGAGGGGCATTCCTTTAACCTTCACAGCCGAAAACATCGGCGGAGTCTGCCGGATTTTTCCCAAAAAAGATTTAAAAACTGTCCGGATGATTTCCGGGGACAGGTCTTCCCAGGGTCCTCTCTCGACGATTTCGCCTGTGAGGTCATCTGTTCTGGTCTCTTCTCCAATCTTCATCACTGCTTCGTAATCCTTCGGATCTTCCTTCAGGAAAGGAATCAGCTTCGTTCCCTCATTCATGGCGACGGGTAGGACGCCCGTGGCAAAAGGATCGAGCGTTCCAATATGGCCCGCCTTTTTGATCAAAAATCTATGCTTGATCTCTCTCACCACATCGAGGGAGGTTATCCCCTCGGGTTTATCCACGACGAGAAGGCCGTCAATTCTCATCCGGGTTCTCCTCCCTCTCCTTTTGAAGGGATTGCAAAACTTCTCCAATGTGGATGGCATACTCGATCGAAGGATCGAACTCAAACATAATTTCAGGGGTGTAGCGCAGGTTGACCCGCCTGGCCAGCTCTCTTCGGATATATCCCTTGGCGCTATCGAGGCCTTCCAGGGACTTCTTTCTCTCCTCAACAGAGCCCGGCACACTAAAATGGATCCTGGCCAAACGACAGTCCCCGGTCACCGTCACCTTGGTGATGGTGATCAAACCGATCCTGGGGTCCTTGACCGTTTTCACGAAAATCTCAGAGACCTCCTTGCGGATCAGGTCTGCCACCTTTTCTGATCGCTTTCCTTCCATCCCCTTTGACCCGTTGAAAGAGTCCGAATCGTAAGATTCAGACCGAAAGGATTTCCATCTCCGTATGAACCAGCTCTCCGAGGCTCATCTTTTCGATGAAGTCGACCACCTTGTCCAGGCTGGAGTTGATATGTCTCCGGTCATTGCCCACCGTGCAGATTCCGATCTGGGCCCTCTGCCAGAGATCCTGATCCCCGACCTCCGAGATGGACACATTGAATCGATGTCTGACCCTGTCGATCATTTTTCGGAGGACATGACGCTTTCCCTTGAGCGAATGATTCTCCGGAATCCGAAAGTCAAGCTGGCAAATTCCAACGACCATTCCGTTCCCCTCCCCTTTTTATCCACCGGGGCTTAAGACAATCGAGACTGAATTTCCTCCATCTCATAAGACTCAATGATATCCCCGGGTTTGATGTCATTAAAATTTTCCATCCAGATACCGCATTCAAGACCCTGGGTGCACTCCTTCATATCGTCTTTAAATCGTTTGAGCGAGGAAATCCGTCCGTCGTAAATGACGACGTTATCCCTCAGAAGTCTGGCGTGGGCTCCCCTGACCACTTTCCCATCCGTGATCAAACTTCCCGCAACGGTCCCCATTTTGCGGACATTGAAGAGCTGGAGCACCTGGGCTCTCCCCAGAATGTGCTCTTTATAGGTCGGCTCCAGCAGACCCTCCAGTGCTTTCCTGATATCGGTGATGGCATCGTAGATGACCGAATAGGACCGGAGATCCACGGTTTCTTGTTCGGCGAGAGATTGGGCCTTGGGTCCTGGCCTCACATTGAACCCGATGATGATTGCATTGGAAGCCGAAGCCAGATTCACATCGGTTTCCGTGATTCCGCCGACCCCGTCATGGATGATGTTCACTTTAACTTCGTCGTTGGAGAGCTTCTTCAACGCCTCTTTCATCGCCTCGATCGATCCCTGAACGTCCGCCTTGATGATGACATTGAGCTCTTTGATCTCACCCTTCTTGATCTTTTCATAGAGCTCTTCAAGAGAGACCTTACTCAACTTGGAGAGCTCCTTTTCGCGAATCTTCTCCTGTCGATAGAGGCTGATCTGCTTGGCCATTCTCTCTTCTGTGACGACGATGAAAGTCTCTCCGGCATCGGGAACGTCTGTGAAACCCAGCACTTCTACCGGGGTTGAGGGTTCAGCCTTTTCGATCTTCTGCCCTTTATCGTTGAGCATGGCCCTTACCCTTCCATAATGAGAGCCTGCGATGAAGACATCACCCGCCTTCAAGGTCCCCTCTTGAACCAGAACGGTTGCCACGGGCCCTCTTCCCTTATCGAGCTTGGCTTCAATCACAATCCCCCGTGCGGGCTTATCGGGGTTGGCCTTCAACTCCAGAACCTCCGCCTGGAGCAGGATCAGTTCGAGCAATTCTTTTATTCCGATCTTCTGTTTGGCGGATATTTCAGCATAAAGCGTACTGCCTCCCCATTGTTCGGGGGCCAATCCATGTTCTGACATTTCTTTTCTCACCTTTTCGGGATTGGCATTCTGTTTATCAATTTTGTTGATGGCGACGAGGATGGGAACATTGGCCGCTCTGGCATGGTCGATTGCCTCTTTGGTCTGCGGCATGACCCCGTCGTCCGCAGCAATTACCAGGACAACCACGTCGGTCACCTGGGCTCCTCTGGCCCTCATCGCAGTAAATGCCTCATGACCGGGGGTATCGATAAAAACGACATGCCCATTTTCCAGCTGGACATCGTAGGCGCCGATATGTTGGGTGATTCCACCGGCCTCTCCTTCCACCACATTCGTCTTACGGATGGCGTCCAGGAGCATGGTTTTACCATGATCGACATGGCCCATAATCGTGACCACGGGCGGTCTGGTTTTTAATTCTTCAGGTCGATCCTCTTTCCTTTCGAGAAGCTCCTGACGTTCGATGGAAACACGTTCCACTTCATATCCGAACTCACTCGCCGCCAGGGAAGCCACATCTGCATCAATCATCTGGTTGATCGTGACCATGACGCCGATATCCATCAATTTTTTAATCAAATCCCCTCCTTTTACGCCCATCCTTTTGGCAAGGTCGCCGACCGAGATGACCTCAGCAATCCGGATGATTCTTTTGATGGGTTTGGGGACGGTGATCTCCGTTTTCCTGGGTGACTTCAGGACAAGCTTCTTCCTAAAAGGCTTAAAAGGTCGAACCGGCGACTCTCCCTCTTTTCCATGTTTTTTATCATCTATAAAATCTTCTTCTTGCACCATCCTTTCTTCGATCAGCCTTCGTTTCTTTACGACTCCCTTTTTCTTCGCTTGAAGGAGAAGCTCTTCTTTTGTGGGAAATTTTGTCTCCAACTTTTTGGTGTATACTTCCTTCTGTTTTACTTCTTCCGCGGCCTTCCTTGGTCCCTTCACGCCCTCTTGGACCACGCCTCTGGGTAGGGCCATTCCAGAGGGCGGTTTGGGTGAAACAATCTCTTTGACCTCGGCTTTTATCTCGATGATCTCTTCCGATTTCTTTTCTACCCCCGGGGGTTTTTTAGAGGGTTTCCTATCCTTCTCTTCCTCTTTCTCCCCTTTCTTAGGAGGAGTCACTTCAGGTTTTATTTCTTCTTTTGGAACGACAACCTCGGGCGCCAAAGAGACAGTAGGAGGGGAGGGAGGCGTTGGGATCTCAAGACTTCTCGTCCTTCTTCGGATGACAGTGGGCTTGACCCGCTTCTCGACTACCTCTTTTTCAGCATTCTTTTCAATGATCTTCTCGTCAGAGGGGGAGGCGGCCTTTTCGGAAACCTCAGGCTTTTTATCCTTAACCTTCAACCCCATCCGTTTCAATTTCTGAAGCAGCTTATCGTCCCCTACCCCAACTTCGCTTGCAAGGTCGAGGAATTTTACTTTCGCCATTCCACTTCCTCCTTCAAATTAACCCTTCTGCCCGGTAATACATTTTTTTCAAAACATTCCTGAAACCGGTCGATTTCAATGGACGGTTCTAACCGGCGCTTCTTCTTTGCCGCCTTTAAACAGGATAGATCGGGGCAGAGATAAAACCCCCTCCCGTCCTGATTCTTTCCCCCGGGAGCCAGGGCTTTGCCACCGGCAGTCTGGGTGAAACGAATCATCTCCTCTTTCTTCCTTCTCTTTCTACATCCCATACACATGCGAATCGGGACATGTCCCTTCCAGCTCATGGGTGATTGCCTTCAAGAAACTGTTTCGCTGAGCGGATCAATTTATCCGCCTTTTTCGCACCAATTCCTGGGAGGCCGGAAAGTTTTTCCACGTCTGACTTCAGAATGTCCCGGATGTTATGGAATCCATGGCTTTTCAGGATTTCCGAAAGTTTCTCTCCGACCCCTTCTATCCTCTCGACAGGATCGAGGCCAGGTTCTGCGACAGTCTGCGGGGATTCCGTGACACCTTCTTCAACCCCCTTCGTCTGAGCCATCTGCAATGCGATTTGAACAATTTCGGCCGCCTTCCCCTTCTCGGTTCCTAAAATCTTGGCCAATTCTCCAGGATCAGCCTCCCCCAGTTCCTGGAGGGACCGAAACCCTTCATTATAAAGGATACGGCTTCCCACATCCCCGATATGCGGGAGGCCCTTAAAGCTCTCCAGAATCTCGCTGGAAATCTTTTCCATCTTTGACTCACTCTTGATATCGATCTTCCACCCTGTTAATTTGGAGGACAAACGAACATTTTGTCCTTTCTTCCCTATAGAGAGAGAAAGCTGGTCATCCGCAACCACCACCTCCATATGACGGTTTTCCTCATCGATATAAACTCTCGAGACCTTGGCAGGGGCGAGTGCACTGCAAATATATTTGGCCTGATCCTGGGACCACGGGATAATATCGATCCGTTCTCCGCGGAGTTCCTGAACCACATTTTGAACCCTGGAACCTTTCATGCCCACGCAGGCTCCGACAGGATCGACATCACGGTTTGAACTGTAGACGGAGATCTTTGCCCTCTCTCCTGGCTCCCGAGCCGCGCTGATAATCTTGATCACCCCTTCTGAGATCTCCGGCACCTCCATTTCGAAAAGTTTGATGAGAAATCCCGGATGAGTTCTGGAGAGAAAGACCTGGGGCCCCTTGGCATTCTTCTGGACATCAAGGATATAGGCCCTGATACGTTCTCCCTGCCGGTAGACCTCGCCGGGAATCTGCTCTTTCGATAAAAGGACAGCTTCTGCCCTCCCGATATTGATGTAAAGATTTCCTTTCTCCATCCTTTGAACCGTTCCGCTAACCAGATCTGCCTTGCGGTCTTTAAACTCATTATAGACATTATCCCTTTCAGCATCGCGAACCTTCTGGATGATTACCTGCTTTGCCGTCTGGGCGCCGATTCGGCCAAAATCGGTATTGAGTTTAACGCCCAAGCTGTCCCCAGCCTGCACCTCACTGTCCAGTTCCATTGCCTCTATAAGTGAGATTTCCGTCGAGGGGTCGAGCACCTCTTCGACGACCTGTTTAAATTGAAATAACTCCACCTCGCCAATTTCTTCGTTATAGCGAACTTCGATCTCCCCTTGGTGACCGTATTTTTTTCTGGAGGCGGTCAGAACAGCTTGTTCCAGCGCCTCGATGATCACCTTCCGGTTGATCCCTTTATCCTTTCCCACCTGGTCAATCACAAAATTTAGATTGGTTGGCATGGTTGACTTCTCCTTCTTAAAACTCCAATTCTAAACGGGCCTTTGCGATGCTTTGAAAAGGAATATGAAATACCGTTCCATCCATTTCGATATCAATCCCTTCAGTGACGACCCTTAAAAGTCTTCCCTTAAACTGTCGTTGGTTCCTGATGGGTTCAGCGGTCTTGACCTTGATCAGGCGATTCTGATATTTCACAAAATCTCTTTCGGTCTTTAGGGGTCGTGTCAAACCGGGAGAAGAAACCTCTAAATGATAAGGGGTGTCAATGGGGTTTTTCACATCTAATGTTCTTCCCACTTGCTGATTGATTCGGGCGCAATCGTCGAGCGTGACCCCGCCCTCTTTATCGATATAAAGGCGCAAGACCCATCCTCTTGCCTCCCTCCGGTATTCCAGATCCACACATTCCATCCCTTCATCTAAAAGGATCGGGTCGATGATTTTCATCACCCGATTGATAATCTCCCCTGACATCTTGTTTTCCCTTTAAAAGAGGCGGTCTAAAAAAAAAGCGGGCAAAAAGCCCGCTTTTTCAGCAGACCCGATTCTGTAAAAAAAATATACTACAATTTTATCTTAAATGCAAGAGAATAATTTTTATGGGCAGACCCTTTTCTGAGGCCCTAAAAAAGATCAAACATCTTTTTTAGGATATGAGGGTTGCTCTAGGCCCGAGCCCCGAAGTGTTTCCACCTCTCTGCTCAATTTCTCAATCATTTTTTCATTTTGGCGAAGGGATTTTTTAAGTTGAAACCTCTGGTAAAGGTCTCCGATTCCTCCGATCAACACCCCCAGGAAAACGGAACAGAGGATGATTAAAAAGAGAGGAAGTTTTGGGACCTCCCAAAGCCGGTCTTGGATGGGATAAAGGCCAAATCGGAGGGCCACCTCTTCTCTATTTTGAAAGGAGAAGAGGATGACAAGGATGAAGATGATCATGATCAGAAGCGTTTTTACCCATTTCATTTTTTTCCCCCTCCTTTCTGCCTCGTTCTTTTTTTCAGATGATCGATAAAGGCAGAATGAAGTCTCTTGTAAGTGTTTGAAAGATACTCCGGAACGATCTTCGTCTCTCCCAAGATCGGCATAAAATTTGTGTCCCCTGCCCAGCGGGGAACGATATGAAAATGGATGTGGTCCTCACCGGCTCCCCCAACCTTTCCTATATTGACACCAATATTGAACCCTTGAGGGCAGAGAGAAATCTTTAATACTCCGATGGAAACCCTTATTAGTTCAAAGAGTTCTTTCGATTCGAGATGGTTTAAGGATTCCAGGTCGATGCAGTGCCGATGGGGAACGACCATCAGATGGCCATTATTGTAAGGATATCTATTCATCATCACAAAGGTATGCTTCCCTCGATACAGGATGAGATTTTCTCTGTCTCTATCACGACTCGGTTGAAGGCAGAAGATGCACTTCTTTTCTTTTCGCTTCAAAATGTAATTCATTCTCCAAGGAGCCCAAAGATGCTTCATGGCCTCTCCTTCTGGTGTGTCGAGAGAGCATGTATTAATTTTTCAGAGCTCTCTTTTTCCCGTTTTTTTCCGTAAAACCGGCGGCAGGGATAGACGGGTTGGTTACTGGGAATCGTATCCATGAAAGTTTATAGTAACAATTCCTGATTAAGGTAGAGATAGTCCCTCCAGGAAGAAGGAGTTTCGTCGATCCCGAGACTCTTGGTCAATAGAGGAATCCAGATGGGGGCCTTAGGTTTTTTGATCAAGGGCATGCCTGCCTCTTCTGGCGTTCTCCCTCCCTTTCTGAGGTTACAAGCAGTGCAACAGGTTACCACATTTGTCCATTCCGTCTGCCCGCCTTTGGAGCGGGGGACGACATGATCATAGGTCAACTCTTTATGCTCGAAAGGGGTTCCGCAATATTGACATACCCCTCTGTCCCGAACATACAAATTTTGCCTGGAAAATTTAAAGATGGGTGTTTTTCTCCTGATAAACCGGTGTAAACGAATGACAGCCGGGAGATGGATGGAGACGCTGATTCCCCTGATGGCCCGTTCATACTCTTCGATCACTTCCACCTTACCGAGCATGACCATAATGATTGCCTTTTTCCAGGTCACCACTCTCAAAGGTTCAAAAGTCGAGTTGAGAAGTAATGTCCACTCCATCACTTACGAGAATAGTCTATAATTCCTGTTGAATTTTAAGGTTAAATAACGATTTTCTAGCCGGTTGTCAAGCATTTTTTCAAATTTCAAAATTCATCCCATTTCTCAAACCCAAACTTTAAAAGTGAGAAGGTGTGAAAAAATCACATTTCACAGATCGGCAAAGTTCCGGCCCGCATGGTTGGGGGGATTGGAGAAGCTTTAGGGCGGAACATCTGATATTAAACTATGTTGTCTAAATCTGGGTAATAGCTCTGTTTTACCGAAAACGAAGGTTACCCATAACATCTAATGATCCGCGTTCTAAAGCTTCTACAAGACACTCATCCATGTGGGCCGAGGCACAGGCCGCCAATTTTTTCACAGCTTCTTCTGAGAAATTAGCGAGTCCCAGAGCTGACCCTTTTTCCATCCATTAACAATCTATGTCACTCTTTAAAGGAGAACTTAAAGTATTTAACTTTGAATTATTGATATTATTTAATCTTTTCATGGGGTTATCTTATTTTTAGAAATTTGGCAAAATTATTGCATTACAGTTATATATGATTCAATGGATGAATATAATTCAAAAAATCATCTCACTTTTCCTCCTCCCTCCTTTTAAATCAATCCCTGTTCTCATCAAGGTCAGGGTTAATGATGATTCGTTTCACCATTTTACAGCTTTGAGTTTAAGAGGTTTTGATAGATGTTTAGAATAATCAAGGAAGAAACGCTGGCCAATCTTTATCTTTTGAAGATCCATCTCCTGATAAGCAAGTTATCCATCGCTAAAATCATTTCTGTCTGGTTGATGAAAACCCTCCGTTAAACTTTCCCCCCCCTTTTCCTACGGGAGGGGTGGATGAAGCGGCTAATACCTTTATTAAAAGACCGTTTAAATTCTCCTTTACTCGTAAATGCCCTGACGAAGATATGTAGGGTTTAAACGTTTACCCCGTTAGAAATAATGCCCCGCTGGGATTTCTAACAGGGTTTACCAGATCTCCCGGGCCTTAACCTCATCCTTTAGTTTTCGGTGGCAAAAAGGACAGGGTTTGCCTTCTTTAACGAGCATCTCCTTCATCATCTCGACCAGCTCCTCATCCTCTAAGATCTGTTTGACGATATGGGGGTGTGGCTTCCTATCAAATTTGCGGTATGGAAAGCTACTTTTTCCACTCATCGTTCTACTCCTTTGTAAAAAATTATAATCCCTCTTTTTCCTTTTTACAAGAAGATTCAGAAAAGCAAGAGTAATCCCTCAGTAACGGGGAGTCACAATATTCCTGATAAAATTTAATTATACCCTGTAGGCGGGACATTCTCTCCGAGCCAGAGGCTCTTCCCTCCGGGGCAGAAGCCCCTCTGGGGCGGAGCCTGAGCTGGAGGCCTGTCCCGCCTATGTTTGAGGCGGGGTTTGACCTGCAGCAGACCCCGCCTATCGACTCCTACTATCAATGAAATGGAATGACCCCCATAACTGAGGGGTTACCCAGTAAAAATAAATGGGATTTAATTCGTAAGGGATAGCAGGAAGTCTTTCAGCCTTTGCAGATTTTCGGGAGAGATATCAATCAACTTCAAACCCGTCCGATAATCTCCCCAGTTCATCTCGAGGTGAATATCAATCCAGATGACTTCTCCTGTCATATCGATGATATTCATTTGAGAACCCGAGTGGAAGAAGAGCTTCAGGGCAAGGTGTTGGCCAACCTTCATCTTTTCTGGGAGGTAAACCAGTAATCCCCCTTCACTCGCATTGAGTGCCCGGCCAATATGGTTGATGGGGGAGCTGATTGGATGATACTCGATCGGCAGGTCGATTGAAAATCGCGGATACTTTCTTCTTTCAATGTTGGCAATCCCGATACGAGGCTTTTCCTCCTTTTTCTCTGTCATCCTCCCTCCCCTGCTCTTATCGATAATTTCGTTGGACCTCCTCCAAATGGAATTGGCCGCTCAAAAGCTGTTTCAATTTCCAATACTCGTTATCGAGAATATGTAGGAATCTTAAACCATACTGGTACCCCTCCCAATCCTCTTCCCAATGGAGGTCCTTCCAGAGGATCTCGGCCAGAACTTCGAAGTTGGCCAATTCGAAGCCCTTGGGGAATAAGACCGCTATATTTAATTTTGTCCCAATGGAGAGGTTTTTCACGGATTGGACAAGGAGGCCCAATTCGCTCGCATTGACCACCAATCCTCCGTGGGCATAAGGCACATCCATAACACGGTATTCAAGGGGTAAGTCCAGCATCATCCTCTGGGATTTCCTTCTATCTTTCATCGATTTCGACTTCTCCATTCCGTTCCTCCGATTTTCTACCATTATCGAAGAATCATCCCTTTTTCTGCGGGGTTAAAATCTAAAAAAAGTTTTTGGCAAAAGCTCTCGAAGGGGCAATCCCGGCATTGGGGGTCGGTCGGCCAGCAATGGCCCCCTTCATCTTTTGCTCCTAATCGGCTCATCGGTTCCTCAATTTTTCCCGGATCGTCAGGAAAAGCGGTTCTGGCAAAGGATTGAATCCTCAGATCACCCATCGAATTTTTCCCCTGATAATAATCGAATAAGGGATTGACTACTCCTAAACGGGAAGCCACCCGGTAAAGGCCTTCACTTATATCAATGGGCATACCTGAAACATCAGGGATGACCCCTGGGATCCAGTCATGGATGGCACGAATGGCCCAACGGCTATTCCTTGCAGTCATGTGAGGGATGATGCGAATCAACCGATCCAAATCGGATGTTTCCCATCCTTTTCCCTCCATAATTCGACGTGACACTTCTTGAAGTTTAGGGATGGCCCTGATGTATAGGTCTCTCCACACTTCTGATGGAAAGAAGAGAGCCCCCTCCAGGGAAGGGAATTCCTCGGGAGGCAGGTCCGTTTGGAGCGTAAGATGGAATACCTTCTGAGTATTTTCCAATGCGGTATCCGAGGGATGAGTTTGATTGAATCGGGCGTAGATCAATAGGGTTAAGAGAGAGTGGTAGACGTCCTCAAATCGTCCTTCCTTCTGGAGATTTTCAAACCAGAATAAGAAGGGATCCCGATTCATTTGATCATAGACCTCAATGGTTTTTTTGAAGTCTTCCAGCCAGGGGTAGAGGAAAGCTTCCCCCTCCGTTTTTATTTCAACAGTCGCAGGTTTTTCTTCGGTAACGGGCTCCCCTTTTTCGAATAAGGGGAGGTCTGGTTCAATCCGGCGGATCTCCTCCATTCGATCATCCGGGGAATAATCGAGATGAAGCTCTTCTTCCTCGGGACTTCCCTCGTCCATAAGAGCCCGGATCACTTCCTGGGCGCGATCCTCTTCCATCACAATTTCAAATCTCTCTTCTTCTTTTTCTTTCTCCTCCTCCTGTTGTTGTCTACCCTTTTCAAAGAAAGTCAGAGTGAACTCTTCTCCTGAGCTTTTTATTTCTTCATCTGACGTTAAGAGGATCTCCTCTGTCCCGGGCGGTGAGATTTCTACCGAAGCCCTTTCGGCCCCCTCTCTCTCCAGCTTCTCTTCAATCCCTTCGGGGATAAGAGAGATTTGAGGCTCAATGGTGGTAAGAACCTCTTCAGATATTTCGGCCAAAGGAAGGGGTCCACTTTTTTTTTCGATTTCAGCTATCTTCACCTTCACCCATTCCCTCTTCTGCCTCTTATCCATTGCCGGGAGTGGATTCCCTGAAGCGTTCTTAAAAGCGATGGAAATTTTTTGCACAGGAAGATCCCCATCAAAAACGGCCTTTAAAGGAGAGGATTCATTGGGAGGAAGGGGATTGATGGGAAGAGGGATTTCTTCGAAGGTGATCAACTCTTCATATTCGTCGAAGAGTTGAATCAGAGCCCAGACATCGTGAAGTTCTTCGTTGGATATGTTTTTAATCCTTCCGAATACCTGCCATGTCCCTCCGGGAGACTTCCGGAGGTTGGATGATTCCAATCCCAACCGGTAGGTTCCTGCCGTCATGAATTCAAGGAAAACGGGAGAGAGATTCCTCTTCCTTTCCACTGAAACAGAGGCCCCGGATGATTTAAAAGCAATCGCTAACATTTCCGCCTTTTTAAATGGGAGATCTTTTTTAATGACAATGGGACAGCGATCAGCGATCTTTCTCATCAGGGGCAGGGGTATTCCATAATTTTCTGAGACCTCCCCGCAAAAACGGGTCTTCTCTTCTTCAGTGTTTCCTCCGATTCGATGGAGGATGACCCGATATTTTTCATCTTCCATATGAAATTGAACCACCATGCCCTTTCTGTCAGTATTCAGTTTAATATTAGAAGCGGTCCCGGATTCTTATAAAAAGGGAGATCCCCCACCTCTGCCATCCCCAAAAACAATTCTATTCTCAATAATTTTTTTAAAAAGTTCAAGAGATATTTTCTGTTTCTAAAGGAGGGGTCTGAAACAACACGGAATGGCAAGTGGGATGGGCTGAGACTGTTGATGATCAAGGGATCATCTTTTCATTGACCAATCTCCTTTAACAAATTCATCAATCTGGCGAATTCCTTCTCATCGATATGGAGGAATTGCAAACCGTACCGATACTCTCCGTAGCTCTCTTTTGCCGCCAGGTCAGACCAAACTATTTTGGCAACAGCTTTGATCGTATTGAATTCCAATCCCTGAACATAAAGGATTTCGATTTTTAATACAGCTCCGATCTCCATCCGTTGAGGCAGGTAGACCAGCAATCCTCCTTCGCTCACATTGACTACCATTCCGCCATAAGTCCCTTTGTCTTCGATCCGGGCATAGTCGAGGGGAAATTCGGCGGTATATCTTGGATACCGTCTCTTTTCGACGGCAAGAACGCCCATCTTCCTCTCTGTTGTCGTTTGGTTATTCATATCCAATTTTATTATAAATTATAAATAATATATGCATTTTTAATGCCATTCCATTGATATCAACGATTTGAAGTTGAGCTGGCTAATTTCTTGCCACGTGAGTGCTCATCTATGGTCAAAATTGATTAAATCATCAATTCGCAAAAATGATACCAATTTCGAAATATTTGAATGATTCTTCTTAAATAATTATGAAGTATGGATTGTGTAAATGAATATAACTTTAAAAATAAGGGGTTAGCCACTTTTTGATGGTTGGATACATTTTTTAGCTTCTATGAAATGTTTTCACTGTTTGATCCATTCCTGCTTTGCTTTATAGATCTCTGCTTCTTCGGGTATCTTCTTTTCAAGCATTGTCTTGGCTTCTTCAAGTTGGCTTTTATATTGATCCATCTCTTGCTTGACCTGATCTCTTTCTCTCCTTAGTTGGTTTCTCTCTGTTGAACTTTTCGAATCATTAAACTTTTCTGTCAATTCATTATATTTTATTCTTGTGCCCTCCATTCTCTCTTGGGTCGTCCTCAATTTCCTTTTCCACTCCTCAACCCGGTTCTTCCAGTATTCCTCGCCCCTTCCTAACTGGTCTTTATAGGTATCTTCCCTTCTCTTCGGAGATGGATCCCCTTCTGTTTTTGTTTCGCTTTTTTCTTCGGGCATTCCAATTTTATCAGTTTTAGGTCTATATCTATCAGGAATTTTTGTCACATCATCAGTAAAATGGACGCCCCCTTTATCGTCCACCCATTTATAAACCTGGGCGAATCCAGGAGTTGAAATAAAAATGAAAAGGATAATAATGAGAATAATCTTCATAATGCAATTATATCAGCAATTACTGTGCCAAAAGCAATTTACAATTTGATATTTTCTCTTTTATACTAAATATGATTAGTACATCAAACCATATCACCTCATTTTTTGTTTAAACCCTGTTGATAACTTAAAATTTTCAGTTTTAAAATGTCGTTTCCTTCAAATTCTTTAACGAATTACCTAATCTTTAATCAATAAATAACTGAATATATCCAATGTATTACAAAATTTTTCCGGTCAGATCATCTTATTAGATACCATAGACCGGACCCGTTTATATTCCCTGACAATCTTATCCTGGGTATTTCGAGCTTCCAGGATACTTCGTTCTATGAAATCGCTTCAGTCGATGGAATAGCCCAACCCCCTCCATATTATCAAAAAGAGTTGATTCATAACTTACAGGATTTAAAAGATAAGAGTCAAGATATTTTTATGGAAAATAAGCATCTATTTTCCCGTGATAGAAATCCATGGGAATGCCAAATCCAGAGGGGTAGGCGGGAAAGATTTGGGGCGGCACCGCTTAAAGATAGACCCCAGACGCTCCAAGAACAATAAAAGCCTCATTTCATTTACTATAAAAGTTTCCCTTAAGCTTCTAATGATCCGCAATCCTAAAGATTTCGGAGTCTGGCCTGCCTGCCGGCAGGCAGGTCCGCCTACCCCTCTGGAGTCCATTCTGTCATCACGAAATTGGAGATGCTTCCTTGTGGACATTAGGATGATCTCATCGGCCCCTATGAACCGGATTAAAATATTCACGGATGCTCCCTAAAACAATATGGGGAATATCTTCCTTCTTTTTTACCGTAAAGATATTAATATTCTTTCTCTTCTCCACGGCCTTTTCAAAACGTGCCGCATAAGGATTTTCTCCGATATGGACGGCGGTGATCCTATTCTGGATCTTTCCGAAGAATCCGATCAGGGTCTCCAAGTTGGTAATCTTCATATCCGTGATGATGAAGAGATCCAGCTCTTTTTTCCCCCCAATCATAGGCATGATATCTTCGAGATCCAAGGCTGTTCCGCCTCCAAAATATTTACAGAGCACCCGGTAGACATCTTCCCGGTTGGCGGTATAATCAAGAACATCTCGCCCCCCCATCGGGGCATCGCTGAAATTATAGACCGCCACTTTTGAATCGTTCCTCAGATAGGCATTAGTTACACAGGCGGCTCCCAAAACCGCATAGGAAAGGTTTTTCCGCGGATTGATCATGCTTCCCGACGAATCGATGATGATCAGACAGTCCGGTGCTCCTTCGATTTTTCCCTGGCCTTTTCCCTCTTTCTTCTTCCAGATCTGTGTGATCCCTGGCATGATTTTTCCAAAACTGGTCCAGATGTCGATATCCTGGAAGGGCGATCCGACTTCCCACGGGGAATGTGAATGGGGATGCAGGGTTCCTGCCTCTTCGAGTGAGATTTTCTTCAGAGGGATGGAATAATTTTCGGCCAGCTTCATATAGAAGAGGACATCGGCATCGATAGGAGCCCCCCTTCCCCTTCCCATTCCCCCTTCAATTCCATAACCCATTTCCTTAAGCTCCGCGGAGAAGTCTTCTACCACCTCTTTGAATTCTGAAAGGCCCATCGTCTTTTGAGCATAATCCCTCAATCCCTGATCGATCTCTTCATACGAGTAGTGATTCAGATCATGTTCCCCCTGAGGATTGGACTCTCCTTTCCCTCCCCTGGTCTCCTTTTCCTTCTGCTCCAAGATGAGAAGGGGTTTGAGGGAGCGGGCAAACTTCCGGATGCTTTCAGGCCATCTGGAGCGATCCAGGTAAGGAATCCTCGAAAGCCTTCGGACAACCTCATCATTGCCTTTTTTAGAAGGAGAAATGCCCAGATCGATTCCCCAGATTCTCTGATAAAGAGAGGCAATCACTTCCTCAACGGCTCCCTTTTCCAGATTTCGATGCAATTCCGGAATCTCCGTAGCCTTCCTTTTGACGCAGTGGGTATCGGCAATGACATCGATAAAGTAATTGGCCGCCTGTTTGGCCGATTCCTTATCGCCCATCACCTTTTTAGCTTCCGCATAGAGCGTGAGGTGGGTCTGAAAATCCCATGGGCAGAAGGTGTAATGAGTAATCCCGTGATCGAGAAGAGCCTCAATCAGATTCTCCTCCGTCATCTTACCGTTCAGGGTGGAAAGAAAGGCCGGGTTGATGGTCATCTGTTTATCTTTCATCTCCAACCCAACCCCGTCATTCTTTTCATTCCTTTCGTCCAAAGGATCGTGGACTTTTCCGATCTTCGGGATGGGTATCTCAGGGTAGAGATGTTTCCTCTTTAGCCGGGGCCAGATCTCTTCGATGAGGGCCTGCAGTTTTTTTTCTTCCATCGATCGCCTAATAATAGAGGTTGGGATAACGGGCCTTTCCGGGATAGACAAGCTTATCCCTCTCGTAGACCTTTCCTTCAACAATATTTCCAAGTCCTCTCACCCTTCCTCCCACATAGATTTCACCGCCCATCATCCACTCTCCGGTATGGAGGCCGATGTTCTTTTTCACCAGTATCTTTCCGGCCCTCATCCCTGCTCCGGTCCAGTTCTTTGTGTTTCCCTCTACCACCAACTCTCCACCTTCGAGGCCAATGCCCGTGAAATCGCCCGTATCCCCCTCCACCACCAGCCGTTTCTCCTTGGGCAGCCGAAATCCGATGAGATTGATCTCCGTCTTCAGCTCCGAGAGTTTCAGAATGATCTCCTCCTCTTTCGTGTAATTGCACAATGCGGAGATGTAGATTCCCGCCGGTCCTGGAATGAGATAGGGAATCCTCTGGGTATTCTCCAGGGCAAAGCAGAAATCCTCGATATCCTCTGCCGAATAGTCGATCTCCTTAATATATTTCTCCGCCACCTCGTAGGCCTTGATGATGGTGTTATACTGCACCATCCAGACCAGTTCCTTTGCTTCTTCTTCCAGAAGCCTCTCATACCCCAGACGAATCTGGTCCATGATCACTTCGGTGGATTGGACGATCTGGTCCAGAGGGATCTCCGTCTTTTGAAATTGGAAGGTCTTAAATTCCTCGAATGGATTAAGGGTATCCTGAACCTCTTGCTGAAGAGGATTTGGAGTCTTCTTCTTTGAACAAGCGTTCTTCATCAATGATTTCTTTTATGGCGGATATCTTTCTTGATTTCGGTATAAATCGGATGATCTCCCTCCAGGGGCTCCAGGGATTCGCCCTGAAAGATCTTCGATCCCAGCGCGAGCGCATCCTTGAGATGATCGCTCTGCTCCCGGTATCTCTGGGAAACGGTCTTCACCGCTTCCTTGGCGAGGAAGATCTCGGAAGGATCATCCCGCTTGGCTCTTTCCTTTTGAGAGAGGACCTCGTCCTTCCACTGGATCCGGTGCGAAAGGGTAAAGGGCATGACCGCCTTCACATGTTCGATATCGATATTGGAATCCCCTAACAACCATGCCAGTCCCTGGGAGAATAGTTTGATGGAAGTCGGAAGGCGATTCGAAGCACAATTTTTGATCTGACGGCAGAGGTATCCTGTATAATGACATCCCTCCTCACAGTTTTCTACGATCCTTTTCTGCCCGTAGCGATCGCAGAAGGAGAGTTCCGCTAGGAGCATCCGTGCAAAGGCACTGGCATCGAGGTCCAGATCGAGGCTTTCCATTTCGGTTCGAATCCGATCGCGGTCCTCCCTCCGAAGAGGTTTCACTCCCAGTGTTTCCTTGACATATTCGCCGAAAGCGTTACAGATCTCCTCCAGCTTCGGGATCTTCTTCTCATAGGCGATCTTCGATTTCAGGACGCGATAGAGGTCCTTCTCATATTTGGGATGCCTCAGGATGTGATCCTTTCCACGGGACTTCCCGATGAGAAAGGAGAGATTGGCCCCCGGATATCTCGACTCCACAATGACATCGAACCGATCGACCAGGGGGGCGATCAGCGTGTTGGTTCCTCCGTCCTGATAATTGGCGGTGGCAAAGAGGCAATATTCGTCGTTGATGATCATCTCGTTCAGGTATTCCCAGTTCCCTCGGTCCACCCCGTCGAGAATCATGCTCTGTTTCGTCTCGGGGAGGCGGTTAATCTCATCCACGATCTTGACCGGCATCTGGGAAAAATTGGTCCACACCACATCCTCCTCCCCCCGGTTCAGTTTTCCAAGGTCGGGTCTGCCGATGATCTTCTCCTCGGTCTGTTCGGGATGACCTGAAACTTCACTCCCCCAGATCACACCTAACGGGAATTGATACACCAGGGAACAGATAAATTCGGCGGAAGTCGTCTTCCCCAATCCCGGTTCTCCGATGATTAGTTCTTTCCCTTTGGTCAGGCCGGTCAGCAGGCTTAAAAGGATGGCTGAGTTATAGGGTTCTCCTTTGATTTCAATATCCGGTCGATTGAAGTAGAGATGGTCGCTGATGAATCGGTAGATCGCCATCACCTGTTTCTGATATCCGTTCTTTTCCACGACTGACACCTTTCTGTCATCCTTTTTAAACTTTTATTAACACTTTGATGACCCAACTGCATGTCATTCCCGTGAAAACGGGAATCCAGGATTCAGTTTCCCCATTAAAGACATCCGGATTCCTGCTGGAGTTTATCCCGTATTCTGTTACGGGGCAGGAATAACAGGTTTTTTTTATTTGATCCAAAAAGATTTTCAAAAACTTAAAGCATTATCATTAATCATAACACGGTCAATGCTTCTAAGACAAATAGGCTCCCTTAAAGATTCGTTTCGGAAATTTCCATCTGTCCTTCCGAAGCAAGGGCCTGGCGTGCGGCCTGACCGAGCTGGCGGTCAAAACGATGACCAAGTGCATAGACGCGGCAGATGGCCACCTTGGCCGGAATATACTGGAACAACCTCCGGAGGGGTTCTCTTGAAATCCTTTGGGTTCCCGGGTCGTAGATCAGCAGGGTCGCCCCCTCTGTCTCATGCCAGGGGTTGAGGGGCCTGGGGTCGTGATGGGCCATGTCAACATGGAATTCGACCTTTTTCAACTGTCTGGGTAAAAACTTTTCCATTCTCTGTTTGACCTCTTCCGGAGTCAGGAAGATAGGTCGTCCAACCTCCATCTCCTTAAGGGTCAATCTTTCCTCAAAGACACTGCTCCATTTCAACTTCCTCGAAAGAACTTCACCCCATTTTTCACCCAGCCGCTTCTCCTTCGCCGATAGGGATTTCTTCCATTCCATCACCTTTTCCATCAGAAACCAGTCGGTTAAGGCAAGGTATTGTTCGATCTCCTTGATCGGATGATAGGGGCAAAGGATCTCCATGGTCTCTTTAAAGATATCCTGGAGTTGTAGGTCGATTGAGCGGGTCGTCCGGTGATAGTAAACATTGGAATAAAGGTAGAGCCGCGCATTGAGGAACATGGCCAGGGCATCCATTCCCCTTTTATCCAGAACCAATCCCTCCCTTCGGAAGGAGGTGTAATAGAGGAGACGCCTCCAGTCGATTGGGCCGATGGAAACGCCGGTCATATAAGCATCTCGAAGGACATAGTCGATATTGTCAAAGGTGAAGATTCCTCGGAAGAGCTGCCGGAGGAAGACGAGCCACTCCGGATGTCTTCGCCTCTCCCTTTTTAGCGGTCTTTTGATGAGAAAGGCCACCTGCTCCGGATCGAGCGCCTCCGATCTTTTGAAAGGGCCTTCAACGCTTCTCCGGATTCCCTTCAGGATGGAAGAAACTTTTTCGCGGATGATGTGTTGTCCGATCTCCTCATGATTGGTCTTAAAGCGTGAAAGATATTGCTCATCGAAGAAATGGCAGAAAGGGCCGTGGCCGATGTCATGAAGCAGCCCGGCCATCCGCAGAAGCTCTTCGATATAGGAGAAGGATGGAAGTTCCGATTTAAAGAGATCAAACAAGGAAGGATAGAGTTGCTCCGAAAAGACCCCTGCCACATGCATCGTTCCGAGGGAATGCTGGAAGCGGGTATGCTCTGCGGAGGGAAAGACCCAGCGGGCGCTCTGGAGTTGAAAGATGCGGCGGAGTCGCTGGACATAAGGAGAATCGATCACATCCCTTTCCGTCTTCTCCCCTGGGATGCGGTCGGTCATAACCATATAGTGATAGATGGGATCGGCAATCAGTCCGGTCCCCTGACTTTCGACCGCTCTTTTCTTTTCTGTGATCCCTGTCTTCATTACTCCTCTTGAGAGGAACGGGGCCGCTTCTCTTTTGGATTGACAAATCTTACCTTTTCTGCAGCCACCTCCCTCAGGGCGTTCACAATGGGCCGGTTATCCGTCTCCACCAGGGGTTTTGCCCCTTTCATCAACATCTTCGCCCTTTTCGCAGTCAGGATGACCAGTTCAAACCGGCTTTCCACATTTTTCAAACAGTCCTCTACCGTAACTCTTGCCATGATTTCCCTCCTTTCGGCACCTCTCTGCAAGAATGATCGCCTTCAATTTCTCAACGGCTTCCTCAATCCTCTCATTAATGACGATGTGGTGGTACCAGTGCGCTTCTTCAATGTCCCTCTTCGCATGGGCGAGACGGAACTGAATCCTTTCAAGCGAATCGAGGCCTCTGCCCATCAATCGTTCCTTAAGGTCGTCTATGGAAGGCGGGAGAAGGAAGATCAATATGGCATGGTCAAGCTTCTCCTTCGCCTTCTTTGCTCCCTGAGTATCGATATCTAAAATCAGATCCACCCCTTCTGTTTCCAGGGCCTTAAGATCGACCCGGGCCGTTCCATAATAATGTCCCAGTACCTCCGCCCATTCTAAAAATTTGTCCTTCTCAATCATCTCCATAAAAACATCAGGGGGAATAAAGTGGTAATCGACTCCTTCCTGCTCATTGATCCTGGGAGGCCGTGTGGTGTAAGAGACAGAGAAGCGAAGGCATGGCAATGCTTCCATCACCCTTCTCACCAACGTGGTCTTCCCTGTGCCCGATGGAGCAGAGATGATGAAGATTAAACCCCTTCCTTTTTTATTCTCCTGGCTTTTAATTTCCATTCCAATTCCGAAGATACAATTCTATATAGGTCAGGGTTAAGGTTACGGTTACAAAAACAGAAAATGGGTTTACGGTGACGATGCTGGTATCGAAGCAAGAAGTTCAAAAAACGAAGCTCGAGCATCCAGTTTCTATTAACGAGCCTCGATACGAGCTTCGACAACGACAAACGTCAATTTCAATTTAACGATTGAACGAAACCTATTTTCTAACTAACTACTCAATATTCTGCACCTGTTCCCGGATCTTTTCTAATTCGCTTTTGATCTCCACCACCTTCTGAGAGATCTCCGCATCATTGGCTTTCGCGCTCACCGTATTGACTTCGCGATGGATCTCTTGAAGCAAAAAATCCATCTTCCTGCCCACAGATTCTTTCTCATTGAAGAGAAGCGCAAACTGGCTGAGGTGGCTCTCCGCCCTCACGATTTCTTCGGTGATGTCCGTCCGTTCGGCCAGGAGAGCAATCTCCTGCTGTAACCGGATGGGATCAACTTCGATCCCGCCCAGGAGAGATTGAAGCCTCTCCCGAAGCCGAATTCGATAGGCCTCAACATAAGAAGGCAGCTGCGCTTTGATCTCTTTTAGTTGCTGAGTGATCCGTTCCAGTCGGTTTTGAATGTCCTTCGCAAGCGCACTTCCTTCCGAACATTTCATCTCGTCCATCTCCTGCAAAGCCCGCTTCAGGATCGGGACGATCTCCAGCCAGTAGGGTTCGATATCTCCAACCTCTTCCTTTGCTGAGATCAGGTCCTTTGCTCCCGCCAGCAATTCCAAGGTGATCTCACCCCTGAGCTGAAACTTATCCTTCAAGGAGAGGAGGGCCTGAAAGTATTGGTCGGCCAGGGTTGAATCGACCTGGAGTTGTAACTTCTCCCCTCCCAGGGCGTCCAGTTTAATGGAGACATCGATCCTCCCTCTTGAGACCTGCGACCGGATGATCTCCTTGATCCGGTTTTCAAAGATTGCCAGACGTTTGGGAAGTCTGATGTTGATATCACTATAGCGATGATTAACAGAGCGCGATTCCACAAGCACCTTTCCCATGCCGCTCTCCCCTTCCCCTCTTCCATAGCCTGTCATCGATTTCAGCATGAATGATCTTCCCCTTCCTTTAAATTTTCGAGGTATCGCTTCCTGATCTGGTTGAAAAGTTGGATGGTCCTTTCCTGCCGGTAGTCAGGATAGGTCCAGTCCAATGGTTGAAAAGATTTATTTCTGTAGATGAACGTCAAATCGGCATAGATGCCCTTTGCGAGATAGGGCCGGTGCGCATAGCCCTTCGTCGTAGCAAGAATGACATGGGCCTGACAGAGGTAGCCCGGGTCGATATTGATCCGCCGGTTTCCACCGGAGCCGGCAAACTTCTCCTCCAGACGGTTGGTGGTGAGTTTAATGTCGGGAAGGGAGTCCCGTGAAACGAGGTGTTCAAAGGTGATGAAGTGGCGAAACAGGTTTTCTCCCATCTCTTGAGCATAATATTCGGTGAAATCGAATGGAAGTTTTTCGCTAACGAAGTCGATTTCACCAAAATCCTTCTTCAATTCTTCCATCCCTTGGTAAAAGATATCATCCTCTCCGTTAATCAAACTCATAAACAGTTTTGCTGGTCGAGGTTCGCTGGGTTTTCCCATCTTTTCAATCTTTTTTTGTTTTCCGGTTTTAGTGTGGGTAATACTATGCCGATCACCCTGAGGCTCTCGAAGGGTGAAAGTCCTTGAAGCCTGTGCTGAGTGATCCGCAAAACACAAATGATAAACCCAAGAACTCATTTTCCTGCAGCTTCTTGCTCACTCCAAAACCTCCCAGAAGTTCGATTTAGCTCCCCTCCTCCCTTCGACAAGCTCAGGGTGAACGGAATTTATTTATTTCTGAAAAGACTCACTTTATCCACTCCAAACCCTGAAGAACCTCTTTTTTTAAGTAGATGAAAAATTCCTTATTTCCTTTGGGCCCTAAAAGCGGAGATTCGATCACGCCAAGGACCCTCAATCTTAGGCTATGGCAAAACCCGGAAATCCTATCGATCACCTTTTGATGGAGGGCGGCATCCTTCACCACCCCACCCTTTCCGACCTCGCCCTTCCCCACTTCAAACTGGGGCTTGATGAGCCCGAGGATAGCCCCTCCATTCTTCAGAAACCCTAAAAGATGGGAAAGAAACTTTTCTATGGAGATGAAAGAGGTGTCAATGAGGATTAGGTCAATGTCCTCATCCACATCTTCCCTCTTCAAATAACGAATATTTCTCCTCTCCAAATTGATCACCCTAAAGTCTTTCTGTAATTTCCAGGCCAACTGCCCGTAGCCCACATCCACGGCATAAACCTTCCGGGCTCCCTCCTGAAGGATGCAGTCCGTAAATCCACCTGTTGAGGCGCCCACATCCATCACAACCATCCCAGTAGGATCGATTCCAAAAGCTTCGATCGCCCCCTTTAACTTCTTTCCCCCACGGCTCACATAGAGCGGATCTTCTTCCTGAAGCCTGATATTAGCCTCCAGATCCACTTTTACTCCGGGCTTATCAATCATCGCTCCATCGACGAGAACCTTTCCCTCCATGATAAAGGCCCTCGCTTTTTCCCGGCTTTGAACAAGGTCCTTCTCCATCAAAAGCTTGTCGAGCCTCTCTTTCCTTGCCGACTTGCCTTTGACCGAAACATCAGGCTCGATCATTCGTTCATCAAAGCGCGTGTGGTTGATCATCGGCCAATCGTTACTCGTGGTTGTGTGACAGATCGACGATGGAGGCAATGCCCTGATTCGACCGTACCGATGGCGATCTTCCTTCCTCGACCATCGCTTTTGCCTCTCCAAATATCCCATTTTCATCGATCCCGTATTTCTCTCTGAGAAGTGATTGGGGGCCATGTTCGACAAAGCAGTCGGGAATGCCCAGCCGTTTCACTGGAATCGAGATGAGACCCCTTTCCTGGAAGAGTTCGAGGACCGCACTTCCAAAACCTCCGATCAGCACATTCTCCTCCACGGTGAGGACTTTCCCCGTTCTTCTTGCCCAGTCAAAGAGGAGGTCTCCATCCAGAGGCTTCAGAAACCGACTATTGATGATTGCGGCATCGATCCCGATCTCCTCCAGTCTCTGTGCGGCCCGGAGTGAAGGATAGACGGTGGAACCGATGGCGATGATAAGGATATCCTTCCCCTCCCTGAGCACCTCTCCTTTCCCGACCTCGAGAGATTTAAGGCTCTCACCCTTCTTCAATCCTATACCCCTTGATCTGGGATACCGGAAGGCCACTGGCGAAGGACAATCCACAGCGGTCTTGATCATGTGCCGGAACTCCTCTTCATCTTTGGGCACCATCACGATCAGGTTCGGGATGTGCCTGAGATAAGAGAAATCGAAGAGGCCGTGATGGGTCGGTCCATCTTCCCCCACAATTCCCCCCCGGTCCAGGGCAAAAACAACCGGAAGGTTCTGAAGACAGACATCCTGAAGGATCTGATCGTACGCCCTCTGAAGAAAGGTGGAGTAAATGGCCACGACCGGTTTCATGCCCTCGAGGGCAAGACCTGCGGCAAAAGTGACCGCATGCTGTTCTGCAATCCCGATGTCATAGAACCGGTCAGGGAACTTTATTGCAAACTCTTCCAGACCTGTCCCGCTCTGCATGGCCGCTGTAATGGCGATGAGCCTTTTATTCTCCCCGGCCAATTTGCAGAGCGTCTCTCCAAAGACTTCGGTATAAGTGGGAGGAAGGGGCGTCTGTCCTTTCTGAATCTCTCCGGTCTCGATGTTAAAAGGCGGCACACTATGGTAAAGGGAGGGGTTTCGTTCCGAAGGACCGTAGCCCTTTCCTTTTTTGGTGATCACATGGACGAGGAAGGGGCCTCTCAATTTATTAATATTCTGAAAATTTTCAATCAGATGATCGAGGCGGTGACCATCAATCGGCCCAATATATTTCATGCCCAGCTCTTCAAACAGGAGCCCGGGCATGAGAAGGCCTTTGAGCGACTCCTCAGCCTTTTTAGCAAAACGGAGAGCTGACTTTCCAATGCTTGGTATGGTTTCGAGAAAGTCCTTCATCTCATCCCGGAACCGGTTGACGAAGTGGCCGGTCATCAACCGGTTGAGGTAGGAAGAAAGGGCACCCACGTTGCGAGAGATAGACATCTCATTATCATTCAAAACGACGATCAGATCCTGGTCGATGTGGCCTGCATGATTCAGGCCCTCAAAGGCGAGACCTGCGGTCATCGATCCATCGCCGATGATGGCGATTGGTCTTCCTTCCTCCCCCTTATGTCTCTTTGCCTCTGCCATCCCCAGGGCGGCTGAGATGGAGGTTCCGCTATGGCCGGAATCGAAAGTGTCATAAGGGCTCTCATCCCTTTTAGGAAAACCGCTGACCCCTTCGTATTGCCTCAGCGTATGAAAACGGTCTCTCCTCCCCGTGAGCAGTTTATGGGAATAACTCTGATGACCCACGTCCCATATCAATTTGTCCCTGGGAAGGTCGAAGACATAGTGAAGGGCGATGGTCAACTCCACCGTGCCCAGATTAGAGGCAAGGTGTCCCCCGTTTTTTGAGACGGTCGTAAGGATCTCCTTCCGTATCTCTTCGCAGAGCGTCTCGAGTTCCTCTCCGTCGAGTCTCTTAAGGTCATGGGGATGGTTGATCTGGTCTAATAATTTCGTCATCTGTCAGGATTCTCTCAGGATGATGAATCTGGCAATCTCTTTGAGCGGCTCGACCTCAGGTCCGAAACGACTGAGGAGATCGATGGCTGATTCCATCAATTCCGCCGCCCTCCTCTTGGACTCTTCGATCCCCAGTAAAGAGGGATAGGTTGCCTTTCTCTTAAAGAGATCGCTTCCCGTGCTCTTTCCCAACAATTCAGCCTTTCCCTCCACATTCAAAATATCGTCAACGATCTGAAAGGCAAGGCCAATCCTCTCTCCATAATGGGTGAAGGCCTTCAGGGTCTCATCATCCCCTCCTCCCAATTTAACCCCTGTCCGGACCGAGGCTAAAATAAGCGCCCCGGTCTTATGGGTATGGATATATTGGACTGTTGGGAAATCGACCTCCTTTCCCTCTGATTCGATGTCGGCGACCTGGCCTCCGACCATCCCGGAAATTCCCGAGGCCCGGGCGATCTCATTCACAATATTAAGGATGATCTCCGGATCGCCAAAAGAATGTTTCGTCATCAATTCGAAGGCTTCTGTGAGGAGGCCATCTCCTGCCATAATTCCGATCGCCTCTCCGAAAACTTTATGGCAGGTGGGCTTTCCTCTTCGGTAGTCATCATTGTCAATGGCAGGAAGGTCGTCGTGGATGAGGGAGTAGGTATGGATCATCTCCAGTCCGCATGCAAAGGGCAAAATTTTGTCTCCCTTTCCCCCTACTGCCTCAAAAGCGGCAATGGATAAGATGGGACGAATCCTCTTTCCTCCGCTAAAAAGGCCGTGCCGCATGGCCTTGTGAAGAGAGGTTGGGAAATCCGCTTCCCCGCTCTTCTCTGTCCGGTTGGGCAAATAGTTCTCCAGAGCTCTATCCACGATCTCTTTTTTCTCCTGGAGATATTTTTTGATATCCATTAGATCCTACTCATCTTTTTCGGGTTCGATATCAGCTGAATATTTAAAAGAAAATTGTCCTGGGTTTCCGGAAGGATCAAAGGGCTCCGTTTCCATAGCTCCATCCTTGCCTTTAAGAAGGATCTCCACTCTCTTTTCCGCTTCATCCAGTTTCTGGTTGCAGAAACGGGAAAGTCGAATCCCTTCCTCAAAAAGCTTTAAGGATTCTTCAAGGGAGATATCCCCTTCCTCCAGTTGAGACACGATCTTTTCTAATTTATCCAGCGCGTCTTCAAACTTCTCCTTCTTTTCTCTTGGCATTCGAAATCTCCAATAGTTTTAATATAATATATAATATTATCTTTTCAAAGCTGCTATCGTCAAGCCCTCTCTTTTTCCTCAACACTGCAGGAAAGGGTTCCCCTGTGTAGTTTTACCTCCACTTTATCTCCAACCAAAACCTCAGCCGTATCCCTCAGGATTTTAAGGGAGGGAAGTTTTCGTGTGATACTGTATCCTCTCTGAAGGATGGAGAGTGGACTCAGTGAATCCAGTTTCCCTAAAATTCCCTTTAAATTTTGTTTCCTTATTTGAATCTTATGTCTCATATTCTGGCCTAACCATTTCCTCGCATCCGAGAGGGATGTCTCCATATTCCTTATTCTCTGGAAGGGGCTTTGGAGATTTAATCTTTCGGCAAGGAATAACCTTTTCTCCTTCCTCCTTGTTACGTTCCACAGGAGGAGCCTTCGAGATTGATTGACCAGGTCATCCAGTCTTAAAAGGTAGTTTTCTATCATCTTTCGGGGATCGATTAAACCTTTTTTGAGATGAAACAGATTGGTTTTCATCTCCTGCAAATATTGAGTCATTTGATTTTCCAGAACGCCCTTCAGATGACGAAGATTCCTTTTCAATTCTCTTTTATCCTTGACCACCAGCTCTGCTGCGGCAGAGGGTGTGGGTGCCCTCAGATCGGCAACAAAGTCCGAGATCGTGTAATCGGTCTCGTGGCCCACCGCAGAGATGACAGGTATCCTTGAATGGTAAATTGCCCTTGCAACTTCTTCCTCATTAAAAGCCCAAAGATCCTCCAGTGATCCCCCTCCCCTTCCGATAATGATTACATCCGCATTCTTCATCCTGTTGAAGCACCTTATCCCTTCGGCAATCTCCCGTGAGGCTCCTTCACCCTGAACCCGGACAGGATGGAGGAGAATGGCAACATTCTCAAACCTCCGATGGATGATCTGGATCATATCCTGGATGGCTGCTCCGGTAGGTGAGGTGACGATTCCAATGGTCTGGGGGAGGATCGGAATCGGTTTTTTCCTGCTGGTCTCAAAATACCCTTCCTTTTCAAGTTTCTCTTTCAACTGGAGAAAGGCCAATTGAAGAGCGCCGATCCCTTTGGGTTCCATCCCTTCCAGGATGAGCTGATAATCTCCCCTCTTCTCATAGAGGGTAACCCTCCCGCGGCAGATGACATGAAGGCCGTCTTCAGGAACAAAGCGGAGGGTCCGGGACTGCATCTTGAAGAGGACAGCCCTGATCTGAGAACTTTCATCTTTCAAGGTGAAATAAATGTGCCCGGAAGGAGGAATCCTGAGGTTGGAGATCTCCCCTTCGACCCAGAGGTCGGAGAATTTTGCCTCGAGAGTCTCTTTAATTTCCTGGGTCAGCTCCGAGACGGTAAGGATGTACCGTAGAGGAAGTTCCATTCTGAACCTAATATAACAGAATTAGAGGTAAGGTGTAAAACACTAAAAAATAAAGAACGATCTCAGAGGAAGATAATTGACACCTTTGATTAATTTAGTTATAAAATTCACAGGTATTGAGGAGAATTAAATTGAGCAGATTCAGACTTGAAGAGATGCGGAAAATGGCTAAAGCCGTCTTTTTAAAGGCTGTTTCTGCGGTCGATCCCTATCAGAGGCTTAAAGAGATCGCTCGTATCGATAGGAATCGTTTGATCATCGTAGCTGAAGGATCTTCCGAAAAGGTCTTCGACCTGAATGGCTTTGAGAATATCTGCCTCGTTGGAACCGGAAAAGCCTCTTCATCCATGGCTCAGGCCATTGAAGAGTTATTGGGAGATCGAATTACAAAGGGATTGATCACCACAAAATACGGACATGCCCTGCCATTAAGGTTTACCGAAATTATTGAAGCGGGTCATCCCTTACCCGACTCCAAAGGACTGGAAGGCGCCCGGAAGATTAAAGATCTTCTCACCAACACCGGCCCCAAAGATCTCGTCCTCTTTCTCATCTCCGGAGGAGGATCGGCTCTTCTGCCGCTTCCTACAGATGGGATCACGCTTGAAGAGAAGCAGGAGTTAACCCAGCTTCTCTTAGATTGCGGAGCGGATATCAAGGAGATCAATACCATCCGGAAACATATCTCTCAGATGAAGGGAGGCTGGCTTGCCCGCTGGGCTTTTCCTTCGACTGTCATCACTTTCATCCTTTCGGATGTCGTTGGAGACCCCCTGGATGTCATTGCCTCCGGCCCCACCGTCCCTGACACCTCCACTTTCCAAGAGGCCTGGGAGATCCTCAAGAGATATGGTCTGATCAATGAAATCGCCACATCTATTCAAAACCATCTGCAGGCTGGAAGAGAGGGTAAGATTAAGGAAACTCCAAAGGCCGGTGAGGGTGTATTTGAAAAGGTTCATAATATGATCATCGGTTCAAATATTGTTGCCTTGCGGGCTGCGGAGAAAGAATTTTCATCAGCAGGCTTCAATACGATTACCCTCTCCTCTTCTATTGTCGGTGAAACGAGGGAAGCGGCACGATTCCACGGAGCCATAGTAAGGGAGGTAGTATCTACAGGCAAACCCATAGGTAGACCTGCCTGTATCCTTTCAGGAGGCGAAACAACCGTTACCATCAGTGGCAATGGCCTGGGAGGAAGAAACCAGGAGTTTGCCCTATCAGGGGCTTTTGAGATCAGCGGATTGGAAAAGGTGGTCCTTCTGAGTGGGGGTACGGATGGGACAGATGGCCCAACCGATGCGGCCGGAGCTATGGCTGACCATACGACGATCACCAGGGCAAGACAAATGGGCCTGGATCCAATGAAATATCTTGAAAATAACGACTCTTACCATTTTTTCAAGAAACTGGGCGACCTCCTCATCACCGGCCCGACCCGCACCAATGTGATGGATGTGAGGATTTTGTTGGTGGATTAAGGTGAACAAAGAATGCCAAAGGAATAATGGAATACTGGAACAATGGAATGATGGAACAACAAAAATGATTTCCATCTAAGATCTTAACTCTTAGAAATAATTAGAATAAACTTAGTCTACGATGTTTTTCAAATAACTCAGTTGTTACCATAGGATGATGTTGCAGATTTTTCTTCACATTATTCCAACGTTCCATTATTCCAACATTCCAAAGGAGACTGATGATGTATGAACTGACTGTCACCTCTCACTTTTCAGGTGCTCATCGATTACGTTATCTCCAGGGCAAGTGTGAGGAGCTCCATGGCCATAACTGGAAGGTAGAGGTCTCGGTGGCCGCTTCCAAGCTGAATCAGGAGGGGGTGGTGATCGACTTCAAGGTGTTGAAACAGAAAATGGAGAAGGTCATAAAAACGCTGGACCACACCTACCTCAACGACCTCTCCTATTTTACGGGGATAGAACCTTCTTCTGAGAACATTGCCAAATATATCTTTGATCACTTAAAGAAGGAATTAAAGGGATCCCCCGCCACCCTCAAAAAGGTAACCGCATGGGAGTCGGATAATGCCTGCGCCACTTATTTCGGGAGATGAGAATGAACGATATTCAGAGCCAGAGAGACCATCGAAAAATTGAGATCAATAAAGTGGGGGTTAAGAACATCCGTTACCCCATCACTGTGCTCGACAAGGCAAAAGGGGTTCAGCATACGGTTGCGAGCGTCAACATGTTTGTAGACCTCCCTCACCGTTTCAAAGGGACTCATATGAGCCGATTTGTGGAGATCCTCAATAAATATAAAGGGGATATCGCCATCAAAAATTTGTCAAAAATTCTGGCCGAGATGAAAAAAAAACTGAGAGCCAAGACTGCCCACCTCGAAGTTGAATTTCCCTACTTTATCGAGAAGGAGGCCCCTGTCAGCCGTGCGAAGAGCCTGATGGAGTATATCTGTCGGTTCTCTGGTTCGAGTGATGAAAAGGATGACTTCTCTGTGGGCATCGTTGTCCCGATCACCACGGTATGCCCCTGTTCGAAAGAGATCAGCGAATTTGGGGCTCACAACCAGCGTTCCATCGTCACAGTCAATCTCCGATTCAAAAAATTTATCTGGATCGAAGACATCATCCGTCTGGTTGAGGAATGCGCTTCCTGTGATCTTTACTCCATCTTAAAAAGGCCTGATGAAAAGTTTGTCACGGAAAAGGCTTATGAGAAACCGATGTTCGTGGAAGATGTGGTGCGGGAGATCGCCAGGCAGTTAAAGAAGGATAAGAACATCATCTGGTTTACGGTGGAATCGGAAAACTTCGAATCAATCCATAACCACAGCGCCTATGCCTTTGTGGAAAGAGATAAATTACTTTAATTTTCAAGACCTTAAGTTGACCACCTTTTCGACCTGTGGTGGATTTTGTGACCATTCGATTGACATAACCCGGTCTAATATGTTGACCACCTTCGTTTTATGCTTCGGTGATAGGTGAGCATATCTCAAAGTCATCTCCATTTTCTTGTGTCCTAACAGTTCCCGAACATCATTGAGGTCGGCCCCTGCCATGACAAGATTTGATGCGAAAGTATGCCGGGTGTCATGGAGATGAAAATCCTCTATCCCAGACCTTTTGAGGGCCTCACTAAAAGCAAGTTGGAGTTGGGTATTGTCAGTCATCTTTCCGTTCGTGTTAGAGAAGACTAAATCGAACTTTCTTTCGATCCCCTTTAAGGTGGCCCTCACTGTTTCATTTATGGGGATGTCCCTTCTCTCCCCGTTCTTCGTATCAAGAAGAGAGATGATCCCCAGGTCAAAGTTGACCTCTGACCACTGGAGACTTTGAAGCTCCCCTTTCCTTGCTCCGCTATGAAGGGCAACAGTGATAAAGGGTTTCAAGAAGCCCCTGAGAAGGCCCTCACAGTTAGCCAGAAGTATCTGAATCTCATCCGGCATTAAATATCGAACCCTCTTTATACCACCTTTGAGACGCTTTACGGTTCTCGCGGGGTTTTCCTTGATCTTCTTCCACTCAAGGGCCTTTGAGAAGAGATGTTTAAGTAAAGCAATCTCTCGGTTCACTGAATTGACCTTATACTTTTCTCCCCTTTTTGCCTTGTATTTCTCAATTTGCCAGGCCGTAATGTCCTGGATATTCTTTCCCTCAAACTCCCGATCGAAGATCCTCATGGTGTAAAGCTCTCTCTTCCAGGTCGAAGGCTTTTTATTCGCCTTCGACCATTGAAGATATTCCTTCGCAAAGGCATGAAACTTGACCGGGGCCGGCTCCTTCCGAATGTCGAGATACCTGTTTTCGATGATCTCGGTCTTTTTCTTCGCTATGATCTTCTCTGCATCCTTCCGGGAAGGCCCGATCGACTCCCGGACCCTCTGGCCCTTGAACCTAAAATCAATATACCAGTTATCACCTCTTTGGTAAATTGCCATTCTGTATCACCTCCTATGCCGCCTTCTGTTCTGAAAATATTTTGATCAAACCAATAACCTTAAATCGATTGTTATCGGATCTCCGAAAAAGAATCTTGACTTGATCTTTCGGCCCTCCCCAATAATAACTTAACTGAGCTTTCCAGGTATTTCCCCAACTCCATAAATGCAAATGGTTTAAGATTGATTCTGATGAGGAAAAGGCTGGACAATCCCTTTCGAACTTTGATCCAATATGATCTTCACTATCTAAAATCACCAATGCGCAATCTTCAATCCGGACACGATAGTTATTTAGAATCATTTTGACTTCAGGATTCTTTAAAGCATTCCCCCTCATTTGCAAAACTTTCTTATTCAATAGCGTCTTTCTTGGCCAGTGCTCCCATATGACCTCCAGAAGTTTATTCCTGGATTCACGGACATCTTTTGTGTCAATTTTTGTTTCTATCCTTTCTATTTGCAGTTCTAACGTTTTCAATTCTTGGACCATCTTCAAAAACCTTTTGGGTAAAGCGTCTGCCTTTTCCATAGCATCCTCCTTTCACCTAAGAGTTTAGGCTGCCCTCTCCCTGGGAAGATAGGGGAGAAGGTGCTTTTCCCGGATCGCCTTTTTAATTAGTTCGACATCTGGCCGAATAATCTCGTCCGTTACATCAACCATTTGACCGAGTGCATAGCCGAGACTAAAAAAAACATTCCGGGCATTATGGTAGATTCCAGTAATTCTCTCGCTTTCAATATTTTTAGATTCGTATAGTTCGTTTCCTCCTGTAAGATCATCTCCAAATTCATCCAAAGTAAAACCTCCTTCCGCATCGTTAAAAAGAAAATAAATATTTCCACATGACTCTTTTATCTTTTTTTTTCTCATATTTTCCTCCTCTCTGCCTGTGGCGGAAAAGGTTAAGGGTTCACCTCCTTTCTTTTGGATTCCTGAAACAAAAAAGCCGAAAGACTTGTCTCTACCCCAGAGAGGTAGCTCCCGGCCTCGCAACCGGAAGAGTCTTTCGGCAACCCCGATAAATAGAAATTGCCCTGACAGCCGGGACCAGCTCTCTGGTTTCAGACAACTTCATGATACACCTTTCACTCCATTTGTCAACATAAATCTTTGGACTCCATTGGACAGGAGTTTACAAAAAAAGTGTTGTGTTTCTTGACTCCTTTTGATAGCCTTCCAGTAAACGCGAAATGAACCGCAGACGATGAGCAGAGACGGACATGCTTAAATTTATTAAACGATGGTATGAGGGAGAAGAATATCAGATTCCAGAAAAATGGATAGTCCCAGGCATTCGATATAAGCGTCATTGGTCGTCTCGCCTTGCACATAGATTAATTGAGTTTTATCTAAAAGAATGGAAATGGTTACTGCCTTTCTTGCTTGGCCTTATCACTGTCTTGTTTGGGCTTATTGGTCTTATTCTTCGAATCATAAAATTTTAGCACCCAATACCATGAAAGAGCACCACAGCTTAAACCAATTAACCATACACACAATAATAATTTCCAATCCGTACTCATGGAGTTCCTCCTTTAAGAAATTACTGCCTCAGCCAAATGATATCTTTCTTCGCGATCCTCCAGGACCTTCCGACCTTATAGGCCGGGATCCCTTTGGCCCAGAGGCGCCGGTAGATCGTCTTGGGATCGACTCCGAAATGTTCAGCCAGCTCATTGACCGTGTAATAATCCTCTTTCATCGACTACCCCCTCATTCAGCCTCATACACCCCTCAGAAAGCCCCCCAGAAGTGCCAGAAAGGGCCTTCTACACGCCCAGGAGCGTCTGAAGTTCTAAACCCGTCCTGAGTATGGACTTTAAAAGATACCACGTTTTAAGCCTCTCCAACCCCCACTTTCGCGCATTCCAATGGCATCCTGGGGGCTTCTTCGTGCCTGATCTCCCCCTGTGGGGACTTCAGGTCTGATCCCTTCCCAAAATCGAAGACCGAGGATCCTGATGAGTCAATGAAAATCAAATCTCCGGCCCGACTTACCCTGAAATCCTTCTCAGAAATCCGGTGCAGAATTTTTGGGAAATATTTCTTTGCCACCATCTTTTTAATCTCTAAGTGAATGGGCGCAGGGGTTGTTACTTCCAGATAAAACTCGATCCGGTCCCTGACCTCGGCCAGAATATCGGGTTCATGGCGTAAACAGATATAGCTCCCGGGCTGACTACAAATTTGCAGCTCGAAATTATCCGTCGAGCTAATCGCAGAAATAAATTTCACCCCGTCCGGAGAGATTCCGCCGAAAAGGATGTCAGAATTAAAGGATGGCCCGGTCTTACCATTTTTCCGCTTTGCATCCGAAAAAGAAAAATTCACTAAGTCCTTAAATTCCTCTTTTTTTCTCAATAAATTTTGAATATCAAAGGTTCTTCCTTCGCAACCGAGTTTTGCCATAATCGAGGCAACGGTTCCCGCAAATGGAAGATAACCAGTTGGAACCATCATTAAGTTCGGAAATGGCCTGAAGTACCTTTCCGCATCCGAAGTGAGAATTTTTTCTGGATATCGCACGGCTGTTCGATCAGTACATAGGATTATTAAGTCTTTCAGGAGCAACCCAAAGTAATAACTCATACCCACCTCCCAGAAATGATTTTGATATTCCCTCCGACCAAATGTTCTCCATAGACCACGGGGACGGGGATCCGGGTATCGATTGACATCTTGATTCCTTCCCATCCATAGGTCGGGGAGTTATCGAGGGCGTTATTGCTTGGCAGATTTCCGTGAGATGACTTTGGGGATTTTGTATAGGAATAAATTGTATAGGCGATTGTTGAAATCCAGAACACTAACTTCACGGCAGCCAAAGCAACGGCTCCGTATCCTAACCCACCAGTAACCCCCGCAGTTATAAACCCCCATACAAGGCCAATCTCAGCTATACCGACTTCCTGAATGAAAGTAATTCTATCTCCATCTTTGAGTTTTAATTTCCCCCATTGAAAAGGAGATATTTTCTTTCCATTGACCCGGATCGACAAACCGCCATTGTTATCGTTTCGAGTTTCCGGATATTTTTTAAAAAGGGTCATAAATATCGCTGGTAGACTTTGGTTCCGTGTCTCAAACTCAATCCGTTTGTCTTCGAACAAATTCGAAATATATTTTACTTTTATCATCTTTTTCTCCTCTTTTGTCCACAATTGTGGACAAACCAACCTCTGAACGTTCGGTTCCCTTCTTGTAAAACTTAGAAAAGGTGCCCCACCGGAGAAGAAGAGGGATGATCATCCCCGGCGGGACCGATCTTTTGCCGCTCTCTCAGCGCCGGAGAGCACTGCAAGCGGCCTCCAAGGGGTTTTTTTTATGCGGGGCACGACCCTGGTAATCCCCGTCGGAGATTCTGGAACAATCCACGGCCTCCGCAACCTAATTATTTAAACCAACCGATCTGCCAAAGTTACGAACGGACTAACCGTTGTCGAGCCGTCTGCCAAGGTCAAGGCCGAATCCCAGAGCGGTTCACCATCATGCCTCTCAATGATCCGACTCAGGAGTTCGTCCGTCGTAAAGTGAACGTGGATCGAAGTTTCAAAGGACATGCCCGATCTGAGCCCGACGACGTATTGCGATAAGTCGGCCAGCATGATGTCGCCCTTATTTCCAAGTGCTTCAGTCTTTTCCGTGAATAAGACCGGCCTGGTCAACATCGTGAACTTGCCGTTTGTCTCACTCATCACCGGGATAGCGTTTCCTCCGGTGCCGACCGCCAGGCTCAATGTCAAGAGCTGCGGAATTGTGGTCTGGTGACAAATCCAAGTAGAGTTTAAAAACGACCCGGCGAACATGCGCGCCATCATCTTCGTTAGATTCTCGTAAACGATGGTGGCTGCCTTCTGTCCTGTCTCCTTCGCCACCGTGACGACACAGTTTGCATTCAGGATACCGAGGGGTTGACCGGCCCCTGTCCCTTTCAAAAATGCTTTGTCTCTATACCAAGCCAACCCCTTGCCGCACAGGGTTTCAATCTGCCCCATGCCTCCGGGAATGTCTGCGTTTAGTTCTGAACTGAATCGAATCAACCCGGTGAGTTTTTTTGCGTTCAACTCCATCGATCTTGCTTTCGGGGAGTGCTCATCGATCTCTCCCGTTTCTGCCGTGTATGAAGCGGTGAAGCCTCCGAACAAAGCGGTCCCATGGCTGCCTATCACCATGGCCGGAATCTTAATCGAATTTGAACTCATCGGTTGCACATAGCAGTTTGGTTGAACGATCTCATTTTCAAGTGAGACCGCGTGAATTTTGGCGGCCTGCTCTTGAGGAATTAAAAAACCGCCCGAGCTTGGAACGCTCTCGGTCATGGCCGCCCGGATCAACCCCGGGTGGTGGCGACCGGAAAAGACCGCACTGAAAAAGTTTGTATCTTTATCCGGCCATTCAAATCCCTCAGACCCAAAGAGAGATTTATAATCTTTCGGATCATGCGGCCCGCATAGAGCATAGGCCCCGCCATGGCCTAAGCTTCTTTTGAGATGCCCCAGGGGATTGCTCGACAATTTTTCGGGAAGTTCCTTTTCCATGCTCGCTATCGCTCCTTCAAGCTGAGCAATGATGGAAAGTTCCTCCCTGTTCATTTCCCGGCCTTCGCGTTCCGCGTTGGTCTCGATGTCACACATCCTTTCAAATGACTTTTTGATTTTATCTTTTGCTTCTTGAACGTTCATTTTGAATCCTCCTATTTTTAATTTAGTTTTTGTGTGCTTCTATTGCTCTGTATTCGGCATTTCCCCGGCTCCCGCATGGCTTGCAAACCGGTGGGGGAGTGGAGCTGCTGGCCGATTTTTCTACTGGGCTTCAAATAGCATTGAGTAAGTATGGTCAAACATCCCGTTTGACAATTGCCTATTCGCCGCTGTTTGTTGAAAATCGCCCTCCCGGCAATTTCCGTTAGGCCCAGGTATTTTCATATTCATTTCTTACTTTTCAGTTTTCGCCTTTTTGAGTTTTTGTTCCCGAAATTTCAGCCACTTTTCAAGGTCCCATTTGCATTTTGAAAATTCACTCGCCAACCTTTTCTCCTCTTTGTTCAATTCTTCCGACAGAAATTCACGGCACCTTAAATCAGAAATAAACTCTTCCGTTACGTTTGAAGGAACGCGATTCTTCGAAATCCGCAATTTTCGTGTCCGATTCGTACCCACTTCAAAACCCCCTATTCTCTGGCGCTTCGTGGTCAAATTCTTTCGCCGCCCAGGGAAACCCCTTTCCTTTCCACCCGGCCATGATTTCAGTTCGGTTCAATTCCCACAGCGCCTTCAGTTCGGATCGCCCCGCAGGACTTACCAGCGTGAACGTCCTGAATTTAAGTTCCCCTTGATCGGCCCAGGTCCCCTTCGGCGGACAGCACTCACCCGTAAGCAGTAAATGCTTTTCCGGCTTAGTAAGTGGGTGTATTGGCCCTCTTGTCTTTCGGTGTCTTGTTGTTGGCATAATTACCTCCCCGGTGGTCTACCAATACTCTTCAAAGGCTCGATATCCAAATTCAAAGCCTTCAACCCGGCCAGAAAAGCGGCCCTGCTGTCCCGTTCAATGGGCAGGAGAGGATGGCTTTTAATCTGGGAAAATTTATCTACTAAGGTCATCCCATCTCGGTCAATCGCTTCCCGGGCCGCTTGCGCCCGGTCAAAACTTTCAAGGCTAACCCTCAGAATCCTTAACCCCGCCGCATCTTGGATTTCATACTCGGAAAGAATCTCTTTCCAGATTTTTTTTGCTTCATCGCTTAGGTGCTTAGATGCCGATTTGTTGTTTTTCATGTCAAAACCTCAACCTTATTTTCGAAGGTGAACCTTAATATCGAAAAAGTGCGACTACCACCTCGGTTCATTTCCGGCTCCATACAGAAGATAGACAAGCCCCTGGTATCATTGCATAATCTCATTCGTTTCATCCTCTTCCTTCTTCGACTTCTCTTTTAGGTACAAGTTCATCAGGTATTCTGTTTGCCGTGCCAGCACCTTTGCCATCCGCTCTAACTTCTGATACTTTGCCCCTGGTAGTGCCTTGACCTCTTCAAGAAGGACTTGGTAAACCTCGTTAAGCATCCCCATCGTTACGTCTTGACCGATCATTGCCTCCAGTTCCCTAAGTCGCGCATCGAATTGATCTATATCCATTGTCCCTCCTCGCTGCTTGCTTTCTCAACCTTCTTCTTGCTTCACCAGTTTTACGCTTGCGACGGTCCCCCTTAGATTCGAAGGATGCTTTTAATTTTAACTGTTTGAATATTCCGCTTTTTGAGACCAGTCTTTTAAACTGCCTGAGCGCCTGTTCGATATCTCCGTTTTGAACGATCACCACATCCATTGTTAACTTTTACCCCGCTTCTTTCGTGGTCCCCACATGTCTCGTCGTTTTTTAACCCCCAATCCTACATAGACCTTCCGGCATTTCTTCTGGAAGTCCCTTACTCTCTTTTCAAAAGCGTCGTCGTTGGTCATTAAGCCAACCCCTCTTGCCTAAGTTGTTCAAGATCATGGGTAGCCTTTGATTTAGCTCTTTGTCTCTCCTCGTATCTTACTCTCCTCTCCTCATCCGTGAGAGCTGCATCGGGGTAGTATTGTTTTTTGTCTTTCCCTTTAAAAAGAGAAAAGGGGGTTGACTCTTTCTTTAAAGAAGTTTCTTTAATTTCTTTTGTTGGCGTGTCTACGCATGACGTTTTAGCCTCTTTTGTCATGTCTACGCATGACAAGGGTGGCGTGTCTACGCATGACAAATCCTCTTCCTTAGAGTTAACAGGGTGGGGTGGCGTGTCTACACATGACAAATTCCACTTCTCATAATTCTTTTGAATTCCATAACTTCTACGTTTTCTGTCATCTGTAGAGATGACAATAATTTTCTTGTTTATTAGCCTTTTTAACACGACATGAATATTTCTCCGGTCCAACCCAATATCCTTTCTAAATTGGCGGGAAGAAATAACATCGGTCTTTTTCCCGAAGCCCCACGTTTTACGAAGAATAAAAAGAAACACGCGCATCTCCCATGGTGAGAGGTTTGTCTTGCAAAGAAATTCTAAAAGTTCATTCGAGATCCTGGTATATCCGTTTTCCAGTTGCGGATTAGCCACCTTAAACAACTCCTCATTCCTCGAAATTCTTCCTGCGCTGTGTCTTCTCCCGGCGATCAATCCATTCGCGAACGGTGCGCTCCTGCCACCTGGTGGAACCTGAGATTTTGATGGACGGCGGAAGATCTACGCCACGACTCAACCAAGAATAGACGGTCCCGGGTTGAACGTTCAGGATCGAAGCAAGTTCTTTAGGATTTAAAAGTTTCTCCATCCCTGTCCTTCAGTTCATCGTTAGGTCATTTTTGAATTTCGTATCTGGTATCAATACATTTCCTTTTTTATTCATCAGAACAATCGCAGCAATAATTAGCCTTTTGAGTTCCCTCAATTGGATTTCATCGTAGTCCTTTAGAATCTCAACGATCTGTCTTTCTTCGGGAACCTTTTTTATTTTGTTCATGGAACATTTTTAACACAGGTTTAAAAAAGAAATGCGACATAGAAATCAAGTTCCCATGTCGCATTTATTCTTACTGTAATTTTAATAAATTAGACTATCTGAAATTCATAATTGACTTTTTAAAACTCTTGACATGCTTTTCGATTTCCTCCTTTGTGTCTGGTCCGAAAAGATAAAATGAGAATTCGATTTCGTGGTTTTTCAGCTTCAAACGCAACGAACGAGCTTCATCATCCGTTCCGTTATCCTTCAATAATTTTCGGGGCCTTCCTGGAGACTCCTTTTTGACCCCCAAACGTTGCAAGTACCGCAGAAAATTTTCCTTCTCTTTTTTTGCCTCTAAAATATTCTGCGGCGCAACTCTCGACAAAACTCCCTGACTTCTGGCTAAGGCTACAACCTCATCCTGTGACATTTTAGAAATAACCTCCTCATTGTGACGGGCAAAAATTAAATAATTCAGCCAAAGTTTTTTGTCCCGATGGTCTACTGTTTCATAGATCGCCTCATAAAATGATTCGTCGCCCTCAATGACGGCCTTTTCCAAGAGGGCTTTTACGTCTGAGTTTTCTTTGCGCATCGGTTTAAATACAGCGACGAGATTTATTGCGGCTTCTTTTTTATTCTTTTCATCATCTTCCTTTAAAGCATTATAATCTGCCCAAAAGTCACGGCCTGTCTTTTTTTCGTAGGAGATCTCCACGACCAATGAATGTAAATTTGAGGCCAATTCTGCCATAAGATCCGTGCGAAGTCCGTTCAGCTCATCCTGCGCTTCGTCCCAACTTATGTCGCCCCTCAGATACCGCAAGAAGGGGTCAACAAAAACTTTATAATCCTCATCTTGAAGCATTCCGACCGGATCGCTGGCATATTTTAACATTCCTCTCCCCATCATGGAGCCAGCCATAAGGATACATTTTCTCTCGGTCTCCTCATAAGACTCATATTTCGATTCGTGTTTTTTCATTTCATCCTCCAAGTCATTGGGGTGATTTTTGTGACCACATTTCTTTAGAATCACGCCTATCAAGCCCTTCCGGTCTATTGACTCAATTATACGCTTCTTGAATAATTTCGTCAACTTGTATCTCTTGCATAGTTTGCGTTGCTTGATGGTTTTGAAAGCGCCTATGCCTTCGTAGAAAGAAATGCTTCTCCTGAAATATCAAGGCATTAGAATGACCACCCTCCCCACCTGTGGGGGATTCTGTGACATGACTCGGTCCAGGATGTTGACTACCTTTGTTTTATGCTTCGGTGATAGGTGAGCATAGCGCAAAGTCATATCCATTTTCTTGTGTCCTAATAACTCCCTAACGTCATTGAGTTAAGCCCCTGCCATAACGAGATTTGAGGCGAATGTATGCCTGAGGTCATGGAAATGAAAATCTTCTATCCCAGACCTTTTGAGGGCCTCACTAAAAGCAAGTTGGAGTTGGGTATTGTCAGTCATCTTTCCGTTCGTGTTAGAGAAGACTAAATCGAACTTTCTTTCGATCCCCTTTAAGGTGCCCCTCACTGTTTCATTCACAGGAATATCCCTTCTCTCTCCGTTCTTCGTGTCTAAGAGAGAAATAATCCCAAGTTCAAAGTCAACCTCTGACCACTGGAGGCTTTGAAGCTCCCCCTTCCTTGCTCCGGTATGCAAGGCAACAGTGACAAGGGGTTTAAGTAGGCCCCTGAGAAGGCCATCACAGTTAGACAGAAGGCCCGGGATCTCATCGGGCCTTAAATAACGAACTCTTTTTATACCACCTTTGAGACGTTTGACACCCTTTGCAGGGTTTTCCTTTATCCTCTTCCATTCTGCGGCCTTTGAGAAGATATGTTTGAGCAAGGCTAATTCCCTGTTTACTGAATTGACCTTATACTTTTCCCCCCTCTTGGCCTTGTATTTCTCTATTTGCCAGGCTGTAATGTCCTGGATAAACTTCCCCTCAAACTCCCGGTCAAAGTTCCTCATGATATAGAGGTCTCGCTTCCACGTGGAAGGTTTCTTGTTCGTCTTCGCCCATTGAAGATACTCCTTAGCGAAGGCGTGGAATTTAACCGGACCAGGTTCCTTCCGAATGTCAAGATACTTGTTTTCCACAATCTCGGTTGTCCGCTTCGCTATAACCTTCTCTGCATCCTTCCGGGAAGGCCCGATCATTTCCCTGATTCTCTGGCCCTTAAACCAAAGATCAATATACCAGTTATTTCCCCTTTGGTAGACTGCCATTTCAACTCACCTCCTTTGTTAAAATTAATTCCCACAATGCACTACAACAAGACTTTTCGCTTCTGCCAATATAAAACCATGCACCATGAATCAATGAGTTACGGGGTCACCTCCTTTCACTTCTTTTCTAAGAACGCTTCCATAAATGTCTTTAAATCTTCCATCTCATATCTTGAAAGAGAAAATTCCGTGTTGCAGAGTTTAAACTCAACTTTTTCACACTTAGAAAGTTGTTCTACGATACTTAGTGGGATCGTAATATATACTTGTTCAATCACATAACCTCTCCCTACTCTCCCATCATGTTTAGAAGGTGGTAATTCCACTGGCTTTCCATCGGCCAAACAATTAAGGGAATGACATCGTAGATACGCCCAACTTCCACTTTGCACCGAAAAACCCAAATCACAGACCGGTGGTCTGGATGGTGTCTGCCCATCATAAAAACCAATAAGAATTAACTTTGGCTGCCTTACAGTTCCTCCTCCCTTTGGGACTGTCTTAACAACTGTCATATTTTTGAATCTATCGTATTTAATTTCTATTTCAGCAAAAGCATTGTAAGAATAAAAAATAACAACTGCCAAAATAATAACTCCTACCTTACCTAATAATGATTTCATAGGTTACTCCCTTTTAGTTATCAAAATATATGAAGACCTTTTAATAAGTTCCATGAAGCTATGAAGAAAATGATGGATATAAAACATCCTTCTATGTAATATTTTATCCAATCCTTATCGAGATTCTTTTTTGCTTCGACAATTTGCTTTTCGTCTTCTTCTTTAGTATCTTCATATTCTTTAAAATAATGTTCTTCTTTTCTATTTAGAATATATTCCCAAGAACTCTCCCAATACTCCTTTCGTTCTTTTATTTGTTTCTCTTGAGATTCTTCGATTTCCTTATCAAATACAAAACTTAATGGGTAGCGAAGCTTACAACCATCTCTGGCTTCATCAATTACTGCACCGTTATGAACAGCAAGATTCGCCTTAATCATTTTTTCGTAATCCTCTATTGCAACGTTTCTCTGAGTAATTGCTACTGAAAATTCTTTGATGATATCCAAAAGAGTGGCACTCGGAACGAATGAAGATTTGTCCTTCCCAGCTTCATGGTGAGATTTTATTTCTTCTTTTTCTTCCTCACGGAGCCGTTTAAATAAGCGATCGGCTTCCCGTTGCACTCTTTCGTTTTCTTTTTTCATTCGTCCAATTTCTTCTTCAGAAAAAACTGGATTGAGGGTCGTGTTAGAGATACCCGATTCTTTTATAAGTTTCTTAATGTCCAATAATTCTTTGCCGAAGGAGAAAAATGCCGTCGAACTCAGTATTCCAAGTCCCAAGCGAAATGAAGCAACACTTAAATAAATCATTACCAAAAGGGAGAAAACAATTACTTGGTAATCACTATCAGCTTTACCGAAGATAGCTACTGCAATACCCAAAACAATTAAATTTTTAAAAACAATCCAAGCATATTTAAATACAGCCCATACAGATTTCATCTTATCCCCCTTCTTTCATCATTTTCTCTTTCCCTTCTTTTCAAACCTCTCCCAATACTCATCAATGGCCCTTCTAACAATCTCTGAAGCTGTAAGTCCTGTTTTTTTGGACATCTCATTAAGCCTTTTGACCTCAACATCTGTCAGATAAAAATTCATTCTCTTTGCCATAAAGTTATCCTTTCATTTAAGATGTGTTTATTATACGCATATTATAATTCCTTTGTCAAGCTTTTTTTTGGACTCATTCGGACAACATTCTTGCAATCAGGCTTAGAAATAATTTATTGTGCTTTCCCGGGGTTTCTGGTATATTTTAATTGTAAATTCTTTGTCTCAGATCAATGCCTTTATTTCTATATTTCACCCTCATCTATTTAGGATGACAGGAGCAGCCGATGTTGGTTTTGAATTACCCCAAGAGGCAGAGTGTTGATTTCTCGAATACCTTGCTGAAATTGTACGAATTGGCAAAAAATACACCAGAAGCCAAAATTCATTTTGATCTAAGTAAATCCGAATTATTGACGCCTTTAGGAATTATTATGCTGACGGCAACTATATACGAATGCCATCAAAGTGGTAAGGCTTGTTCATATAGTGGCCCTCAGGATCCGGAATTGAATAGATTCCTTACAGATGCCGGATTTCATGAGCACTTTGGTCTTGATGATCTTTCAAAGGAAAGAATTGATGCAATTACGACCGGCACTGTAAGATTGAAAAAGACCAGAGGTCTCGATCCCATGTTAATAGAGACCCTAACCGAAATCCTTGATTTTCATCTGCATATTTCACCTGGCGTCAAGGGATTCCTGCAAATGAGCTTGCTCGAGACAATGACCAATGTAGTTGATCACAGTGGCGTCAAAGACTACTTTGTATGCTGCTGGAATTATCCGGAGAAGAACCAGATTCGCTTGTGCATCGCCGACTTGGGAATGGGTATCAGGGCGTCATTAAGAAAATCCAGTGAGTATTCATCATTGACTGGTGACCGCAAAGCGATTATACTTTCTACAAAGGAAGGGGTTTCTTCACGTTCGGGCAGAGCCGGAATGGGATTGAGTCAGATAATGAAGTTTCTCAAGGTGAACAAAGGGCAGATGTGCATAATCTCAGGAAAGGGAAAAGTTTTCTGGAAATTTGACCGGGGTAAAACATTGCAGCCGGCGATGTCCAAAATTTTTAACGGAACTATAGTAAAGTTGGTCATCAATACAAAAAAGGAATGGCGTTACTTTCTATCCGATGAGACCCAATATTTGTTTAAATAGGAGAGTTCAATGGAAATAATCCTCAAAGACAGATGTGCAAAACAAACAATTACAAGGGATGATGGTAGCACTGTAGCCCGAATGATCATCGATGCATGGGATAACGAAGAGAAAATAGTCATTGACTTCAGCAATATTTTAATAGCCTCAGTTTCTTTTTTGGATGAAGCTTTTGGAAAGTTAGCCTTTGATCATCCGAAAGAAGTCCTTACCCAAAAAATATCTTTCAAGAATATGCAGGAATATGATAAGGCTCTCTTGAACGACATATTTCTTTCTCGCTACCATCAGAAAGAATTGGGCCAAAACGGGTTCTCAAAAGCAGATAAGAAAAAGAGAATCCCACAGACAAGGAATAGAAAACCAAAATCAACCTAAGGGAAAGAAAAGCCAATATTCAATTGTCAAAGAGCAAAAGCGGTCATTTTCACAGCCAATTTGTCTCCCATTCAAACCTATCAGCGCAGGCAAGCTCCAAAACCCTGACGGCCCGCCTTATATCGGTATCCAGCCATTTATACTGCTTCCGGTTGATTTCACCCTTCACTTTGGCCCATTCACAATAATTCAGGGAGTCCAGGAGTTCTTCTAACATCTCCCTGCGAAAGCATCTCTTGTCATGTAAACAGATGGGGACGTAGGGGTAAAGAGAAATAAGGTTTGCCGAGTTGGAAATGAATAGACAACGTGTGAAACGTTATTGAGAGGTTGACCGTCTCATATGAGAAAAAGGCGATTCGTTTAAAAGGCCGGAAAGGTAAAGGGAAGAGGAGTTATGAAACCGATATTTTTCTTGAACCCTTTGGAGGGTCGAAGGAGCATGGAGCCCACGGACGGATTTGAACCTACACCTCGTGAATTAGAGTTTGAGAACCTTCTGGGCAATGTTGAGCCTCTGAATCTCCGAGGTCCCATCTAATATCTCTTCAAATTTTATTTCACGCCAGTACCGGAAATCGATCTTTCCAAAAGCTCCGCGATGTCGTAGACTTTCACCGAGTCGTCCTTTCCCCTCGCCTTGAGGCCGTCTTCGAGCATGGTCAGGCAATAGGGGCAGGCCGTGGCAATTACGTCCGGCTGAAGGGCAAGGGCCTGGTCCACCCGCATCTCGTTGATCCGCTTTCCCTGATGCTCCTCCATCCACATCCTGCCGCCTCCTCCACCGCAGCAGAAGCTCCGGTCGTGGGATCGTTCCATCTCTTTTAAGGTCACGCCCGGGATCGCCTTCAGGATTTCCCGCTGGGGCTCATAGATCTGATTGTAACGGCCCAGGTAACACGAATCGTGGTAGGTAACGGTCAGTGAGGACCCGTGCAGGGTCATCTTTTTTTGATCAAGCAGGGTTTTGAGGAACTCGGTCTGATGGATCACCTCAAGGTTCCCGCCAAACTGGGGATATTCATGCTTCAAAGTGTTATAACAGTGGGGGCAGGTTGTGAGGACCTTTTTGACCTTATACCGTTCAAAGGTCTCGAGGTTCTTTTGCACGAGCATGGAGTAAAGGTACTCGTTGCCCATCCTGCGGGCAGGGTCCCCGCAACACCCCTCTTCAGGGCCGAGAATGCCAAAGGAGACCCCCATCCGCTGGAGGATCTTCACCAGGGCCATGGCGACCTTTTTATTTCGATCATCAAACCCCTTAAAGCATCCCGGAAAATACAACCAATCCACTTCGGGGTTCTCGGCCAGGGTCTTCACCCCGAGGGCCTGGGCCCAGTCAGCCCTCTGGCTCTTTTCAATCCCCCAGGGATTGCTTCTTCTTTCCATAGACCGAAAGACTTCCTTGAGTTCATTAGGGAATCGGCTCTCCATTAGAACGCTGCTTCGCCTCATGTCGATGATCTTGTCAAAACTGGAGATGAAGACCGGACACTGTTCGTAACAGTTCAGACAGGCCGTGCAGGACCACAGGGTTTCCTCTGAAATGATCTTGCCCACCAGAGGAGACGGCTCGGATTCCGGTTGATGGTTGGTTGGGATAATGGTCCCTCCCTTGGTGAGAAGATGGGCCCTGAGGTCCTGAATCACTTTTTTCGGATTGAGCGGTTTTTCACTCAGATGAGCCGGACAGTTATCCTGACATCTCCCGCATCGGGTGCAGGCCTCGAGATCGAGCAGCTGTTTCCAGGTAAACTCCTTGATCTCTGTGACGCCGTAGGTTTCCGCCTCCTCAAAATTGGGGATCGGCCGCACGGCTCCCTTCGGTTTCAGGGATCGATAAAAAACATTGAGGGCGGAGAGATAGATGTGCTCGAGCGAGGAACGGCTCACAACAATATAGCCAAAGAAAGCGACTGCGGGGATGGCGTGGATCAGTACCCGGTGCCAGACGAGGAGTTCGTTTAACGGCTCAGAAGGCAAAATGAGGATGAACCGGGACAGGACGGAACTGATCGGCGCCCATGAGAAAGAATCGGTTGGGAGACTTCCACCCGCAAGGACCAGTCGGTAGCCCTTGACCAGATAGCCGGTGAGGAGGATCACAAAGACCCAGAGATATTTCAGGTGGTCATCGGGTTTCGAATCGAGGCGTGACGGTTTGACAATGAACCGCCGGATAACGGCCATCACCCCCCCTAATAGGATGAGCCCTCCCCCGGCCTCAGAGATAAAAGAGGCGAAAAGATAAACGCCCTGAGGCGGGGCGGTCAATCCGGTCAACGGGGAGAAGATCCGGATCCCCTTTCCCAGAAAGACGAAGAGCGTTCCCCAAAAGATCAGAAAATGCATCGTCCCCGGGTATCCCTCTCTCCAGAAGCCCGCATGACCGAAGACCACGTTTAGAAAGGTCTTCAGCCTTTCAGGGATTCGGTCTGAACAGTCCTCCTCTTTTCCAAGGCGCCATAACCGGTAATGCTGCTGCCGGAAGGTGTAGACGAAAAGCCCGGCCAGCCCAATGAGGATTAATAAAAAGCCAATGCTGACAGGGTAAATAACGTTCAGGATATATGCATTTTGCTTTGCCCAGAAGTGCAGATATGTCGGGTCCACGTCGATTCCTCGAATAAAAATATTGATTACAGAGATTCCAAAAAATGATTACACAGATTTTTCTTTACTTTCACTGCATTTCTAATCGGTGTAATCGTTTCATAATCGTTGTAATCAGAGATTTCTGGGCTTTTTCAGAAATCTCATTAAGGTAGAAGTTTGGGGTAAAACAGGGTCAGATGGGCAATGAAGAATGCCGAGACCACTGCGCCTACTATCCCCAGTGCCCATCTCAAGAACCGGTCGTATTTCGCCTGAAAGCCGACATCAAGGATCGTCAGCCGGGCGGCCAGGAAGAGGCAGTAGATCACCCCCATCAGGATCAAAACCTCAATGATAATGGCTATAGCCCTCAATTTTGTTCCTCCGTATCGGACATCAGGGTCTTACTCAATCCGAATCCCGCATGGGCGGGATCGGTCCTCACGCCTTTCAAAAATCTCCCGAATCAGGCCGTCAGGCCTGTTCCGGCCGGATTGGACTCGCCGGTCCGGGCAGGCAGGATCTCCAGATACCTCAGGCCAAGGACAAACAGGAGTCCCACGAATGAAACAATGCTCAGGCTGAGCAGGGTCTCCCAGGAAGTAATCGGAAAGATCCCTGGTTCCCCCCATAGTCCTTCGATCTGGCCCGGGAAAAACGGCTGTGGATGAGCCGTCCCCGGTATAACCAACGCCGCCCTCTCTCCAAAGACCCCTATGACCACGGATGCAGCGGCACAAACCACTCCTCGCAGGGTCTTCTTTGTCTTCGGGTGAATGAGGAGGATCAGGGGAAAAACAATCCCCATGCCGATCTGGAAAATCCAGAAGATCCACCAGTAGTCCCCGGTTAACAGATACACCGCCGCCTCTCGGTTCGGAAAGTAGAGATGGGTCAGCTTGTCGAAAAAAACCATGACCAATAGGATAAGAATGATGCTGGTGAGAAGCCTACCGAGCGAAAAGATCAATTCGTCTTGAATGACCCGCCGGGTGAGCTTAAAGGTCACCACTGCGGTCAGGATGATCAACGATGTTCCGGAGGTGAGAGCAGCGGTAAGAAACTCAAAGGGCTTGATGGGCGAGAAGTAAATCTCCCTGTTCCCGATCAGCCCGAAAATGGCACCTGTCCCCATATGGACGGCGATGGCCCAGAGGACGTCCACAGTTCCAACAATGGCTGCCAGCCGTTTCTTTCCTTCGAAGATCAGCCAGAGATAGACCACCATGAGCGCGATGTATCCCGTGTAGAAAATGGAATTGATTGCAAACAGGGAGGTCATGTTGTTGAGGTAGAAGTACATGAAGAGCCGCCACGCCTTCTCGGGCCTGCCCAGGTCGACCATGACAAAGGTCATGGCTCCCACCATGAGCAGGATCCCCATGAAGACGGCCATTCTTCCAATGGGCTCATATATCTCACGCTTGAACACGTAACTGAGGGAGGAAATGATGATGGCCCCTGCGCTGAGGCCGATGAAGAAGATGTAGAACGTGATGAGCTGTCCCCAGGGGATGATGTTGCTGACTCCCCACACCTGTTGGCCCTTGAGGTAGGCGACCAGGAAACTCACAATGAAGACTCCAACCATCACCCCCAGCAGGGCCACAAGAACCTTGTAGCCCCTCGATGTCCCTTCAATCGTTGAATAGTTTCGTTCCATCTGTCAGTCCTTCACCCCGTTAGAAAGCCCCTGCATGGGATGATAGAAAAAACATCCCTGCCTGCGGTAGGCAGGAGCTCCTTATTAAGGGCGGTGTCAAAGTCCTGCCCTTTCTAACAGGGTTCACCGTGAGAGATAAATGACCTTCGGTTGTGTGGCCAGCTCCTCCCGAAGCCGGAAAGAAGCGCGGGACGCCAAGAGTTGTGCCACCGGACTCTGAGGGTCATTCAGGTCCCCGAAAACCCTTGCATGAGATGGGCAGGACTCAACGCAGGCCGGGACGACCTCTGTCCCGATTTTCTTCCCTTCCTTGAGTCCCTGGTCGATCCGGTGGAAACAGAAGGTGCATTTTTCCACCACGCCCTGTGTTCTCACAGGAAAAGGCCAGGGGTCCCAGGACTTGCGGTCCGGAGGCTCATCCTGGCGGTGATAGGCCTTTGCCTCCTGCGCCTTGTAATTAAAGCTCCTCGCCCCGTAAGGACAGGCCACCATGCAATATTTGCAGCCGATGCACCTCCGGTAATACTGGACGACGATCCCATCGTCCCGTTTGAAGGTAGCCTTTGCCGGGCAGACCGTGACGCAGGGAGGATGATCGCATTGCATACAGGGCATGGGAATGACCTCGGTCCGGACATGGGGGTATTTCCCCTTTGTCACGGCAATCATCTTGTGCCAGTAGATTTCCCTCCTTGATCTCTGTTCCTCGGGCGATCCGTGGGGGACGTTATTTTCCTCTTTGCAGGAGACAACGCACGCCTGGCATCCGACACATTTATCCAGATCGATCACCATACCCCATTTTGCCATTGCTAACCTCTTGTCCCTAAACGTTAGCCAGGTCCGTTTTTACTCCGAACTCCCGACTCCCTGCCTTCGCCGAAACGCTTCGTGCAGGCAGGCGAACTCCGAACTTTTTATGCTTTATAGATTTTGACCCTTGTGTTGTAAAACGCGGACTGTCCGCTCAGAACATCAAAATCAATCCCGATCACCTCGTTCGGATTGCACCCGATTCCCTTCTGCCACTTCCCGTAAGAGGTGTGGCCTTGCCCGCAGGGTATACAAACAATCCCGGGATGGACCCCCTCGGAGACCTTGACGCGTGTCCGGATTTTACCGAAGGGGGATTCAATCCAGACCTCGTCCCGATCCCGGAGATTCAGGCTCCTGGCCGTCTCGCTGTTGATCTCTGCAGGGCTCACCCACCCCACCCCCTGCATGGGCAGGAATATCTCCTGGGCCCAGGGGTAGTTCTGGCTCCCGTTTCCAAAAGTGAGGAGCGGCTGGTAAGGAAAAAGGACCAGAGGATATTGCCCCTCTTCCCCCAGCCATTTCAGCTCCGAATAATGCGGGGAAGATGCGATCTCTTCTTTCACGCTTCTTCCCTTCTTGATCTGGAGAGCACGGAGGTTCCCGGAGACAAACTCAAACTTTTTGGAAGGGGTGTGGAAGATCCGGGGATATTTTCCGTATTGATAAGACGGACCCTTCCAGACCCCTTTCTTCAGAAACTCCTCCCAGGGAAGGAGAGAGGACGTTCGAAACCGGACAAAGCCTTCTGCTGAGCCCCCCACGTCCTTGAAGGCCTTTGTCACCCCTCCCGGAACTCTTTCAGCCAGATGGAAGAGGATATCTCCAATCGATTTTGAGTCTCCTATCGGTTTAACGACGGGTTGTTTGATCCTGGCTTCGGCAGAGCCTGCCCCGGGGGAAGAGTGATCGTATCCCCATTCCTCGAAAAAGGTGGTCGAAGGCAGGATCAGATCGGCGAACTCGGCCATCTCACTGATGAATGGAGCGACATGAACATAAAACGGGATCTTCTTGAGGGCCTCCTCCCATTGGCCTGTAGCGGGGGCGGTCATATTAAAATTACTATTGAACCCGATGGCCATTTCGATCGGATAAGGCTTCCCCTCCAGCAAGGATCGTGGGACCTGATTCGTGACAACCTGAGCTGCTGGAAAACCTTCCGTCCCGTGAAGATCTAAAGAAGGTTGTTCAAACCTTTTTTTTGCAATCTCATCATATGTGACATTCGGAACCGCCCGGTACCCCGGTGATTCCTGATAGAGAATCCCCCCCGGCACATCAATGCTCCCGACCAGCGCGTTCAAACAATGGATCCCGTAGCTTGTATAGGACCCTCCAGGCCAAGCAATGGCTCCCTTACCCGGAATCGCCAGGGCTGGCCGAGTTCGTCCAAACTCTCCTGCAATCCTGTAGATGGTTTCAGCAGGAATACCTGTGATCTTTGAAACGGCCTCGGGCGCATAATGCTGAAGGGCTATCTGCTGGTACTGATCAAAACCCACGGTCCACTCTTTGACAAACCTGTGATCAAAAAGTTTCTCCTTGATGATGACATGGGCGATGGCCATGGCGAGCGCACCATCAGTCCCCGGTTTGATTGGAATCCACTCATCCGATTTTGCAGCGGTCAGCGAATACCGGGGTTGGACGACGACGACCTTGGTTCGGGTGGGTTTCTCACGTCTCAGCCTGCCCCACTTTCTAAGCCAACGGGCCACCGGCGGGGTCGATTCAAGAAGATCCGCGCCAAAAGACAGCAAGTAATTGGTTTGATCCAGATCATAGGCACAGGCATCAAAATGACCATCCGCCATCCAGTTCCCTGTCTTTTCGGCCTCCCAATCCAGGCTGTCTCCCGAGACCAGGTTCGGTGTGCCGAAGGCCTCTGCAAACCGTGACAACAGATCTTCGTTGCTTCTCGAGTTCAATCCGGATAAAAGCAGAAGTTGGTGAGGCCGGAAGCCGTCACGCAGGATTCGGAGCTTCCCCGCGATCTCCTCCATGGCTTGATCCCAGGAGATAGGCTTCCACTGGGCAGCAATCCCCTTCCCCTTTTTCGGTTGGGTCCTCTTCAATGGGGAAAGGATCCTCTCCGGGTCATACAAGACCTGAAGGCCGATGTGCCCGCGAGGACAAATCTGACCTTCCGAAATGAGGGATGAGCGATTCCCTTTGATCTGTAGGGCTTTCCCACCCGCCACCTTCACGGTTATTCCACAGCGAGCAGCGCAATTCAAACAAGAGGTGGGAATCCATCTCCCCTTGGCAGTGCTTGCGTCACCGGGTTGAACAGAGGGAGCGGAATCGGATTGTTTATGGATCCCAATGGCGCCAACAGAAAGTCCTGCCATTGCTGTCAGTTTCAGGAATTTTCTACGACTCAACCGCGAACAACGGCCACCCTTTTCATCCGCCCCCGAAAGATGATCGTCCATGTCTCTCTTTGCTCCCATTATTGCCAGGACAATAAGACCAAAAACAAACTCTAATCACTTGATTTGATGATTTGACTACAGAGAGGGTTCTTTTTTTGATTGAACCGGGCGCTATCTTCAACCAATCAGTAAGAAAAAGTCTAAATAACTAATAACTTACCTGAAAAAAGCGTGAAAGGTAACGTTTCAGATTTAAAAACCTTTAAAACACTGGGGATTTTGACTAATCATTTCTAAAAAAATTTACAAATGGGTTAAATTTATAATGGTTTTATCTCTCTGA